>Ga0209231_1000783_pt1 | contig 15160 bp, 15 predicted proteins | sample Deesub45470m_DNA_FD_188086 | JGI IMG/M metagenome (GOLD analysis project Ga0209231, IMG submission 188086) | Deep subsurface microbial communities from North Pacific Ocean - 450_OLKR46/470m Metagenome (SPAdes) (version 2) | ecosystem: Environmental > Terrestrial > Deep subsurface > Unclassified ... | reverse complement strand
GTGTTTGCCCGTCTGGGCGCAGGTTTCGATATTGTCTCCGGCGGAGAGCTGCAACGCGTGCTGGCGGCAGGCGGGGATGCGCGCAAGGTGGTTTTTTCAGGCGTGGGCAAGACGGTCGCCGAGCTGCGCATGGCGCTGGAGGCAAATATTCTGTGCTTTAACGTGGAATCGGCAGCCGAGCTGGATCGCCTCAACGAGGTTGCCGGCAGCATGGGCAAAGTCGCGGCGATCAGCTTGCGCGTAAACCCGGACGTGGACGCGAAGACGCATCCCTACATTTCCACGGGTCTGAAGCAGAACAAATTCGGCGTGGCGTACACCGAGGCGGTCGCGCTGTATCGCAAGGCGCATGCCATGTCCAATCTGCGCATCACCGGCATGGATTGCCACATAGGCTCACAACTCACCGAGACCAGCCCCTTCATCGCCGCCGTTGAAAAGGTGCTGGCGCTGGTGGATACGCTGGCGGCTGAGGGGATCGTGCTGGAGCATCTCGATCTGGGCGGCGGGCTGGGGATATGCTACCGGGATGAGACGCCGCCTGCGATTGCCGATTACATCGCAGCCCTGCTGGGCGCCTTGCAGGGGCGCACGCAGAAACTGATACTCGAACCGGGCAGGGTGCTGGTCGGCAACGCCGGAGTGTTGCTGACGCGCGTGGAATATATCAAGCCGGGTGAAGAAAAGAATTTTGCCATCGTGGATGCGGCGATGAATGATTTGATGCGTCCGGCCTTGTACGATGCCTATCACGGGATAGTGCCGGTGGCGTGCGAAGACTATCCCGTGCAGACCTACGAGATCGTCGGGCCGATCTGCGAAACCGGTGATTTTATCGGTCACGCGCGCGAGCTGGCGATTGCGCCGTCCTCCCTGCTGGCGGTGATGTCCGCCGGGGCTTACGGCATGAGCATGAGTTCCAACTACAACACCCGCCCGCGCGCCGCTGAGGTGATGGTGGACGGCAGCGCCGTGCATCTGGTGCGTGAGCGCGAAACCGTGCAGCAGCTGATTGCCGGGGAAAAGATTATCGGCTAGTGCACTCGTTGGTTTAAGCAGTTGATCAGAAAAATTGCGCCATCCCTGCGAAAGCCGGGATGATTGCCTGATGGATTATCTTAAAAACGGCAGATGTCCACGAAAAGCACGAAAAGCACGAAATACACGAAATACACGAAATACACGAAATACACGAAATACACGAAATGGGGTAGGCAGGCAATCCGCACAGCGGATGCTCGCAAAAAATTGAACAAATTCAAACGCGTAGATGAACTATTACATCACCGGCCTGGTGAGTAATTAAGGTAGGCTAAGGTTTTGATTTATTTCGTGTATTTCGTGCTTTTCGTGGACAAGAAGCGTCTTCAATGATTTAAATCAGGAAGATCGTCGCCAGTCCCAGGAAGATGAAGAATCCGCCGCTGTCGGTGATGGCGGTGATCATCACGCTGGAACCGATGGCAGGATCGCGCCCCATTCTTTGCCGGATGAGCGGGATGAGCACGCCGACAATCGCACCGAGCAGCAGGTTCAAGACCATCGCACCCGTCATCACGATGCCCAGCGGCACGCTGCGATACAGGAAGTAGGCGAACAGTCCGGTCACCCCTCCCCATACCAGACCGTTCAATCCGCCTATGGCCATTTCCTTGATCAGCAGACGGCGCGCATTGCCGGGATTGACCTGTCCCAGTGCCAGCGAGCGGATGATGATGGCTGTAGTCTGGTTGGCCGAATTGCCGGCAATGCCGGCCACGATGGGCATCAGGGCCGCCAGCGCGACGAGCTTTTCGATGGTGCCCTCGAAGCCGCCGATCACCCAGGAGGCGAAGAATGCGGTGCAAAGATTCAGTGCCAGCCACGCCCAGCGGTTCTGCGCGCTCTTCCATACCGACGCGAAAATATCTTCCTCTTCGCGCAGGCCCGCCTGGTTCAGCAGATCGTTTTCCGATTCGGTGCGGATATAGTCCAGCACCACGTTCACCGTCACACGCCCTACCAGCGTACCGTTTTCATCCACGACGGGGGCAGAAACCAGATCGTAGCGCTCGAAAGACTGGGCAGCCTGATCGGCCTTTTCCTCGGGGTGCAACTGGATAACGTCAGTCAGCATCAGGCTGCCGACACTCATTTCCGGTTCATTGACCACGATCAGGTTGATGGGTAGCACGCCCCTGAATTTATCGTGCCTGTCCACCACGAATACCTGGTCGGTGTGGTCGGGCAGTTCGTCGAAGCGCCGCAAATAGCGCGATACCACTTCCAGCGTGACATCCTCGCGCACCTGTATCACGTCAAAATCCATCAGCGCACCGACAGAATCTTCCGAATACGACATCGCGGAACGCAGCTGCTCGCGTTCCTCTATGGGCAGCGAGTTGAACAGGTCGCGCATCACGTTTTGCGGCAGGTCGGGGGCGAGATCGGCGATCTCGTCGGTGTCGAGCTGTTCCGCTGCCTCGCGCAGTTCTTCGCGACTCATCGTCGCGATCAGCGATTCGCGCACTGAGTCGGAGACTTCGATCAGGATTTCGCCGTCGCGCTCCGCCTTGACCAGATCCCATACCAGCAGGCGCTGCTCTATGGGCAGGGCCTCCAGAATATAGGCGATATCTGCCGGATGCAGGTCATCCAGCTTGGCGCGCAGTTCGGCAAGGTGCTGCTTGTGCAACAGCGTATCGACCAGCGCGTGACGCTCTTTGCGCGGCATTTCCTGCCTGCGCGCCATCTCCTCCAGCAGCGCATGTTTTTGCAGCAGCGCCTCCACCTGCTTGAGGTGGTGCTGCACATTATCGGTGTGGTGGTTTTCTGAGCTGTGTTCAGTCATGGCACGCATTCTCGGGTTAGCGCGCTATTGTAAAGAAAACGCCTGTTGGACGCTCAGGGAATTTCGGCGCTGTTCATCCTCGCCATGATGATGCCGGTCTTGCGCATCAGGCCGCGCGCCTGACGGTGTTTGTCGTAATAGCGCGGATTGGGCACCATCGCCGCGAGTTTGGCGGCCTGGGCGGGCGAGAGCTGCGCTGCGCTGCTGTGGTAGTAATGGCGTGCGGCGGCTTCCGCGCCGAATACGCCATTACCCCATTCGATTACGTTGAGGTAAATCTCGAAGATGCGGCGTTTGTCCATCACCGCTTCGAGCATCAGCGTGATGGCCGCCTCTTCCAGTTTTCGGAAAGGTGAGCGCCGCCCGGACAGGAACAGATTCTTGGCGAGTTGCTGGCTGATGGTGGAGCCGCCCGCGACGATCCTGCCCTTCTTCAGGTTCTTCTCGTAGGCTTTTTGTATGCCCTCCCAGTCGAAGCCTTCATGATCGACAAATTTGGCGTCTTCCGAGGCGATCAGCGCACGCTTGAGATTGTTGGAAATCTTCGCGTAGGGCACCCACTTATGCTTGAGCTCGGCATCGGGATTCTTGTCCTGCATGATCTCCAGCCGGTCTTCCATGAAGGCGCTGGTCGAAGGATTGAACTTGATCCACCAGAGCACATGGGCAAATATCCACAGCTGGTAAACCAGCAGCAAGACCAACAAGGCAACGGCGCCGCGCCACAGCCAGCCCCAGAGTTTTCTCATTTCCGAATCGCAGTCAGCATAAAAATAGCGTCATTCCCGCGAAGGCGGGAATCCAGTCGTTGATAGAATCCCCGCATAGCGTGACAACATCGGTTTTTTGCCTGCTTCGCAGTATTTTTGTCAGGCTGGATTCCCGCCTGCGCGGGAATGACGGAGTGGATGCTCATTGCGGTGTGCGGAGTCGAGCGATTACCGGCGCCGTCTCGGGCCGCACGCCGCGCCAGATATAAAATGCCTCGGCGGCCTGTTCGACCAGCATGCCCAGTCCGTCCGCGACTCGCGCGCCCTGGCTTCGGGCGAACGCCATGAACGGCGTCTCGCGCCCGTACATCATGTCGTAGGCCAGCGCGCCGGGGGCAAATATTCCATCCGGTAACGGTACTTCGCTATCGCTTAATCCGGCGGAAGTGGCGTTGATGACGACATCGAACTGCTGTCCGACCAGTTCCTCATAACCGCCGCCATGGATGCGTGTGCCGGTAAATTTCATGGCCAGTTCGACGGCCTTGCTGGCAGTACGGTTGGCGATGTTCATCGTGACGCCAGCAGTGAGCAGCGGCAATACCACGCCGTAAGATGCTCCGCCTGCCCCCATCAACAGTACGCGCTTGTCCTGCAGCTCAACATTGAGATTCTGTTCGATGTCGCGCACCAGTCCTGCGCCATCGGTGTTGTCGCCGCTGATTTTATCGCCTTCGAAACTCAGGGTGTTTACTGCCTGTGCTGCCCGCGCCCGTTCGCTCAGTTCAGTCGCGCAGTCAAATGCCTCAAACTTGAAAGGAACTGTGACGTTGCAGCCTCTGTAACCGTCGCGGCGCAGCCGTTCGATGGTCGCTACGAAGCCGTCCAGCGGTGCTTCGATGGCTTCATAGCTGATGTGTTGCCCGGTCTGTTCTGCAAACAGAGCGTGAATAAGGGGCGACTTGCTGTGCGAGACGGGGTGGCCGATAACGGCGTAGCGGTCAGTCATTTGCTTGATGCGCATGATTTAAAGTGAGCATTGTAATGAAAATCACGCGTCTTTTCGTGGCTTTGTCAGCAGTGCGGTGATGCCGCCGACCAGGGCCATTGCCCAGACGATAGCCGCCCCGCTGGGTAGGTCGAACAGCGCGGAGAGCAGCAGGCCGATGGCGTAGCCGGCGATGCCGATGGCAAAGGCATATGCCGTGCGTTTTTGTGCAATGCGATAAGTGGCGAGTGCCGGGACGATCAGGCTGGCGAACACCAGGTACACGCCGACCAGTTGCACCGAGGCGGTGACCGCCAGCGCGAACAGGGCATAGAAGCCGGAGTGGCTGAGTTGTTTCCGGCGCCAGACGAGCAGCAATGCGGCGCTCAGCAGCGCGGTGGCGATGAGCTGAGTCGGATTGACCCAGAGTATCTGACCTGCCAGCAGGTCTTTGAGGTGTTCGCCGGCATGTATATCGCGGCTCATCAGCAGGATGCTGCCGCTGGCGGCGAGTACGAAGGTCAGTCCGATGCAGGCCTCCTTGACCTCGGGCAGATTGCGTTCTATCCAGGTCAGCAGGGCCGCGCCGCACAGGGCGCTCAGCACGGCGATGCCCTGCATCAGCAGTGGCTGGTCGGTCAGTTCCAGCAGTCCGGTCAGTACGATGCCAAGACCCGCCATCTGCGCCACGGCCAGATCGGCGAAGATCACGCCGCGTTCCATGACTTTCATGCCCAGCGGAATATGGGTGCTCAGCACCAGCAGGCCGGCCAGGAAGGCGGGCAGCAGAATATCGAGTTCGATGGGGTTCATTTGAGACCTGCCAGTAAACGCTGGATGGTATCGTCGAACAGTGAATAAAGATCGGTCGCCTGAGCCGTTCCTCCCACCGTGTAGGGCAATACCACGGCATTGATGCGCGCGCGTTGTGCTATCCATGCCGAAGGACGTTCATCCTGATAGGCGGCGCGCAACACCATCCTGGCCTGTTGCACTTCGTTCAGCACCCGGCCGAGATGCGCGGCGCCGGGTTCCATGCCGGGTTTGGCTTCCAGCGTTGCAAGCTGTTTCAGCCCCAGCCAGTTGTTTAAATAGGGGAAGCCGTGGTGTTGCGCGACGATAGAGACACCCTTGAGCGGCACAGCCTGTTTTTCCCATCGGGCGATGGCCGCACGCCATTGGCTGTTGAAGGCTGCAAGTTGTTGCTGGTAATAGCCGGTGTTGGCCGCATCGAGCAGAATCAGGCGTTTACTCAGCGCATCGGCGATGGGCAGAAAGTTGCGCGCATCGGTCTGAATGTGCGGGTTGCCTGCGGCATGCACATCACCGTCTCCGCGATCCAGTCGCGCGGGGACTTCCAGCATCTGCACGTAGCGGGCGGCCTCAAAATAACCGCTGTTAGCCGGGCGTATCGCGACGTTACCGGATTCGCGCACGATCACCGGCAGCCAGGCGGTTTCCAGTCCCGCGCCGGTACAGATCAGCAGATCGGCGCGGCGCGCCTTGGCGATCAGGCTGGGACGCGCTTCCACGCGGTGCGGGTCTTGCAGCGCGCTGGTGGCGGTGTAGATACTGGCCTTGTCGCCCGCGAGCAGTTGCGTGAGCGCCGCCCATTCCGGCTCGCAGGCGAATACGTTGAGGGCGGAATGGGCTTGGCTACTTAATAATAGCAACGAGAGTGCGAATAGAAATTTATTCATGGGCATCTCCAAAGTGTTTGAAAAACTTGTCCACGAAAAGCACGAAAGAAAACTCCACACAGCGTATATGCGCGTTTCACGCTTGTGTTTTTTTCGTGTCTTTCGTGTTTTTCGTGGACAAAGGGTTTAATAACTATGTGCGCCATGCGCGCCCAGACTCATGATGTACTGCACGAAGAACTGGTTGTCGGGTAGCCCTTGCCGCGAGTTGTCGCGCGCCAGTTGCAGGCGTAGGCGGGAAAATTCGCTGGGGCTGTAATCCAGCATCAGGCTGGTGCGTGATGGCTGGTAGCCGTAGTCGGCGATGATATTTCCCGCATTCAATGCGCCGACCGTTGCCGTGCCGGGGTCGAGTCGGTCATAGCGCAAACCGCCGCGCCAGTGCGGCATGAACTGGTACACGCCTTGCAGATACCAGCCGTTCTGTGTGTTGCTGTAGCTGTCGGTCACATTGCTAAGAGCAGTGTCATAGGTCAGCAGGCCGTTTTCGCGGCGCTGGAAATATTCTCCCTGCACCTTGATAGAGCGATTGGCCGTGTTGCCGTCGGGCGAGTATTTCCAGACGAAATCCACGCCGGTCGTCCGGCTGTCGCCACTGAAGCTGTTGGATACGCCGCCGACGGTTCCCGGCAGATCGGGCACTGTATCGCTGACGCGATCCGCCGCGCGCGTCTGGTGCAGCGATACCCCTGCGCGCCAGCTGTGCTCGATACCGATGTCGTCACCGATATGGGCGAACAGCACGCCGGAGCCGATGCCATTCTTGGCGCGGTCCGTACCGGGAAAACCGCGCCCGCGTCCCAGTTCACCACCCACTTCGATGAAGGTGTCGGTGGGTGCCAGCCATTTGAGCTGCACGCCGTCTTCACCCAGCTGATTGTTCCACAGCGAGGCATACACCAGCGGCTGATCGACGAAATCCCACGTGTGGGCATGTTGCTCGTTGAGGTAGCCCAGAGCGGAGAAATAGCGGCCAAACTTGAGGTTAACACCGTTGCCCAGCGAGGAAGTCTGCACGAATGCGTTCTCCACACTGATGCCGCCTGCCGGATCAAGCGCCAGGGTGGCGACACCGCGAAAATCAGGATCGATGCTGGCAGAGATACCCAGTTCGGATTCGCCGAGATTGAAGCCCTGGCTGTGACCGGGATGGGCGCTCATGGCGAAACCGGTGGCCGGAACGGCGGGGTCCTGGCGCACCGAACCATAAGTGCCGCCCAGCACCAGCAGGATGGCCGGGTTGAACGCATTTTCGCTGCTGCCAGCGACCTGCGCGGCGGGCTGTACAGGTGTACGGCTGTCGGCCTCAGCCTGTGCCAAACGCTGTTCGAGCTGGGTGATGCGCTGCTCATAGCTTTGTTTCAGTTGTTGAATCTGCTCGCGGATGGCTTGCAGATCCGTGTCGTTCGCGGCGGATGCGGCGAACGAATGGCACAACAGCGCGGTCAGTGCCGCGCTCAGATACGTTTTCTTGAACATTTTTTTCTCCGCAATGGAAAATCTCGGCTCGTAGCCCCGGGCTCGTAGCGTGTTGGAAAGAGATGATTTATGCGGAGCAGGGCGGGGCGCGTGCCGTGTAGGCGACGAAGTTGACGGAAGCGTGGAGTATGTCAGGTGTGTGATGCAGGGTCTCGTGCGTGGAGTTTTCCGAAAAATCTACGCTGCCGCTGCCGATGGCGCTGCCGATTTGCGAATAGGCGGCGCACAGGTCGCAGTGCTTGTCATGCGGCAAGGACTGATCCTGCGATTGATCGGCCAGCGTATGCGCTATGCCATGCGCGTAGCCGCCCAGCTGCGCGAACAACAGGGCGAATATCAGCAGGAATCTGGCAAACAGGGAATGACGCATGGCGCGCACTTTAACCAACATATTAAGACATGTCCACGAAAGACACGAAAAGCACGAAAAAGGCGATATGCGATTCAGAGCTAAATGTCTTGTGATGTACTTTCAAAAACGATACATGCGCAGCTAAAAACCACACCAAAAACAAACTTTCAGGCAATCGGTGTTTTTCGTGGACAAGGGTTTTATTCGCTTTCCAGTTTGTCGGACGGCGTGAACGACCAGGTGCGGGTGATGGTCAGAATGTCCACGTCCTTGGTGATGCTGGGGGGAAGCGGGGAAAAGGGCCCGGCGAGTTTGACGATGCGCATCGCCGCCGCATCCAGGATGCGATGTCCGGAAGAGCGGCTGACTTCGATGTTTTCGATGCTGCCGTCCGCCCTGATTGAGACGGAAAGCTGCAATTTGCCATAGAGTTGTTCGCGCCGCGCCTGTTCCGGGTAGTTCAGGTTGCCTATGCGTTCCACCTTGACGCGCCAATCCTCGATGTATTGTGCGAAACGGTATTCCTGGGTGCGTGCGCCGATAAATTTCCGGCGCGGAAGTTTTTGATAGAAATCATTGTTTTTGTTGATCTGCGCTTCCAGCCGGGCGATTTCCAGGCTGCGTTGCACCAGATCGTCGGCAGTGTCGTTGTATTGCTGCTTCCTGGGTTGCGGCTGATTCAGCTGGTAATCGCTCTTGGGTGCGGTCAGCATGCGTTGGGTTTCCTTCTCCAGCTGCGCTACTTTTTTTGCAATTTGCTCGGGCGAGATTTGCTGTTCATTGCCGATATTCGGCAGCATGGTTTTGGCCTGACGATCCTGCTCGGTGTTGCCGCCGCCGTCCAGATTGGCTTGTGCCAGTGCGTCGGCCTGAAGCGGCCTGGATTTCGACTTGCTGTTGACCAGCACCACATGTAGCGGTTGCATGAAGTCCGCCGCGCTGCGCGGGTCGGGCAATACCAGCGTGATGCCGAACAGGGCGAACGCGTGCAGTGCGATGGAAAACATCATCGCCAGCGAAATGCCCGATTTCAGCGTGTCTAGCAAGGGGTTTCCCCGGCGGTTACCGTCGTTTCAACTGCTGCGCTCGTCGCGCTTTGTTCCACTTCATCTGCCTCTTCTTCTATGCCATCTCCTGTGGCGAGTGTGGCGAGATAACGCGTGTGTAACGACAGGTCGATAAGATCTGTCCCCGTGACGGCGAGCTGCACGCAGGTATGGGCGGGCAGCTGCTCGGGCAGGGAAGGGGCGCGGAACACCAGCGGTATGCCGTTCATCCTGACCAGATTTTCGCGTATCACCGTGGCTTCGATCAACAGCTCCTCGCCGTCGGCCAGTTGTTCCTGTTGCAACCAGCGCAAACACCAGTAACGTTCCATATTGCGCTGGAAGTCGTTATAGATGCCGTACATCGTATCGAAGTCGCGCATCGTGGCATACAGCGCAGTGTCGTTCTTCGGGTACGGCGCTTCCTCATCGCGCAGCATGGCGATGATCTGGCGCTGGTTTACCATGTCCACGTAGCGGCGCAACGGCGAACTGGACCACATGTATTGCGCCACGCCCAGGCCCTGATGGGGCGCGGCGACCGTGCTCATCCTGACCTTGCCGCCCTGCTGGGTGCGGTAGATGCCGGGGAAGCCGTGCTCGGCCAGATGCTTGCCCCACTCGCAATTGACCAGAATCATCAGTTCGGAAACCACCTTGTCTATCGGCGAACCGCGTCTGCGGGTGGTGATGCTGACCCTGTCATTGTCGATATGGAAGTTGTAGTCCAGCTGCATGTTGTTGTCTGATTTGCCACGTCCGGCTTCCATCTTCTGCACCAGATGCCACAGCAGCGTCAACTCGTTCGCATAAGGGTAATCCAGCCTTCCTTCGGCCAGCGTTGCCTCGTTGAACAGCGGTTCCAGCGTGTCGTGGCGCAGGTTGGCGGCGATGTGCACGCGTTCGACGCGGCTCTCGTAATGGAGTATGTCCAGCGTGTCTGCATCGACCTCGATATACATCGACAGGGCGGGGCAGACGCGATCGGCCGTCAGCGTGAAGACTTCGACTACGCTGTCCGGCAGCATGGTGATCTTGCCTCCGGGCATATATACCGTGGAAAGCCGCGAGGCGGCGACTTTGTCGCCTTCCGAGTCGCGCGGCATGCCCAGGGCGGGTGCGGCGATATGCACGCCGATACGCCAGTTGCCGTTGGCCTGTTTTTCCACCGAGAAAGCGTCGTCGATTTCCGTGGTAGTCGCATCGTCTATGCTGAAGGCATTGGAAGCGCCCATGGGCAATTCGTCCCAGTCGCTCAATGCGACGGCTGGAAAGCCGGTGCCTTTGGGGAAATTTTCAAACAGAAATTTTTGCAGATGGTATTCCTGAGTGGAAGGCAGCGCGCCGCAGCGGTGTAACAGATGCGCGGCGGAGATGTGCGTGGCGGCGCAGGCGGCTTCCAGTGCCTTGACTTCCAGGGTGTTGCGATCCGGGTTGTAGAGCAGCTGGTTGATGTGGCTGGCGAACTCGGCGGGTAATTCGAAGTTGACGAGCTGTTCCGTGTAACGGGTTTGCAGCGCCAGCGCCAGACGCTTCTTTTCGGCTCCCGCGAGCGCAGCCTTCAGTATTTCCGGCGGCGCGGCGCGATAGCGGCCACGGCCCTTCCTGTGAAAATAGACAGGTGCGCCATGCAGGCGTATCAGTGCGGCCGCAGCTTCCAGCGAACTCGGCTTGTGTCCGTAATATTCCGTGGCGATTTGCTCGAAGCCAAACTCTTCCGGCGGGCAGCATTCCCACAGGAATTCCACATCGATGTCGGCTGCCAGTGTTTCGGCCTGGGGGATAAAGTCGGCCATCTCCGGCTGAGTGAATTGCAGCATCACGCTGGCTGCCTTGATCTTGCTGCGTTTGCCGGTCAGGCTCTCGATCTGCAGCGAGGTGGTGTTGTCGGTCATGATGCTGCCGACCTTAAAGCTGCCGTCTTCTTCGTAAAGGATATTCATGGATGCGTGCGAAAAAAATTGGCACCGATTATAACAGTTCGGCCATCCTCAAACGGTTTGCCGCAGACAACAAAAAAGCCGACTTGCGTCGGCTTGTTGTGGAGCTGAAAGGGCATTACTTCTGGCTCAGCGCCCATTTTACGATGGTCTTGATGCTCTCATCGCTGACTGACTGCGGTGTGGGGGGCATGGGCATGCCGCCGAAAGAGCCCTTTCCGCCATTGCGCACCTTGGCTTCCATTTTGGCCTGCGCGTCCTTGTCGTCCTTGTACTTGGCGGCGACGTCTTTCATGGAGGGACCGACAGACTTGCTGGCTACGGCGTGGCAGGCACTGCAACTGCTTTTCTTGAAGAGCGTCTCACCATCCTCTGCGGCGAATGCGCTGGCAGAAACGGACAGGGCAGCGGTTAATGCGATGACATAACGAAGTTTCATAACAGTCTCCTGGGGTAAAAAAACAATGTGCGAATTGTACACCTACGAATAAAGCCGTGGGTCACGCGGATGCAGACGTAGACCCTTCATTTCGTGCCGGGTTCCATAAGTGACGCGCGACAGGTTTAGCGCTAACCCGAAAAAAGCTGCCACCAGCGCCTGCGGTTGTTGGGCACAGGCGCGTGAACCTCGACCGGCGCAGGCTGCGCGATGCTCAGTATCCAGCGCGGCGGCGTGGGGGTGGCGCTGTGGCTGCACGAAGAACCCAGCGTGCCCGGATCATAGACCTTGATCAGCGTGGGGTGCTCGACATGGTCGACATAGACGATGCCGCAATAGTGGTAGTCATGCTCATGCCGCAACAGCGTGTTCAGCGCATCAATGCGGACGGCGAGTTCATCGCCGCTCAGCGGCGTGACGGGTAGCGTTTCTCCCAGCTGATAGAAGAACCACGGATTCCCTTTGACGTGCTCCCACAGCACATCCAGCTGCTGCCATTGCAGGATGCCGTGGAAAGTGCCTTTCAGGCGCGCATGAAAATCGTCTGCAGCGTCCATTATGTCGTTTGCCATGATGTCGCACCGATGCCGGCCTGATGCGCCTGTTCGTCGGCGTAATAACTGCTGCGTACCATGGGGCCGCAGGCTGCGTGACTGAAACCCATCGCTTTTGCTTCGCGCTCGAACATCGCAAACGATTCAAGCGGGGCGTAGCGCAGCACCGGCAGATGCCCGTCCGACGGTTGCAGATACTGGCCTATGGTCAGCATGTTTACATCGTGCGCGCGCAGGTCGCGCATCACCTCCAGCACTTCCTCGTCGGTTTCGCCCAGACCCAGCATCAGGCCGGATTTGGTCGGTATGGAGGGGAAGCGCGCCTTGAAATCCCTGAGCAGCTTCAGCGAGTGTGCGTAGTCCGCACCCGGGCGCGCCAGTTTGTACAGGCGCGGCACGGTTTCCAGATTGTGGTTGAGCACATCGGGCAGGCTGAGTTTCAGCGCATCCAGCGCCTCGTCCAGACGGCCGCGAAAATCCGGAACCAGAATTTCCAGCAGCGTGGACGGCGAGCTGGCGCGGATCGCGCTCAGACAAGCGGAAAAGTGCGCAGCACCGCCGTCGCGCAAATCGTCTCTGTCCACGCTGGTGATGACTGCGTATTTGAGCCTGAGCAGGCCGATGGAGCGCGCCAGGTTGGCGGGCTCTTCGGCATCCGGCGGCAGCGGCTTGCCGTGCGCCACGTCGCAGAACGGGCAGCGCCGCGTGCATACGTCGCCCAGTATCATGAAGGTGGCCGTGCCCTTGCTGAAGCATTCGCCTATGTTGGGGCAGGAAGCTTCCTCGCACACCGTGACCAGACTGTGTTCGCGCAGCAGTTTCTTCACATCGTTGTAGCCTGTGCCGCTGCCGGACTTTACGCGTATCCATTCCGGTTTACGCAGGCGCTGCTGCAGGGGCTCGATCTTGATCGGATTGCGCGCCGTCTTGGCCGCGCCGGTTTGTTTGTTGGTTATTTCACTCATACGCTGTTTTTAGGGGTGTAAGTATGTTGACGGCAAATTTAGAAGCTGAACTTTGCGCTGGAAGGCTCGATGATTAGGGTTGGCAACATGATATTAAGCGGCATTTTCCAGGGCGACATTGTGCAATAAATGGTTGTGATACAAATCGGTAATCGGGAAATAGTTGCCTCCTGGCTCCGCGCTTGTCATGTTGACCGGTGTCATTTCAGCCCCCCCCCGTGATGAGTTCGGATTTTACAGGTTTGAGCGTCAAAGGTGTTTCGGTTTGGGCTGGTAATTACCCGAGTTCATGAATCTGACCGAGAATAGTAACGGTTGACGATACTATTTTTGCGCGTTAATATCAGCACCGCTCGCTACTTTGACCATCTCATCCAAATTAACCCGGTGAGGGCGAAAGAACACATGATTAAATCATTTGCTGATAAAGCGACGGCTGCGGTGTTTGACGGGCGATTTGTTCGCAATCTCCCGCATGAAATTCAGGGGAAAGCGCGGCGGCAACTCAAACTCATTGATGCCACGGGCAAAATCGAAGAATTACGACCGCCACCCGGCAATCGTCTCGAACTACTCAGTGGCAACAGGTCGGGGCAATGGAGCGTCCGTATTAACGACCAGTGGCGTATCTGTTTCCGGTGGGAAGAGGGTCATGCAGCAGATGTGGAAATCGTGGATTACCACTAGAACCAATAACTTGCCTGGCGTATTTTGCCGGGTTAGTCAGATGGCTCGTAGTTTCATCAGGAGAACAAAATGAGCATTCAGCGCGAAGAATTGAACAGCATGCAGTGGGGCGATATTGTCACCGGAGAGAAGATGGCGCCCGTGCATCCCGGCGAAATCCTGTTACATGACTTCATTGAACCCATGGGACTGACTCGCTACAAGGTTGCGAAATTCACCCGCGTCCCGCAGCGCCGCATTGATGAAATCTGCACCGGAAAACGCGCCGTTACCGCCGATACGGCCATGCGCTTAGGTCGTTTGTTCGGCATGTCGGCACAAACGTGGATGAACTTGCAAACACAGTACGATCTGGAAGTTGCCGAACAAGAGCTGGGAGAGAAAATCGACCATGAGGTTATGCCGTTAGCAGCATAGGTAAATGTTGAAGATGCGAATAATAATTTAAATAATCAGTATGTTGAGATGTGTCTATGCGTAAATCAAGCTAATCCAACTCTTTTATTTTGTCTGCATAATTGGGAAGCGCTTGAGCAAGTTTAGCCGCATATCCTTTTGCCACCAAAATTTGGTTTATATCTTCCAAATTACACCGTAAATTTCCATATTTTCGCCACTCCCGTTCCATGTAGTAATTTTCCCCATGGTCAACTGCAAGGTGAGAATTGAATGGCTTGATAAACGCCAAAAAATCTTTCGCAAAAACGTTACTCATGGCGGTGATAACAGCTTCTTTGTTGTCAGGCTCCGCTCCCAAGCTCCTGCTTTGTTGGGACCTATCTGGTAATTCATTGATGACAAGATTCTGGAATGATTTGTAAATGGCTTCCCAGTCCTTAAGGAGTGTAGCTCCATGTGGAGAACCCCAATCATCGTGCCGCAGTGGTACATACATTACGGGGCGTGCGCCATATCTGGTCAAATAATCTCGGGAAAATGAAATTCCGAACTTCCCATATTTTGTCATATGTATCCCTAAACTGCCGGAAGGAATATCTGCAAAGCAGGTAACGGATGGAACGATCAACTCTTCACATTGAAGAAAACCACCCCGGTTTGTCGTTACTGAGACCTCTCCCCAGTCCTTGGTGTGCGGCCAGTACGAAATCCAGCCATCTCGCAATATATTCAATAATTTCATATAGTTGCTGTTATCATCTGCGGCGTTATTTAAACCCACAAAATGAAAAAGTTCATCTGATGTATAGGGGGGTAATCCCCCCTGAAATTAGTTGTGATTAGAAGTAGAATTTTCTCACTTTGAAATGGAGGAAGTTTTACATGAAGCAATCACGATTTTCAGACAGCCAGATCATCGCCATACTCAAGCAGGCTGAGGCTGGCAGCCCGGTTCCTGAGCTTTGTCGGGAGCACGGCATGAGCTCCGCTGCATTTTACAAATGGCGAAGCAAGTTTGGCGGTATGGACGCCTCCTTGATGTCACGACTCAAGGAGCTTGAAGAGGAAAAC
>Ga0209231_1000782_pt1 | contig 15174 bp, 9 predicted proteins | sample Deesub45470m_DNA_FD_188086 | JGI IMG/M metagenome (GOLD analysis project Ga0209231, IMG submission 188086) | Deep subsurface microbial communities from North Pacific Ocean - 450_OLKR46/470m Metagenome (SPAdes) (version 2) | ecosystem: Environmental > Terrestrial > Deep subsurface > Unclassified ... | reverse complement strand
AACTCCGGCGGTCCAGAGGGTCGGTGCACCGACGGCGGTCAGGTTCCAGTCTTGCGCAGGTGCTGCCGCTGCTTGCGGCATCGGGGCCGGTGGCGCGGTCGCCCCCACCGCTTCAATACTGGCGACGCCCGGCCAGTCGGCAAGGGCGGCAACTTGTGCTGCCGGCAGTTCGACGGCGATGGCGTTAATCAGCCAGAGTTCAGTGAAGGGGTGTTTTTGCTGGCGGAGGTGCTTCTGGATCGATGACTGAGCTCTGGTCGCCCGGCCCCGCAGATCCTGCACCAGTTCACGGCGGGCCTGTTTGTGGTCTTTGCGCTGGGCGTAAGCGGCCAGATTGGTACGATCGGCAAAGCGGATGAGCACGTGGACTTTGTCGCCGCCGGCTACTTGGGCCAGCTTCTGCTGCAGTTGTAGTTCGATTGTGCCGGCGTACCCCGGCCCGGCAACCAGCAGCAGGGCTGCCAGCAGAAGGGAAAAATTGCGTAAAAATTGATGAAGGCTGGTGATGTGATCCATAACGCGTCCAGATTCTGTCAGATTCATAGCGTTTTTTGGTTGCGCAAGTGCACCTGAAGTATATCGGGTTTCCCCGATCAGGTTGCATTTTTTTTGCCGGTCATGATAGTCTCACGGGCCTTTAATCCCGGCCTGTTCATCCTTATTCGGCTGTTTACCACAGGAGTTTTTTTTAAGATGAGTCGTGCTCTTGGTCTGATGTCCGGCGGTCTCGATAGCAGCCTGGCGGCGCTGGTCCTCAAGCGTCAGGGGGTTGATGTCACCGGCATCGCTTTTGTTACCCCGTTTTTCGGTGCCGATCGCGCCCGCATCGCCGCCGAGAAGATCGGCATGCCGCTTATCGTTCGTGATATCGGCGATATCCACCTGGAGATGCTGAAGAATCCACGCTATGGCTACGGTCGCAACTTGAACCCCTGCATCGACTGCCACGCCATGATGTTTCGCCTCGCCGGCGAGGTGATGGTCGCCGAAGGGTTTGATTTTCTCTTCTCCGGCGAGGTGCTCGGTCAGCGGCCGATGAGCCAGAACGGCACCGCGTTGCGCACCGTCGCCAAACACTCCGGCGTCCCCGACCGGATCCTGCGTCCGTTGAGTGCCAAAATGCTGCCGATCACCAAAATGGAAGAGGATGGACTGGTCGATCGTGACCGGCTCCTCGACATTCAGGGGCGGACACGGCGCCGGCAACAGGAGCTGGCGAAAGAGTGGAACTTTACCGGCTACCCGGCCTCCGGCGGTGGTTGCCTGCTGACCGAGAAATCGTTCACCGGCCGCCTGCGTGATCTATTGACCCACAATCCGCAGGCCACCCCGACCGACATCGAGCTGCTCAAAGGCGGCCGTTACTTCCGCCTGTCGCCGCGTGCCGCCCTCGCTCTCGGCCGCAACGTCTCCGATAACGACCGGCTCAAGTCCCTGGCGCAACCGACCGACGTTCTGCTGCGCGCCAACAACTTCTCCGGACCACTCGGCGTGGTCACCGGCCAGCCCGATGCGGCTGACCTCGACACCGCCGCGGCGATCGTCGCCTCCTATGGCAAGGGGCAGCAGGAGAGCACCGTGGAGATGCTGCTGCAGCGCAGTGAAGAGCTCTGGACCATCAGCGTCGCTCCGGCTGATCGTGTTCTCTGCCGGCAGCTGGCGGTGGAATAGGCTGCGCAACGCCATCTTTTTTTAGTAAACAACAAAGGCCCCTGAATATCGGGGCCTTTGTTGTTCATTCGGGCACAGAGATCGGTCTCAATTGTCCAGCGTCACCTCATAAGTTTTCGTCCCCTGCGGATCATTCAGCACCCATTCCGCCAGCACCGTCTCCTGGTTGGTGTTCCAGTCGTAGCGATAAACCTTCAGTTTGAGTTCGGTCATCCATGGATCGGGCAGGGCCTTGTAGTCGACCTCGAAGCGGTTGCGCCCCGGCTGCAGAGTGACCGAGCCGGTGTAGTTGTAGCTCATGTCGCGCTCGCCGGCGATAGGGTAGATCTCTTCACCATTGAAGCGGACGCTGCCGAGATAGTTGATGGCGAAGACATAGACCATCACCTCACCGGGATTTTCGCCAAGAGCCGGGACAACGATACTGTTGGTTGAGTCGGTCTCTTCGCCCCCGGTCTGCGCCGTTGATCCGCTACCGACACTGAACGGCTGACTGCGGGAGATCGGCTCGCTCCCCCCCTCCGGCCAGTTACTGAACAGGCGGAACTCGTAGTGGCCCGCTTCCTGAGGGGCGGTAAATTGCAGTTTGCCCTCGGTTTTCCTTGCCAGATAGCGGGCTTCACCGAAGCTCTGATTATCGGCACCGACCTTAAACAGCCCAACCCGATCTTTCAGGGCCGGATTCTGCACCTTGGCAAAGGTCAAACTGATGGCTGCGCCGGGGGCAAATGTGGTCTGCTCCAGAATGAGCTGGTTCGGGCGGTTGTTGACCACCGGCGCCGGGGTTCTTGTCGTCGGTTGCGGCTGCCGGGGGGCGACCGGGGGGGTGATGCGCTCTTCCTGATATGACCCGGCTCCCATCTGGGTGCGGAACAGATTGAGGCCGTGGTAGAGGGTCGAGCCGAGCAGCAGAAAGATAGCGATACCAATCAGCAGATAACCGGCGGCACCAGCCAGCAGGTATTTGGCTTTTTCGCCGCCCGAGCAGTCGGCGGCAATCTCGCCTTTGATCTCACGCAGGTCGCGGTAAATTTCGTAGGTGTAGATCAGGGTGAACGGACCGAGGACCAGGCTGAGCAATGGTCCGATGAAGGGGATGCACGACAGCAGGCCATTCACCACCCAAAGCAGCAGCAGGCGTCCACCGATCTCCCAGCCGTGGCCACGGACATAGGCGCGGCTCAACAGCAGGGCATCCATGCCGCCGATCTCCTCGTGGGCGAGGACAAACTGGGCAAAGATGAACCAGACGGTGAACAGCAAGCCGGGGAGGAGGAAGGCCAGATAACCACCGGTGAGGATAAAGCCCAGGAGCAGGAAGACCCAGAGAAAGGCCCGCCAGCGTTGAATGCCGAGGCCAAGAGCCTGGCGAACGCCGATCGATTCATCGACGATGGCATAGGTCATGGCGCCGCCGATGGCACTGAACATCGCCAGCATGACGACAAAGAGCAGGATCATGGCCGGTATGATGATGAACGGATTGTTACTGAAACTCACCGGCAGGTGTTGAATTCCCGAGGCCAGGAACAAGGAGGCGGCGCCCATCAGCAGCAGGGCGAGCAGGTTGATGCCGATCAAAGTCAGGATGCGCCGGATAAAGACCTGCCAACTGCGAGAAAACAGGTCGCCAATGCTTGCCAGTTGCTTGCGCGCCGGTCGCGGACCCGGTTCCGGCGCAGATTGCGGCATCAGAATCGGTTGCTGCGATGGCCCCGGGACGGCGGCACGACTGTGGAGGATGGCGCCGTCGAAGGGGAAGACCTTCTGGCACTGCGGGCAGGTTACTTTGATGGTGCGCGGCGGTACTTTGTCTTTGGGGACCTGACGCCTGGAGTTGCAGTGCGGGCAGGTGATGACCGCATTGCCGATGGCGGCCGGTGTGCTGACCGGAGGGGCTTCGGTCGGCTTGATCTGCTCAGTCGCCGGCTGCGGATCAAAAATAAACGGCTTCTGACACTTCGGGCAGGTGACCTGGGAGGCCTCTTTCGGCAACCGCTCCGCCGGGATCTCTTTACTGAAACCGCAGTGCGGGCAACTCAAGGTTTTCATGCTTTTCTCCGCGTTGTCATTGCGAATCGTTGCTTCGCATTACCCCCAGCGCCAGAGGGCGAGGATAAACAGGATGATAAAGACGATGCCGAGGTTCATGTAGGCGACGGCAAAAAACAGCCGTGTTGCCAGGGGCGGGCGGGTCGCTGATGTATCGTTGCTATCACCGATCAGCGGCAGGCGCTCCAGCACCTCGGCTCCGTGCGGGGCCAGCCCTATGGCAGTGGTCAGGTCGGTGCCGGCGGCATGGCGCTGCATGTGGGTGCCGTTTTTCCACAGGCGGCTGTTACTGGCGTCGTAGACCTTGCCGGCGCAGGCGAACCAGGCCGGGCGTCCCTGCTGGCCGTCGCGGGCCTGTAAACCAGCCGGGCTTAAGGGGTCGGCCGAGTCGGCTGCCGATTCGCGGCGCTGCAGGCGCGGGCCGATAATGCGAATGACGACGATGGCCGAGATCAGCATCAGCAGATAGAGGGCGATTTTGATCAACAGCAAAATGCCGAATCGGGTTTCGATCAGCGCCGACCAGCTGTCGAAACGATAAAAAGTGAGAATGGCGCCGCTGATCCCCATCATGAAGAAGGAGAGGATGCCGACCCGTTTCTCGCCGCGCGGCAGACCACCGGCGGCATAAGCCGGTTTGAGGACGATATGCACATAAAGGATGGTGCCGAACCACAAGACCCCGAACAGCAGGTGCAGGTAGCCGGCGAGCAGGTGAAACAGGGAGCTGATGGTCGGCCCGCCGCCGGGCTCAGCAGCGCTGGCCAGCAACCCCCGGGCGCTTTGCCCCAGTGCCGTCAGTTCACCGCCGCCGGCCGGATCGAGATGGCAATCGGCACACAACCGGCCAGTGGCCTGCGCCAGCTCGTCGGTCGCCAGGGCATAACCAGCGGTTAGCAGGGTGAGAAGCACGAGTAGTCCCAACAGGCGAATCATGGTGTCTCCTTGTCATAAAATCCCAGTGAATCTAGCAGGATTAGCCACAATGCGCAATAAATGGGTGCGGCTGCAGATGCTGGTAGCGCCAGACGGTCGAAGGTGGTCACGCGGGTCAAGCTTTTGTACCATGTGGCGGGCGGCGGGATGGTTTCGGAGCAGCGGTGAAAAATGAAGCCGGGATGGCGTGCTTTTTGGTCAGGTCGCGGGGTTAACTTTATCGGGAGCAAGTCCCCCATTCAGCACCAGCCGATGCTTCTACCGCCCACCTCAATAGCCGCGTTTAAAGTCGACCACGTCCTGCAGGGGCTCCTTCGAGCAAAAGCGCTGGTAGTTGCTGCAAAAGACGTCTGCGACGTCCTTTGGAAAAGAGAGCGCCGAATTGTGCGGGGTGATGTAGGCGTTTTCCAGTTGCCAAAAAGGTGACTCGGCGGGAAGCGGTTCGGTCTCGAAAACGTCCAGCACCGCCCCGCGCAGCCGACCCGCACGTAACGCAGCCACAAGCGCGTCTTGATCCACCGTTGCGCCGCGACCAACATTGATAAGAACTGCAGAATCGGGGAGATGGCTGATGACTTCGGCGCTAATCATCTTTTTGGTTGCAGGAGTATGGGGAAGGGCCACAACCATGTAGTCAAGCTGTTGGGCAAACTCGTTTATCCTGGAGGGCTCATAGGTCAACGCAACCTGAGGCGTTTGCGTGGCGGAGCGGCTCAGACCCAATACGCGCATCTGAAAATGCGCTGCGGTGGACGCAATGTGCCGGCCGATAGAACCCAGGCCACAAATGCCGATGGTCAACCCCGCGAGACTTCGATAGGGGATACTCTTCCAAAGCTGCTGTTTCTGGTGGTTGCGAGCAGGGAAAATATTGCGCTCGAGGCTGAGAACGTAGCCAAAAACGTATTCGCTCATGAGTGGGCCAAAAACATCCTTTACGCCCGTGAGAATGTAGTCCCGGCGAAGACCTGACGCAAAGAAAGGCTCAATGCCTGCGAAGGAAGATTGGACCCATTGGAGGTTTTCGGCTTGCGCAAGGCGATCAGCCACAAGGGAAGGGGCGCCGAGGATGATGTTTGCCTGCCGGAGCGTCGAGCCAGCAAGATTCGATCCGTCGGAGGTGGAAATGTCCAGATCGGGCAGGGATCGACCCTCTAGCGCCCTGGCGTACTGGTCTGCGTTTTTCGCGATAATAAGTAGTCGATTCATAAAGTACATTTTAAATGATAGAAAGACGACAATGAAAATTAGACCAACGATGATTAGCGAAAAAGCCATATGCCATGGGGTGACTTCCTGTTTAGAGCCACCCCAGACAAAAAAGTTTTCCATTCTGACTCGAATTTTTCCAGGAACTTTTCCAACAGGAAAAAGGGGACAGGTTACTTAATCCAAAGCGGCCTGTCCCCTTGCTTGTTTCAATCTCTCATGTGTTTCCCCGGCTTATGGCTTTTCATCGCCCTCCTTGATCCGCCAAACTGGGCCGTGCGCCTCGGTATCATTGCGGTGGGCGGTGAGGTCGCGGGCCACTCCGTCGATCTTTGCTCCGAGTTGTGACTCGACTGAATCAATCCTTGCACTAAGTCGTGACTCGACTGAATCGATCTTGTCGTTGAGCGCCGTGAGGAGAAATGCCGTGTGCTCGTGCCGGGTGTTTGACTCATCGCGCACCCCGCGAATCTCCTGACGTAGAACCTCATGCCCTTCGAGGACCAGATCGAATTTGCTGCTGATATCTTCCAGAATAATCGTCAAATGATCTTTCTCCACAGATTGCCCCCCCTCTCTAGTTTTGTGCTCTCGTCCCACATTGATACCGCTATGGTGCGTGACGGGTCAAGACTTCTTTCGGGGAAATGCGCATATCCTTAGCCAAGTGGCTCATCCCTGTTGCTTGTTCAATTCGTCTTACTCGCACGGAAAATCGTACCCCTCAGCCATTTCAAGCCGTCAGCAAGGCGAATCAGCCGGTGTTACGCAGGCCGGCGGCGATGCCGCTGATGGTGGCGGCAATGACTTCGTCGAGTTCGGCACTCCCTTTCCCGGCGTGTTTGCGTTTGAGCAGTTCGATCTGGATCAGGCTCATCGGGTCGACGTAGGGGTTGCGCAGACGCAGGGAGTGGGCCAGGTCGGGGTTGGTGGCCAGCAGCTGCTGCTGGCCGGTGACATCGAGCACCATCCGCCGGGTGAGGTGAAACTCGGCGGTAAACAGGGGAAAGACCCGGTCGCGCAGGGCGGCATCCGGTATCAGTTCGGCGTAGCGCTTTGCCAGCGGCAGATCAACCTTGGCCAGAGCCATCTCGACGTTGCGCACCATGTCGAAGAAAAACGGGAAACGCTTCATCATCGTCTGAAGGAGCTCAAGGTTGCCAGGCGCTGCGTCGACATAGGTGGAAAAGGCGCTGCCGACACCGAACCAGGCCGGCAGCTGCAGTCGGCTCTGGATCCAGCCAAAGCCCCAGGGGATGGCGCGCAGATCGTCGAGGGAGTTGCTGCCACGGCGGCGGGCCGGGCGGGAGCCGATGCGGGCCAGTTCAAACTCCTGCACTGGGGTCGCCTGCTCGAAATACTGCAGCACGTCGGGATTGTCGTAGATGTGCTGGCGGTAATGGCTAAAAGCCGTCGCCGACAGCGACTCCATGGCCGCTTCCCAGGCCGGTTCGATGCTGTTAGCGACCACGCCGCAGCCGGTGAGAGCGTCGAGGGCGGCGGCGACCATCGATTCGAGGTTGCGCAGGGCCAAGCCGGCGTCGGCGTATTTGAAGTTGATCACTTCGCCCTGCTCGGTCAGTTTGAAGGCACCGCTAAACGCCCCCGGCGGCTGGGCGATGATCGCCCGGTGGGTCGGGCCGCCGCCGCGGCCGACGGTGCCGCCGCGGCCATGAAACAGGCGCAGGCGCACGTTACACTCCGTCGCCACCGCGTGCAGGGCACGGTGCGCCTTGTAGATCTCCCAGGAGCTGGTGAGCATGCCGCCGTCCTTGTTTGAATCGGAGTAGCCGAGCATGATCTCCTGCTTGCGCCCCCAGCTGTCGAGATAGGGGGCGTAATCGGCGCCTTGCCAGAGCTCGCGGCAGATCTGCGGGGCATGACGCAAATCGGCGATCGATTCGAACAGCGGCACCGGCATCAGTCCCGGATCGTTCTGGGCGCTGTCCCCTTTCACCCCGATGCCGCATAACTCCATTAACCAGATCAGCGAGAAGATATCCTGCCGGTTGGCGGCCCCGCTGATGATGTAGCTGCTCAAACTTTCCGGCGGAAACTCCTGCTTCAGTTGCGCCACCTGGCGCAGGGTGGCGAGCAGGTCGAGGGTTTCGGCGGAAGGGGTTGGCGCCAGAGTGGTTTCGCGACCGGCTGCCAGTTCGCGCACCGCCTGGGCGTGGACCTTGGCATGTTGGCGCAGATCGAGGGTTTGCAGATGCAGACCGCAGGTGACAACCAGCTGCCGCAGCGGGGTGATGTAGGCGGTGACCAGACGCTCTCCGGCCTGCCGGCGCAGACTTTTCTGCAGGCAATCGAGGTCGGCCAGAATCTCGGCGGCAGTGCGATAGGCCTCAGCATGACCCGGTTCAGCCAGGGCCAGACGCATGCGAAAGCGCATTAGCCCGACCAGCCGACGATGCTGCTCGCCCTCTGGTAGTTGGTCGGTTTCGCGTGCCGCTTCCGGGTAATGCCTGGCCTGGGTTTCCAGGTACTTGACCAGTGCCGGATCGCTGCCGATGCGGGAGGTGGAGGGGGTGAGGATGCGGCGCAGGCGCTCAAGCTGGTCGAGATAGACGCCGAGGATGATCTCGCGCGCCTGCAACAGGGCGGTGCGGGTTGCTGCCGGGGTGACGAAGGGGTTGCCGTCGCGATCGCCGCCGATCCAGGAGCCGAAGCGGACCACTGTCGGCAGTTGCTCAGGGCGCAGATCGATGCCATAGACTTCGCGGAAAGCGCCGGTAATTTCGGCGTAGAGCTGCGGGATCGGCGGCAGCAAGGCATCGGGATAGGGGTCGAGTCCCATGGCGATTTCATTCTCGACCGTCGGCTTTTTGCGCCGGACTTCGTCTGACTGCCAGAGGGCTGTCACCTCGGCGAGGATGGCATCCTGACACGCATCGACCTCGGCATCGGAGAGGGGGAGGGAGTCGAGCCGTTCGAGCAGACGGGCGATGCGCCGGCGTTTGAAGCGCAACACGCGGCGGGCGACCTCGGTCGGGTGGGCGGTGAACACCGGCATCACCTCGACCTGCGTCAGCCAGGCCAGGGCGGCGACAGCATCAATCCCGCTTTGCTGCATGCGGCGCAGGGTCGCCCGCAGCAGTCCCGGTTTCTCCTGGTTCCGATCAAGATGGCCGGCGCGGTGGCGGCGGCGGCGATGGTTGGCTTCGGCGAGGTTGGTCAATTCGAAAAAGGCGGCAAAGGCCTTGACGATCTGGTGCGCTTGCGCCGGGGTCATGGCGGCGATGCGACTCGCCATCTCTTCGAGCAACGCCTGATCGTCGGCGCTGTGCAGCAAGTCGGCCGATTTCTGTTCTTCCTCGCGATGGCGGATCGCCAGCCGGCGCAGAAGCTCTTCGGTCTGGTAGGTTTTTTCTCCGGCCTGTTCACGAATCACCGTGCCGAGCAGACGGCCGAGGGAGCGGACATCACGGCGCAACGGCCGCTCCTTGAGGCGCGGATCGTTGCTGCACAACTCCTCCAGCCGTTCCGGCTGGTTATCGACATGCCACAGGCGTTCGCGTTCTTCCATTTATGTTCTCCACTCTTCAGGCCATTTCGGCCGTTGGCTTTGTTCTCTGGCTCAGGCAAAGAGCCTTAAACCGGTTTTTAACAGGGATAGACAGGATATGCAGGATGAAACCATTACCAGCAGACCTGATCTGTCACCCAGGTCCCGACGGTTCTGATCTTATCCTGTCCATCCTGCTTATCCCTGTAAATCGATTTACGTTGTGATGTCCCTGTTTTTTCACCAATCAAGCGAACTTTGCCCGAGAGTAAGATTCGAAGTGCATCTGCGGACATTTGCTCATGCCTTATCTTTATTCTGACCGCTTTTCGCCGAAGCTCAAGTGAACAGACGCAGTTTGCCAACTTGCTTTTATCGCGGATTCAGTTATTCTCCTTACCTATAACGTCATCCTATTACAAAGGAGCTATCTCGATGAAACGATCCGCCAAACTGCTTATGGTCCCGGCTGCATTTCTGCTCATATTTGCCCTGACTGCCCCGGTTGTCGCCAGTGACACTGCACGCGGCAAAGAGCTGGTAGTCTCTCTTGGTTGCACTGGCTGTCATGTTGTCGACGGCAAGGGTGGGACCATGGGGCCGGAACTGAACGGTGTCGGCAAGCGCATGGATGACGATATGATCAAGCAGAAGCTGATCAATCCGAAGGCGAGCAACCCGAAATCGATCATGCCGTCGTACAGCCATCTGCCACCGGCCGATCTCGCGGCGATCAAGGAATACCTCGAATATCTCAAGTAGTTTTATTGCTTTGGTTAGAATTGAGGGGCGCCCGCAAGGCTGAAACCGGTTTTGCGGGCGTTTCTGTGCGCGGCCCGGGTGACAAGGGTTTCACCGCAGGTTTTCCTGACAGGTCTTTTCTCTTTTGTGGTTTGTGTCCATGGCGACAAGTTGTTACAGTCACGCCGACCACAAACAGGATTTTTTTAACCAGGGCTTTTGGTGTGAATAGCTGATGAAACAGGACGATCTAACAGAACAATCGGCGCAGCGGCCGGGTAAAAAGCCACTTTTGGTTAAACTGTTGGTCAGTTTTGGCCTTTTGCTGCTGTTGCTGTTACTGCTGCAACTGCTTGCAACCCGGCTCATCGGATCAACTGCGGTGAAGCAGAAGATTCAGGCAGTGGTGGCGGCGCAGACCGGTGGCCAGGTCGATTATGAAGCGATCGGTCTCGTCTATTTCCCCCGGCCGGCGATCGCCTTGCAACAGGTGACCCTGACCATCCCGGCGAAGGTGCAGGGGACGGTCGAAGAGCTCGACATCGCTCCGGCCTTATTTCCTCTGCTGTCCGGCAAGCTGCAACTGGCCCGCATTGAACTGAAGTCGCCGGAGTTATGTCTCGATCTGCCGGCGGCAAAACCGCCCTCACCGCCCGGCGCTCCATACGCCTATGCCACGGTACACAAGCAACTGACCGCAGTTGTTGCCCTTCTGGCTCCGCTGGCACCTGATCTGAGATTGCGGATTATCAACGGGCGCTTCAAAACCGCTTGTGGCGCTGAAAAGCTGGCTGAAATAGCCGGTCTTGAACTGCGGATGAACCTGTCGATTGCCGCTGATAACAGCGCCGGGATCAGACTGAAGGGGAAGGTTGCGGCCTTGACCCTGGCACGCAATGGTCGGTCGCAGACGATTGAAGACCTGCGGCTGAGTGCTGATGCGCAGCTGACAAACGACACGATAACGGCAGCGATTGAGCGTCTGAATTTGGGCAACCCCGCCCTGGAGCTGGCCGGTGAGCTGGTGCTTTCTCCGCAGACACCTGGGGTTGCTTTGAATCTGTCCGGCCGTAATATCGATGTTGATGCCACCCGTGCCGCGGCTTTAGACCTGGCGGGGGATGTCGGAATTATCAACACGATCTTCGATTATCTGCGTGGCGGTCAGGTGCCACAGATCCGTTTTTCCAGCAGTGGCGCTACCCCTTCTGCGCTGGGTGATCTGACCCATATGCGGATTGATGGTCAATTGCAAAAAGGTGCGGTGTCGATCGCGGCGGTCAATCTTGATCTGACCGACGTTGACGGCGCGGTGTCGATTGTCGACGGGGTCCTGTCCGGCAGCGAACTGTCGGCGCGGCTGGTCGGTTCGTCCGGACACGATGGTACGGTCAAGGTTGGCCTCGGGTCTGGTGACGATCTGTTTCATCTTGAGCTTATGCTCAGCGCGGATCTGCTGCAATCGCAGGAGATCCTCAAGCGCGTGGTTAAGCATCCGGACTTTGCCGATTACCTTGATCGGGTCACCAACCTGACCGGGCGTGGCAACGGTCGGTTGATTCTCGGCGACCGGATGAGCGATCTTCAGGCCCGGGTCGATGTGGGGGATCTCGATTTTACCGCTGACTATGAAGGGGTGCCGTTTCCGCTCAAGGTCCGGGCCGGGCATCTGGCGTTGGCCAAAAGTCACATCGCTTTCAAGGGGTTGGCCGGCAGTCTGGGTGCATCTGATTTTTCGGAGTTTGACTGCGATCTCGACTGGGCGAATGCACTGCATCTTAAGATTGCTTCCGGCCGTTTCGGCCTTGATCTCGATGAACTCTTCCCCTGGCTGGCTACCTTCGACGCCGTGCAGGAATCTCTGCAGGATCTCCGGCAGCTGACCGGAAGCTTGAACCTGTCCAGCCTGAGTTTTGACGGGGTGCTCGATGCTCCGGACAACTGGCAGCTGGCGACGACCGGGGCGCTGGAAAACCTGAAAATTGATTCGCCCCGTCTCCCGGCAGAGCTTCGGCTGCGTCAGGGGGATGTTCAGCTTACGGCCGATGGGCTCAGCTTTCAGAATCTACATGCGGCCAGCCTCGACGCAGAGTTGCTCCTTGCCGGTGCCGTCAAGGGGTTCCCCCGGCGACTCGACCAGGTTGACCTGACCATGAATGGCACCATGGGAGTCGATACAGTCGCCTGGGTCCAGGAACGGTTCGCTCTGCCGGAAGTGTATGCTGTCCGGGCGCCGCTGACTCTCTCCCAGGCCCAGGTGACCTGGCAACCTGAGGTCTCGACGACGTTTCAGGGAACGGTCGCCATCAGCGATGGTCCGGAGTTAAATCTTGACCTTGATTATCGCCCGGAGCAGTTGCGGGTCAACCGGTTGCAGGTCAAGGATGCCTACTCCGATGCGGACATGGCTCTTGACTATGGTCTCGATGCGATCAACTTCAACTTCACCGGCATTTTGCAGTATGAGACCCTCGATGCGCTGTTCGTCAACCCGCAGCATGCCAGGGGGATGTTAAGCGGAGAGCTACAGTTCAAGGCGCCGCGCGGGACGGCGGGGAAGGCACTGGCCACGGGCCATCTGGAGGGGGATTCTTTGCTGCTCCCTCTCGCTTCGGGACAGACCCTGGCTATTGAAAAAATCAGCCTGGTTGCCGAGGGTGCACAGCTGGAAGCGGACGTGACGGCTCTGACCTGGAAGGAACTCCCTTTTGGTCCGCTCAAAGCAACGATCACTCTGGGGCAGGACCGGATTGATGTCGATCTGACCAATGCCGTCCTGTGTGGCATTGATCTGCCGGGACAGCTGGCGCTTGCGGGTCAAACGGTCTCTTTCGATTTGGGTCTGGCGGGGAAGGGGCTCGATGCGGCCACCAGCTACACCTGCCTGACCCGGGGGAAGGTTGCTATGACCGGCAGCCTCGAAATAGCGAGTCGGGTCAGCGCCGAAGGGAGTCCTGACGAACTGGTCGGCAAGCTGCAGGGGCCGCTGTCGATGACGTTCAGCAAAGGGGTGATCAAGCAGAACAAGACCCTCTCCCGGGTGCTGGAAGTCCTCAACATCACCGAGATTGTCAAGGGACAGCTCCCCGATCTGTCTGCTAACGGGTTTGCTTACACCACCTTGACCCTGCAAGGGGAGTTCCGTGATGGCAAGCTGGTCATCGACAAGCTGTTCATCGATGGGGAAACCCTTAACATCCTCGGCCGGGGCGAGATCGATATCGCAAAGAAGACGGTCAACCTCGAACTGCTGGCGGCACCGTTCAAAACCGTCGATACGGTGATTCGCAACATCCCCGGGGTCAATTACCTGCTCGCCGGTACCCTGGTAAACATTCCGGTCAGTATCAAGGGGGATCTCGCTGACCCCAAGGTGAATGTTATGTCGATCAAGTCGGTCGGCTCAAGTCTTTTAAACCTTGGGGAACGGACGATCAAGGCACCGATACGATTGATAGAGTCTTTGATTCCGTCCGGAGATAAGTAGTCCCTATCGGCTCTGCTCAATCATATATCCCACCGCCGCTTTGATATCGGCATTGCTCAGTCGCGGATTGCCACCTTTGGGCGGCATCGATCCTTCGCCGTTGATGGCATTTTCGGTCAGGGTGTCGAGACCTTCGGCAATCAGACCGGCCCAGGCGTCCTTGTCGCCAAGTTTTGGTGCGTGCATGAGCCCGGTGGTGTGGCAGGAAGCGCAAGAGGCTTCGTAAATAACCTTTCCGTTACTGGTGGTGACGGCGGCCGCCACATTACGCGCCACATCGACGGTCTTTGGATTCATTGACGCCGGCATCTCATCTTTGCAGGCGGTAAGGGGGAAAAGCAGAGCGAGAATACAGATCAGGGTGCAACGTTTCACGGGGCCTCCTCTTTGGGGGGGGTGGAGAATGTTGGACAATGATAGCAGGCAATTGCCTGAAAAGGGGACCCTTTACCGCCTTTTTTACCGGATCTGACTCAACTTCTTTGCCCATCCCCATAATTGACAGTCCGCACTTAAACCTTTAAGGTGCAAACACGCATTTCCATTTTGTTGGTTGCTTCCGGCGACCTCCCTCCATCTCTTCTGATCCGGTGCTGCCGGATCGTTTTTTTTACAAGGATATCTGCTCATGTCTTTTGAATCTCTTGGCCTTTGTGCCGAACTGCTCAGTGCCATTGCAACCCAGGGCTACACGACACCGACGCCGATCCAGACTCAGGCGATCCCGGCGATTTTAGAAGGGGTTGACCTGCTGGCTGGAGCGCAGACCGGCACCGGCAAAACCGCGGCTTTTGCCCTGCCGATCATCCAGATGCTCAGTGCCGAGGTGCCGGTGGAGAAACGGCGCAAGCCGCGGGTGCTGGTGCTGGTGCCGACCCGTGAACTGGCGGCCCAGGTCAGTGAGCAGATGCAGTATTACGGCCGCCGCCTGTCGTTGCGCTCAACCATGATTTACGGCGGGGTGAATATTCAGGCGCAGATTGAGCGGCTGCACCGCGGTGTCGATATTGTGGTGGCGACGCCGGGGCGTCTGCTCGATCATGCCCAGCGCGAGACCATCAACCTGTCCCGGATACAGTTTCTGGTTCTGGATGAAGCCGACCGGATGCTCGATCTCGGTTTTATCGACGACATTATGCGGGTGGCGGAGTATTTGCCGGAGCAGCTGCAGACCCTGCTGTTTTCGGCGACCTATTCGCCGAGCATCAAGCAGCTGGCCGACGAGCTGCTGAATAAACCGCGGCGGATCGAGGTGACACGGAAGAATATCGCGGCCGATGCGGTGACCCAGGTGGTCTACCCGGTGGATAAAACCCGCAAGCGCGAGATGCTGTCGCACCTGATCCGCAAGGGGGAGTGGAGCCAGGTGCTGGTCTTTACCCGCACCCGCTACGGCGCCGATAAACTGACCGAGGAGCTGCTCTTTGATGGCATCAAGGCCGCCGCCATTCACAGCAACAAGAGTCAGTCGATCCGCACCCGGACCCTGGCCGAATTCAAGCGCGGCGAGCTGCGGGTACTGGTGGCGACCGACGTCGCGGCGCGCGGTCTCGATATCGAGCACCTGCCA
>Ga0209231_1000781_pt1 | contig 15188 bp, 14 predicted proteins | sample Deesub45470m_DNA_FD_188086 | JGI IMG/M metagenome (GOLD analysis project Ga0209231, IMG submission 188086) | Deep subsurface microbial communities from North Pacific Ocean - 450_OLKR46/470m Metagenome (SPAdes) (version 2) | ecosystem: Environmental > Terrestrial > Deep subsurface > Unclassified ... | reverse complement strand
GTCGGTAGATATTGCAGCTCTTGCCGATCATGAACGAGACGCAATTTGTGATCAGGCTGTACGGTTGCCAACAGGGCATGAGTCGCAAGGATTCCGTTGAGGATATGACCATTCTGGCAATCTTTGCAGCACGTCAGATTGACCTGCAGTCCGTCCTTGAAAACCAGCGCGAACAGCAGCAGTAACTCAGGATGGGCTAGGTGGCCCAGGCAGGAGGTGCGTGCGTGAGCTTCAGCGTCGGCAAACCGGTGACAACCAAGTACCGGTTGCGGATGGGCCGCCAGATCAACAAGGGTTTGCAACAGAGAGAATTCCGGAGAACTCAGCGCGGCCGTCGGACAGACCGACAAGCAACGCAGGCACTGGGTACAAAGGCGGGATGAAATCTGCAGTCCAGTTTCATCCCAGCGCACCGCACCACTCGGACAGACGTCCTGACAGAGGCTGCATTCGTTGCGTTTGCAACGGTGCCGCGCGCAGCGCGAACGGTCGACAGTGACCGCGGTCTGCGGCGTCAGGGCTCTCAGAGCATGGCTGCCAAGGGATGAAATCATCGTCTCTAAACGGCCTCGGTAACTTCCTGCAGATCTTCGCGAAGAACCTGCTCGGTCAGATCGGCAAGCTGCTTATAAAAATCGGTTTCGGCGCCCTGGCAGATGGCTGTTGCAAGAAGGCTGAACCATTCCCCCAGATGCCCGGCGAGGAATCTGCGCTTCAAGGCGATCAGAGGCGCGCGCGCACCCTCCTCCTCGGCCTGGCCAATGCGGAACGAGAGGAGATAGAGGAACTCCAGTTCGACCGCGACATGGTCGGGCATCTCTTTGAAATCTTCAGCCACCTCGAAACCACCGTCATTGTACATGGCCATCGCCTGCAGGGTCGAGTCGCCCATGACGATCTTTTCACCATCGAGATAAACCGAGCCGTAGGGCTTTGCCAGGATATCGAAAGGGCCAAGGAACAGGCGACTGTAATCGAGTATCAGGTTCTCCTGTCCCGCGCTCCGATACGCATCTTCCAGCGCTGCCGCTTCAGGAACCCAGCGCGGGTTAGCGACCGCCATGGCGGTTTTCAGTTGGCCGAAGATTTCTTCCTCAAGAAAAGCCTCCTCGGGTTGATAGAAACAGGCGCTCAGGAGCCGGTAAACATCTGCTCTGGCCAGATGACGCAGATGACTTCTTTTCGGTAAATCACTCATTCAGACCTCGGTTGCAAAAGGGGCGGGGTCGATGACCCCGCCCCCGTGAGCCTGGCATCAGTCTATCATGCCTTGGGATCGTCGTAACTCCGAACATAAAAAACATTTGGCTCCGTGCCTTCTTGCTCTTTCAGGCGTGACGCCTTGCGCTGTTTGAGAGTCTGGGCGATCGTACTCGTCGGGTCGTTCTGATCACCGAAGATGCGCGCGCTGGCCGGACAGGCCTCTACACAGGCTGGTTGTTCACCAACGGTGGTGCGATGATGACAGAGGATGCATTTTTCCACCACGCCGGCCTTGCGCACCGGCTGGTAGTCACCCGATGTGAACATGTTCGCGTCAGGCGGCAGCGCGCCGGCTTTGGCTGCGAGTTCAGCACCGGACGCCGTGCAACCGGCGATCAGAGCCGTCTTGTCGTGCCACATCGGCTGGGTCGGCTTCTTGAAGGCATTGAAGCTGATAACGCTGTAGCTCTCGCCCCGGTTGCTGGCGTCGTCCAGGGTCTCGTTGCTGTACGGGCAGGACATCTGGCAGGCGCGGCAGCCTATGCAGCGCTCCTGGTTGTGCAGGGTGGTGTTGTCATCCGCCTTGAACATAGCCGTTGGCGTTACCGGGCAGTTGTCCACGCAAGGGGCCTTGGTGCAGTGGTTGCACAGCACCGGCATCTGTGTGTACCTGGTTTTCGGGAAAGTGCCCTCGGTCTTCATGGTGAAGTCTGCCCAGTTAAAACTCTGGCCATCAGCCCGGGTCTGGGTGTTGTTTTCGTTCTTGCAGGCCAGGGCACAGGCTCCGCAGCCGACGCACTGGTGCAGGTCTATGACCATTCCATATTTTTTCATCTTATCGTCTCCTTGTCGTCACCTAAGGGAAGTTTAAACCTTCTCGATCTTGACTCCGGTGAAGCCGCCGTTGCGCGCCGTGGAGCCGCTCAAACGATCGTAGTCGTCGACCAGCAGCTCGTTGTTGTTGCCGCCACGCGGTTGGGCCTTGGCGTAGTCCTTGGTGGCCACCTTGCCATAAGCCCAGTGTCCCTGGCCAAAGCATTTGGCGACCGTGCCGGGACGGATCCCTTCCCAAAGTTTCAGCGTCGTGACAATCGAACCGGTCATCGAGGAAATCTTGACCGTATCACCGGTTTTAAGACCGAGCTGCTTGCCGTCGACCGGGTTCATCTTCAGCACGTCTTCCCAGGAGTCGTCGCCGGCATCAACCTTCTTGAACTCGTGGTAGCCCGTGGTGTTCTGCGAGCGCCCTTCGCGGTTGAGGCGCGACTTGTAATCGACGAAGTCGAACGGATAGTCGCTGTAGCTGCCGTGTCGTTTCGGTGGCTCGTAGTGCGGCACGAATGCGAGTTCACCACGGGCGACATAACCGCACAGTTCCAGTCCCTCGTCGATGGTGATCTTGTGCTTTTCGGCATATTCGCCGAGGACTTTTTTCAAGGAGACGCCGTAGAACTCGAACTTCTTGGTCTCGGTCTTGAACTTGCCCCAGTTTTTCTTGAATTTGTAGCTTTCGGTGTTGTAGATCCCTTTCTTGACGAAATCGCTCCAGCCGACGACCTTGTCACCCTTGAGGGGCTCTTTCGGCATCCACATTGGCGCACTGCTGATACGGGCGGCAATCAGCGCGAATTCGGTGGCATTGGTTGGTGACTTGCCGGTTTCCGGGTCCTGGAACGACGCATAATACTCGTACAGTTTGCTGAAGCCGCGCGCCTTGAGCTTTTCGGCCAGCAGCCAGACCACCTCGGTCTCTTCCTGCTTGACGTCCCAGAAGCGCTTGACCACCGGTTGCTGAATCGAGGCGTGACCATGCAGGTTCGCCTTATTGGTGATGATGGAGAGCCCTTCCGCCGCATTGAAGGTCGCCGGCAGGATGACATCAGCGAACTGGGACATCTCCGAAGGGTTGGTGACCATGTGCACGAAGAAGGGAAGCTTCGCCATCGCCTCATCCCAGCGGTGGGCGCCGGTGCAGGAGAAGTTGAAGTTGCTCCAGGAGCTGAGCATGACCTTGATCGCATCCGGTTTCTTCAACATGCCATTGGCGACGTTGTTGGTGACGACACCACCGCCGACCTTGTTCTTCATGACCACCGGCATATCCTTGTCGCCGCGGCCGTCGATCTTCTTCTCCTTGCCGTATTTTTTCGCGTCATCATCAAGGAAGTCGTCGAATTTGGGGAAATTTTCCAGAGGTGGCTTCATCTCCTGCAGAACGCCACCTTCCGCATCGATCGAGCCGAGCAGGCCGTTCAGGGCGTAGACCGCCAGGGAGCTGTAGGTGCCGCGCGGATGCATGGCCGCACCCGGGCCCATCCAGACTGCTGTTGCCGGAGCCGCCTTGCCCATGGCGCGGGCGACGCGAACGATCTGCTCGGCCGGGATCAGGGTCTCTTTCTCGGCCAGAGCCGGGGTCATGTCTTTGAGGGCCAAATTCCACCAGGCGACCACGCCGTGGGTTTCGGTTTCGGTGAAGGTGTCCTCTGCGACCTCCTGGCCTGCCTTGAAGCGATTGACGCCATCCTTGAAATTGCCGACGAACTCCTTGTTCCACAGCCCTTCAGTCAAGAGGACATGAGCCATGGCGCAGGCCAGAGCGCCGTCGCTCCCGGCCTTGAGCGGCAGCCACTCATGGGCTTTGGACGCCGAGGTGGACAGGCGCGGATCGACCGCAATCACCGTTCCCTGATCGAGGACCTTGCCGAAATGCTTGATGGTGTTGGGGACCTGACGGTTGGAGGCGAGCGGATCACAACCCCAGATCACCAGGCACTTGGTGTTCGCCAGGTCATAGTCGCGATAGCCGAAGAAGCCCTGTGTATAGCCCGGCCCCATCTTCTCGGCCTCGGCGCAGATGGCCGAGTGCGAATAGGCGTGCGGCGTGCCGAAGAGTTTCGGCACCGTGCCGTAAAGCAGTTCGGTTGCCGTAGCCGAATAGCGGCCACGCATGTAACCGAACTTGTGCGGTTCGTGATTGTTGCGCAGCTCCATCATCTTGTCAGCGACCATGTCGAGGGCTTCGTCCCAGCTGATCGGCACGAACTTCGGGTCGACGCCGCGCCCTTTCTTCGGGTTGGTCCGCTTCATCGGCACCTTGACGCGGTCGGGATCATAGAGCTGGTTGATGATCAGATGGCCGCGTGGGCAGCAGTAGCCGCTGTTGGCCTTGCTCAGCTGGTTGCCGCGTACCTTGACGGCGCGGTCGTTCTGCACAAAAACCTCCACCGGGCACCAAGCGGTACAGCCCTGACAGGTGGTTGCCACCCACTCCCCCTTGCCGGGCGCTTTCGGCTGTGCCTTGGCTGCTGCCATGGCGTTGGTCTGCGGTTTTGCTGTCGCGCAACCGGCGGCCAGAAGAACGCCACTGGTCGCGGCCGACCTTTTGATGAAATCCCTGCGAGTGATCTTCATGTCTTACCTCCCTGGACGGTTTGCGGGAAAACCCTATGCAACAGTTGAATGCGCTTCGGCGACAAGTAAAAATTGAACCAACCCACTAAGGATCGACAGCAAGACAAGTGCCAAACTCTAACGTGCTGATTTTGCAGGGTTTTTTCGCAAGCGGCAGTGGGGAAAACGTTACGGTTTCGTAACGTCCGAGGAGAGGTTGATTAAATAATCCTTTTAATACATATGGTTAACGGTGCTCAGCACGCGTTGTTACGTTTCTGAAACATCGTCTGACAATTTATCCCAGAGGGTTTTACGCGAAATACCGAGACGTTCTGCTGCCTTGGTGCGACTATCCCCTTCCTCGGCAAGCACCTGTTTGATGAATTGAAGTTCGAAGTCCTTGACGGCCTCGCGCAACGGCAGGTCGGTTCGGAAGCACTGGGTCCTGCTGCTGTTGGGTTGCACGGCCTGACGGACACTTTCCGGCAGGTGCCGCGGCTGAATCAACTCCCCTGGCAGCATCACTTGCAGGCGCTCGACAAGATTCTCCAATTCGCGGACATTGCCCGGGAAGTTGTAGCTCTGCAGCAGTTCGAGGGTTTCCTGAGAAAACTGGATCGGTGCCTTGCGATGACGCGTCGCGAGTCGCTCAACGAAATGGCTGATCAGGAGAGGAATGTCGGTTCGCCGCGCCCGCAGGGGCGGGACGGTCAGGGAGATGACGTTGAGCCGAAAGAAAAAGTCCTCCCGAATTTGTCCGGATTGACGCAACTCGTCCAGATCCTGATGGGTTGCCGCCACCAGACGGAAATCCGCAGGGGAGGTTTTCTCGGCGCCGATCCGCGTCACCTCGCGCGACTGGAGAGCCCGCAGCAGTTTGACCTGCATGGTCTGAGGGATTTCGCCGATCTCATCCAGGAACAGCGTGCCGCCATGGGCCTGTTCGAGCACTCCGGCGCGCGCCCGATCCGCGCCGGTATAGGCACCTTTGACGCAGCCGAAGAGTTCGACTTCGAGCAGGCTCTCCGGGAGCGCACCGCAGTTGACCTTCACCAGCGGCCCGTCCTGACGAAAGCCGTATTTATGAACAGCATCCGCCGCCAACTCCTTGCCGGTGCCGGTCTCGCCGAGCAGCAGAATGGTCGCCTCCGATTCAGCCGCACCCTTGAGACTGTCCAGAAAATTCTTCAGGGCGCGACTGGTGCCGATCATCCCATGTGTCATCCCGCCCCGCAGCATGCGGTTTTCTTCCGTCAGCTCGTGCCAGGCTAGAATCCGCGCCAGCTTCATCAGCAGCAGTTCTGTGCGGAACGGCTTGGCCAGGTAATCAAAAGCCCCGTCCTTCATGGCGCGCACGGCTGATTCGATGGAGGCCTCACCGGTCATCATGACCGCATGACAGTCCGGCTGCATGTCACGCAGTTGGGCCAGCAATTCAAAACCATCGCCATCCGGCAAGCGGATATCGAGCAATGCGACGGCGAAGTCTTCAGAGCCTATGAAGTCGATCGCTTCCCTGAGGTTTTCGGCACAGCGGATGTCATGGCCGTTCTTCATCAGTGCGCCTGCGACCATAGTGCGATGCAGCTCATCATCCTCGACCAGAAGAATGCGCTTATTCATACCAGAGGTCCTTCCTGCGACATGTCCTGCGGTAACCAGAGGGTAAAGATCGTGCCCTGACCGGGTGCAGAGCGGCATTCCAGCCGACCACCGTGCTTTTCTGCGATTGTGCGGCCGATGGCCAATCCCATACCGGTCCCCTTGCCGGGGTCCTTGGTAGTAAAGAACGGCTCGAAAATCCGCTTTTGCGTTTCAGCTGATATTCCAGGCCCGTTGTCGATCACCCGGAGGGCATAGCCCTGGTCATGCGCAAAGGTTTCGAGCCGCACGATACTTCTCCCCTGTCCAGAGACTGCGTCGGCCGCATTCAGCACCAGGTTGAGCAACGTCTGGTGAATCCTGTCCCGATCGATGCAAATGACCCCGCGCGGATAATCGTCCGAGACCTGCAGTTTGCAGTCTCTGTTCTTGATGGCCATCCGGGCAAACAGGGAAAGTTCCTCAAAAAATTCCGCACTGTCGACCGACTCAGGATGCAGCGCGTCAGCTCGCGATAAATCAAGCAACTGCCCGACGATGCGGCTGATGCGCTCCACCCCCTGCTCGGCCGCTTTGATATAATTCTGCGCAGAGTCATCGCTTTCTTCGCCGATATGATAAAGAGCGCCTTGAATACCGGAAAGCGGATTGTTGATCTCATGAGCGATGCCGGAGACCATCTTGCCGACGGCGGCAAACCGTTCACTCTCGACAAACTTCTCCAGCGATTTGTGTCGTTCGATTTCACTCTGGCGCAGGCGTTCCAGAAGATCGTGGAAACTGCGCTCCAGGCGGCCGATTTCGTCGCGTCTCACCTTGGGCGGCAGATAGCTTGGCAAAGTGACATCCATGGTCTCCATGCTTTCCGCAAGCATCTCAAGCGGTTTGGCGAGCCTGTGCGCGACGGCAAAATAGATGAGCAAGGCGCCGGACGAAAACAGCAGGGCAAAGCCAACAATGCTGCGAGCCAAGGTGTTGAGCTCCTTCTGCAGTGGCAACAGCGACACACCGACCCGCAAGCTGCCCCAGCGCTTGCCGGCAATCGCCAGGGGCGCTGAGAAATCAAGCATCGGTTGGTTGTTGACTGTCGTTTTAATCTTTAAAACGTCGGCACTGGCCAATGCCGCGAGCGTGAGGGGATCGTTGTAAACTTCGCCGAATTCGGTCAAACGGTTGTGAGCGAGCACGCGACCGTCATTGCCGACGACCATGGCGTAGAGGGGCTGAAGTTGTCCATTGGCCATGATGTCGGCCATGAAGTTGTCGAGCAGACCCCCTTCTTCGATAATCCCCAGTTCCTCGTACAACAGGGCATTGATGATCGGGATGGCCATGGCGGAGACCAGGACTTCCCCCTGGCGATCGAGCCGGTCATAGAGGAGATCACGTTCGCGTAGCCAGGACCACCCCCCCCACAGGCCGGAAAACAGCAGGGTCAGCAGCACGGCCAGAGTCATGAAGCGGACACGAATGCCCAGCCAGCGCGATAACCTCAATGACATCTGACACCGCACCCTTCCGGAATGCTTTCCATGATCTTGATGACGTCTCTGTAGTCCTCGAGAGACGCCGGGACGAACCCGTAGCGGAATTCGGGATCCCAGGATTTCATGCGGGCCACCATAACCGGATCGGTGGCATCGATCGCCAGCAGGGCTTTCGTGACCTCCTCGACCAATCGGGCGGGGGCATCGGCCCGGACCACGATCGGCACCGCCGGGATCGGCTCGGAGCTCTCCAAAAACCGCAGACCATGTGGCAGATAACGCTGCGCCACCACGTCCTTGACTGCACCGGCATCGACCTTTCCCTTTAGAACAGCTTTGACCACCGCATCGTGGGAGTCGAGATTCTCGTAGCGAGCAAGATCAAACAAGGAGATGCCATGCTGGAAGAGATAATAGCGGGGAATGAGATTGCCCGAGGTCGAGTGCACGTCCCCGAAGGCGAAGGTCTTGCCGTGCAGCTCTGCCACGTTTTGCACGGGGCTGTTCTCCGGAAGGATGATAACACTGCGGTAGTAGGGTTTCCGATGCACATTGAGCGGCTTGAGAATCGGTCGGGCACCAAAGGCACGGTTGGCCTCGATGAAGGTGACGTCACCGAGGGAGGCGATCGGGGTCACCCCGGTGCGCATCAGGTTGACCGCTTCGGTGTAGTTGCGAGCCAGCTTGAGCTCGAAATGGTAGGAGGTGTTTTCCGTCAAATAATCCATGATCGGCTGGTAGTTGCGGTACATGACCATGGGATTGTAGCGCGGGATGACACCGAAATAGACGATCGGCTTGCCATCCATAGCCAGGTTATCTGCGGCAAGCCCATGATACGGGACCACCAGCAACAGGGCGAGCAGCAACCAGCGACAGCATCTCATGGATTACCTCGATCAACAGGGTCAGTGCGAAACCTGGTCGCCATAATACTTCTTCCGCAGCCAGAAAGCGACATGGACCAGACCGATTAGTGCCGGAACCTCGACCAGGGGGCCGATGACCGCGGTGAAAGCCACCGCTGACTCGATACCGAACACGGCGATCGCCACGGCAATTGCCAGCTCGAAGTTGTTGCCGGAAGCAGTGAAGGCGATGGTCGCGGTCTTGCTGTAGTCGGCCCCTGCCTTGACCCCCATCCAGAAGCTGACCAGGAACATGATGACGAAGTAGATCAGCAGCGGAATGGCGATGCGCACCACGTCCATGGGAATGGTGACGATCAGTTCCCCCTTGAGGCTGAACATGACCAGGATGGTGAAGAGCAGGGCAACCAGGGTGACCGGGCTGATTCGGGGGATGAAGACTTGCTCGTACCAGTCCCTGCCCTTGAGGGGAATCAGGCTGTAGCGGGTGGCGATCCCGGCCAGGAACGGGATGCCGAGATAGATAAAGACGCTCTCGGCGATCTGGCCGATGGTCACCTCGACCACCGCTCCCTCGAGGCCGAGCAGCGGCGGCAGCACGGTGATGAACAGCCAGGCGTAGACGCTGTAGAACAGCACCTGGAAGATGCTGTTGAAGGCGACCAGCCCGGCGCAGTATTCGGTGTTGCCCTTGGCCAGTTCGTTCCAGACGATGACCATGGCGATACAGCGCGCTAAGCCGATCATGATCAGGCCGACCATGTATTCCGGGTAATCGGAGAGGAAGGTGATCGCCAGGACGAACATCAGGATCGGGCCGATCACCCAGTTCTGCAAAAGGGATAGACCGAGAATTTTTTTGTTGCGAAAGACCCCGCCGAGTTCCTCGTATTTCACCTTGGCCAGCGGCGGATACATCATCAGAATCAGGCCGGCGGCAATCGGGATATTGGTGGTGCCGACCGAGAAGGCGTTGACGACGTTCTTGATGCCGGGGAAGAGCCAGCCGGCAGCGACGCCGATGGCCATGGCCAGGAAGATCCACAGGGTCAGGTAGCGGTCGAGGAAGGAGAGTTTTTTGGTCAGGCCGTGTTCCATGTCATCCTCCGGTAAATCTATAAGGTCATGCCGCCTTTGTTATTCTGCCACGCGGGAGTCGCAACGAGATCACTGCGGCCAGCAGGACAAACGCCGACGACACCCAGAGACACGCCACCAGGCCGCCCAACTGGAAGACCACCCCTGAGAGCAGGGTGCCGACCAGGCGGCCCATAGCGTTGGCCATATAGTAGAAACCGACGTTGAGAGCGGTCTGGTCGGTATCGGTGTAGGCGAGGATCAGGTAGCTGTGCACCGAGGAATTGACGGCAAAGATCAGGCCGAACAGCGCCAGTCCGGCGACTACGGTCAGCCAGGGTGAAAGCTCGAAACTGACGCCGATGGCGATCAGTGCGGTCAGGGTAGCCAGCGCGAAAGCTCCGGCGCAGGCCGTTCCACCACGGGGTACGCCGCCGTCCAGAAAGTTTTTCAGCAGGTTGGGTGCCAACGCCTGTACGCCGCCGTAACCGATCACCCAGAGCGCCAGAAAGCCTCCCACCCCGGCATGGCTCCAACCGAGGCTGGCGGAGAGGAAGACCGGCAGGGCGACCACAAACCAGATGTCGCGCGAGCCAAACAGGAACAGCCGCGCCGCCGACAACAAGTTGATTTCGCGGCTTTTGGACAGGATGGCGCTGAACTTGGTCTTCTTCTTCGCCATGCCGATGGTGCCGGGAAGTGCGACGGTCGTCGCCAGCAGCAGCAAGGCGAGTCCGCCGGCCATGAAGAACAGCGAGTTGCGAAAGCCGAACCAGGTCAGCAGCACACCGCCGAGGAAGAAGCCGGCGCCCTTCAAGGCATTCTTTGATCCGGTCAGGATCGCCACCCATTTGAACAGCAGGGACTCGGCCCCTTCGGGGACCAGGACCTTGATGGCGCTCTTCGAGCTCATCTTGGTCAGGTCCTTGGCGATCCCGGACAGGGCTTGTGCCCCCATGACGTAGGCGACGGACAGGGCAACCGGCCAGCCCGGATCGAGCAGGGCCAGGGCCGATAAAGCCAGCACCTGCAGTCCCAGGCCAGCAAACAGGGTGACCTTCAGTCCCAGATGAGAGCCGACCCAGCCACCGACCAGGTTGGTCACAACGCCGAAGAATTCGTAGAGCAGGAAGAGAAAAGCGATCTGCACGGCCGAATAGCCCAGATCGTGGAAATGCAGCAGCACCAGCATGCGCAGGGCGCCGTCGGTCAGGGTGAACCCCCAGTAGGCGGCGGTGACGAGGGTATAGTTGCGCAGGTCAGTCATTTATTGGCCAGTGCTGAGTCCTGAGTCCTGAGCGAGAAAAAATCATATGCTCGCTGCGACTTTTTTGCAGAGCTCCATCATGCGGTGGACGTAGCCGATCTCGTTGTCGTACCAGGCGAGGACCTTGAGTTGAGTGCCATCGACCACCATGGTTGAGAGGGCATCGATGATCGCCGAGCGCTGGTCGCCCTTGAAATCGACCGAGACCAGAGGGCGGTCTTCGACACCGAGGATCCCCTTGAGATAGGTTTTTTCAGCCTCTTTGAACAGGCCGTTGATTTCGTCCTCCGTCACCGGCCGCTGCATCTCGAACACCGCGTCGGTGATCGAAGCGTTGAGCAGCGGCACCCGCACCGCGTGGCCGTTAAGCTTGCCCTTCAGCTCGGGATAGATCAGGGTGATCGCCGTGGCCGAGCCGGTGGTGGTGGGGATCAGCGACAGGCTCGCCGCTCGTGCCCGCCGCAGGTCCTTGTGCGGCGCATCGACCACCACCTGGGTGTTGGTCATGTCGTGGATGGTGGTGATCACACCGTGGCGGATGCCGACCTGCTCGTGCAGCACCTTGACCACCGGCGCCAGGCAGTTGGTGGTGCAGGAAGCGGCGGTCAGCAGATGGTGCGTCTGCGGCTCGTAGAGATGGTCATTAACCCCCATGACGATGTTCAGCGCGCCCTGTTTGACCGGCGCCGCCACGATGACCTTCTTCACCCCCCGGTCGAAATAGGGCTGCAGCTGCTCCGGCGTGCGGAACTTGCTGGACGCCTCGATGACGATGTCGACGCCCAGGTTGCCCCAGGGGATGTCTCCTGGATTTTTGTCTTCACTGAAGCTGACAACCTTGCCTTCGATAACGACCGAGTTGTCAGCAACCCGGATATCCCTGTGCCAGCGGCCGTGCACCGAGTCGAACTCGAGCAGGTGCGCCGCCGTTTCCGGGCCGCCCTTGATTTCGTTGATGTGGACGATGTCCAGTTCTGGCCATTCCCAGGCGGCGCGCAGAGCCAGGCGGCCCATGCGGCCAAAACCGTTGATACCGATGCGGATGCTCATATGAAAAACTCCTCTATATTTTTAAATAGTGGCTCTGCAGCAGTGCGGTCTGTTGCTATTTATCCGCATAGGCAGATATCTGTTAGACAAAAAAAATCAGCAAGCCTGCCGGTTCTGCTCCTTTTGAAAATCACGCAAGTGTGACAGAGCGACAGCGTGCTCGGGACTGTCAGCGAGATGTTTTTTCAGCATGAGTTTCATCTCGTTAATCAGGGCATGTTCGCCACTATTGAGGCGATAGTACATCCAGACCCCCTGACGCCGGTCCTGAACCCAGCCGCTATTGCGCAGGTAGGCCAGATGCCGCGAAATCGTTGACTGTGGCAGTTCGAGCGCTGCGATGATTTCACAAACACAGAGCTCACCTTCCAGCAGCAATGTCAGAATCCGCAGCCGCGTTTCGTCGGCGAGAGCTTTGAAGATTTTGGCTGGCTTGTGCATGAAAAACAATATATCCGCCAAAACGGATATTGTCAATGCTGACGAGAGCATGCATTGCCATGGCCCATGATTGCTACAACGAACGCCCGACCCGTGAATACAGGTCGGGCGCTATACTGTTGATCAGCTTCTGCAATTTCCAGAAGGGTACCTTTACATCGGTTTCTCATAAATATTAGGCTTCATTTTGTCATGCCCGCTATGGCAAGCAAGGCAATCCATCTTTCCGCGGGTGTTCTCCATCTCTCCACCCATATCATGACAAGCCCGACAAGCAGCCACGGATTCAGGGATAAGGTTTACCGGTTTAAATTCCCCTGCAAGCTGCGCATTTAGCGTCTGAATAGTTTTCCTTGTGACTGCGGCTGCCAGGTGGGCACAACGTTCGGTTCGCTCTTTAGAAAACGCTTTCGCGCCAGAGGCTTCTGTCCAGTGGGAGATTGAGATATGGCACAGGGTCGAGTCTGCAGTCGAAGGGACAATATCCATTTTCGCGTTCTTGGGTTTGACATCCGGCAATGAGGTGTACATGTAGTAGTTGAAGACCTCATCGATTATGGGGGTTGGATCTGGCGACACCAGGTAAATCGCCATGGCGGCACCCTGAAGAGCACCGCAAGTCGTTCCCCAGCCGACGATACCACCGGCACCAAAGCGAGTCACAGTGGTCGGATAGGTCAAGTAGGGGCCGCCAACTTTATCAGCCAGCATCTCAACCACAGTGGCGAAAACGCCGTACATGCAATCGCCGGCAAGCTTATTGGTGTAAGAAAGGTCGAGGCCAGCCTCAGGGTCAAGAGAGACATAAGGCAGTGGTTCGTGAAAAATCTTTCCTTTCTTGTCGAGCTTAAGCTCGGGGCGTTTTGTTGGTTGAGCTGCGACGGCATTTCGCACAACTGTGGTGCCTGCGATGCCGGCGACTGCCATACTTCCCGCGATTGTGGCCAATGCTTTGCGGCGATCCATTGTCATGACGTGGTCCCCTTTCCCTGGAGATGGGCGAGACTGCCCACGTCGACATTAGCTGAAAACAACTAAGCAGTACTGATGAATTTTACTTATCACTCCCATAAGGAAGTCTAATATGGTCTTTCCTGTATCAATTTTCCCTCTACACATCAATATATTATCCAGACGCCGCCCGCAATCACCAACAACCCGCAGACCCTCCGGATCCAGACGGTTCCTTTCGAATGTTCGTTCCAATTGAGGAACTGTTGCACCCTCTCAGCGCAAGTTCCGGCAAAGACAATCACGGCGCAATGGCCCAAACCGTAGGCTAGCAATAGCGAGGAAGCGTAGAGCATGTTGTTGCCCGCTTCAGCAAAGGCCACGCCGAGTACCGGCGCCATAAAGGCAAAGGTGCATGGACCAAGGGCGATGCCGAAGATCAGGCCAAGCAAGAAGGCGCCAAGCAGTCCCTTGCGGGGCATATTAACCTGGGCTGGCCCTGACCAGGGCATGGGGATCCATCCCAGGAGGTGCAGGCCAACGGCAAAAAAGATGATGGCAACAAACCAGTTACCCCAAGGGCCGACATCCCCCAGCATCCGTCCAAAAGAAGCCGTCACGACACCAATCAGGGCGATGGACATCAAGATACCAACCGCAAACAGGCTGGAGATGATAAACGCTCGCCGTGTACTCATCCGCCCCTGACCGTCGATAAACCCGACAATCAGCGGGATGCTCGCCAGGTGGCAGGGTGAAAGCAGGATGCTCAACACTCCCCAGCCAGTAGCGGCACTCAACGCAATCAGTGGTGAACCTGTGACACCTTGGCTCAGGTGAATAAACAGTGCATCCATAGTCTTCCGCTATTTACCGAAGTCGTAGCCGAGTTCACGCCACTTGGCCAGAATGTCTTCCTTGCCAATGAACCCGGACCGGCGAAATAGTTCCTTACCCTCTGCGTCGTAAAAAATCTGCGTCGGGATCATCTGTGTCCCGTACTTCTTCGCCTCTTCCGGCTTTTTCCAGACATCGACAAACATCACGTCCATCCGTCCGGCATACTCCCCTTTAAGCTCTTCGAGTATCGGTGCCATCATTTTACAGGGGATGCACTTGTCGGCACCAACATCAACCAGCCTCGGGAGTTGTTCAGCAAAACCTGCGCTGGCCATCATCAGCAGGCAAACGCTGAGGATAAAACTCTTTGTATATGAGATAGTTAGCACAAGGCGTCCTCCTCGATCAAAAATTTACCGGTCGAATTAACTTCATGATCTGGTCTGGCTTGAGCAACCTTCCTTGAGATACCAGCTGGCCATCGATGGCCAAGCCTGGCGTGGTCATGCAGCCAAACGTCATGATGTCGTTGAGATTCGTCACCTTTTCGAACTCAACCTCCTCACCCAAAACCTCGGCCGCTTCCTTGGCGTTAGCCATCAGCTCGTTGCATTTGGAGCAGCCTGTACCAAGTATCTGGATTCTCTTCATCGTCTTTCTCCTTGCTGTTTTGGCTTCTGATTTAATTCAGTCAGGAATAAATCCATAGATCAAACCGGACAATGTTGCCATGACGATCACTAGCGACACGAAGGCCACCGTTTTCTTGGTACCCATAACCGAACGGATCACCAACATGTTCGGCAGGCTCAAGGCTGGACCCGCGAGCAACAGCGCCAACGCCGGGCCCTTGCCCATACCAGCGCCGATCAAACCCTGCAGAATCGGCACTTCGGTCAGGGTGGCAAAGTACATGAAGGCACCGACCACCGAAGCAAACAGGTTGGCCCACAGGGAGTTCCCTCCGACCAGTCCAACGATCCAGCTTGAGGGAATCAACCCCTCCTG
>Ga0209231_1000780_pt1 | contig 15197 bp, 13 predicted proteins | sample Deesub45470m_DNA_FD_188086 | JGI IMG/M metagenome (GOLD analysis project Ga0209231, IMG submission 188086) | Deep subsurface microbial communities from North Pacific Ocean - 450_OLKR46/470m Metagenome (SPAdes) (version 2) | ecosystem: Environmental > Terrestrial > Deep subsurface > Unclassified ... | reverse complement strand
TGGAAAACAATCCGGTCCAACGGTCATAACCCATATCGGGATGCAGCAAGACATACACAGCCAGTGCCAGCGTGCCCAGCGCCATCACCCCGGCGCTAACGCGCTGAATCAGCCAGTCGCGCAGACCATAATGTGCGCCGACGACGGTACGGTTTACCATAACTTCACTCCGATCAGGGCTGTCAACACCAGACTCACCAGTATGACGATTTTGCTGCTGTCGCGTGCCTGTTTAAGGTTGGCGACCAGGTGCAAATCAATCGCCATATAGCGCAGCCCGGCACAAAAATGATGCGCATAAGCCCACAGCACGCCCAGCAACATCAGCTTCGCCAGCGGGTGTGCCAGCACATCCATCAATTGTTCATAAGTCACAATAGAACGCAGGCTGTATTGCAACATCATCAGCAATAGCGGAAGCGCCAGAAACAGAGCCAGTCCGCTGACGCGATGAAGAATGGAAACAAAACCGGGAAGAGGCAGTTGGATCAGATGCAGCGCAAGGTGTTTCGGGCGGACTTTATTCATTAGCGACCTTTGCCATGGCGAAAATACTGAGCGGCATGTTACACCTTTTGCATGGCACGAGAAAACCAAAAGAACTATGATGCGCTCACGCCAGCATCCGGAGAACACATCATGAAAGCCCCTGTACGCATCACCGTCACCGGCGCCGCCGGACAAATCGGCTACGCAACCCTGTTCCGTATCGCCAGCGGCGACATGCTGGGGCGCGAGCAGCCGATCATCCTGCAATTACTCGATTTGCCGCAGGCGCAAACCATGTTGCGCGGTGTGATGATGGAACTGGAAGATTGCGCCTTTCCGCTGTTGCAACAAATCATCATCACCGACGATCCCAGGGTGGCTTTCAGGGATACCGAAATTGCGCTACTGATAGGCGCACGCCCGCGCAGCAAAGGCATGGAACGCCGCGATCTGCTCGAAGCCAACGGCGCGATCTTTTCCGCTCAGGGTAAGCTGCTCAACGAACTGGCGTCGCGTCACGTCAAGGTGCTGGTGGTCGGCAACCCCGCGAATACCAATGCGCTGCTTGCGATGAAGAATGCGCCCGATCTTGACCCTAACAATTTCAGCGCGATGATGCGTCTGGATCACAACCGTGCCATCGCCCAGGTCGCGCAAAAGCTGTTCCAGCCCATACGCGACATCCAGAAGATGATCATCTGGGGCAACCACTCAGGCACGCAATACCCTGATCTTGATCACGCCGAGATACGCGGACGTCTGGTGCGCGACATTCTGCCTGATCAGGAATGGGTGGAAACCGAATTTATCCCCACCGTGCAAAAACGCGGTGCTGCTGTCATCGACGCGCGCGGCCTGTCCAGTGCGGCGAGTGCCGCCAACGCCGCCATCTCGCATATCCATGACTGGATGTTAAGCTCCCACCATAACGACTGGGTGACCATGAGCGTGCCGTCCGACGGCAGTTATGGCATCCCGGAGGGCGTCATCTACGGCTTCCCGGTCACTTGCCGGAATGGTCATTTCCACATCGTGCAAGGCCTGCCACTCAGTGAGCTGGGGCAACGCCACATGAAGGACAGTCACAGGGAATTGCTCGATGAGCGCGAACTCATCAAACATTTACTCGCCTAAGCCGCCTGCACACTGATTGCTGTTTTTTGCTGCCATCATGTGCAGCCGCCGCATTGAAGCGCCTGACACCCCCGAGCTGGTGTAAAATGGCGCGCTAACAGGAGTCATCCATTGGAAAATCCATACCACATCCTTGGCGTGTCCCCGAGCGCGACGCTAGAGGAGATCAAAAAAGCATACCGCTCGCTTGCCATGCGCCATCATCCGGACAGAAATACGGGCAGCACTGCCCGATTCAATGCGGTCAAACTGGCGTATGAGTTGCTTTCAGACCCTAAAAAAAGAGCCGAATACAACCAGAGTCTCAACAACCGCATCATTCTCGACCCGGAAGATGAGGCGCTCTCATTATGGAATTCATTATTCAACCGTTGCGGCCTCACGCCCGACACATCACATTAAAAACACACCATGCAAAAGATACATTCCGAATTTGCTTATCAGTCCCGCGAACTGGGCATCCAGATTGAAGACACGCTGGGGGATCCGCCGGACAGAAAGACCTATGCCCGAGTCGTGAAGTCGTTAATCGGCGAATTCGCCAAAGGCTCAGAGATAGATGATGTGAATCTGTTGAGTTTCGCGCTGCTGGACTATCTAAGTTTCAACGATATGGCCGGACTGCTGACGCAATGCGAAGAATACAATCAGGGCGATATCGCCAAGGTGCTGTCCATGGTGTCATGCGCTAATGATGACGCCAGTCGTGCGGTACTAACCGTTTCCCGCGCCCATCCCCAGTTGGCGCGTCGCGCTATTCTCACGGCTTTTTTGTACAAACATCCTAAACGCTGGTCTGAAGAGGATCACTCGCTGGAATCGCTGCAAAAGAGCGAGGGCAACGATGATGAGGAAGAAGACCAACTCGCGCCCGGGCATGATATTGAACATTTGTTCGACTCGAATGGAGAAAAAAATGCCTGATCAAATCAGTCTGCCCGCCGTCAGCCGCCAGGTCACCGATCTGGTACTGGCCGGATCGCTCGACCATGCTGAAGAGGCATTTAATGAAACCGCCGAACAGTTCGGCGATCTGGCCGTCGTGGAAGTGCTGGAAACGCTGGCACCTCAGGTCGCATCCATGCATTTATCCGCCTTCGATGGCGGTAAACTGTCGCTGGCAACACTGCTGATTTCGCCCAGGGCATGGGCTCAGAGTCTGGCTTTTTTCGCCGCCATCTGGAATGAGGACATGATAGAAGATGAGCCGGAGTTTCTGGCCGAATCGCTGTTTGCGCATATACACGGCGTTCTATTTGCCAGCGACGATCTGGACCGGCGCGCAGCGTTAATACATGAGGCCTTATCGACGGACTGGGGAACGACGGCTTTTGCCGCGTTGTTCTCGACCGCCATCGAGGAAATCATCGAGCTGGCCAACGATATCTATGCGCGCGGTCCATACAGCAGCGGTCAGACCACCTCCGATCACGACATCATTCCGCTGGCATTGGCCATTGCACGCACCGATCCGGATGCGTGGGACAGGGTGCTGTTTGAACTCTTCCCCGACTGGCAGCCAGGTGAAAATGAATTGCACGCCCGACCTGACGAAGATGAGGAAGAGCCGCACGGCTACGATTATGCCATTCCCCGTAGCAGCAGAGAGTTGCTGTTGCGCCTGCGCAAACAAGTGCCCAGTAAGGCGCTGGACGTAGCTAAACCGGGCGCCCGTGCCAGCATGGGTGATGATATCTTTGCGTAATCGTCTGTAACGGGCATGAAAAAGTGACCAACCCTGATAATAAAACCCGCCATGCACGTTCCCTCACCCCCGTTCCCCCTCTGATGGAACTACTAGCCATTCCACTAAGCCAGCAAGCTGGCAAGTGTCTGGTCATCCCGAAGGGCGAGGGGTACGGTTCGTCGCTGCGCGAGTTTCTCGTTAACGCATGAAAATCGCTCATTTCACTACCCGCCCTCCCCATCTGCTGCGGGCGCTCGAAACGCTTGCGCTGGATCAGGGCCGTGAGCAGCAAGCGCAAACACTGCTCCGCGAACTTGCCGGCATCACCGTGCTGGTCGCGCGTAAATTCACCAATGACAGAACGGCGGATGGCCTGCTGGAAGCCTTTTACCTGACCATAGGCTGCGTCTCCCTGGGCATCAGCCAGGCCGATATTCTACACAGCAGGGAATCCGAATTATCCTTTTTGTTAAATCAGGGTGCAGAAATCGTATTCCAGACAGGATTTCGCCACGTCAGGGAATTGGCCGCCCTGCCCGCCCATACCCTGATTACCGATTTCGATAACGACCCCTTCGTGCAGCAGCGCAACATCAAGGCGCTTTTCACTGAACTGTGCCGCGCCGATACAAATTCGGCGTGGACGGGTGATGAAGCCTATAAAAAGGAGCTGCATAATCGACAGGACAACCGGAACACGGTTGAGTGTGCGCGATGGTTGCGCAAAAACCATTTTACGGGCGCCATCAAGGATAGCGATCTGGACGCGCAGGCGGTGATTGCGATTGCCGTCATTTTTGCGATTCTGGGTGATGGCCGCATCGTCGCGCGCACCAGACAAAAGGAAATCGAAAACCTGATCCGCAGCGCACGCAACACGCCTCCTGAAATTGATGTCGGCTGGAATCAATTGTTGCAGAAAACACCGCCCCAATATCAGGCCCTACTCAGCGCGCAGATGGAGGCATTCAGAAACACCATCATCAAAAAAATCCTCTCGAAAACGAAAGTAAAAACCATCGTCACCGAGATACAAAATTGTTATGCCGGTACGGAACAGGATGTTGACTACGACTGAGCCGCCGCGCTCCGGCTGCATATTTTGAGTACACGAAATACACCTCAAAAAACCGGACTTATCCGCAACAGCACGGGCGTAAATAAATTTGATGTCCAATTATTTCTGTTTGGCGTATTCTTGCCGCGGTAAATTTGAGGGAGCGCATCATGTCTGCCATCCGTCCGCCTGCTGTCGCAGGACTGTTCTACCCCGCCGACGCCCGGCAACTATCGCATGAAATAGAGGAATTTCTCGCCGAGGCGCGTCCGTTCGATCTGATCCCCAAAGCGCTCATCGTCCCGCACGCCGGTTATGCCTACTCGGGTGCAACCGCAGCAACGGCCTATGCCACGCTGCGCGCGGCTTCCGGACACATCCGACGCGTTGTGCTGCTCGGCCCGACCCATCGCATCGCGGTGCACGGCCTGGCTCTGCCCGGCGCGGAGGCTTTTGACACCCCGCTGGGGCGGATAAAACTGGATGTATCCGCAATGCAAGCCATTGCGCACCTGCCTCAAGTCGTCGTCAGCGAACGGGTGCATGCGCAGGAACATTCGCTGGAAGTGCAACTACCATTCCTGCAAAGCGTACTGAGCGATTTCACCTTGCTGCCGCTGGCCGTGGGCATAGCCAGCAGCGAAGAAGTTGCCCAAGTGCTCGAAGCCGTATGGGGCGGAGAGGAAACACTGATAGTCGTCAGCTCCGATCTCTCTCACTATCTGACCTACGACATCTGCCAGCAAGTGGACGGCAATACCGCGCATGCCATACTGAAATTGCAGCAACCGATTTCACATGAGCAAGCCTGTGGCGGCACGCCTGTCAGCGGCCTGCTACTCGCAGCAAAGCGGCATCATCTGCAAGCGCATCTGCTTGATCTGCGCAATTCCGGCGACACCGCCGGCCCGCGCGACCAGGTAGTAGGTTATGCCGCCTTCGCATTTACCGGAGAAAAGGCTTATGCACACTGACCGTGGCGTGATTCTGCTGCCTATCGCACGCGCTGCGATCTCGAACGCACTGCATCAACCCATGACAGTGGATGAAAGTGCTCCCTGGCTGGCCGAACCGGCTGCCTGCTTCGTCACCCTCAAGCAGCGCGGCCAATTGCGCGGTTGCATAGGTTCACTGGAAGTGCATCGCTCCTTGCTTGCCGATGTCAAAAGCAATGCCGTATCCGCTGCCTTGCACGATCCGCGTTTTTTGCCGCTGAGCGCCGATGAACTCGGCATCACCGACATCGAAATTTCACTGCTTACCCCATGTCAGACGATGCAATTTCAGGACGAGGCCGACGCCCTGTCACAACTGCGACCCGGGGTGGATGGCATCGTGTTCGAGTACGGGCTGCACCGCAGCACATTTTTACCGCAAGTGTGGGAACAGTTACCCGATCCCCATCAGTTTATGGCCCACCTCAAGCGCAAGGCCGGGCTGCCCGCTGATTTCTGGGATCAGGGTGTGGCACTGTCACGTTATTCCGTTAGAAAATACAAGGAAAACAACCATGGATGAGCCCATCAGTCCTGCTGAACGCTATCCCGCCCAATACTGGCATAAACTCGATGACGGACGTATCCAGTGCGATCTGTGCCCGCGCGACTGCAAGCTCCACGAAGGCCAGCGCGGTGCGTGTTTCGTGCGCGGACGGGTGGACGATGCCATGGTGCTCACCACCTATGGCCGATCGTCAGGATTCTGCGTCGATCCGATAGAGAAGAAACCGCTCAACCACTTCTACCCGGGCAGCAGCGTGCTGTCATTCGGCACGGCGGGCTGTAATCTCGCCTGCAAGTTTTGCCAGAACTGGGATATTTCCAAATCGCGCCACTTCGACAAACTCGCCGATCAGGCCGGCCCGGAAGCCATCGCGCGCAGCGCCAAAAATTTAAACTGCAAAAGCGTGGCTTTCACCTATAACGACCCAGTGATTTTTGCCGAATATGCCATGGACGTGGCCGATGCCTGCCATGAGCACGGCATCAAGACCGTGGCGGTCACGGCGGGCTATATCCACGAGACTGCACGCCGCGATTTCTTCGCAAAGATGGATGCCGCGAACGTGGACCTGAAGGCATTCACCGACGAATTTTACGTCAGGCAATGCGGCGCGCACCTGCAAGCTGTGCTGGACACACTGAGTTACCTGTGCCGTGAAACAAGTGTATGGGTCGAGCTGACGACGCTGTTGATTCCCGGCCTCAATGACAGCGCAGATGAAATCCGTGCCATGAGCGAGTGGATCGCCAGGGAACTCGGCACGGGTGTGCCGCTGCATTTCACCGCCTTCCATCCGGATTACAAACTGACCGGCATTCCTGCCACACCGCCGGAAACTCTGGTGCGTTCTCGGGAAATCGCCCAGCAGGCAGGACTGTTGTACGTCTATACCGGCAACGTGCACAACGTCACCGGAGACACCACCCATTGCCCATCCTGTGGCAGCGAGCTGATCGTGCGCGACTGGTACCACATCGAAAATTACCGACTCACGCCCGACGGTCATTGCCCGGACTGCCATAGCGCCATTGCCGGGCATTTTGAAAAATACACCGGGCAATTCGGCAGGAAGCGCATTCGAGTCATACCGTCATAAGCGAGTGCTCATGCGCATAGCTTCACCTCAACCGCGAGACGTTTCAGCGCCCTGTCAATTAACCGTTCTGGGCAGGTGCATCCAGGCTTCAAACTGCTCAATCGGAATCGGTTTACTGAATAAATACCCCTGGAAAGCATGGCAGCCGCGCATATCGAGAAAGGCCAGCTGCGATTCTGCCTCTACCCCTTCGGCAATCACATTCAGCCCCATCGCTTCGCTCATCGCGATTACCGTCTGCACAATCGCCGCATCATTCGGATCGGTGGTGATGTCCCGCACAAAGGATTGATCGATCTTGATCTGGTCCAGCGGCAGACGCTTGAGATATTGCAGCGATGAATAACCCGTGCCGAAATCATCCATGGAGAAGCTCACACCCAGCATCATGATTTCCCGCATCTTGCTGATGGTATCTTCGACATTTTCCAGCACGATGCTCTCGGTCAGTTCCAGCTTAAGATGAGATGGCTTTGCGCCGCTTTCCAGCAGGGCGCGCTGCACCTGCTCCACAAAATCGGTCTGGCGGAATTGCCGCGCACTGACGTTGACGGCCAGTGTCAGATCGCGGGTCAATACATTTTTCTTCCATGCTTTTAGCTGGATACAGGCGCTTTGCAGCACCCACAATCCTATCGGCAAAATCAGTCCGGTTTCTTCAGCCAGCGGGATGAATTGTATCGGTGGAACAAGCCCGCGTTCGGGATGCTCCCAGCGCAGCAATACTTCCGCGCCTATCGGACGGCGCATGCTGTCCACCTGCACCTGGAAATACAGACGGAATTGCTGTTTTTCCAGCGCGCTGCGCAACTCGCTTTCCAGCAGTAGGCGCGCTTCCAGCGCTGATTGCATGTCCGGATCGTAGAAACGTATCGAGTTGCGCCCCGCCGCCTTGGCCTGATACATCGCGATATCAGCATATTTGAGCAAATTATCGGTATTTTCCTGATTCCCCATAAAGAGCACGATGCCTATGCTGGGTGTGGAGCGATAGGCATGCTGTTTCAACTGATAAGGCAAATTCAACGCGTCGCGTATCTTCTCGGCAACCAGTTCAGCCTGCGTCACCGCCTCGTTCACCCGTGCATTGAGCATTTCCAGCACGACCACGAATTCGTCACCGCCCAGACGAGCGACTGTATCGCCGTCACGCACGCACTGTTGCAGACGGCGAGCCACCTCGACCAGCAACAAATCCCCTATGTCGTGACCTTTGCTGTCATTCAGCGTCTTGAAGTGATCAAGGTCGATGAACATCAAGGCGCCGTAACGGGCATTGCGGTCACTGACTGACATGGCCTGGGTCAATCGATCCAGCAGGAGACGACGATTGGGCAAATCGGTCAGCTCGTCATAAAAGGCCAGCTGATGAATTCTTTGCTCCGCCAGTTTGCGTTGACTGATGTCCAAAAAGGTTGCCACAGCACCCCGTACGACGCCATTTTTCACGATGGGGTGCGACCAGTATTCGACTGTTACCGAGGTTCCATCCTGGCGCCAGAACACTTCATCGTCTGCATAGACAGGTAGATTAGCCTTAAAGGCCTGATACATCCGGCATTCGCTGGCCGGATAGGACGTGCCATCGGCGCGCGTATGGTGTATCAGATCATGTATATGCTGGCCGACGATCTCGCTGGCATCCTGATAACCCAAAATACGGAGGAATGCCGCATTCACGAAAGTGCAGTATCCCTGAGTGTCCACGCCGTAGATACCCTCCGCGACAGAATTGAGCAGGCTCTGCAAATTTTCCTGCGTATCCCGCAAGGCACCCTGCACTTTTTTTCGTTCGGTGATATCGCGACATGAACCATAGAGCTGCCCATTGGGCAACAGCACGGCATTCAATTCCATCGGGATGCTGTTACCTTCCTTGCCGACCAGATATATCCCGTAAACACGTCGTTTGTGATCTTGTGACAAGCGATGCATTCTTTTCTGGTACAGGTTACGACTGGCCTCATGCACCAGGTCAAACACCGTCATGCTGTACAGTTCCTTGCGCATGTAACCCAGCAGCGCGGTCACGCCATCATTAACGTAAACGATGCGTCCATCCTTCTTGCAAATGAAAACCGCATCCGGCGCGCATCGGAGTGTCATGCGCAAGCGTTCCTCGCTTTCACGCAATGATTTCGTCATGGCAACCGCCTGCTGCTCGGTCTCAGTCAGCAAATGCAGATATTGCTGCTCCAGTTCGACCAGGGCCTGAGCATTTTTTTGCGCCATACGCCGGTCGAACAAGCCGGCAAAAATACCGCCGCTGAACCACAACAAAGCCGTCACCGACACCAACATGGACAACATATGCGGTTCCAGGCTGGACACGGGTGACAAGCAGACACTGTCCGGCGAAATATACATACCCAGCATCGCGGTGTAATGCATGGCGGAAATCGCCCCGCCCATCAAGGTCGCACCCAGCACAAAGCGCAATAAGAGCCGCAGTTTGACGCGTTCTCCCTGATACATCATCAGCAATGCTCCCCAGGAAGCGAACACTGCAATCGCCACAGACAAGGCAAAAATCGGCAAATCATATTCAATCGCCGGAGTCATCTTGATTGCAGCCATACCTGTGTAATGCATCAGACTGATGCCCGCACCCATCAGTAATCCGCTGACAGCGATATGTTTGCTGCTGACATACGGGTAGCTGAGCACCTTAAATCCCACCAGAGCAGCGATCATCGCAGGCAATACGGAGAGAAAGGTTAGTGTCTGATCAAACGCAATCGGTATCGGAAAATGCGAGGCCAGCATGCCAATAAAGTGCATGGACCAGATGGCCACGCCCAGCGTGCTGGCACCCGCCAGCATCCAAAATGTTGCCAGGCGGCCGGTGCTCTCGCGCATGCGTTGCGCATGGGTAAGTGCGGCAAACGAGCCTATTATCGCGACCAAAACGGACAGCGCGACTAAAGAAATATCCCAGGAAATTTGCACAAAAAAGTTTTTCTATTAACCCGCCGTCATCTTACCCGAAACTGTCCGCAACTCAGCACATCGATTTCGAAATTAACCCGATTTTTCTGTGTGCTGCAGGGCAGGTTCACCGTGTACATTATCTTCCCCGGCCAGCCGGGCCATGATCACTGCGCCACAGGAATCGCTGAATACATTAACCGAGGTGCGACACATATCCAGTACGCGGTCAACGGCCAGTATCAGTCCGATCGCCTCAACCGGCAGGCCGATGGAGGCCAGAATGATGGCAATGGCCACCAGACTGGCAGAAGGAATGGCAGCCACGCCGATGGAGGTAACCAACGCCATCAGCACGATGGTGAATTGCTGCACAAAACCCAGTTCGATGCCATAAGCCTGAGCGATGAACATCGCCGCCACGCATTCGTACAGGGCCGTGCCATCCATGTTGACCGTTGCACCGAGCGGCAGCACAAAGCTGCTGGTGCGGTTGGAAACGCCGGCATTTTTTTCCACGCATTCCATGGTGAGCGGTAAGGTGGCCGCCGAAGAACTGGTGGAGAAAGCGGTCAGTAGCGCCGGCGCCATGGCGCGGTAGTGGCGCAGGGGATTAACCCTTCCGACAAAATATAGCAGCAAGGGCAAAACCAGCAGGAAATGCACCGCCAGCCCCGCCAGCACGCTGAGTAAAAACCAGGCCAGCGGAACAAAAGCACTATAGCCGGTGCTGGCCACCACCTTGGCGACCAGCCCGAATACCCCTATGGGCGCAAACTGCATCACCCAGTCGGTGATTCTCATCATCACCTGAAATGTGCCCTGCCAGAAGTTGTAAACGCTTTCCGCATAGACTTCCTCGATTTTGGTCATGAAAAAACCAAACAACAGGCTGAAGAAGATCAGCCCCAACATCTGGCCTTCTGCGGCCGCGGCGACCACGTTGGTGGGCACCATGCGCAGGAAAACTTCCACCAGATCGCCGGTACCTTTTCCTTCCACTTTGGCGACCACCTCAGCGGTATTTTCGGACAGCCCTATCAGTTGTTTTGCCGGTTCGCCATCCACCATACCCGGCGCAACCAGATTCACGATGACCAGTCCCACCAGAATGGCAAGCAGGCTGGTGCTCATGTAATACAGCAGAGTCTTCACCCCCAGCTTGCCGAACGCTCCGCCGGAACCGATACCGGCAATGCCGACGATGATGGATGACACCACCAGCGGCACGATCAGCATTTTCAGCGCATTCAGGAATAGCGTGCCGATGAAATCAAATACAGCATAGAACGTCACGCCGAACAATGCCGAGTCGGTGCCCGCCAGCGTGCCAGCTATAACGGCCAGCAGCAATGCGATGAGGATTTGCCAGTGCAGTTTCAGTTTGATCATATCTGTGTGCTGGTTATGACTCGTGCGAAGGAACTTCCTTGCTCGTACGGTTGACTGCTTCAGCCGGATCGTAAAAGCAAATCCGGTTACGGCCTTGCTTCTTGGCCTGATACATCATCGCATCGGCCCAATACAGGATGTCGTCCTGACTGGTCTCATGGTTCAGAAACAGCGCCACACCTATGCTTGCAGTACATTGGTGTTCTATTTTTATTTCCGCCCCATCTTCCTGCTGGCAATTCAATAAATACGTTTCCGCCAATGACGCACGTATCTTTTCTGCGACTCTATGTGCCAGTTTCACGGACAGGGCACGATCGGCATGCAGATCACCCAGCATTACCACAAATTCGTCGCCGCCGAAGCGCGCAACGGTATCCATTTCTCGCAGACAACTGCTAATGCGACGCGCCACCTCAATCAGCAAGGTATCGCCCACGGCATGCCCGAACTGGTCATTGAGCGGTTTGAAATTATCCAGATCCAGAAACATCAACGCACCGTAATGCCCGCTGCGCGCACTGGTGGCTAACGCCTGGGTAAGCCTGTCGTTCAACAGACGGCGATTGGGCAACAGCGTCAACGTATCGTAAAAAGCCAGATTGCGTAATTGTTCGGTCGCCTGAGTGATGCGGTGTCGCAAAATAGCCCGCTCATGCTGTAAATCCGCAGTCATCTGGTTAATACCGTAAGTTAAAGTGCGCAGCTCGGCAATGCAGCTTGGCTGTTTCACGCGTCGGTCAAGATCACCGCCACCGATGGCGCGTATCGCGTCGCTCAACTCCCTGACAGGCTCAATGATGCGGCGACTGGCCAGATGCACCAGATACAGCGTGACCAGCAAAAAAGCTGCCGTTATCAGTATGCTGTACCACAACAATCTCGATTTCAGCCTGTGGGTCTGCTCCCAGCTCATCTCCACAACCACCGCACCCGCCTGCTGCACTACGGGGCGGGTATCAAGTTCATCAAGGGCAACGTGCGCAGACAGAATAGGCTGATACAGCAATACGGTTTTTCCGTTATCGAATACCGCCTGTTTACGATTGACTACCGCCAGCAATTCATCCGCATACAGTGTGCCGCTTACATTTTCAAACGCGCTCGGCATCTCACCGGATGCCAGCAAAATCTCCGGGGTCGCATTCAGCACCACGACGGCTCTTACCTCCGGTTGCTGCAAGGCGTTTTTGGCAATATCGCTCAAAAACAAGCGGTTGTTTGAAAACACCCCATATTCACTGCTGGCCGTCAGTTGCCGGGCTATCAATTGCCCCCTGGTAATCAACTCGCGGTCCAGATCGGTAAAACGTTCATGAAGGAAAAAAGCTTCCAGAGTGACCGCCATGACCAGTAAGGGCAGCAAAGTGAGCAAGGCAACATGCATGCGAATACCGTATATCTTGCTGTTCATCGCATGTTTTCCGGTGACTTTTCGAGCTGCAAGCGTAGCGATTCGGCTGGTTTGATGCTCAAACCCAGCGTTCTGGCCACCTCGTGATTGACGGCGACCTCATAGAAAGCGGGATATTGCGCACCGGGCAATTTTCGTGTTTGTAAAAACGAAGCCGTGGAGTGACCCGCCTGTGCAGCCAATTGCTCAGGTGTGGAAAAGACCGCACACAATGCCCCGGCCCTGACATAGGACTGGGAAAATCCGACCAGCGGAATGCTGCGACGGTAACTGGAAAGCAGGATATTGCGAATATTGCTGCTGCTGTAAATGGCACTGTCCGGCACGGCAAGCAACACATCGCTGGCAGCCAGCACCGATTCCAGCCGTGTAAACAGATCATCATCACTACCCAGTGCGCTGCCTATCAGCGTTAGTCCATGATTGCTCAGTTCACTGCGTAATGCCGGTATCTCCAGTCGGGTATCAGCGGAATACAACACCCCGATCTTGCTGCGCTCAGGCAGGGCCGCACGCAAAAAATTCACCTGCCTGCGCCAGGGTTGATCAAGAAAGATAGCGGAAGTCAGCTTGTTGCCGGACCGTTGCGCCAGCAGGCCGGCATAGCTGTGGCTCGGGATCATCACCGCTAGCATGGGTTGTGTTGTTTTCTTCGCCACCCGCTCTGCGGCTTTTACCCCGACAGTCACGATCAGATCCGCGTGTTGCCTGTCAAAGTCCTCGGCGCGCTGCAGCAGATGCAACTGAATGTCGGCAGGCAAATTCTGCCTGTACGTGTTTGCAAAGTTTTGATACGGGGCATTGCTATCACTTAACACCAGCAGCACATTCAAACCGTCGGCGGCGTAGCTGACCGGTACCCACCAGCCCAACAGCAGCATGGACTGCAATAAAAACCGCGCGATTTTGTTCCCCGTATTCATTTCACCAATCAAGCGTCAGCGTGACATAACCACGCCGGTTGAAGACGTTGTTGGCGACGTAGTCGGTGTACTTGGCATCAAGCAGGTTTTGCAGCACCAGCGCTATATCCACCTTAGTCCCGCCACCCTGATCGAAGGTTTTGGCGATGCGCGCATCCATGCGACGCTGTATGGGTTGAAAATCAATCACGCCACGATCAATCGGCTGCATGGCATCCTGATAATACCAGGCGGCGCTGAAAGACATATCGCCAGAAAAACGCTGTGAATAAAGTGCGCTGGCGCTATATCTCGGGATACTGCAAGCCACGGTATCATTATTCCCCGGGCAGGCAGAACGAAATGCCCGGAAACCGGCAGCGGCCATTGCGGCCGCGTTGCTGCTGGCCGACTCACGGGCGACATTGACCGTCAGTTCGCTATTTTCATTGAAAGAATATTTCAGGGTCGCCTCCAAGCCACGATACTCGGCCGACATCCCGTTGGTATAGGTTGTTGCGGTGTTCTGAAACCCGCCATCGCTGAGCAAATCACTGAACAGCCGCAAATCCAGCGTGGTGTTCCAGTCATGAAATTCACCGAGATAGCCGATTTCACGCGATATCAATCTTTCCGGCCTGAACCCCGGCGATCTCGTCGTGGCATTGACAACGAACAATTCGCCGGGCTGAAGGGTGGGGAAATTTCTTTCCATCAGCGAGGGGGTTCGATATGCCGCCGATATACCCGTCCTGAAGGTCTGCTGCGCTGTCGCGTGAAAATTCAACGCGACACGCGGGGACAGCCTGTTATTACCGAAGCCATCCCGTTCCAGCATGCCGCCGCTATTGAGCAGCAACCGTGGCGTGATGCGCCATTCGTCATGTGCAAACAAGCGCCACTCTGCCGTACTCAATGAAGACACATAGGCGGGTGCGATGGGCGCTAGACTGCTATATTGACTGTCAGTCCGGTCCTGCCGGTAGGCCGCGCCATAAACCAGACGATTGGATGCCGAGAAAGGCAGCGTATGCTGCACCTCGACCTCATCGCGGTCAGTCTTGACCGACTGAGCAATATATTGCGGCAACAAAGTCGTCAAAAAGGTTTCATGCTGATCATGGCGTATGTGGTAATAGCTCACTTTCAGCTCGGAATTATTCTCAAATACGCGCACCCATCCCAGTTGCAGAAAACCGGCCGTGGCAAACAAATCATGAACCGGGTTGCCCGTACTATCAATCCAGCCGACATTTTTCACATTACGATTAAAACCAAACTGCACATCGAAGCGGTCGATCGCGTTAGGATGATAATCTGCGCGGTAATTAAACAAACGCGCCTGATTACTGTCGTGGCTATTATTTAGCAAATCCAGCGCCTGAGATTTTGTAATGGGATAATTATTGGGCGGCGCGGTGAGATTGTCGAACCCGTTATCGGCCGTGTAGGCCAGTGTCATGCGGTAATCCAGCGTTTCACCGCGCTTGCCGTAGCGCGCAGACACATCATTGACACCCTTGCTGCCGCGCGTGACTGACATTTGTGTGCCGTTCATTTCACCGGCCTCACGGGTGATGATGCTAATCACGCCC
>Ga0209231_1000779_pt1 | contig 15239 bp, 13 predicted proteins | sample Deesub45470m_DNA_FD_188086 | JGI IMG/M metagenome (GOLD analysis project Ga0209231, IMG submission 188086) | Deep subsurface microbial communities from North Pacific Ocean - 450_OLKR46/470m Metagenome (SPAdes) (version 2) | ecosystem: Environmental > Terrestrial > Deep subsurface > Unclassified ... | reverse complement strand
ACCTTTCCTGAATTGCGCTATGACGCTTAGGTTAATTACGCTACAGCGAACAACACATACATCGCGATACCAACAGCGATCATAGGAACCGCATCGACCAGGCCCATAACCACAAAGAATTGCGTACGCAGCATTGGAATCAGCTCAGGCTGGCGTGCAGCGCCTTCCAGAAAGCGACCACCCAAAATACCGATACCCACAGCCGCACCAAGCGCGCCCAAACCCATCATCAGCGCCCCAGCGATGTACAACAATGCATTTGCCATTTCCATTTTTTATTTCTCCTGGTAGTTAAAGTTAAAGTTGATTGAATTAATGATGTTCCTGATGCGCCATATCCAGATAAACCACAGTCAGCGTCATGAAAATGAACGCTTGCAAGGTAATAATCAGAATATGGAATATCGCCCAGCCCAATGACAGCAGAATCTGGGAACCGAAGAGCGTTGCACTGGCGACCGACAGCCCCAGATACGAACCGCCCATCAATGCGATGAGAATAAATATCATTTCACCGGCATACATGTTGCCGAACAGACGCAGCGCAAGTGAAATAGGCTTGGCGATCAGATTCACGCCTTCGAGCAACAGGTTAACCGGCATACCCCACTTGCCAAACGGCTGCAGCGTCAATTCAGCCGCAAAACCGCCCATACCCTTCATCTTGATACTGTAATACAGCACCAGCATGAACACGCCTATCGCCATGCCGAACGTAGCATTCGGGTCGGTTGAAGGCACCACCTTGAAGTAAGGAACACCAAGCGCCTGCATGACCAGAGGAACGTAATCTATCGGCAGCAAATCCATCAGATTCATGGAGAATATCCAGAAGAACACGGTCAACGCCAGCGGGCCTACCATATTATTCTTGGCGGAGAACGATCCGCGCACACTGTTATCGATGAATTCGAGCGCCCACTCACAGAAATTCTGCAATCCGGTAGGAATCCCGGTCGACGCCACTTTCGCAACACGGTAGAACATGAACATGAATACCGCGCCCAGCAACAGCGACATGATAAGCGTATCCAGATTCAGAGCCCAAAACCCCATCGCCTTGGCTTCTTCTGCGCCGTGCGCAATCGTCCAGGTTGCCTGTTGCAGCGCCTCGACATTGCCGTTCACGTCATGACGCTCATAACCAGCGGGAAGTTGGCCGTATGTCAGGTTTTGGAGATGATGCTTGATATATTCTGCTGAGGTGAGTGCTTCGCTAGACATTTTTGATCGCTATCTACGTCGTTATTCTACTCAAAAACAAGCGCGCTATGATTAGCGCTGCTTGACCTATCACAAAACCACCCAATACGGCGAGTGGCGTTAACTTCAGTACTACCATACACAAACCAAGCAACATCACTACCATCAGAAATCTCTCGATGGCATAAAAATACATGAGCCTTAGCTGATGATGCGCTTCCAGACTAAGCTGCCGTGCTGACCGGGACATACGCCAGGCCAGTTGCGCTCCATTGAAAACCGATACTGCACCGCCACTCAACAGCGCCAGCGCCATATGCGGTGAGCTTTTCATGCCGTAGACGATGCCTGCTGCCACCAGCGTTACCGCCACTTGCACCGCAACTACCTGTTGCGCTGCCCGCTTCTCTTCGGCTTCAACATGTAAAAGCGCCGGAATAGTATCAGCGTTTTCCGGGCGTGTCAAACCTGCCTGCCGCATGTCTGCTGCGTCTTTACTCAAGCTGCCTGCTTTCTCGTAACTTGAGCAGGAATTCCTCCAGCTGTTCATGGCTCCCATACTCGATGACCAGCCTGCCCGTGCCCTTGCTGCCCGATTTTATTTCTACCCGCGTTCCCAGGCATGCGCTCATCTCTTCCTGCAATCTGAGCGTATCCCTGTTCGGCTCTTTGCGCTGCTTCATATTGCCAGATTTCGCTTCGTGCGTTTGCCGCTGCACCAGCTTTTCCGCCTCGCGTACCGATAGCTGCTCCTTTACGATTTTGTTGGCCAACAGTATTTGTTGTGCGCTGTCCAGCGGCAGCAACGCCCGCGCATGCCCCATGTCCAGACTGTCTTCCATCAGCAAATCCTGTACTGCCTGGGGCAGCCTGAGCAACCTCAGCAGATTGCTGGCCGCGCTGCGCGATCTCCCCACCGCATCAGCTGCCGTCTGATGAGTCATCTCGAATTCATCGATCAGCCGCTGTATCCCTATCGCCTCTTCCAGCGGGTTAAGATTTTCCCGTTGGATATTTTCGATCAGGGCGATTGCCAACGCGGCATTGTCAGGCACGCTGCGCACCAGCACAGGCACGTGGCTCAGTCCCGCAATTACCGAGGCGCGCCAGCGGCGCTCTCCGGCAATTATTTCATAGCTTTCATCGATTAACTGGCGCACCAGTATGGGCTGTATCACACCCTGCGCCTTGATCGAAGCCGCCAGATCCTGCAAAGCCTGCTCTGCAATATTTGAACGGGGCTGATACTTTCCCGGTTTGAGCAGTGTGACGCTCAAATCACGCAACACGTCATCTTTTTCGCTTTTTCCACCGGACAATAATGCTTCCAGCCCACGACCCAACCCTTTGGGTGGTTTCGTCATACTCGCCTCCTTTAGACCGACGTTGCGGATTTCGCCGCGTTATTCAATAACTCACCGGCCAGCGCCAGATAAGCTTGCGTTCCCTTGGAAGCTTTGTCGTGATAAAGCACAGGAACACCGTAACTGGGCGCTTCAGCCAGGCGCACATTGCGCGGAATAACGGTGCGATATACTTTGCTTCCAAAGTGCGCCTGCAACTGATCGGAAACCTGTTGCGCCAGGGTATTGCGCGGATCAAACATGGTACGCAACAGCCCTTCAATCTCCAGAACCGGATTCAAACTGGCACGCACCTTGCGTATGGTATTAACCAGATCGCTCAACCCCTCCAGCGCGTAATATTCGCATTGCATCGGGATCATCACCGATGATGCCGCACATAATCCGTTTAAAGTCAACAAGTTAAGCGCAGGCGGGCAATCTATCAGCACATAATCGTAATCCTTCGCAACCAGTTCCAGCGCGTCCCTGAGTCGCGTTTCCCGCTGTGTAAAATCAACCATCTCTATTTCCGCGCCCGCCAAATCCCGATTTGCCGGCAATACATCATACTTACCCAGATCGGATTTATTTCTGGCCTCAGCGATAGTTTTGGTGCCTAACAGCACATGATAGACGGTGATTTCCAGATCGCGTTTCTCTATTCCGCTGCCCATGGTTGCATTCCCCTGGGGGTCCAGGTCTATCAACAACACCCGCTGCCTAGCTACGGCAAGACTGGCCGCCAGATTCACGGTCGTCGTGGTTTTCCCCACCCCACCCTTCTGATTGGTAATGGCCATAATTTTTGTCATATTGCCGATTCTCCTCTAGGCGTTGCAATAACCAGGCAGCGCGCCGCATCCAACCCCGGCACGCGCAACGGTATGATTTCTTCCATAACGCAATCATCCGGCATCCCTGCCAGCTCATTTTCCGGCATGCCCTTCATGGCGACCCAGCGGCCCTGTGGCGCGATCAGGTGGCGGGTCATGCGCAAAAAATCCCCCAGCTCGGTAAAAGCACGCGAGGTAATCCCGTCAAACTTGTCTGTCGATTGATACTCTTCGACTCTTACACAACAGACCTGCACATTGCGCAGCCCCAGCTCGATGATAGCCTGTTGCACAAAACCGGTCTTTTTGCTGTTGCTGTCCAGCAGGACAAACTGCCATTCCGGCTGCACGATAGCCAGAACCAAACCCGGCAAACCCGCGCCGCAACCCACATCCAGCCAGCGCCCGGCTCGCAAATGAGGAATCACGGCCAGGCTGTCCAGCAAATGATGACTGAGCATCTGCAGAGGATCACGTATTGCCGTCAGGTTATAAACCTTGTTCCACTTTACCAGCAACGCCAGGTAATCGAGTAATTTCACTTGGGTTTCGGCGCTGACCTGCATCCCCAGTTGAATAATACCTCGCTCCAACCCTTCGGCTAACGAATTACGACTATTCAGTTGGTCTGGCATCACGAAATCCGCGTTTTAGATGAACCAGCAACAATGAAATGGCGGCAGGCGTAATGCCGGAAATGCGTGCGGCCTGGCCTACCGTCTCAGGTTTATATTGATTGAGTTTTTGCTGAACCTCTATGGACAAGCCTCGCACCTCGCGATAATCGAGGTTATCCGGTAAATCAAGCGTCTCATTTTGCTCATTTCGTTCAATTTCCTGGTTCTGCCGCTCTATGTAGCCATGATATTTGGCCTGTATTTCCACCTGCTCAGCCACTTTTGGATCGGCCACTCCGGCATCGGCTCCGGTCAGGGTGAGCAAACTGGCATAGTTCACATCCGGACGACGCAACAGTTCATACAGGGAATATTCGCGCTCGATATTTTTACCCAGTACGCGTAGCGCATCTTCTTCCGGCAAGTTGCGCGGATTCACCCATGTCCGGCGCATACGCTCCTGCTCAATGGCAATCGCTTCGCGCTTTTCATCAAATGCCTGCCAGCGCGCATCATCTACCAGACCCAGCTCGCGCCCCTTCTCAGTCAGACGCAAATCGGCATTGTCTTCGCGCAACTGCAATCGATATTCTGCACGGCTGGTGAACATGCGATAAGGCTCGGCCACTCCCTGGGTAATCAGATCATCCACCATCACCCCCAGATAGGCCTCATCCCTGCGCGGGCACCATGCTTCCTTTTCCTGCACTTGCAGCGCCGCATTCAGGCCGGCAAGCAAACCTTGCGCGGCGGCCTCTTCATAGCCGGTTGTTCCGTTGATTTGTCCGGCAAAGAACAGCCCCTGAATAGCCTTTGTTTCCAAAGAGCTTTTTAAGCCGCAGGGATTAAAGTAATCATATTCAATCGCATAGCCCGGCCGCAAAATATGCGCATTTTCCAGACCCTTAATGGAGCGTACCAGCTCCAGCTGCACGTCAAATGGCAAGCTGGTTGAGATACCATTCGGATAGACCTCATGCGTGGTCAAACCTTCCGGCTCAAGGAAAATCTGATGCGTAGCCTTGTCGGCAAAGCGTGTGATTTTATCCTCTATGGAGGGGCAATAACGCGGCCCCACGCCTTCGATAACGCCGGTAAACAAAGGAGAGCGATCCAGCCCGCCGCGTATGATGTCATGTGTGCGTTCACTGGTTTCCGTGATCCAGCAAGGCAACTGCCGTGGATGTTGCGCTGCATTCCCCATGAAGGAGAACACTGGCACAGGGTTGTCACCCGCCTGTTCCTGCAACAGGGAATAGTTGATAGTGCGGCCATCGATACGCGGCGGCGTGCCTGTCTTCAGCCGTCCCACAGGCAGTTTTAGTTCGCGCAGGCGGTGCGCCAGACTGAGCGAAGGGGGATCACCCGCGCGTCCCGCCTGATAATTTGCCTGACCAACATGAACCAGCCCGGCTAAAAAAGTCCCTGCGGTCAGCACTACCGTTTTCGAATTGAAGCGCAAACCGAGCTGGGTAACAACCCCCGTGACCCTGTCCTGCTCAACCTGTAAATCATCAACCGCTTGCTGGAACAACCACAGATTGGGCTGATTTTCCAGCATGGTTCGGATCGCCTGCTTGTACAACATGCGGTCGGCCTGCGCCCGCGTTGCCCGCACCGCGTAGCCTTTGCTGGAATTAAGGATGCGAAACTGGATGCCGCCCACATCCGTCGCCATCGCCATCGCTCCGCCCAGCGCGTCCACTTCCTTAACCAGATGGCCCTTGCCTATCCCGCCTATGGAAGGATTGCAGGACATTTGTCCCAGCGTTTCGATATTATGACTAAGCAGCAAAGTCTTGCAGCCGGCGCGCGCGCTGGCCAGGGCCGCCTCGGTTCCGGCATGCCCTCCTCCCACTACAATCACATCGAATACATCAGGAAATTTCATCTTGCCGCTGAGCTTAAAAGGAGGCGCATCATACAACAGACCCGCCTCAATCCGAAATGGTGTGTTTCACGTGAAACAGCTATTTCCCGATGCAAAACCGGCTGAATATCTCGCCCAGCAAGTCATCAGCGCTAAATTTACCGGTGATGCTGTTCAATGCCTGCTGGGTCAGCCGCAACTCTTCGGCAAATAATTCGGGTTGCGTCAACAGCACCGATGCCAGAGCAAGATGGGATTGAGCCAGATGCAGCGCGCGCAGGTGGCGTTCACGAGCGATGAATGTGCCGCTTTCCTGATTGCGCCAGCCTATTAATTCGAGCATTCTTTCGCGCAAGGCGTCGATGCCTTCGCCGGTTTTTGCGGAAATGCAAATACCCTGTTCTCCCGATGCGGCGGTACTCTCGTGCGGCAAATCAGCCTTGTTGTATACCAGCAGATGGGGAATGTCGGCGGGGAATCCGGATATGATTTCATGCTCTTCTGCACTGCACCCGCTCGCCGCGTCCAGCAGCATCAGAATCAAATCTGCTCGCTGCAGCGTCTGACGGGTACGTGCCATGCCCAGGTTTTCGACCTCATCCTGTGAGATGCGCAAGCCCGCCGTATCCATGATATGCAGAGGAACGCCGCGTATCTGTATCGCCTGACGAATAACATCACGGGTCGTTCCCGGCACGTCGCTCACCAGGGCGACCTCCTCACCGGACAAGCGGTTTAACAGGCTTGATTTTCCGACATTCGGCCTGCCTACCAGCGCAATATGCGCTCCTTCTCGCAACAAGCTTCCCTGTTTTGCTCGATCCAGCGTCTGCTGCAATTCAGTCTGAACATTTTGCAATATCGAATCACGCAAACGGGTGTCAGCAACGTCGATGTCTTCTTCCGGAAAATCCAGCATCGCTTCGACCAACATGCGCAAGTTCACCAGCTGAGCCACCAGATCGTGGATAGCGGCAGAAAATTCACCCTGCAATGAGCGCACGGCGCTGCGGGCTGCCTCACTCGTGGTCGCATCGATAAGGTCTGCCACGCTTTCAGCCTGTGCCAGATCCAGCTTGTCGTTAAGGAAGGCTCTCTGAGTAAATTCCCCCGGCTCCGCCAGACGAACACCCAGACTCAAACAGCGCTGTAACAGCAAGTGCAGTACGGCAGAGCCGCCATGCCCCTGCAATTCCAGCACGTCTTCGCCGGTGTAGGAATGCGGTGCGGGGAAATACAGGGCGATACCCTGATCGATCACCTGATCATTTTCATCCAGGAAATCACTCAGAGTAGCATGACGCGGCACAGGCAATTTACCCAATACCGAAAGTGCGACAGCAGCCATACCCTTGCCGGAAATTCGCACCACACCTACACCCCCGCGCCCTTGCGCGGTGGCTATTGCGGCTATCGTGTCAGCGTTTGGCTGCAACGGCCTCAATCTCCAGGCCGCGGGTGATATACCATTGCTGAGCGATAGACAATGCATTATTGACGATCGAATACAACACCAGACCCGCCGGAAAGAAGAAAAATATAACGCTGAAGGCAATCGGCATGATTTGCATCAGCTTGGCCTGCATGGGATCCGGCGGAACCGGATTCAGCTTGGCCTGAATAAACATGCTGGCCCCCATGATGACAGGCAAGATGTAGTAGGGATCAGCCGTTGACAGGTCGGTTATCCAGCCAAAAAACGGTGCATAGCGCATTTCCACACTGGCCAGAATAGACCAATACAGTGCGATAAATACCGGGATTTGAATCAAAACGGGAAGACATCCGCCCAGCGGGTTAATTTTTTCGGTTTTGTACAAATCCATCATGGCGCGATTCAACTGCTCGCGATCATTAGCGTGCTGCTGCTTGATTTTTTCCAGTTTGGGAGCGACCAGACGCATTTTCCCCATGGAACGATAGCTCGCTGCCGACAAGGGAAAGAACAGGATTTTAATCAGCACGGTCAGCACGATAATCGCTACACCCCAGTTCTGCACCATACCGTGTATAAAAGTCAGCACCCAGAACATCGGGGTGGCAATAATCGTCAGCCAGCCGTAATCAACTGTCAGACCCAGTCCCGGTGAGATGTCATTGAGATCCGATTGAGCCGGGCCCGCGTACAGCGGTACGGTTATAACCGACTTTTGGCCTGCCGCAACGGCCGGGACGGCCATTACGACACCCGCTGAATACAGTCCGTTATCCAGCTTGCGAGTGAAAAATTCGCGATTTGATTTTTGCTCGGGTATCCAGGCTGCAACAAAATAGTGTTGCAGCATACCTATCCAGCCGTTATCGGACTCCCTGGGATATTCAACTTTGGCCTTATCTATATCCGAAAAGTCAACTTTCTGAAATTTTTCCTGTTCCGTATACACCGCTGTCCCGGTATAAGTGGGCAGCATCATTGAATCGCCTGCCGGAGCAACGCTGTCGCGAATAAGCTGGTAATACGCCGAAGTATTTAATACTGTGTCTGAGCTATTTTCAATTTCATACGTAACATCAATAACATAGCTATTCTTGTGAAAAGTTAACAGCTTGACAACTTTAATCCCGTTTGACTCTTCGGCAACCAGTCTTACCTGAAGTTGATCGGCATTTGCTGCCAATTCGTAACTGTCCTGTTCAACGGTAAAAATACTGTTGTGGTTAGGCATGCCATCGCCCAACAAACCAGACTGTGCTGCATAGTTGTGGGTATTTGCACCTTTAGCAAACAATACAAAATGCTTATTTTTGTCCTCGCCATCGGGATGATTTAAAAAATCCAGACGCTGAATATCACCACCCACACTACTGATTTCGGCTTGCAGAATATCTGTTTTAACCTTGATTATTTTTCCTGCCACCTGCTTTTCGGATGCCTGAAGTATTGTCGCCTGCGCAGCGACACTGGCAGCTGCAGCCACGGGTAGATCAGACTTTACTGTATTTGCCTGCTGAACAAGCTGGGGCTGCTGATAACGTTGCCAGCCATCCCAAATCATCATCAGCGAGAATGAAAGAATTAAAAACAGGAAAAGTCTCTGAAAGTCCATGGTGATATTTTTTTGATTGATTATGGTGCCGGATCGTAACCACCTGGATGCCAGGGATTACAGCGTGCGATACGCTTGATACTCAACCAGGTGCCCTTGATCGGGCCATGTCTGGTCAAAGCATCGCATGCATAATGAGAACAACTGGGGGTAAAACGGCATGTCGGTGGGCTCAGCGGGCTAATGAAATACTGGTAGCCATGGATAATTTTAATCAGGATTCTGCGCATCGTATTGCCACCCGATTAAAAAGTTTTATCAAGCCGTTCCTGCACGCAGTTTTATCTGGACGCTCTGAGTTACGCGCCATCACAACCAGATCTATGCCGTATCGCTTGATATCGTGGGTACGAAAAAGCTCCCTGATTTCACGCTTAATCTGATTTCTGTCCACAGATTTTGGTATATATCTTTTGGCCACAACGATACCCAGCCTTGCATTTCCTGTGTTATTTACCACAAAAAAAAGCTTGAAACATTTGTCCGCAACCACATGTGATTTCAGACACTGGCCATAGCCTTCGCTGCGCGGTATGCGTTGCGCAGCTGAAAAGCTATTCTGATGCTTACACAGCGAGTCTTGCACGACCCTTGGCACGACGGGCACGGATCACTGCTCGGCCACCGCGTGTTTTCATGCGAACTAAAAATCCATGAGTACGTTTTCTTTTCGTAACGGAAGGTTGGTATGTGCGTTTCATTCTGAATTATCCTTGGGAAGTCATAAAACGCGGTATTACAATGTGTTAGCCACTTTGTGTCAAGATATATTTGCTTTATTGCCTGTGGATAAGTTTTAATATCGACTGTAGAATACGCGCATACTCATACTGATTAGCACATCCATTTAGGTATATATGCAAGAAAACGCCTTCTGGGATACCTGTTTACGCTCTTTCGAAAAGAGCCTCCCACCCCAGCAATTTAATTCGTGGATTAAACCCCTTAAATTAACAGGTGACAATGGTCATCTGGTATTGACTGCGCCAAATACTTTTACATTAAAAATATTACAGGATCGTTTTTTTCCAGAAATAAACCGCCAGGCAAAACTGGCTTATGCCATTGCCCCTCAATTTGAATTTCAAGTTGTAGAAACAGCGACTACCAGCTCGCCTCAGCCCCCCCCCGTGCCGGAGACGAAAAAAATCACCAGTGATGCTAAACCCAAGATCGAGACCTCCTTCAGAGGTTATGGGAAGCTTAACCAAAATTTAACTTTTGATAATTTTGTCATTGGTAAAGCAAATCAGCTGGCTTTTGCTGCGGCTACACAAGTTGCCGAGCTGCCCGGTGTTTCGTACAACCCGCTGTTTATTTACGGTGGTGTGGGATTGGGTAAAACTCATTTGGCCCAGGCAATAGGTAACCAAATTTGCATTAACAAACCTCATGCAAAAGTTTGTTACATGCATGCTGAACGCTATGTTGCCGACGTGGTGCGCGCTTACCAGACTAATAAATTCGAGGAATTCAAGCAGTATTACCACTCTTTGGATGTTTTGCTTATTGATGACATTCAATTTTTCGCTGGAAAAGCCAAGACACAGGAAGAGTTTTTCTATGCTTTCAATACGTTAGTTGATTCTCACAAGCAGGTCATTCTGACCAGTGATACTTTCCCCAAGGAATTAACGGGTCTGGAAAGCCGCCTGGTTTCTCGTTTTGGCTGGGGGCTCACCATAGGAATCGAACCACCAGAACTGGAAATGCGCGTTGCAATTTTGCTCAAGAAGGCTGCAATCAGTGGATATACACTTAACGATGCGGTTGCTTTTTTTATTGCCAAGCACGTTAATTCGAACGTGAGAGAACTTGAAGGCGCGCTGAAGCGTGTTGAAGCCTATACCAAATTTCATAAGCGTATTATTTCTGTCGAATCTGCAAAAGAAGCATTAAAAGACATTCTGGTTGCACAGAGCCGGCAAATTTCCATGGATAATATTCAGAAAACAGTCGCTGATTATTATCGCATCAAAATTATCGAGTTGCTGTCCAAAAAAAGAACCAGAAACCTTACCCGCCCCAGACAAATTGCCATGAGCCTGGCGCGTGAATTAACCACAATGAGCTTGCCGGAAATCGGAAATGCATTCGGAGGCAGAGATCATTCCACCGTCATTCATGCCTGCCAAACGGTGGTCACATTACGGGCGGCCGACACAACCTTTGATGCTGATTACAATATTTTGCTGCAAACACTGACAGGATAAGGTCATGAATTTCAATATTGAACCCGTACAGGGCAACTGTTTAAAATGACGAAGCTTGGCAAACCATTGGGTATAAAGCTATGGATATGTTGTTGATAAAGTGTGCATATCTCATGGAATATTTTGATATTTTTATTTATCCACATAAAACAAGCTGTTAACCAACAACAACAACACAACCAAAATTGATAACTAACATATTGTTTGTTATCAATTTTTTGTACTTATCCACTGTATCTGACGACATTATTAGTCTTATTAGGAATTTATATTATGTTTATTAAAAAGATAAATAAGGAAGTTTTGCTCAAGCCCTTACAGACTGTTGTAGGCATTGTCGAACGTAAACAAACCATGCCTATTTTATCCAATGTATTGATTGAGAATGAATCTGGCAAAATTCGCTTTACTTCTACCGACCTGGAAATTCAAATCACAACCACAATACAAGCTGAGTCTGACGGCCATTCCGCTGAAGCGATAACGGTTGGAGGAAAAAAACTTCAGGAAATTCTGCGTATACTTCCAGACCAAAGTTCTATATCTATAGAGACCAAGGAAAATAGGACTCAGATTAAATCCAATAAAAGCAGATTTAATTTACAGTCCTTACCTGCACAGGATTTTCCAAAACTTAACATTCAAATTACAAATTCTCACAAACTGAAATTGAGTCAAACTGCACTTAAAACACTTTTAAGTTCAGTTCAATTTGCCATGGCTCAGCAGGATGTACGTTACTATTTGAATGGTGTTCTCTTTGTTATTGAAGATAATAAATTCAGGGCTGTCGCTACAGATGGTCACAGGTTGGCTTATAACGCGATAGATATTGAAGGATCCACAGAAAAACAGGAAATTATTATCCCGCGCAAAGCGATTATGGAGCTGTCAAAATTGCTCGGTAATGACGATGATGACCAAATTGAAATTGAATTTTCATCTCAGCAACTTAAAGCTACTTTTTCGAATATAGAATTAATCACTAAATTAATCGAAGGAAAGTTTCCTGATTATCAAAGAGTTATACCAAATTACAGCAATCACCTGAGCATCAATAGAACACTGGTTCAACAAGCCTTACAGCGCGCAGCTATTTTATCAAATGAAAAATTCAGGGGAGTTCGCTTTGTACTGACTGAAAAAAATCTGTGTATCATAAGCAGCAACAGCGAACAGGAAGAGGCGCAGGTCGAGATTGAAACCGATTATCATGGCGAGGCAATTGATATTGGTTTTAATGTGAATTATTTGCTAGACGGATTAAATAGCATTAGCAGCGAAACAGCTATTTTTTCCTTTGGAAGCCCTAATAGCAGCATTTTGATTACATCTCCCGATGATCTTGACTTCCGGTATGTAGTAATGCCCATGCGAATTTAATTTGCGCATTAAACGCGTATTTTCCGATAATTTTATGTAATGTTTCACGTGAAACAAATCAATATCAAGAAAGCAACCCATGAGTGAATATGATTCCACTAGCATCAAGGTACTTAAAGGCCTAGAAGCAGTTCGTAAACGTCCTGGTATGTATATTGGTGACACAAACGATGGCACTGGTTTACATCACATGGTATTCGAGGCGGTAGATAACGCAATTGATGAAGCTCTGGCAGGGCATTGCAATGAAATTAATGTGATTATTCATGCAGATAACTCGATCAGTGTCAGTGACAACGGTCGCGGTATTCCCACAGATATTCATAAGGAAGAAGGTCGCTCGGCTGCTGAAGTCATTATGACTATTCTGCATGCGGGAGGAAAATTTGACAGTAATTCCTACAAGGTTTCGGGCGGTTTGCATGGCGTAGGTGTTTCTGTTGTCAATGCCTTGTCTGAATGGTTGAAATTGACTATTTATCGTGAAGGACAAGAACATTTTATGGAGTTTCGCCATGGTGATCCGGTAGCGCCGCTCAAAATTATCGGACCTTCAAAAAAGAAGGGGACCGTAGTTCATTTTCTGGCCGCAAAAGAGACTTTTGGTTTGGTTGAGTTTCATTTTGATATTCTGGCTAAACGCTTGCGTGAATTATCTTTTTTGAATAATGGTGTAAAGATCGCCTTGATAGACCATCGCAACGGAAAGGAAGAAAACTTCTCATTTACAGGTGGAATTAAAGGTTTTGTACAATACATGAACCGTAATAAGACCGCGCTGCACCCTACTGTTTTTTATGCGATAGGCGAGAAGGACGGCATGACGGCAGAAATCGCGATGCAGTGGAATGATTCCTACCAGGAAAACGTGCAATGTTTTACCAATAATATCCCGCAGCGCGATGGTGGAACGCATTTGACAGCCATGCGTGCGGCCATGACACGTACCCTGAATCAATATATAGAAACCGAACAATTGGCGAAGAAAGCCAAAGTTGATCCTACCGGTGATGACATGCGCGAAGGTTTGACCGCGGTCCTGTCAGTAAAATTACCTGATCCTAAATTCTCGTCGCAAACTAAGGATAAACTGGTTTCATCCGAAGTTCGTCCGGTCATCGAAGAGTTGATCGGTCAGCAGATGAGCGCTTTTCTGCTGGAAAAACCCAACGATGCAAAAATCATCGTAGGTAAAATTATCGAAGCGGCCCGCGCCCGCGAAGCGGCCCGTAAAGCCCGTGATCTTACACGGCGCAAGGGTGTGCTGGATGGTATGGGATTGCCGGGGAAATTGGCAGATTGCCAGGAAAAAGATCCCGCCTTATCCGAGTTATATCTGGTGGAGGGTGACTCTGCGGGCGGTTCTGCCAAGCAAGGCCGCGACCGTAAGTTTCAGGCCATACTTCCGCTAAAGGGCAAGATTCTAAACGTTGAAAAGGCACGTTTTGAAAAACTTATAAGTTCTCAGGAAATTGCAACTCTGATTACTGTATTGGGTACAGGTATAGGCAAGGATGAATATAACCCCGATAAACTGCGTTATCACCGCATCATCATCATGACCGATGCGGACGTGGACGGTTCGCACATCCGTACATTGCTGCTTACCTTTTTCTACCGTCAGATGCCGGAGCTGGTCGAGCGCGGTCACATCTACATCGCGCAGCCGCCACTCTACAAAATAAAACAGGGACGGGATGAGCGTTATCTCAAGGATGACCTGGAAATGAAGAGCTATCTGCTGGGTAATGCACTCAAGGACGCATCGCTTTATCCTGCGCTGGAGGCTATGCCTATTCAGGGTGAAGCGCTTGAACAAATCGCGAGGAAATACTTCCTGGCGGAAGCTGTAATTGATCGTTTGTCGCATTTTATCGCACCTGAAGCTAGTCATGCTTTGCTGACCTTGCCTACCCTGTCGCTGGAAGACGCTGAGCAGGCACAAAAAAGTGCACAGCTGCTGGATGCCGCCTGCGGTGGCGTAATCAAAGTCAGTGTCGATAATGATGATGAAGGTGAGTTGCGGTTGCGTCTTGAAAAACTTTATTACGGCAATTATTCAATAAGTTGTCTTGATAAGGATTTTCTCCAAGGCAGCGACTACAGGCAGATACGCCAGACAGCAGATGCATTGAGCGGACTGGTAGCTCCGACAGCTTATGTGATGCGCGGTGAGCAGAAGCGCGGCGTTTCCAGCTTCAAGCAGGCGATTGAGTGGTTGCTGGAAGAAGCCAAGCGCGGTCTCAGTATCCAGCGTTACAAAGGTTTGGGCGAAATGAATCCGGAACAATTATGGGAAACCACCATGTTTGTGAAGAATCGTATTCTGCTCAAAGTGCGCATTGAAGACACAATTGCTGCCGACGAAATCTTCACCACTCTGATGGGTGATCTGGTAGAGCCGCGCCGCGCATTCATCCAAAATAACGCACTCGGCGCGAAAAATCTGGACGTGTAAATTCAGACCCGCTATGCCATGAAATTAGCCCAGACTAGCTCTGGGCTTTTTTTGTCATGACAGTTGGTGGATGCCCCCTAAATTTGGAGAGGCTGAATATATAGTTCTCTCGCCTGAAAACACTGAGCTCCCAAAGATGGCCTCTCAAAAAGCGCTATAAGGCGTTTCCATGGGCCTGGCAAGGGGTAGGTCAGGGTGAAAAAATGGATGCGAAATATCGCGGAAATATCGGCTTGGCTGGGTTTTGAATATTCAGCTAATACAGGGGG
>Ga0209231_1000778_pt1 | contig 15272 bp, 14 predicted proteins | sample Deesub45470m_DNA_FD_188086 | JGI IMG/M metagenome (GOLD analysis project Ga0209231, IMG submission 188086) | Deep subsurface microbial communities from North Pacific Ocean - 450_OLKR46/470m Metagenome (SPAdes) (version 2) | ecosystem: Environmental > Terrestrial > Deep subsurface > Unclassified ... | reverse complement strand
GCGCACCAACCTCGACGTGCTGAACGCCCAGCAACAACTTTACGCCACCCGCCGCGACCTGTATCAAGCCCGATACAACTACCTGCTCAGCCAGCTGCGTCTGAAAGCGGCCGTCGGCGCGCTGGGTGAAGCGGAACTGGCCGGCGTCAATCAGGTGCTTAACTGACGCTGCTTGACAGCGGCTGACGGGGCTGGTTAAATGTGCGTTCATAGAATGAACGCATGTCCATGAACGACCACAATACCAGCTACGGCTTGCTCAAAACCCTGGAAGAGAACCCCAGCCTTTCCCAAAGAGATTTGGCGAAGCGCCTGGGCATCAGCCTGGGAAAAGTCAACTTCTGCCTGAATGCTCTGGTCGGCAAGGGCTTCCTGAAAGTCGGCAATTTCCGCAACAGCAACAACAAACTGGCCTACGCCTACCTGCTCACCCCGCACGGAGTAGAACAAAAAGCGCGCATGACCGTGGAGTTTCTGCAAATTAAAATGCAGGAATACGAGCGTTTGCGCGCGGAAATTGAAGAATTGAAGCGCGAGGCGGAACAGGGTGGGTTGCTGGAGAATTTACATGAATAATGATCAGGTTCATGCAGTGATCCTCGCCGGTGGCACGGGTAGTCGTTTGTGGCCGCTGTCGCGGCAGAACTTGCCCAAGCAGTTTTTGACTCTGGATGGTCATGCTTCACTGTTGCAAACCACCATCAATCGCCTAGCACCCGTTATTGAGGCGAAGAATGTATTAATTGTCACGCAGGAGTCTCACGCCAAAGGTGAGGCTTACCATGCGCTACAGCCCTATCCGTCGTTATTCGAACCCATTGGGCGCAATACCGCTCCGGCGATTGCTCTGGCTGCGGTGCGTCTGATGCTCGATGGTTCTGACCCCATCATGGTGGTGCTGCCGGCTGATCATGTTATCAAGGATGAACTAACATTCCGCGCGCATTTGAAAATTGCGGTTGAAGCGGCGAAGCAGGACAAGCTGGTTACCTTTGGCATCAGACCCACACGGCCGGATACCGGTTTCGGCTATATTAAAACCGGACCTGATTCCAGTATCCTGAATCCTGAATCCTGCGTTTTGGATGTCGAGCGTTTCACCGAAAAACCTGATCTGGCTACTGCCGAGCAATTCCTGAGAGAAGGGAATTATTTTTGGAATTCCGGCATGTTTGTCTGGCGTGCCTCGGTGATTCTGGCTGAAATCGAACAATATCTTCCCGATGTTTTTGAGATCGTACAAAACATCGTTTCCGAGAGTCGTATTTCGGGAAGCTTTCAGCAGGCGGTAGTCAATCACTTCTCTGCGATGCCTTCGGTCTCCATCGATTACGGCGTACTGGAGAAATCCACTCGTGTGTCCCTGATGCCGTGTGATATCGGCTGGAGCGATGTCGGCAGCTGGCAGGCGGTGCATGAAATATCCGCCAAGGATGAAAATGGCAATGCCCTGCAGGGCAACGTCATTGCGCTGGATTGCAAGAACAGCCTGATACGCGCAGAAAAACGTCTGGTCGCCGTCATCGGGGTGGAAGACTTATGTGTGGTCGAAACAGCGGATGCGATTCTTATTTCAAAGAGCGATCAAACCCAGAGGGTGCGCGAGGTGGTGGATGTACTGCAAGACCGGGGTGCGTCCGAGCATGTTTGTCATACCAAAGTGAACCGCCCCTGGGGTAGTTTTACTGTGCTGGAAGGCGCGCAGGATGACTTCAAGCTCAAACGCATAGAAGTGGCGCCCGGTGCGCGACTCAGCCTGCAAAGCCATGCGCATCGTTCCGAACACTGGGTGGTGGTTTCCGGCACGGCGACTGTCACCAATGGTGATGAAATCATTACCGTGAACAAAAACCAAAGCACCTATATCCCGATGGGAACCAAACATCGCCTGGAAAATCGCGGCAAGATACCGTTGAACATCGTCGAAATCCAGGTGGGTGAGTACCTGGGAGAAGATGATATTCAACGGTATGAAGATAATTACGGCCGATAACCGTCTTGTATAGGAAAAATATTAATAATGAGCCAAACCAATAAAGTTGCACTAATTACCGGCATTACCGGTCAGGATGGTGCTTATCTGGCCGAATTGCTGCTGAAAAAGGGCTATGAAGTGCATGGCGTGAAACGCCGCTCTTCGCTGTTCAACACGGATCGTATCGATCATCTTTATCAAGACCCCCATGTTGAAAATGCAAAATTCAAGTTGCATCACGGCGATCTGACCGACTCGACCAACCTGATACGCATTATTCAACAGGTGCAACCTGACGAGATATACAACCTCGCGGCGATGAGTCATGTTGCGGTTTCGTTTGATACGCCCGAATACACCGCCAATGCCGATGGCATCGGCACTTTGCGCATCCTCGAAGCTATCCGCATCTTGGGGTTGGAGAAGAAGACCCGTTTTTATCAGGCTTCCACATCCGAGCTGTACGGTTTGGTGCAGGAAACGCCGCAAAAGGAAACCACACCGTTCTACCCGCGCAGCCCTTATGCCGTGGCTAAGTTGTATGCCTACTGGATCACCGTGAATTACCGCGAAGCCTATGGTATCTACGCCTGCAACGGTATCCTGTTCAATCACGAAAGTCCGGTTCGGGGCGAGACTTTCGTCACCCGTAAGATCACCCGCGCACTGGCGCGTATCAAACTCAATCTGCAAGACTGTCTGTATCTGGGCAACATGGATTCATTGCGTGACTGGGGTCACGCCAAAGACTACGTTGAAATGCAATGGTTGATGCTGCAACAGGAACAGCCTGAAGATTTCGTGATTGCCACCGGGGTGCAATACAGCGTGCGTGATTTTGTGAATGTTGCAGCCGAAGAGTTGGGTATGAAAATACGCTGGGAAGGAACGGGTGTCGACGAAAAGGGTTATTGGACTAATTCGTCATTGCGAGGAGGCGCAGCCGACGCGGCAATCCAGAACGCCGGGTCGCCACTCATCGTTGCAGTCGATCCGCGCTACTTCCGCCCGACGGAGGTGGAAACCCTGCTGGGCGACCCGAGTAAGGCGCATCAGAAACTGGGCTGGAAACCTAAAATCACTTTTCAGGAACTGGTTGCCGAAATGGTGCGCGAAGACCTCAAGAGCGCCGAGCGCGATGAACTGGTCAAGAAGCACGGCTATGCCGCTTTCGACTATAACGAATAAAGCACTAAGCAATGAACAAGAACGTAAAAATCTATGTTGCCGGGCACCGTGGACTGGCGGGCAGTGCGATTGTGCGCGAGTTGCAGCGTCAGGGTTACGCCAACCTGGTGACACGCACGCACGCCGAACTGGATCTGGAAGATGCGGCAGCGACGCGTCAGTTCTTTGAACAGGAACGTCCCGAGATCGTGTTTCTGGCCGCAGCGAGAGTGGGCGGTATTCATGCCAACAACAGCTATCCGGTCGATTTTCTGATCAGCAATCTACTAATCGAAGCGAACATCTGCCGCGCGGCATATGCGAGCAAGGTCAATCGCCTGATATTTCTGGGTAGTTCCTGCATCTACCCGCGTGACTGCCCGCAACCAATTAAGGAAGAATACCTGCTCACCGGCCCGCTGGAAGCGACCAACCGTCCGTACGCGTTGGCCAAGATCGCCGGTATCGAGATGTGCTGGTCGTACAACCGCCAATATGGCACGAAATGGCTGGCAGCCATGCCGACCAATTTGTACGGTCCGGGTGACAGCTACGACCTGAACAATTCCCACGTGCTGCCCGCATTCATCCGCAAGATGCACGAGGCCAAGGTTTCCGGTACGAGTGAAGTGGTGTTGTGGGGTACGGGTACGCCGAGGCGCGAATTCCTTTATGTGGATGATCTGGCGAATGCGCTGGTGTTTCTGGCGACGCTGGATGACGCGCGTTACGATGCGCTGGTCGATCCCTCGCATTGCCCGCTGATCAACGTCGGTTCAGGCACAGATCTGACCATCCGTGAGCTGGCCGAAACGGTTGCAAAGGTGGTTGGGTATGAGGGTAAGTTCGTGCAGGACACATCCAAACCGGATGGCACCATGCGCAAGGTGATGTCTGTAGATAGAATCCGCAGCATGGGGTGGGTGCCGATGACTGGATTAAAGGACGGGATTTCTCTGGCTTATAACAATTTTTTGGAAGGCTTTCCAGGATGAAAATTGCTATCGCAGGCACGGGCTATGTAGGTCTCTCCAACGCTATTCTGCTTTCACAATATAACGAAGTGGTTGCGCTCGACATCGTAGCCGAAAAGGTACAGATGCTTAATCGCAGGCAATCGCCTATTGAAGATGTCGAGATTGAAGACTACTTGGTCAATAAGCCGCTCAACTTTCGGGCTACGCTCGACAAACACGATGCCTACGCCAGTGCTGACTACGTCATAATCGCCACGCCGACCGACTATGACCCTGAAACCAACTACTTCAACACTTGCTCGATTGAATCGGTGATTCAAGATGTGATACGCATTAATCCTCAGGCAGTGATGGTTGTCAAGTCTACCGTGCCTGTCGGCTACACCGTTAAGGTTCGTGCAAAATTCAACTGCGTAAATATCTTTTTTTCACCAGAGTTCTTACGTGAAGGCCGTGCATTGTACGACAACCTGTACCCATCGCGTATCGTCGTGGGTGAGCGTTCCAGACGTGCTGAAATTTTTGCTGACCTGCTCAGGCAGGGGGCTGTCAAACAAAATATTGATGTTTTGTTCACGGATTCGACAGAGGCCGAGGCGGTCAAGTTGTTTGCCAATACTTTCCTCGCCATGCGCGTAGCCTACTTCAATGAACTGGATACCTACGCAGCCACGCACGGACTGGATACCAGACAGATTATTCAGGGCGTGAGCCTCGACCCGCGCATCGGCAATCATTACAACAATCCCTCGTTCGGCTACGGTGGCTACTGTTTGCCCAAAGATACCAAGCAGTTGCTCGCCAATTATCGGGATGTTCCGCAGAACCTGGTTCACGCTATCGTCGAAGCCAATACCACACGCAAGGATTTTATCGCCGACAGTATTATCAATCGCAATCCCGGGGTTGTCGGCGTTCATCGACTCATCATGAAGAGTGGTTCCGACAATTTCCGTGCCTCCAGCATTCAGGGCATAATGAAGCGCATCAAAGCCAAGGGTATTAAAGTCATCGTCTATGAACCCGCGTTCAAGGAGCCCGAGTTCTTCCACTCCAAAGTGGTGAATGATCTGGCTGAATTCAAACAGCAAGCCGATGTGATTGTTGCCAACCGAATGAGCTCAGAACTATTGGATGTTGTTGACAAGGTTTATACGCGCGATTTGTTTGGCAATGATTGATACGTATTCACCAGTAAGCGTTGTACTTCCGATTTTGCAACCTGAATCTGTTTTATGTTGGAAGTTGCAACATGTAGAACATGATATTTAGCTACTAATTATTTAGGACTTATTAACATGAAGGTTTTAGTTACCGGTTGCGCCGGTTTTATCGGCATGCATGCTTGCTTACGCTTGTTGAAGCGTGGCGACGAAGTTGTGGGAATAGATAATTTGAATGATTACTATGACGTGCAACTCAAGCAAGATCGTCTGGGACAGTTGACGATATTTGAAAAATTCTCCTTTCTAAAACTCGATATGACTGATCAGGTTGGCGTTGAAGGATTGTTCGCCCGCCACGGTTTTCAGCGTGTTGTTCATTTGGCCGCACAGCCTGGTGTACGTTATTCACTCAAAAATCCGCTTGCATACATCCAGAGCAACCTGGTCGGGTTCACCAATATTCTGGAAGGCTGCCGCCACCATAAAATTGAGCACTTGGTTTATGCCAGCAGCTCCAGTGTTTATGGTGCGAATACGGCTATCCCCTTTTCAGTCAGCCAGAATGTGGACCATCCGGTCAGTTTATATGCTGCCACCAAAAAATCGGGTGAATTGATCGCGCATTCTTACAGTCACTTATTCGAATTACCCGTTACATGTTTGAGATTTTTCACCGTGTACGGACCATGGGGCAGGCCTGATATGTCCCCTTCGTTGTTTACCAAGGCCATTCTGGAGGGTAGACCGATAGATGTTTTCAATCATGGCAAGATGCAGCGAGATTTTACCTTTGTAGATGACATCGTAGAAGGTGTGGTGAGAGTGCTGGACAAGCCTGCCTCACCCAACCCCGATTTTGACACGTCGTCTCCTGATTCATCCACCAGTTACGCACCCTATCGCATATATAACATAGGCAATCACCAGCCTGTGGAGTTAATGACGTTTATCGAAACAATCGAGAACGCATTAGGCAAAAAAGCGATTAAAAATATGTTGCCCATGCAGGCGGGCGATGTGGTCGCTACCTTCGCGGAAACAAAGGAATTGCGCGAGGAGTTTGGATTCGCGCCTTCAACTTCGTTGCAAGAGGGAGTTAGAAAGTTTGCTGACTGGTATTGCGATTATCATAGTATAAGACCGCACTAATTCATGAAATATGCTGGCGGACACAGGCTTCGCGTATCTGACCTGTTGATCAAATTGTCCGCGATTAAGGGGGAGTTTGCATGGGTGATAGCTGGGCAAGCAGTAGCACTCGCTGGTGCGCTGGTGGGCATCAAACTGTTGACCAACATGATGTCTCAGGCGGCTTATGGGCAACTTGCCTTGGGTTTGTCCATTGCCGGACTTATCAACATGTTTCTGTTTGGACCGCTTGGTCAAATAATCCTTCGCTATTACTCAGTGAGTAATGAACGGGGTGAACATGCGGCTTATAGTATTGTGCTAGCGCGGCTTCATGGAAAGCTTGTGCTCTTCGTTGGCGCTCTAGGGTTGATAGTGAGCATGATTGTAAAAGTGACAGCAGGGTCTGCGTGGGCCTATCTGACTATCACGGCAGTGTGTTTCGGTATCGCTTCAGGCCTGCTTGGTTCTGCACAGTCATTATTTAGCGCAGCCAGGAATCGGAAGCTGACAGCTTTGTCACAATTTTCGGATGTATGGCTACGTCTCATGTTGGCCGCTCTGCTGATTGCTATTGCAAGTAGTGAGGGATACTGGGCTTTGGCTGGGTATGCAGTTGGCACGCTATGTGTATTACTTTTTCAATTGCCACATCTGCATCGACTGCTACCGCACATAAGGGAAGCAAAGGTTGTTGACCCTGTGATTATGAACCGCCATTTGAAGGAATTTAGGCAATTTGGAACACCGTTTGTTGCTTTTGCGGGCTTTGCAGTCATTAGTCAATATGCAGATCGCTGGTTGTTACAGGGATTGGCTGGCGCAGAGGAGGTTGGGATTTATGCCGTTCTATACCAGATTGCATCGGCACCTGTCGTGGCACTTGTGAGCGTTGCAACACAGCTTATAATCCCGATTGTTTTTTCCAAGGCAGGGGCACTGGGAAAAAGGGGCAAGGTTCTGGAAGGTCAAGCATTGATCAGGGCGACAGTTATAGTCGTGTTGGTTTTGTCGGTGATATTTGCCTTCTCAGCATATGTCTGGGGGCAGGAAATTGTGGCTCTGGTTGCCAATAAGCATTACGCTAGTTTTGCAAATTCACTTTGGATTATAGTTTCCGCAATAGCCCTTTTTAATGCTGCTCAGATATTGGTGGCAAGTGGATTGAGTCTTAATCGACCTGCTGCATATTTGTGGCCTAAATTTGCTCAGGCCTTGGCGCTTCTAACTTTGGGAGTTTACTTTATCCCGCAATGGGGCGTTCAAGGAATGTCCCTTGCTTTGTTATGTTCATCAATCGTGTATTTTTTATTTGTTATCGTTACAAACCAAAAATTATTGAAACAGTTATATGGCTGAACAGGAAATAGAATGCTAGAAAAAATATTCGACTATAACGAGCATGCTAGAACGACTTATGTGGCACAAGTGGCTACTAGTTTGCCTAGTGGCACCAAAGTGCTTGATGCGGGTGCCGGGCCGTGTCGTTACAAGCCTTTTTTTGCGCATTGCAATTATTCTTCGCAAGATTTTGCTAAATATACTGGTGAAGGACATAGTTACGGCGAGATAGATTACGTTAGTGACATCACCTCTATCCCGGCAGAAGATGCTTCCTTTGATTTTATTTTGTGCACCGAGGTGTTCGAGCACATTCCCCGACCAGAGCAAGCTCTCAAAGAGTTCTCGAGATTATTGAAACCTGGTGGGAAAGTGTTAGTCACCGCACCATTTGCCGCTGGAATTCATATGGCGCCGTATCATTATTGTGGTGGTTTCTCACCATATTGGTATAAGTATTTCATGCCATTATGTGGATTGGAAATTGAATCGATAAAGAACAATGGCGGCTTTTTCAAGCTTTATGGGCAAGAAAGTCGCAGGTTTTTAGCGTTGCTTACACCACAACACCCGGTAAAAAAGGCTTTATTTCTCCCGTTGAAAATTATATTGGCAATCTGGTTTAGACTTCTAATGCCTCTAGTATGCTATTACCTTGATCCGTTGGATAAGAGTGATTCTTTTACAGCGGGCTACTTTGTTATGGCACACAAGATATGATATCTGATGAGCGTTTCAATTAAGCTGCCCTCTTCGATTACTATAGGCTATTTCGATATATATGTTCAGTATCAAACAGTGGATTAAGAAAAGCCCAGGCCGTAAACGTCTGGCACTATGGTTGATAAGGGTGTTGTCCCCTATGCTGCCCCCATTTACGCTTAAGGCGATTATTGGATATTTGCGGTTTTTTTATGATTTGCGGCAGTTTAAGCGCATAGGCGGGAAAATCGAAACATTGGATTGGTATCCGTGTCTTTTCGACCGTACGCCTACAACTGCATTTGACGCACAGTATTTGTATCAAGCTGCTTGGGGGGCAAAGAAAATATTCGAAGCGCGTCCCGAAGTGCATTTTGATGTTGGGTCGCATCTGGGATTTGTAACACAGTTGGCCGCTTTTACGAAGGTTGAATTTATCGATATACGCCCTGCGGATATTCGTCTTTCTGGCTTCGGGGTTCGTAAGGGATTGATTACCGATCTTCCTTTGCCCGACGGGTCTATTGCTTCGATTTCTTCAATGCATGTGATTGAACATATTGGCCTAGGTAGATACGGTGACCCGATTCAGCTTGATGGGCCGCAGTGCGCGTGTCGAGAGTTGTCCAGGGTACTCCAAGTTGGTGGTAGGGCATATGTTTCGGTGCCTATTGGCCGCCCACGGGTAGGCTTCAACGGTCTTTTTGTCTTTGATCCTGTCGTATTTCCAGAATATTTTGAATCATGTGAGGTGGTCGATTTTTCCTACGTTGATACGGATGGAGCTTTTTACGAGTCACTGGACTATAGGTCTGTAGTGCTTCAGGAAAGCACCTCAGGTATGGATTTCGGCCTTGGTATTTATATTTTGCAGAAAAAAGAGTAGAGATATGGAAAAACAGCATCTGTCGGCATATTCAAAGAATGTCCATTCCCAGCATGGCGAGGATGGGATCGTTGAAAAGATATTTGAACTTATCGGTGTTTCCTCAAGGGTTTGCATTGAGTTTGGCGCATGGGATGGCTTTCATCTTTCAAACACGGCGAATCTCTGGGAGAACGGTTGGAAAGGGATATTGATTGAAGGTGTGACGAGCCGTTACGAAGATCTCAAGCAGAACGTCAAGGATTACGATTGTGTTTGCGTGAATGCCTTCGTTTCTCGCAACGGTGTAAATTCTCTTGATGAAATCATTGCGCGCACCGGTATCGAGTCAAATATCGATCTTCTTTCAATCGACATTGATGGAGATGATTATTACATTTTTGAAAGCCTTGACAGGCTCCATCCCCGAGTCGTCATTTGTGAATACAACCCGACAATACCGGCAGAAATAGACCTTTTCGCAGACTATGGGAGCTACTTTGGTGCCTCGGTTGCGGCTCTTTGCCGATTGGCCGTATCCAAGGGCTATGCCCTTGTAGCGATTACAGAAACGAATTGTATCTTTGTTCAGGACGAGTTGGCTGAGGCTTTTGCTCAATATGAAACTCGTCTAGAGCGCATAAAGTCAGACAAACAGTTAGTTTATCTGGTCACTAGTTACTCGGGTGACTATGTGGTTTGTGGACATAATCCCTATGGTATTTCCGTTCAATATACGGGAGAGCTTCATGGCCCTTATAGGAAGTTTCCAAACGGTGCAGGAACGCGTGGGATGTTCATCAGGATTGAGCGTGGTATAAAGAACATTCTCAAAAAGATTTTGTGGTTCCGAAAATGACAGAATTCCGAGAAATTGCGTACAGCCGTTATCGGCAGTTTTCTGATCCAAACTACGAACAGTATGCAGCCTCTTATCATCGTCGATTATCTGGAAGACTGGATATCGCATCTGATTGCGAATGTCTGGATATCGCTTGCGGATTTGGAAATTTTCTTGCCTATCTGGCGCATGAGAGGGTAGAGCACTTCATCGGAGTAGATGGTTCTGCTCCGGCAATTGAAGCGGTTCATAAACATTTTGGAAGTGAGAAAGGCATTTGTACTGATGCCTTCCTGTTCCTTCGTGAAGGTAATAGGAAGTTTGGTCTGATAAGCGCGCTGGATTTTCTTGAACACCTGACTAAAGCTGAGTTGCACGAATTCCTTGTTCTTCTTGTGGGTAGTTTAGCACCAAAGGGAAAAGTGTTGATTCGAGTCCCGAATGCCGCTGGGTTGTTTGGAATGTCATCTCGTTATAACGATATTACGCACGAACTTTGTTTTACTCCGAATTCGCTTCGGGATGTTCTGGCGACCAACGGATTGCGGACTTTGGCTATTTGGGAAGACACAGGTAGACCAACCAACTTCGTACAACATGCACACAGAGCACTTTGGGAATTGGCTCGCCTCGGTATACGTACTCTTGATGCGGTAGAGACAGGGATGTGGGGTGAGGGTGTTCTGACTCGAAACATGTGGGCCCTGGCCGAAAAGTCCAACTAGTAGCAAGCATAGGGGCTGGAATATCACTCGCAGACCACACTTCAGCTTTCTGGAAATTACCCTGCTAACCTGCTGTTTTAAAGCCCAACATTCTGGGCAGAATTTTCTTTAGTGTCAGGGCGCGTACCAGACTGACTTCAGAATTGAGAGACTTGAATTAGCCATGAAAATTAAGTCAGGATTAAAAAAGTTTGGCTGGCTTTATGGCCTGAATACACTTTACAAGTCCGCAGCAGTGAAACGTGAATACAGGGTAACTGTGGCCAAATACGCCGCCAGGCTGCCATCCCGTTCTTTTGCGGAATTACTGTCAGGGCATGCACCTGACAGGTTGCGTGCCGCTGCAACTGACAGACAGTTGCGAATCTTCTTTCTGGGCACTGACGAACAGCAGGATCGCAGCGGCACCCTCCAGGCGCTGGAAAAGATAGCGGAACTCAGTTATTTCACGCGTGCGGATGGAAGTTACGGGCAGAATGATCCGCTGCCTCCGCTGCTGCGCAGGCGGGCGAATACCGAGCGGCTGTGGGCGCTTATCGAAGAACAGGCTGGCTGCGGCAAGCCGCCGGATATACTCGTCGCTCAGACTTGGGCATGTCTGGTAGAGCCAGAGATATTCAGCCGAATTCGGCAGGTTTATGGCACGTTTATTGTTAATATCTCAATGGATGATCGTCACCAATACTGGGGCGCCAAGTTGGATGGCGAGTGGGGCGGTACTTTCCCGCTTATTTCTCACATTGACTTGGCTCTGACGGCTGCGCCCGAGTGCGTTGACTGGTACATGAAAGAAGGCTGTCCGGCGCTATTCTTTCCTGAGGCAAGCGACTCCGAGATATTTCATCCTATGCCCGAACTGCCAAAGATACATGACGTCAGCTTTGTCGGCGGTTGTTATGGCATACGCAAACAAATAGTGGATGCACTGAGGCAGGCGGGGGTTCGCGTATCCGCTTACGGGAGCGGTTGGGACGCTGGACGCATAGAAACCGAAGCGGTGCCGAAACTGTTTGCGCAATCGAAAATTGTGCTGGGTGTTGGCACCATAGGCCATTGTACCGATTTCTATGCGTTAAAGATGCGCGATTTCGATGCGACCATGTCGGGGAGCTTATATCTGACACACGACAATCCCGATTTCCAGTTTTTATTTGAAGTGAACAGCGAAATTGTAACTTACAGCTCGGTCGGAGAATGCGTGGAAAAAGCTTTGCACTATCTTAAACATGAAGCAGAGCGTGAATCGATTGCCCGTGCCGGATTGCTGCGTGCCAGAGATGAACACACATGGGAGCAGCGCTTCGGTAAATTATTCGATGTGCTCAATATCGCATGGAAAAAGTGATGTTGTTGCCACAGGATAATCAAAAAGGCCAAAGTCTTCAGGCTTTTGCCAGCATTATCGTTGTATTTTTTGTTTGGGTTCTGGTCTGCCACTTCCTCAAAGAGACCGGCCACCACTACATAGTCACCGTTGTGACGGGATTGTCTCTACTGGCCACAAGTTTTTTTATAACACAGCTGTCTGCGCCAGAATTACCTAATAAATTCGGTATGTTGCTGATGGGCTTGCTGGCGATAAAGATGATATTTTCAGTAGCATATTTCAATCATTTTTTTGTTCTACGTGAAAGTGTTGGCTTAAGCATCACTAGCTATGGTGATAACTATCTTTACCATAATGCCGCAGTAGAATTTTTGGAAATATGGCCAAAATACGGGATGAACATGATTGGTGAAGCGCACTGTTTGCCAGGGCATATGCCAACCGCTGTATCGAATTGGGGATATGCGGCATTCCTCGCGGTGATCTACTGGTTCGCAGGAATTGTTCCAGAAGTGGGCATCCTATTTAATACATTTCTCGCCTTCTCATTTTGTTTGTTAAGTTACAAACTATTTGCCCTTGCAGGATTGTCCACGAGGCAGTCCTTTGCCGGGCTGGTAATTCTGTTTTTTTCCCCAGGACTCTGGCTCTGGAGTTCATTACTGTATAAGGATTCATTAATTTTTTTGATCGTGATGGCTTGCGTGCTGACGGTGCTTAGACTGGCAGTCAGGTTTAGTCTAACGCGACTATTGCTTGTGATCGTCCTGCTGAGTTCCTTGCTGCCTTTAAGATATCCGTATATTGCACCACTTTTGGCACTGCTTTTGCTTGGTTCCACCTATTTGCAAAAGAAAACATTCAAGCAAATGGCTTCGACACTACTGATGACCTGCTGGGTATTGATTGCCGTAATTGTAATTCAGTTGATATTCGATTTGATGAGTACATGTATCCACGCGGATGCAATAGACTCTGCAGTTGCAGTCATGGATTTGACCCCAGTCGGTGGGGCTTTCATGTCCAACGGGCTTGGCAGTATGCAGCCAAATATCACCAATTTCTGGTACACATTGCCAGCCAGAGCCGTATATATACTGACCATTCCCATGCCGTGGTTCGGGGGTAATGATGCCATCGAACGCATCGACTATCTGTTTAGTCACCTAGATGCAGTTTACGATGCAACTTTATTGATGGCCGTATGTATCATGTTTTTTCGCAACAGGTCATCGGCTAGCAGGGTGCAAAATATCCTGTTGATTACCGGTGTGGCATATTTTGTAATGCCGCTGTTCTTTTATTTCCCCGGCAGGCGTTATATCACAATGGCTTTTGCATTTTTTCTTGCTTACTCTTTGCCTGTTTTGTTGCAAAAGAGGGGCGCAATTACCAGTGTCATTATGGCGGCAATTTTTATTTCCATAGTGCAATTCACTTATATGCTTAAATCATGAAGACTTTCTGTTGCTGTACATGGTGAGTGAGTCAAAATCAATATTGCTGCACGCTCTCCGCTGGTTTGCGGCACTGATTGTCCTGCTCGGACATGCGCAGATGTACGCGAGGCAGAAGACTGGGAGTGCTGCTTTCAGTTGGGAATATATCGGTGACCATGCTCACGCGGCTGTAGTTGTTTTTTTCGTATTGAGTGGCTTCGTGATCGCGTGGAGCGTAGATAAGGGCTCACAATTGGCATGGAAAAAATATTATGTGGCTAGATTTTCACGGCTATATTCCGTATTGCCAGTAGCGATTCTCTTCACGGTTATTCTGGATATGATTGGTGCTCAACTCAGTAGTGCCTACGCCGATTCTGCTTTGATACCGCAGGATCATTACTGGGTGCGGTTTTTGGTGAATCTTTTTTCTGTGCAAGGGTTTCAGGGTTACCGGGTGCAGTTTGGTAGCAATCCGGCATTGTGGTCTATAGGGTATGAGTTTTTCTACTATATCGTGTTTGGCTTGATTTTTTTCTGGCGTGAGATATTTCATTCCAGAGCCAAGCTGGCAAGCTTTGTTGTGATAAGTCTATTTGTCCTAGCGGGTATAAAGATCACGTTATATTTTGTAATCTGGTTGATGGGTTTTGTGGCTTACAGGACACAAAAAAAATTAACTCTTAGCGTGAGCTACTTCTGGGTTTTTTTGGCGGCGGCTTTAGCGGTGAACCATTTTGTGGTTTATAAGGCGTTCGGCAGTATTGAATATTTACGCGATTTTTCTTTGGGGTTAGTAATTGCAGCACTGTTTGTGCCGGCTGCACCATCGGTGGGCGCGCTCAAATTCCACAAGTTCATGGCTGATTTCAGCTACTCGCTGTACGCGTTTCATATGCCGGTTTTGTTTTTTGCCTATTTTGTGATCCTGGATGCCGGCAGTTCGATTGAATCGTTCACAATGGCCACTGTGTTGGTGTGTCTGGTGCTGGCCTGGCTGCTCTCAATTTTGGCTGAAAAGAAGCGTTTTATATTACGAGCCTGGTTGATGAAGTATGCAAAGAATAAGGAATAACATCTTGTTTCAACACGAATTTAATAATATTATGAGCCACGGATTTTTGGCTTGCATGCCATCATGAGGTGGCATTTGGCGTGCTGCGTAACTTGCCCTGAAGGGCCAACTCAAATTTTAGTCAGGCGACAATATTTTGTGCGGCATTATTGGAATTACTTCTAAAAACAGTCCCCTTGTCTCAACAGAGCATTTTAAGGCTGCCCGGGACAGGCTGGAGCATCGTGGACCAGATGATGGCGGGGTGTGGCAGAGTCACGACGGGCGCGTGATGCTGGGTCATCGCAGGCTTGCAGTCATTGATCTTTCGCCGGCTGGACATCAGCCCATGGTGAGCGAGGATGGCCGTTATGTGATCGTGTTTAACGGCGAAATCTATAATTTTCGCGAACTTCGGGATGAGTTGCAGCAGCAGGGTTTTCAGTTTCACAGCGGCAGCGATACCGAGGTGATGTTGCTTGCCTACCGTGCGTGGGGGGAGTCGTGCATCAATCGCTTCAACGGGATGTTCGCCTTTGTTATTTATGATGCTGGCGATGGCCTC
>Ga0209231_1000777_pt1 | contig 15276 bp, 14 predicted proteins | sample Deesub45470m_DNA_FD_188086 | JGI IMG/M metagenome (GOLD analysis project Ga0209231, IMG submission 188086) | Deep subsurface microbial communities from North Pacific Ocean - 450_OLKR46/470m Metagenome (SPAdes) (version 2) | ecosystem: Environmental > Terrestrial > Deep subsurface > Unclassified ... | reverse complement strand
ACCAGTATCGTTTCAATCGCCGCTTCGATCTGGCTGCCCTGCTGCCTCGCATGATTTTCGCAGCGGCCGCCACGGGCAAGCGCCCAGAACACTGGCTCCGCTTAGCGGAAGATCAGTGCTAATCAGGAACATTATTGACCGTGTCCTGCGAATATCCTGACGGGCAAGAGAGCCCGACGGAGGTTTCGCAGCGATCAGTCAAGCTGTTCAGGACACTTGGGGCCGGGCAGTCGGCCGCCTTGACGCACTGTCCAAGGGCGAGGTCGAAGGTATAGCCGGCGCTGCAGTTGTTGGTCGCCGGCGTTTCGCAGCGATCTGTTACAGGACTGTAAACCGTTCCAGCCAGGCAAGAAGGTGGAACAACACAGCCACCGGTGACCGCACTGAGGGTCATGCCTGCAGGACAATCCCAGCTCGGTGGGGTCTGGCAGCGGTCCATGGATTGGGCGTATGCCCCAAGGGGACCACAGTCGATCGCTTTGACGCATTTTTGAGAAACGGTATCTACGCTGTAGCCCTGGGGACACTCGGTCAAGACTGTCTTCTCGCACTGCCCGGTCGCAGGGTTGTAGGCCGCTCCAACCTCCTGACACAAAACCGGCGAGAGGCATTTATCAAGCTGAGAATCGTAGGTATAGGATGCTGGGCAAAGAATCGAGGGATTGCTCTGGCACATATCCCGATCGCCGTTCAGCACCGCGCCGGGCGGGCAAATGGGATCGCCGCCACCGCCATTGCCGCACTTCTCAACACCCAAGGGGCAAATGCCGTTGGAGCAGTTGTCCAACTCGTCGGGTTCGATCATCCCATTGCCGTTTTTGTCCTGGGAACACACCCCAGACCCGTCGGCCGGAGTCGGCAGGGAATTGGGGTCAAATGTCCCGGTAGGGTCCTGCAGGGTGGGGTCACAGCTGCCGATGGTCAACTTGCCATCCGCTGTGGTATCCAGCAGACCGACCGAACCCTCCAGCATGCCGATTTCGTCAAGGCCATCGCCGTTCCAATCCCCAAGCACCGGCAAGCCGGCGCGACCATAGGAGGGGTAATACAGGTCGGTGCTGGTGCCATCCCACCGGTAGTTGCCGTTCCGGTCGAGCATCCACTCTCCCTTGCGGTAGACCCCAACAAAGGAAAGACCCGCCCCGGACCAGTTGCCGGCGACCGGGATATCCCCAGCCTGACCGAAGGGCATCGTCGGATCACTGGAGGGGGTCAGGACCCAGTCCTGGTTCAGGTCGAGAATGAATCCACCGCCCCGGAACACACCGACCTGCCAGGTGCCATCGCCGTTCCAGTCCCCCACCACCGGCAGATCACCTGCCTGCCCGAACTTCACGATGCGGTCTCCCGCGTCCTGAACCCGGTTGTTGTTCAAATCGATCACCCAGTTGCCGGCGTTGAAGAACCCCAAATCGAGAGTCCCATTCCCATCGAAATCGCCAACCACCGGGTAACCGCCGGTGCCGAAAAAATACTCCGCGTCCCCCTGCTCCGGCGGCGAGGTCAGAATGCCGTTGTGGTTTAAGTCAACCGACCACTTCCCGGCGCTATAAACCGCGATCTCCACCGTCCCGTCGCCGTCAAAATCCCCGGATACGGGCGTACCCGAAACCCCAACCCCGAGCGACAGATCGTCTGTCGGGCAGGTGGTGTTGGCATACCCCCACGCATTGGTCGACAGTGTGGCCAACAGAACCAGAACACCCCAAAAACCCCGCATACCGTCCCCCTATTTTTTGACGCCGTCAGTACAGATGATGTCCTTGCCCGCCCGATTCAGAGTCTCGATGACCGCCGTTGCCTCGGCAAATTCATTCAGGCACTGACAATCCTTCATCACGGTTTCTCCCGTTTCGGTCGGGCAGCCGCTGGCAGTGCATTCCTTGTAAAAGAATTTCCACTGCTGCTCGGCCGGAAGCGGGTTGCTCCCGGTGCTGTCGGCCCGCTCCTGGCTGGCGGTTGAACTTAAGGTGATGTCCGTGGCCAACACCGGTTTTTTGGTTTTGCACATCCGGACACAGTTGGTGGTCGGGTCGTTGGGCGGCAGGCTGATCGACCCTGCCTCGTTGACCCAGCTGCCATCGAAAACTTTGGTTTTTGGGTCGAACCCCTGACGAGAATCCTGGTAGGGAATGGTGGTCGCCTGATTCGGGGTGTCGTTGACCGACTTGGAAATGACCTCGACCCGCTTCATCGCTCCCGAGAGATCATAGGGGCCGGTACTGGAGGTACAGCGGTAGGAGCGATCCTTGACCCACCAGTCGCGCACCACGGTGTAGGTCTGCAATTGGCCAACAAAGGATTGTGGGGCTGGTTGCGGGACCAAACCGGTCGCGCCGCCATTGCGAAAAACATCGACCCCATCGACCCTCTCACCCCAAAGGGTACAGTTTGAATCCGAGGCCAAGGCGCTGCAGTTGTCGGTAATGGTCTCAAAAGCGATGTCGAGTTTCTTCATCTCAAGAACCCAGAATTTATAAACATCGTAAGACCCGATATCGGTCCCGCTCTTTTTCTTACAGCTCAAATACTTGTAGTCGACATTGCCGGTGTCGGTGGAGCCCGGGGGGGCAATGGAGGCATCAATCGAAGGCCCATCGGTGGGCGACCAGTGATACTGAGGATAGGCGGGTGGGTTTTTCCCTATCCGGCAGTCGTCTTTGGTCGAGGTAAAGTGGTCATAAATCTTGTAATATTCATTGACCGGTTTTTCGCGCAGGATGGCCCCGGGCGGATAGGGATCGGTCTTCAGGATTGTTGGGGAAGAAAACGCCAGGGTGCGGTTGATCTTGCAGGGTTGAATCGCGGAATTGGTGCCGATGTTGTTCGAAATACCGCGCATCGTAGAGTAATAGCTTTTGCTGTCGGCCTGCTGGGCATTGACCTCGTTCTGAGACCCTGCCGCGAGATCCAGGGTCGGAGTTTTCCCGGGACGGGCATAATACCCTGCCTCGGGAACCGTCGCGGTGGTTACCTTGGTCCCGTCGGCCAGGGAGCGATTGCGCGAGATATCCTGACCAAAGAACACCACCTTCATCCCAGACGGGTCAGCATTGGTCTGGGTAATCTGGAAGTTGGGGTTGCCTTGGATAACCGCCCCTGCCACCCCGCCCCCCAGGTTGTTCAATACCAGGCCCAGGTTGTTCCACACCAGATTGCTTCCGCAGCTGTTGTTGATGCAGTAACAACCTGACACTTCGGAGACCGACACCGTATCGGCCCGGACCTTGCCAGTCGTATCGACCTGCCAGGCTCGATAATTACAATTGTTCCAGGACCCGAGATCACAGGAGACATATCCGTTAGAGCAGATCCCGGAGACAGGGCCGGGCGCATTGTAGGTAAAATCGAAGGCGCCGTTCATGTCCAAATCCTGGCTGACAATGACCGACTGCAAATCTCCCGAAGGCACGGGTTTGATAAAAATCTCGAGGAAGGCGGAGCTTGCGGCCTGCGATAGCTGCGCCGACCCGGTGATCGTCCCATCGATGGTGGCCATGGGTTTGTCACCCGAAGTCAACGGCTGGGTGGCGTTCGTGTTCATTGCCTCAGGGGTAGCCAACTTCTCGTTCAGGCTTCCAGACACCGCTGTGGCCCCAGCTTTGGCGTTGGCTGTTTCCCCAGGAGCAAAAGTCGGTGTGGCAGCGGCCCCTTCCGGGACTGACGCCAGCACTAGAAGACTAACGACCACCCCGCCGCGAAACCATTTCCAGAATTGCTTCATGATAGGACAGACCTTTCCCGATAAGGATTTCAATCTCCGTCACTTCCTTGCCGTTGGAGGTGTTGATGTAGTAGTTGTAGGGATCCCGGGCCAGGCGAGCGACCCCCCTGCCGGACGGGGCATCGATAAACATTTCCGAGTAGAGCGGGGGCTGGGATTTTACGCTGCGCAACAGACGCATGGTGAAATCGTCATAACCCAGCAGTTCTTGCGCGCCCGGGGTTCTCAGGTCATTGGACTCCATGAAAATCTTGGTCGCGGTGTTGCCCCAAAGCGCTTTGCCGGCGGAGCCAAAGTTCTGCAGGTCCAGAATCGACTGGGTGATCAGCACCATGCCGGCGTTCTGTTTTCTGGCCGTTCTGGCCAGACGCTCGAGCACCGGCGCCAGCAGGTCGCCCGCCCCACCCTGCTTCTCATCGAGGTATTGCCAGCCTTCATCAAAAGCCAGAAACGTGGGGACAGTGAGGTCCTTTTTTTGGTAAATATCCTGGAGATAAGCATTGACAACCAGTCCGGTGACGACCCGGTAAAGTTCCGGCTGGGCGCGCAACTCCTGCAGTTCGGTCACCACACAGGAGTCGTTGCGGATATCGAAAACACAGGGCCCGGAGAAAAAACCTCCGAAATCCCCTTGGGGGGTGAATTCCTGAATTTGGAAAGCCAAGTGTTTGGCCGAATCGAGGATCTTGATGGTGTAGCCACGGAGTTTTTCCTCGTTTTCCTGTAACGGGAGGTTGTCGCTGGTGCTTTCGTCAACATCCGGGGGGGGGTTGCGGGGGAACTCCGAAAGAAACTGGTACACAAGGCCGGTGTCGGCCTTATTCCCACCCTTGGCCCAAGCCCAACGGACGGCAGAGCGCATCAGGTTTTTTTCGATGGTATCGACCCGCTGGGTGGGGTTGGCCGAAAAGGCCATCAGACACATGATGTCCACGACCGTGCTTAATTCTTCGGACGGATTTACGATATTAGTAAAAGGGTTCAGGCTGATGGGTTGGTCTGGGTAAAAATCGAGGAATTTTGCCCCCAACATCCGTACCAGTTTTTTGTACGAACGGCCCACGTCCAGGATGCGGATGTTGGCCCCACAACTGTAATTGGCAAACACCATATCGTTGTTTAAAAAGGATTTACCCCCCCCGGATCCTGCCAGAATCAAACCATTCATGTTGGGGTTGCCGTCGGCCCAAAAATCCAGGGATGCCACCTGGCCCTTGCGGCCAAACAGGACGGTTTTCGGCAGGCCTGCCCCTCGGTAATCGCCCTGAACAGGCAAGGTTGGGGAAAGGGCCAAGGAATCGACCACAAAGTCCCTCTCCAGACTATCCAGCGTGCTCCCCTTGTTGAGGAACAACCCGAACGGCAAGGCCGCCAGAAACATGATCTTGAGGATTCCCCGGTCGACCTGCATCAGGAAACCGCGGGCCTCCCAGATCCGCTTGGCCTTACTGATGGACTCCATCGCCTCTTGTTCGTCCCGACCCCACACCCAGAAAATCGGCATCACCCGAAGGTAGGGAACCCCGCGTTCGATATTGTCCGTCGCTTTCAGGTACTCGCCCTGTTTGCGCTGCAGAGAGGGGGCCAGCGAACCAACCGCCTGTTGCTGAAGCACAAAATTGCACTTGGCATGCAGTTGTTTCTTCAGGGGTGAATAAACGATATTCACGGTGTAGAGGAACGGGCTTTTGATTTGATCACCGTCGGAAACCAGGCCCTGGAACCCCCCGAACAGTTCATTGATGGTCAGAGGGTCGACCTCCCGGGGGTTGACCTTCGGGGTCATGCAACGGAAATATCGGCGGCCGATGACCAGGTGGTCCCCCTTGTCGTGAATCGGGGTTTCGGAGTTGATGATTTGTTTGCGCAGAGGAATATTGCCATCCCAAGCGCGGACGGATTCGCCATTCTGCTCGTTGAAAAGTCTCCGTCCCCACTCCAGCAACCGTTCAGGAGACATGGGCTGGGCCGTACTGCCGATGGCCAACCCCGCCCCAGCTAAAACCTCCGCAACCTGGGTTCTCAAGTCACGCCACGACTCGCCCTGGGCCTCCTTACTGTTGGCGGGGATTTTCAGACCAACCATCAGGCGGAAGTTGCGGCACGGGATGCGGGCCATGTTCTCAATCCCGAAAACGCCACCCTCAAGGTATTTGCGCAGATTGGTGGCGTAATGGGTCACCAAGGGTTCCTGGCGAACCCGAATCTGTTCAAACACATCCAGGTAGTCCCCGAGATAGGGGTCGGCAAACAAAGTAAAAGACAAGACCGACTGATCCGGGATTCCTGCCTGGAAAAGCCCCTCGAGAGTGTCAACGGTCTTGTCCCCGGCAAAAATCAGGGGGCTGCATTCCCAAAGCCACCCGATCGTATCATCCTGATTGTCGTAGGTCTGGGTCTCCTCATCATAGGAGCGGTAGGCCAGATATTGAGAAAACGGGTGTCGGTGGGACATCTTCTTGATCTCCCCCCGGGAAATTCCCGCGTTGTCTCCAAACAGGATTCTTTTCACAAAAGGGACCATGTTCACCTTCCTCTAAAAATGGGGCCAGGACATTCAACAACCCCGGTCAAGTTGGTTGTGCATTCTGTGGAGTGCTTGCGGTACAAACACATCAGGTGTCGCAGGGTGGCGCCAACTTTTATCCCTGCCTTTTTGTATTCGAGGAAAAAGGATTGACTCCCGGTGCAGACGCTGCACCAACGGGATTCCTGTCCACATTCGAAGTGGGTGAAACAATCTGCCCCCCAGGATGTTCATGTCGGGCTGTGCAATTGCCGTGGGGTTCCCGATATTTTCTCAGTTCCTCCAGCACATTTTCCCTGTGCACCCGGATTCGGCAAAAATCCATGGCAGCTATTTCAACCTTCGACATCCCGTTTTCCAGATAAAGATTCGGGCCAAGCGCAAACCTGACCCGGTGAGATTCGAAACCATGAGAACCAAGGTCAAGACCGACAGTTACTACTCCTGTATTTCCTTAACCCCGCCACTCATGACCCATTTGGCGTCATCGACCTTCACGAACAAATAACTGGGCATATAGAGTTCGCCCTGCTGCCCTTCATACGAAAGCACCAGCACCCTCAAAACCTTCGGGGGGATCATGACGGGAGTCGCAGGGGCTTTGGCAAGGGCGGCGAACTGTTGATACAAACTTTCCTGGTAGGCCCGCTTCCCATCAGATGTTGCGTTCTGGTGATCCCAAACGTCGCGATTCACTCCGGGAGGAGGAACGGGTGCGTTGTCTTCACTCTCAGTGTCTTTGGCGTGAGCATAGGCGGTTGGGACGTCGACACATTTCCCGGTCCCCTCCCCTTTGCGGCAATCGAATTCTTCATAGTAGGGGTTGAGAATCGAACACCCGGACCCGACCAAAGCGACGAGCAAGACCAACCCGACAGTTACATAGCGCATCATTGTTCATCTCCTTTGGCGGTGTCCTTGATGGTGAGTTGTTTCCCCTCGGTGACAAACACAGTCACCTTGCGCGCCGCCTTGATCTCAATAACGGGGGTCGTGTTTTTCGCCAGGTCCAGATAAAAATCTTTCAGAGAACTGGCCGCCTCGCTGACCCCACCACCGACGGCCGCTTTGGTTATCTGACCACTGTCGACAATTGTGGTGCTGGTACCAGTTAACCCGGATATGGTTTGAGTCTGGGCACTGCTTTCAAAGGCCTTGCCGATCCCCTCCACCCCACCGGCGAGAAAGGTTCGAGCCAGGGTTGCCCCCATCTTGGAAACCACCTTGCCAGCCAACCCATTTTTTGAGTCCACATCGGCTAGATACCCTTTAATAGCCTCGTCGATAATCGACTCGCCGTTTTTACCCAAGCAGCTCAAAGACACTGTGCGGATCATCGCTCTTTCTTTATCCAAACGCCCTGTCCCCTCGGCGACAATGAAACACCCAGAGAGGCGCAACTTGACATCATTGGGTAACTGGGCCGGCGTCTGGATACGGATGAAAAATGGCTCCGGATTGCTGCTCGCCTGACCGCTCGTGGAGATATCCCCACCGCTGATCAACTCGGCTTGCATGAAGCATGGTGGTAGGTAAACGCTGCGATCCGGTTTCTCCTCTTTTTTTTTACCGCTCGCAACATCACCAGCTTTTCCCGCTTGGCCAGCCGTGTCTGGATTGGTCAAACTACCGATACCGCCGATTTCTTCCTCAACCATTGACGCTGGAGGCGGTGGGGGGGGGGCCGAGCGAAATCCCCCGAGTTCTGTCGGTGGCGGGGGGGGCGGTGGCGGAGCGAAGGTGGGTCGCGACTGACCAACTTCCTCCGCCGAAGGGAAGGTAAGAGCACCACTCTCCCCCTCCTTGTGTCCTGGGACAGGCGGTGGAGGTGGAAATTTCATCTCCGCAAGATCTGTAGGGGCTCCCCCTTGCGATTCAATTTGGTCCAAACGAGCCTGAAGCGCTGCCATCTGCTCACGGGTTTTTTCGGCTTCCTGGCGCTGTTCGCGAATCAATGACTTTTCAACCAAGTCCTTGCCCATTCCGATCTGATGGGGTTTGTCCTTAGTCACAATCGCGGGTGCGGCGTTTTTCTGACGCTGGGCAAAACTCCAGTACCCGGCCGCGACCAAGACGCCAGCTAAAAGCAAAAGGATCGTCCAGCGCTTCTGTCCCGGCTCGAGATTGTCGAATTTTTCCCGGACCCACTTCATTGCGCGCCTCCTTTATGGGTCACCACGAAAACCCTGGTGGTCTGTCCCGGCGAAAGTTGATGGTCCAAAACGGCAACCGCAAGGATCCCTTCACCCACCACCGGGGAAACAAAATCCGTCTCCTGCAACTCCTTCATGCCGGCCTTGGTCCCAGTCGTGGTTGGGGCGAAGTTGCCGCGAACCTGCATTTCCGAAACCTCAAGGCCTTCACCGGGAACCGACACACGCTTAACCTCGCGCACTAAAATTTCCGGGGAAATTTCGAGAATTCTGGATCCTGGGTTCACCGAGTAGGAGTCGGGGAACGTTCCTTGGTAGGCTTCGGTCAAGAGTTTCATCACCTTTTTCGACATCGGAAGACCCGCGAAAATAGCCATGTTTTTCCCGATGTCTTCTTTGCCCGGAGTTTGGAGGCGCAGAGTTACCGCCCGGACATCTTCGCGAGGAGTGGCAATCAGGGTATAAACCGCATTGTCACAAACGACAAAAAGTTCAACCGGTTCCGAGGCATAACTCATTTTTTCGCCAATCTTTTTCACCTTGAACTTCAAGAAAGCCGAGTTACCGTTGAATTTGCCCTCAATCCCTTTCTCGGAGGAAAACAGCAGGTCCTGAATCGGGGATTGGCAACTAATGCGGTTGAGATCCTTCGCCGAAAGAACGACAGGGGTCGTCGTCTCAGGCAAAATCGGCCATTGCCCTTCGGCCAGGGAGGAATCATGGGTTTGATTGGAAACCGAGGACACTGTTTGCTCGGGCATGGTTACCGTTTGGATAATCTCCGGGACCAACCCATCATCCCCAGGAACGTCCGACAGATGTGATGCCTTGGGGTCTTCCCAGGTGATCGTGATTTGACCAGGGTCCTGAGATACGTTGTATTTGGGCAAGGTGTCACTCGCGGAATCGAAAACCAACCGAGTCCGACGATCGACGGTGCCCACCCGAACCCGACCAAACCCCCCAGAGGTCGCCTGCGTGTTGGCAATCCCAACCGGTGTGACCTCATAAATATCGAGAACTAGCCGGGGTGGAGACTGCATTTTTGTCTGGCGAATTTTCGGTTTCTGTCCAGTAAGGGTCAACACAGCCCGACCGCTGGTGAGTTCTACTTTGATAAGAGCCCCCGTAACCTTCTTAGTATCCTCCGGCAGAGGCTGAATAACTCCCTCGGCTTGCTGACTTTCCTGATGGGGAGCAGGTTGTGCTTGATTCCCCTCTGTTTCGTTCGCCTTGGCCTCAGGTGCCGCGGCCACGACAACGCAAAAAACACATAGTAAAAACAAACCCCGCATCATTTACCTCCTGCCTTCCTCTAACGATGAAATGGAAAATCTTCCGCGTCGAAGTTCATAGTGAATGGTGAATGTTTTGCGCTCGCGCTCCAGGATCTGGTCAAAGGAGTAAATCACCATCTCTCCCGTCATATAAAATTTGAAGCGAACGGGATCTATCTCCAGGGCTTCAGGTGAATAGGTTGAACCAACCTTGGATGTTTCAACCCTGTCGGCCTGTTCATACCAAAAAGTACTAGCTTCCGAAAAATCTTCCGGAGCGTAGTAGGTCAGCAAGGCCCCATACTGATTTCGAACCGTTGCGGGAGTATAGTTGAAGGCCAGGAACGCTACATCCCTTGCAATAGTTTCAATGTAATGGTCAGAAGGAACCCCGTTGATAAATGAAACCTCGTCCTTGAAATTTGGCGGAATTATAACAACCTCTTTATAACGCACAGCGGCATAAGTCATGATCCCCTGGGCGACAAACCCCATTGTAAGAAGGATCATAAAAAATTTGAGAAGTCTATTCTCTGCCCACATGTTCTGAGCACGACCGGCAAAAATATCGAATTTCATTCTGTAAAATCCCTTTCGAAATACAGAGGATATCCTTTTATATCAACCAATCCACCGAAGTAGAGAACGTGCCGCAAAAACCCCCGGGACTGACTTTTTTTCAAATATTCGTAAACTGCAGGTAAAACAAAAACCGCCAACCACATCCACCCACCCAAAACATTGCCAATCATGAAACCCATCAGGATGATAACCATGGAGTCGGACTCAAACCAAAGGACCTGCAATGGCGAACTTAAATATTGTGGAAACTCTCTAACTGACATGGATGCACCTCAACTAAAAATGAGTATTACTGGTAATAACGGGCGGAACATAAAAAAACCCGGCCCCCGTCTGGGTGGGGCCGGGTCCCGTTGTGCAGGTATTTACATGATCACGGCACCAACAGCGGCGAGAAAGCTGTCAGCGTTGAGCAGGAAAACCGAGGCCAGAACCATGCCCACGGCAGGCATGATCTGCTGACGCATGGCCAGGATCGCGGCGCCAACGCAACCAACGATACCTGCGGTCATACCGATGGCCCCCTTCAGAATGCCGTTGACGCCAATGTCAAACAGTTCGAAGCCAAAAGAACCGGATGCGGGGGCCGTCAGGGCGAAGGCGGAGGTAGCAACGAAGGTCAGGAGCAGGGCGAGAAGAATGGACTTTTTCATTTGCGACTTTTTCATTTGGGGAGATCTCCTTTTTCTAGTTGGCTGCGTCACTGCAGCAGTTGGGTTAGTTTGGCAAGATCAGCCCCAGACACTGACTCGCCGGCATCCACCACCCAGTAGTTGGGGGTTCCTTCAACACCGAGTTGCCGAGCCACATCCAAGTGGTCCACAAGTCGGCCGTTATCGATAAAACTTGGCAAACTCTGGTCGTAGCGACCAGTCATCACATCTTCATAAGCCTCGGCAGGATTGGCCGCCGAGAGGACAAAGCTCGCCTTGGCGCGAGCCTTGGGGTGGATCTGCTCCAAAGGTAAAAAGAAGACATAGCGAGTGACATCATCGCGGGTCTTGAAAAACTCAGACCCCTTCCGGCAAAACGGGCAATCCGGGTCCGTGACTTCGATAACCTTCTTCGGCCCGTTGCCAATCTTCACCGCTTTGTCCAGGGGCAAACCCGCCAAAACATCTTTTAATTGGAGAGCCTTCTGGGCGCGCACTTTGTCAGCAAAAATCCGGCGAGGTCCCTCAGTAATATTCTTCCCCTGGGGGTTCCAAATATCCCCGGCAAACAGGTGACCGCTTTCCGGAAGGTAATAGAGAAGATTTTTCTCCCCATACACCAGGTAGACCCCTGGCACTTCAGTTTCCTCGATTCTGTCGTAGGTGTACTTCGGGTACCGCTTATTCAAACTCTCGGAGACCTCCTTGGCGGTCAAAGGGGCGGCACCGACTCCACTGAACCAAAGGAGGCTGACTGCAGCAGTCAACAACAAGGTCTTCTGAATCACTGGACATCCTTTCGGGCCGGGAAGATTTCAACTCGGCGATTAAGATTGCGATGGGTCAGGTCCGACGTTGCCGGGGAACTCTCCCCCACCCCTTCCACATGTTCCACGGCATACCCTTGCTTCTTCAGGATCTCGGCAATCTGAGTGGCCCGCCGCTCAGAAAGTCTCTGGTTGTACCCAGCAGTCCCCAGGTCACAGGCATGGCCTACAATTCGAAAAGGAACCCGACCACAGGGTTCAACCTCGGTTAACAACTCCGAGACTTCCCCCGGAAGGGGTTTGGTCTGTGCCAGAGGGAAATAAACAGGGGAAGGTGCACAATCTTTTATGGATGCGGATTTGACCTGGACGCCCTGCCCCGAACCAACCTCCTTTGCGGCCGCGGCGCCGATCTTAGCCAGCAGATCAGGGTCAATGCCCGACGCCGAGACTTTCTGCCCAAAGAACTGCGGGTTTTTAGATGAGTCAGATAATGTCGTCACACCCTTCCTCCCCAAAGTCTCGGTTAAAACAAAGGTCGGTACATTAGCTGGAAATTTGATTGCCCCAGACAGGTCCTCATGGGTATAGGGTTGTTGGACGATCTGCCGCTCCGCCCACCCCTGAGAAGGGACAGTCAAAGAGGCCACCGCGAAGAACAGCCCCAAAGCCACGGCTTTAGGCAAATTCTGTTTCACCTTTTGAAGTGATCTTTGAATAACCAACATTTCGGCTTTTGCTGACAAAGTAGATTTCTCCCCATTCAGGATCCCAGACCAATACTTGCGCTGTTGTCTGGTCATCGCGCTAAACGCTTCGAAGTAACCCTGGCTTAGACGTTTCAGGGAGTCTGACCCATACTCATCAGTCCCCAGGTCGGCTAATCGGGCACACGAGCGGGGATGAAACTTTCTCGTCAAAATGTCTGTGACCACATGGCTTTCATCTTGGATTTCCTGAGATAAAACCAGTTGGTCCTCAGGAGAAGGCTGGTGATCCCGAAATTCTGCCGGTAACCCCTTGCGACGAAGGTCGGGGTCTTCGAACCTGATTGAGAACAAGGGTTTTTCATGACGGAAGTGATCGAGAATTTTGAACTTCAACCCCGAAAAGAACATGGGCTGGAAGGTATCGAGGCGGCCAACGGAGACACATTTTTTCAAGGTTTCAAACGCCAACAAAAGAGCGTCGGAGCGAACATCCTCTTCTTGGAAAGCCCCCCTCGACACCAGCCCCGACATGGCCTGCAGAATTTCGCCATGATTTTTATCTACCCAGGCCTGGGCCGTAACCCACAGAGTTGCCGAAGTTGGTTTTCGACCCACCCATGGAGCCTCCATAGGGGTGTGGTGAGAGGATTCCTCATGGGTTTTCTTCAGGTTCAAACTACCCATGATCCACGCCCCCTCGACCAATCTTGGCTAAAACCCTATCGATCCCGGCAGAAAGGTTTTTGTAAAACCTTCTCTTTTTGGTGCCATCCGAAGGAATAACCCCCTCCAGATAATCAGCCCACGCCTTACTCTCAGGAACCCTCATCACCCCAAGGGCCTTGGTCTTCAACCTCGAATTCAACCTTGTAGGCCAAGACCACCCGGGCAAAAAATCCATTGGATCCGGATTTGACACATCCTCAATTCGCGATTCAGGTTCACGAATAATCGGTGGGTACGTGGCCTTAATTTCCCAGGACAGTTTCTTGTAAAAATGGGGCACAAACAGGTGAAGCGAGTCCTTCCGCTGAAGTTCCTGAAGGGTTACGAACGCCATCAGATACGACAATTGCCGCAGGTCTTTGAGTTCAATGACATACGGAACTGGCCGATAACCGGAAACCTTTCGGCAGATCCATTTGAAATTCTCGCGAACCCACGCAACCCCGGTAGTCCAATTTTCTTCATCGGACCAAACTTTTCCACTCTCCAGAGGGTCGGAAGTGTCAAAATGGGGATAAGATTCCTGTGGTTGGGCCATCGCAAAAAATTCACCTGATTACCGGAAGTTGTGTTAATGTTTCTGCAGAAAGTGTCACAATGACACTGATTTGTGTCACCACTTCTTAAAAAAAATCAACTTGGAAAATGTTCCGAATGAAGTTTGAGCAGGTTCCGCCGGTTAAAACGAGTTGGAGAATTGGACGCACTAGCCCACCGGTTCAAAGTGCTGGGAGAAACCTTTAACTTCTCAGCAAGGTCCGAGGGTTTATAAAAGTCTCTTAACTGGTACAATATTTCGGCAAAGCTAAATTGTGCAGTCATCATCCACCCAAAAATATAGTCACTTGGTTGTGGCGTCATGCCACAGATTTGGGGCATCTGGGATAAATAAAAACAGACTCACGGGTTAGGTGCAACAAAAAAAACAAAACGAGCAGCAACAGCGAATCGCGCAAGAAAATTAAAAAACGACCTAAAAACATAGAATTAAGTGGGAGAAAAAGGGGATGGAAGAGAGCCTAAAAGACCTCACTCTTGGAAATTTGGTTAAAAGCATTAGAATTAACTATTCCCCAAACCCTCGCCAACCCGATACTCAGAAACAGTGTGGGGAGAAGATGGGAATCAGTCGATCCTATTTGTCCGCGATTGAGGCAGGAGTCCGGGTTGCCAAGGATGAACAATTGCAAAAACTGGCATACGCTTACGGGAGGGATCGGGAAGACAGAGATTACCTGCTACGGGAACTGCGCAAGGCATCTCTGCGGAAAAAAGAAAAAGAAATGATTGTCGCCTATGACTCACCCCAAACACTGCCCTTGGGGAGCCGCGGAGAATTTCTCCCGGTTGATTTGCAGATCCTGATCAAAGATCGAGCTCGAGAAAATGGGGTGCCCGATATACGCCTGGCCGATGAGGCCGGCCTTTCAATGGAAGACTTTTGGAAAGTTCTTTCCGGGGTCCTGCCCATTTCGCACAAGGGGATAACCAACCTTGCCCGGTGCCTGGGTGAAGACCCGGAGTCCTGGCTCATTTTTTGCGGATACATTCCCCCGGGCCTGCGCGAAAAACTGCAGGGGGTGCTCAGAGGTCCGGAACAAAGAAAAAAAAATAAGGCCCGGGAAAAAGAGAGAATAACGACCGCCCTTGCTGAAGTGAAATCGATTCTGGAAACCGAAGTGACACAACTTCAACTCGACAGAAAACAGCGGCCCAAAAAAAGACCTCTCCCACCAGGTGAAAAGAAATAGGTTTTAAAAAGGTTTTGGTTTTAAAGGCTAAAAGACTAGAGACAGGACTAGGTGTAGCGGCTCGCACTTATAATCGCTTGGGCTCGCAATCATCCGTCGCCGGCTCACTTTATCTGCAACTATAAAGGGGTCTGCTCACGAAACTGGAAAAATCACAAATTGAAACTCGCGGGAGATTCGGAGGAGCGGTCAGGAATCTTCTCTTCTCTTCTCAACCTCTCGACTTTGCTGCCAGACGGAGTCCTAAGGGCTGGGGAACTGCCATGAATGCCAACTTTAGCTGTCTTTTGTTGAAAGTTCGTCGGTTGAATAGGGATTCTTCGCGTACACCTTATTCCGAATTTTGCGGGCACCCCATTTAGGATCGGCCCAACCCAGTAGCCAGGTTGGGCCGTTCTTTGTCTGG
>Ga0209231_1000776_pt1 | contig 15276 bp, 14 predicted proteins | sample Deesub45470m_DNA_FD_188086 | JGI IMG/M metagenome (GOLD analysis project Ga0209231, IMG submission 188086) | Deep subsurface microbial communities from North Pacific Ocean - 450_OLKR46/470m Metagenome (SPAdes) (version 2) | ecosystem: Environmental > Terrestrial > Deep subsurface > Unclassified ... | reverse complement strand
GACCATGATCGGCGCCCGGCGTATGGCTGTCGGCGCCGATCATGGTCAAACCGGGGCGTCCGAAGCGTTCCATGTGCACCTGATGCGAGATGCCGTTGCCCGGCTGGCTGAAGTGGATGCCATAACGGGCGCAGGCGGTCATCAGGTACTTGTGGTCGTCGGCGTTCTTGAAATCGGTCTGCAGCAGGTTGTGATCGACGTACTGGGCGCACAGATCGGCCTTGACCCGTGCCAGGCCCAGAGCTTCGAATTCGAGCATCGCCATGGTGCCGGTAGCGTCCTGCAACAGGGTGTGGTCGATCCTGATTGCGATCTCGGTGCCGGGGGTCAATGTCCCCTCGACCAGGTGGGCGGCAAGGATCTGCCGGGTGAGATTGTTGGCCATGATTGCACCTCCCGGGTTTGGAAGCTCAGCCTCGTGTTGGGTTGCTGTTGTGCATTGTCTCCTTGTCTTCAGATCTGCATCTTGCGCAGACGCAGGGCATTACTCACCACCGAGACCGAGCTCAGGCTCATGGCGGCGGCAGCGATCATCGGGCTGAGCAGAATGCCGAACAGCGGATAGAGCGCCCCGGCCGCCACCGGCACGCCGACGGCGTTGTAGATAAAGGCGAAGAACAGATTCTGCCGAATGTTGGCCATGGTGGCATCGCTCAACTGCCGGGCGCGGACGATGCCGCGCAGATCGCCCTTGACCAGGGTGACGCCGGCGCTCTCCATGGCGACATCGGTGCCGGTCCCCATGGCGATGCCGACCTCGGCCTGGGCCAGGGCCGGGGCATCGTTGATGCCGTCGCCGGCCATGGCCACCTTGTGCCCTTTGGCCTGCAGCTCCTTGATCACCTCGGCCTTGCGGTCAGGGAGGACGCCGGCTTCGACCGCGTCGAGTCCGAGCTTTTTCGCCACCGCCTCGGCGGTGGTGCGGTTGTCACCGGTGAGCATGACGATGCGCAGCCCAGCCTTCTGCAGTTGGACAATCGCTTCCTGGGTGGTGTCCTTGATCGGATCGGCGACACCGAGCAGGCCGATGACCTTGCCATCGGCGGCGACGAACATCACCGTCTGCCCCTGGGCGCGCTGCTCATCAGCTGCCGCGTCCTGTTGGCTGTGATCGATCCCCAGTTCATCGAGCAGGGCCGCATTGCCCAGAGCGACGCTCTTGCCGGCGACGGTGCCGACGACACCCTTGCCGGTGGTGGAGGAAAAATCGTGCGCTTCTTCCGGTTGGGCGCCGCGCTCCCCGGCGCCGGCGACGATGGCAGCGGCAAGGGGGTGCTCGCTGCCGCGCTCAAGGCTGGCGGCGAGATGCAGCAGCTCAGCCTCCGGCTGGCCATCGACCGGAGTGACAACCACCAGCTGCGGTTTGCCCTCGGTCAGGGTACCAGTCTTGTCGACCACCAGGGTGTCGATCTGGCGCATGATCTCGATCGCCTCGGCGTTTTTAAACAGAACGCCGATGGTTGCCCCCTTGCCGGTGGCGACCATGATCGACATCGGCGTCGCCAGCCCGAGGGCGCAGGGGCAGGCGATGATCAGGACGGCGACGGCGTTGATCAGAGCGTGAGCCAGACGCGGCTCGGGGCCGACCAGACTCCAGATCGTAAAGGTGATGGCGGCGCTGGCGATGACCGCCGGGACAAAGTAGCCGGCGACCGTATCGGCCAGCTGCTGGATCGGCGCCCGGCTGCGCTGCGCTTCGGAGACCATCTTGACGATCTGCGCCAACAGGGTTGCGGCGCCGACTTTCTCCGCCTGCATGACCAGCGATCCGGTGCCGTTGACCGTGGCGCCGATCAGCTGGTCGCCGCTGCTTTTTTCCACCGGCAGCGGTTCCCCGGTGACCATCGCTTCATCGACGAAGCTGCGGCCGTCGACCACCACGCCATCGACCGGGATCTTTTCACCCGGTCGCACCCGCAGACGATCACCGACCTGCACCTGATCGAGGGGGATATCCTCCTCCTGGCCACCCAGCAAGCGGCGTGCGGTTTTCGGCGCCAGCCCGAGCAGGGAGCGAATCGCCGCCCCGGTGCTGTTGCGCGCTCTTTGCTCCAGCATCTGGCCGAGTAGGACCAGGGTGATAATCATCGCCGCCGCTTCGAAGTAGACCGCAACCTCGCCGTCGGCGTTGCGAAACGAAGCGGGGAAGATCTGCGGGACCAGGGCGGCGACGACACTGTAGAGATAGGCGACGCCGGTGCCGAGGCCGATGAGGGTGAACATGTTGAGATGGCGCGTGACCAGCGAGTTCCAGCCACGAACGAAAAACGGCCAGCCGCCCCAGAGGACGACCGGAGTGGCCAGCAGCAGTTCGATGAAGGTCAGACTTTGCGGTGAGCCGATCTTGTTCCAGTCGATGCCGGGGATCATCTGCCCCATGGCCAGAATAAAGACCGGCAGGGTCAGGGCGAGGCTGACCCAGAAGCGACGGGTCATGCGCTGCAGCTCCGGGTTGGCTTCATCGTCGAGGGAGACGGTCATCGGTTCGAGGTCCATGCCGCAGATCGGACAGGCACCGGGCCGATCCTGTACCACTTCCGGATGCATCGGGCAGGTGTATTCGCTTCCGGATTCAGCCGTGGTGTTGGCGTCGGCCTTTGCGGCGCTGGTCTTTGCTTCTCTGGCTTTCAGCACCGCTTTCGGATCGGCAATAAACTTCTCCTGACAGTGCTTGGAGCAGAAATAGTAATCGTCCCCCTGCCAGGTTGTTGTGGCGGCGGCTTTCGCCGGCTGCACGTCCATGCCACAGACCGGATCTTGCATGGTGTGTCTCCTTATGGTTGGTGAATCAAGTTTCACCTAAAGCCTATACCCAGTGCACAACTTGTCAAAGAATGGTTCTGAATCAGATATTTGCGTAACAGCTGATGGCGGCGCAGATCGCCGATGAAAAGCAGACATCCGGTAGTTGTTTTTCGGTGTCATTGGCGTAAAATATCCATCCTATGCCAATACCGAATCTTAAAAATCGCCCCTATATTCTGCTGACTCTGGCGGTGCTGTTCTGGGCCGGCAACTTTATCCTTGGCCGCGCCTTTCACAGCGACATCCCGCCGGTGGCTCTCGCCTTCTGGCGCTGGTTTCTGGCTTCGCTGCTGATCAGCGGTCCGGCGTTGAAACACCTGCGCCGCGATGCGCCGCTGCTGCGCCGACATTGGCCGATCGTGCTGCTGTTGGCGACGGTCGGCATCGCTTCGTTCAATACCCTGGCCTACAGCGGCCTGCAGTACACCCAGGCGATCAACGCCTTTCTGCTGCAGTCACTGATGCCGGTGCTAATCGTCGCCTTCTCCTTTGCCTTTTTTGGTGAAAAGATCCGCCCCTTGCAGGCCCTCGGCATCCTGGTGTCGCTGTGCGGCGCGGTGACGATCATCGCCCGCGGCGATCTGGCGGTGCTTGCCGCCCTGCAGGTCAATCGCGGTGATCTGCTGGTCGCCGCCGCCATCGTCTGCTACGCCGGCTACTCGGCGCTGCTGCGTCTGCGGCCGGCGGTGCATCCGCTCTCCTTTATCGCCGTCACCTTCTGGCTCGGTTCTGCCATCATCTTCCCCCTTTACCTCTGGGAGACCTTTTTCGTCCGCGCCCTGCACCCGCATCCAGCCACCTTTCTGGTCATCGGCTATGTTGCTGTTTTCCCTTCCATCATCTCCTACCTCTGCTACAACCGCGGTATCGAACTGATCGGCGCCAACCGGGCCGGGCTGTTCATCCACCTGATGCCGGTCTTCGGCAGCCTGATGGCCATCGGCTTTCTCGGCGAGACCTTCTTCTGGTACCACGCTCTTGGTATCGGCCTGATCGCGGCGGGGATTTTTTTGGCGACGCGTACGGGTAAATCCTGACGGCAAAACCTTTCATTAGCCGCGGATAAAATCTGACAAAATCTGATGAACTCAGGTCGGGGGAAAACAGAATGCCAGGTCTGGTTCTGGTTTTAAATCCGTGTTAATCCGTGAAATCTGCGGCCAATGGTTTTTGACTCTGTTCGCTTGGTTTGTGGAAACCGACAGCTCAGACACAAAAAAACCCTGCGCTTTCGTCGCAAGGTCATCTCTACAAAACTGAAGGTTGATGATTAAAGGGAGTCGGCACCGAGATTAAGGACAACGTCCATGCTGGAGTGCAAAATCCTACCCACTTCAATCACCTCATCATCGAAGCGGTAAAATATCAGGTGACTTCCATGGGGCCATGAATACAGACCCTTCCTGATATCAGCGCGAGAGGTTCCCATGTGTGGATTCGTCGCCAACATTTCAACACAGTCCACAATTGAATCCAGGTATTCCTCGCACTTCAACGTGCCCCATCGGTTTTCAGTGTAATCCCCAATTCCCATGAGGTCGTTTTCAGCGGCATCAGAAATCCTGATGTGTCGCATCAATCTTTTCTCTTACTGGCCAGTTGCTGCTTGACCCTGTTGATGTCTAAGTCTTTGAATTCCCCCGAAAACCCCTGGTCAATCGCCTGCCTTAATGCGTCCAGCTTCATTTCGTGCTCTTCGAGAAGTCTCATCCCGGCTCGAATGGCCTCGCTTGTCGAAGTAAATCGACCGGCAGAAATTTTGCGCGCGACAAACTCATCAAAATGGTCCCCGAGTACGAAACTTGTATTTTTAGCCATATTGACCTCCAATGCCAACCATAAGCTATACCAATTCTTGGTATCGGTCAAGAAATTGGAGTGATTTTATGAGATCGTGGGAGCTGTTCACATTGCTGAGGTTACGGCCAGAACTGCCATTGGACGCGGATCAAATCTGATCAAATCGGATTTACACGGATCAGGCAAAGACGAGGCAAATGATCTGGTTCTGGTTTTAAATCTGCGTCAATTCGTAAAATCTGCGGCCAATAGTCTTTAAAGGTTCCTCCACATCAGGCACAAAATGTGAAACCTGGCTGAGGCCACGGCCAGGACTGCAAAACCTTTAATGGGACACGGATCAAATCTGATCAAATCGGATTGACACGGATCGGGCAAAGGCGAGGCAAATGATCTGGTTCTGGTTTTAAATCTGCGTTCATCAGATTTGATCTGCGTCCAATAGTTTTTCAGAGTTCTCTTCGTCAGAAAAAATAAAAACATTTGATATGGGGAGGGTCCCAAAAATCCTAGGCCCCGGATTTCACAGATTCAACAGACTTGTGCGTTCCATATTTTCCCATGGCCTTTGCCTGATCCGCCTTTATCCGATTTGATCCGATTTGATCCGTGTCCAATTGCCTTAAAAGATTTTGAAATATAATCGCCTCTAGCACCGCAGAAACGATTCCATCGGGTAGAATATTACGGATTAATACGCTGCACACTGACCTGTTTGACTGATTTATCCGGACAAAGGAGTACGGCATGAAACTCTTTACCTCGTATCGCCTCGGTAACATTGAATTACAAAACCGTATGGTCATGTCACCGATGACCCGCTGTCGTGCCACCGGCAATCTGGCCAACGCGCTGCTGGTTGAATATTACCGGCAGCGCGCCGAGGCCGGACTGATTATCAGCGAGGGGATTTCACCATCACCCAATGGTCTGGGCTATGCGCGGATTCCGGGATTGTTTAATGCGCAGCAGGCGCAGTCGTGGCGACCGGTGACCACCGCGGTGCATGACGCCGGTGGGCGGATCTTTGTACAGTTGATGCACTCGGGGCGGGTCAGCCAACTGGCTAATTTGCCGCAAGGGGCCGAAGTTGTTGCGCCGTCGGCGGTGCCATTTAAAAGCACCATGTGGGTCGATGGCTCCGGAATGCTCCCCTGCAGTCCACCGCGGGCGATGAACAAAAATGATATCGACCGGACCGTCGCCGAGTATGCCCGTTCGGCACAGTATGCTCTCGAAGCCGGCTTTGACGGTGTCGAACTGCACGGCGCCAACGGCTACCTCATCGACCAGTTTCTCAACCCGGAGACCAACCGGCGCGAGGATGGCTACGGCGGCAGCACCGACAAACGCAACCGTTTTGCCCTTGAGGTGGCGAATGCTGTGGTAGCGGCGATCGGTGCCGAGCGCACCGGTATCCGGCTATCGCCACACGGGGTGTTCAACGACATGATCGATTTCCCGGGCATTGCTGATCAGTACGGCGCGCTGGCAACCGTGCTCGGCGGCTTGAATCTGGCTTATATCCATCTGGTCGATCACTCAGCCATGGGAGCACCAAAACCGGCAGCATCAACCGTCGCCGCCATCCGCACCCGCTTCCGGGCCGCCGGTGATGGCACCCTGATCCTCTCCGGCGGTTACGACCGCGACCGGGCCGAAGCCGATCTGCAAAGCGGCGCGGCCGACCTTATCGCTTTCGGCCGCCCGTTTATCTCCAACCCCGACCTGGTTGAGCGGCTGCGTCGTGGAGCGGCTTTGACGCCGCACAACGATGCCACCCTCTATACGCCGGGGGCGGAAGGTTATACCGATTATCCTACCTTGTAGATGCGTTCCTTTTTGCGGGCGTCAACTGTTGCGGATCAGTTGAATCCAACTGTGCCCGCACATTTTTCGGGTTTATACGCCAGAAGGGCTCAGCCCGGGCTAATAGTCAATGCCGCTGGCTAAAAACCACGATGGCGCGTATTCGAGATGCCCCCCGCCAGGGGAAAGCCATTTTTTGCTTACTTTTTTGTGGCGCCTGCCAAAAAAGTAAGGCGTCATGGCGGGACGCGACCCGCCGGTTTGGATGCCTTACAGCTTGTGACCCGACTTGCAACTATCTAATTTTGAACAAAAAAGGCCCCACTTCCGCTATACAGAAGTGGGGCCTTTTAATGGTCTGTTTATAACGATTACAATTTCAACGCCGCCTCACCCTGAAACAACTCCTCCCGCACCTTCGCCACTTCCGGACTCTCCAGGTACTCATCAAAAGTCATCGTCCGGTCGATGTAACCACCAGGAGTAAATTCGACAATACGGCTGGCGACGGTCGATAAGAACTTATGGTCATGAGTGGCAAACAGGATGACTTCGGAGTAAGCGATCAAACCGTTGTTGAGCGCGGTGATCGACTCGAGGTCGAGGTGGTTGGTCGGCTCGTCAAAAATCAGTACGTTGGAGCCGGTGAGCATCATCTTCGCCAGCATGCAGCGCACCTTCTCGCCACCGGAAAGCACGTTCGATTTCTTGGTCGCCTCATCACCGGAAAAGAGCATCCGCCCCAAAAAGCCGCGGGCAAAACTCTCGCCTTCGGTCGGCGCAAACTGGCGCAGCCAGTCGATCAGGTTGAGATCGTTCTGAAAGTAGCTGCTGTTCTCCTTCGGGAAGTAAGCCGAGGTGATGGTCACCCCCCAGCGGCAGCTACCGCTATCAGGTTTCAGCTCACCGGCAAGGATCTGGAACAGGGTGGTTTTGGTCTGGCTGTCGCCGCCGACAAAGGCGATCTTGTCCCCCTTGTTCACCGTCAGGCTGAACTTGTCGAGCACCTTGACCCCGTCAACGGTTTTGCACAGATCCTTGATCTCAAGGATGATATCGCCGCACGGCCGCTCCGGCTTGAACACCACAAACGGATACTTGCGCGACGACACCGGCATATCTTCGATGGTCAGCTTGTCGAGGAGCTTCTTGCGCGAGGTCGCCTGTTTCGCCTTCGAGGCGTTGGAGGAGAAACGCTGGATGAACTCTTTGAGGTCATTGGCTTTGTCGGTGGTCTTGCGGTTCTCTTCCTGCTTCTGCTTCAGGTTCAACTGGCTGGCTTCGTACCAGAAATCGTAGTTACCGACGTAGACGGTGATCTTGCCGAAGTCGATATCGGCAACGTGGGTACAGACCTGGTTGAGAAAGTGCCGGTCATGGGAGACGACGATGACCGTATTCTGGAAGCGGGACAAAAAGTCCTCCAGCCAGGCGATGGACTTGAGGTCGAGATGGTTGGTCGGCTCGTCAAGCAGCAGCACGTCGGGGTTGCCGAACAGGGCCTGAGCGAGCAGGACGCGGACCTTTTCGCCGCCTTCGAGCTCCTTCATCTTTTTGGTGCGCAGCTCCTCGCCGATGCCGAGACCGTTGAGCAGCACCGCCGCTTCCGACTCCACCTCGTAGCCGTTCATCTCGGCAAATTCTGCTTCAAGTTCGCCGGAGCGGATGCCGTCCTGCTCGGTGAACTCCGCCTTGGAGTAGATCGCCTCGCGCTCGGACAGCACCTTGTACAGCTGCTGATGCCCCATCATCACCGTGTTGAACACCGTCTCCTCGTCGAAGGCGAACTGATCCTGACGCAGCATGGCAATACGCTCGCCGTTACCGACCGAGATATCGCCTTTGTCGGCTTCAAGTTCGCCGGCGAGAATCTTGAGGAAGGTCGATTTGCCGGCGCCGTTGGCACCGATCAAACCGTAGCAGTTGCCGGGGATAAACTTGATGTTGACGTCTTTGAAAATCACCCGCTTGCCGTAGGCAAGGGCGACATTGTGAGCGCTGATCATGACGGTAGGACTCTCTTTTTTGGGCAACAAAATAAAAGGTTGCGACAGATGTTGCGTGAAAATAAAAACCACAGGAAAAGGCCCTGTGGTTTAGGTCGCCCCGGCTTATACCATTTTCGGCCGGTCGGCGGCAATCAATTTTTCGCTTATAATCCGCGTACGAACGGCCCTTTTCGGCTCAACTTCGACCTCTTTAGCATCTGTTTTGTCGTTTATTGTGGTCTGGAGTGGCGACCATGTACCAACCAGCCAAATGAAGCACAGAAACAAAATGTTTACGAATGGCAGCTCGAAACTAAAAAGAAGGTTGGCTAAATTTTTTATTGTTGATTTCTATGAGCTGCTCCTTGGCGAGTTCCTGCACCAGCAGGGCGGAAAGTTCCCAGATGGCATCGACCCTCTCGCCGGATTGGGCAGTGTCGCTCAGCGCCAGCCAGACCAGTTTAGCGCCGGCGGTGTCAAAAAATCGGGTCTCCAGAGAAGCCAGTTCATAACCGGTTGTCGTCGGGGCAATGCCGACCGCGCTCATGGCGATGTTTGTCCTCGAATTTTCGGTCACGTCCTGAGTAACGGCGGTGCGCACTTGCAGGGCCCCGGTGGCAAACTGATAAACGGTCCGCTCGGATTTAGACAATCCGCGCGTAATGATCACTCCATCGGCCCCCTCATTTTGCGCAATCTTTTGCACCAGGTCGCGATCGGCTTTGCTCAAGTCTGAAATCAGCGTATGGCTCGTCACCGCCTCAACCCCATGCTGACGCAACGTATCGGAAAGGATGTCTTCGAACATGACCCGCAGGTTATCGTCATGGGCGATGCCGATGATCAGCAGCTTGTGATAAACCGTCGGTGCCACCTCCGAATCACGCCAGGTCTTTTCGATAGAGGCTATGGCACAGGCACTGAGCGTTAGCACTATCATCAAACCTACGGCAAGTTTCGCGCTGGCAGTAATGAAAAAAACTTTGTTTCTGGGCATGTGCGACACAGGAACTCCTGGTTGAGGTGAGAGCCAAAAAGGTCAAAAAGTACATCTGAATTCTATGACATTTGCTATCATGCGTCCACTGTCTTCAGATCAGTGGGTTTTCTGTTTTTGACAGTGATCCGTTTCCCCCCTATCGAATAAAGGGATGAACCGCCATCTGTATGACTGGATCCTCCGCGTCCTTTAAAAACTCAAGGCAGGGTTGTGAGTATGACGATCAGTTCGCCGGCAGGTTGCAGCTCAAAAGTTAGAGCAAATGCCGGCCCTTTTTTTGCTGGCGAGAGAATCGGCGCCAAATCGATACTGCGTGCATATTCCCGCCCGCCTCGCTCCACCCAGGTCAGAACAACTTGTCGTGGCAATGGAGGTGGAGCAGAACCCCGTTCGGTCACCTGCGAAAAGCCATTCAACACCGGGGAGACGGAAGCAAAGCGCTGCGCACTGTTTTTGTCCGGACTATCGCTGGCCAAGGTCACCAGTTCCAGATCAATACCGGAAAAATTGCGCACAATGATCGACTGAGGCTCCGGAAGTGGCGTCGATCCCGGAAACATACAGGCCGACAGGAGCAGAACGCCGAGCAGATAAATGAGGTTTTTCAACATTGGCTTCCTTTTTTAGGAGAAAAAATTAGTTGGGCCTGTCCAGTGAATGGTGCGCCGGCAGGTTGCACCAGGAAGAATTTAAGACAGCGGCCACCCTTTACGGAGTGGCCGCTTTTTATTGAGGTTGACAGCAAAGCAGGACAAGCTCCTGTTTTACAGCAGCTGCTGCTTGACCAGGTCATCGACCACCACCTTGGCAAAATCGTTGATCAGTTTCTGCACGTTGGGATCTATCGTTGTCTCAAGTTGTGCCGACCAGATCAACCCACCCGACTTAATGTCATAGAGGTTGGCTTCGATGGTGGCGATGACGAAATTGGAGACCGTCGGGGGCTCGTAGATGGTTGTATAGCTGCTGCCATAATAGCCACCCCAGTTAGAGGCATAGGGGGCAGCGTTGTAAGAAGCAGAGGTATAGGCCCGCCCCGGGTTAACGACTTGTTCGGTGCGTTTGTTGACCATGCGGACGATAATGACACTATCGGCGCCATTTTTCTCCATCAGCCTGGCCACTTGCTCCTTACTGGTACTGGCCGGGGACGTCAAATCCCGGTAACTGGAAATACCGGTCGCCCCTTTTTGCTGCAACAGCTTGCCGAATTCATCTTCGAAGATGCGTCGGGTCGTCTCTGCCTTGGCGACACCAATGACGTAAACCTTGCTGACCTTGGACTGAAATTTGGGGTCTTTCCAGGAGCTGTCGACAACGGTGCTGGAGCATGCGGCAAAAAACATCGGCAGAAGAGAAAGGGCGAGTAAGCGATAAATACGTCCGGTCATGACCTTAACCTCCAGAAAATTAATAGTTCAGACCTTTGCGCACGCTGCAGGCCGGTCGAGGTTAGACGCAGACAGGGTGACACAACATTATTCAAGCTGGTTAATTATAGCGTGTATCAACAAAAATGCCAGAAGCTATTTCGCTAACGGCTTGAACTTTCAGTGCCATATTGAATTGACCGGGAGTGTCCGCTCCTTAGCGCTGCGTGTTTCATTATCAGTGTTCCCGTTAAATCGGCTATACTGCGGGCAACCCTCATCTTTTTTGAAAGCTGCGGCCAGCATGGATCTCTCCTCCCGCAATCGTCTCAACGACCGTCACTTGCCACTGTTCGCCGGTGAGACCCTGTTCGACCGCATTGCCCGCGCCGTCTGCCGCGCCGGCTGCCTGCCGCGCAAAGAGTTGTATGAAGCCTGGGAGATGGCGCGGCGGGTGCGACGCCGGTTTCGTGGCGGGCGGGTGGTCGATCTGGCCTGCGGTCACGGCCTGCTCGCCCAGATCCTTCTGCTGCTCGATAGCAGCTCAACAACGGCGCTGGCGGTCGACCGGCACCTGCCGGCCAGTGCCGCCACTCTGGCGGCAGCGCTGCAGACCGATTGGCCACAGCTGGCGGGGAAGGTGCGTTTTATTGAGCAGGATCTGGAGCAGATCCCCCTGACCGCCGATGATCTGGTGGTCTCGGCTCATGCCTGCGGCGCCCTGACCGATCTGATTCTGGAACGGGCGCTGGCGGTCGGCGCCCGGGTGGCGGTGCTCCCCTGCTGTCATAACCTCGACACTGCCGACCTCGGTGGCCTGCAGGGGTGGATGGACGGCCCGCTCGCCGTTGATGCCAGCCGTGTCGCCCGACTACGAGCGGCCGGTTACCGGGTCACCACCCAGACCATACCAGCCGAGATCACGCCGAAGAATCGGTTGCTGCTGGCTGAGCCGGGGTAGCTGGAGACGGTTGGCAGTTGCCGGCACCCGATAGGGGCTTGACTTGTCGAGCTGAAATGGGTTCAATGGCAAGCATTGATTGTCGTTAACGGGGTGGGGATATGGTGGGAACAGACAAAAAATTCAGGAGCCCGATTCGACCGTAGTGTCGAGCCGGGCTGTTTTTGCTTTGAGGCGAAAAAACCGCAAATGCAGCGAGTCTGCTGAACATTTTCCCGGAACCAGAACCGCTTGCTGCGCCGGAAAACAACGCTGAGTGCCATGCAATTTATAATTGAACCTGGAGGGGTTTATGCAGAAGAAAAAGATTCTGGTTGTCGATGACTCACCGTTTATCCTGAAGGTGATGGACGACATGCTGTGTGATCTCAATTACGCGGTGACGACGGCGGACAGCGGCCACAAGGCATACAAGCATGTCGAAGAGAGCAAGTACGACATGATTATCACCGACCTGCACATGCCGGGCATGGATGGTATTGAATTCACCAAACTGGTCAAGCAGATGCCCGACCGCCGCTTTATCCCGATTGTCATGCTCTCCTGCGAAGGCGACGAAGAGAAGATTGCCGAGGCCAAGCGGATGGGGGTTTCGACCTTTTTGCGCAAACCGGTCAAGGACACGCAACTGAAAGCGATCCTGCAAGTTGCCATCGGTTTACTCTCCAGCTCCGAACCGGCGTAATCCGGTCAAACGGCCGCACCCCGGTAGGGCAGGTCCCCACCCTGACCGATTTCATCATCCAGACCTCCCCAACCCCAATTTTGGGAATGCCGAGGGCACGCTACCGTGCAGAACTAAACGTGGAGGTTTTTTATGAAATTAACAAAAAATACCGGCATGCTGTTGCTGGCCGTCTGGCTGATCATCACCGGTCTTGCACCCCTGCTGCACTTAAGTTTCTCCGGTTTTGATACGGTGATGGCGATCCTCGCCGTTGCGGCCGGGGTCTTTCTGCTGATCGGGTAAAACATCCCCTTTGTAACAGGGGATAGACCGGTCATCAGAAAATCTGCTAGAATCCGCCGCAGGACTTGACCCAGGGGATACCGGTGGAACCAGACGAAAAAAACCGCGACTTTGCCAACCAGACCATCATCATCCAGCCGGGGGACCGTTCGGTCCTTCCGCAAGCGAAGCAGGCCCTGCTCACCGTGATCCGCGGTGGCGGCGCTGACCTTGGACAGAACCAGTCGATCGAAGAGCTGCTTGACATCGGCCGCGGCACGGAGTGCGGTCTGCGCCTGACCGACATGCAGGTCTCCTCCCGCCATGCCCGAATCTCGTTGCGTCTCGATGGCTGTTATGTGCTGGAGGATCTTGGCTCGACCAACGGTACCCGGGTCAACGGCCAACTTCTGCAGGGGGCCTGGGAGCTGGTCGATGGCGACAAGCTTTTTCTCGGCGAGACCGTGCTGCGTTTTGCCATGGCCGATGCCATGGACCGTGGCTATCACGACGAACTGTCGCAGCGGGTCCGCATCGATCCGCTGACCGGTCTCGACGCCCAGCACTGTTTTGATGATGCCCTGAACATTGCCCTGGGACAGGCCCAGCGTCAGAAGGCGCCGTTGTCGGTGCTGATGATGGATATGGACGGGATCAAGCCGATCAACGATACCTATGGCCACCTGTTCGGCGCCTTCGCCATCAGCGAGGCCGGCAAACTGATCGGCCGGATTTTACTTCATCGTGGCCGGGCCTGCCGTTTTGGCGGCGATGAATTCACCGCCATGCTCCCCGGCTGCGACAAGACCGCTGCCGTCGCCATGGGCGAAGAGATTCGCCGACAACTGGAACAGGCCGGACTCGAAAAAGATGGCATCCGCCTGCAACCAACCATCTCCATCGGTGTTGCCAGCTACCCTGACGATGGGGTGACGCTGCTGACACTGATCGATGCGGCCGACCGCGCCCTCTACCGGGCCAAGCACGCGGGGAAAAACCGGGTCTGTGTTTAACTTACGGACTGATAACCCAAACAACGGTTAGCCACCAGGGCACCAAAGCGCCAAGTAAACCGAATTGGTGCTTCAGGCGCTTCAGGCGCGGAGGAAAACTCAAAGCGTTTGGGTTCCTGACCTGCCGATGACTAGCTTTTCTCTGCGCCTGAAGCGCCTCTGCGTCAATCCCGTCGGTTTGCCTCTCTTCGCGTCTTGGTGACTTGGTGGCCAACATGACCTTCTTTTTGGTTATAGAACCGTTAAATTACTGGAATAACGCCCATGGATTATCAAAAAGTGCTGGCCGAAATCGCCGCTGAATTACAGGGGATTGAAAACATCGGTAAGGTTGCCGCCTACATTCCGGAATTGGGCAAGGTCGATCCCGACAAGTTCGGGATGCATCTGCTCACCACGGACCATCGCCATTACAGCGTGGGCGACTCGGAAGAGCGCTTCTCCATCCAGAGTATCGCCAAGGTCATGATGCTGACCCTGGCCTTCGAGCTCGAGGACGAAAAACTCTGGGAGCGGGTTGGCGTTGAACCGTCCGGGACCAACTTCAATTCGCTGGTGCAGCTGGAATACGAAAACGGCATCCCGCGCAATCCGTTTTTGAACGCCGGTGCCCTGGTTTTGTGCGACATCCTGATCAGCCGTCTGTCTAATCCGAAACAACAACTGCTCGACTACATGCGCAAGGCCGCCGGGAATCCGGATATCAATTATTGTCCGCGCATTGCCGAATCGGAACGATTGACCGGGTTTCGCAACACGGCGCTGGTCAATTTTATGAAATCGTTCGGTAACATCAAAAATGAAGTCGAAGTCGTTCTCGATTTTTACTTCAACCTCTGCTCGATCGAACTCTCCTGTCGGGAGTTGACCCAACTGTGTCTGTTTCTGGCGGCGGACGGGGTCAACCCGGCCAACAGCGAGCGAATTATCAGTTCACGCAAATCAAAGCGCATCAACTCGATCATGCAACTGTGTGGCTTCTACGACGAAGCGGGCGAATTCGCTTTCCGGGTCGGATTGCCGGGTAAAAGCGGCGTCGGTGGCGGGATTATCGCCGTTTTGCCGGGTGAGTACAGTGTCGCAGTCTGGAGCCCGAAGTTGAATCAAAAGGGGAACTCCTACAAGGGGATGCGGGCCCTCGAGTTATTGACCACCAAAACCAAATCCTCAATCTTTTAGCAAACCCCTGAGCCAATCCGCCATTAACAAAAAGGCCTCGACAGCAGTTGTCGAGGCCTTTTTGTTTTCTGCCATACAAATTTTTACAGGGAGATGAAACTACCAGTAAGGCGGATCAAAAGCCGTCAGTTGCAAGGCGCCCGCAGGCCAAGGAGTGAAGCGTAGCAATAGCTACGTTGCAGCGACGCGGACAAGGGGAACGCCGCAGATGGTGGCTTTTCAGCCCTGACAAATTTAACTGCCGGTGAGGCGGATCAAAAGCCGTCAGTTGCAAGGCGCCCGCAGGCCAAGGAGTGAAGCGTAGCGATAGCTACGTTGCAGCGACGCGGCCAAGGGGAACGCCGCAGATGGTGGCTTTTCATCCGCCGTTTTCGCCAAGAGCTTCAGACAACAGTTCAAGGA
>Ga0209231_1000775_pt1 | contig 15299 bp, 14 predicted proteins | sample Deesub45470m_DNA_FD_188086 | JGI IMG/M metagenome (GOLD analysis project Ga0209231, IMG submission 188086) | Deep subsurface microbial communities from North Pacific Ocean - 450_OLKR46/470m Metagenome (SPAdes) (version 2) | ecosystem: Environmental > Terrestrial > Deep subsurface > Unclassified ... | reverse complement strand
ATGGCTGATGTCAAAACATTCTATGCGTTGCAGTGCAGGCATATTCAGCCAGTCGCGCAGACGCTCCAGACGCAACTGCTGCCCCCCCTGCTGCGCCAGGCGTTGCTGCAAGGCCAACTCGGCATTGCGTTGCGCCATTTCCAGCCACTGACGGCGCTCCCCGACAGTCGCGCTGCTAATACGCACCGCGTGTCCTGCTTGCTCGCTGAGCAATTGCGCCAGGGTGGCATCGCCGCATTTCGCCGCCAGCACCAGTAGCGCAGGCACACTGCGGCTCAAATAATGCTGCGCGATGAAGGCCTGCACAATTTCATCTGCCGTCATATCTTCGGCATGTTCCGGGAAAAAGCTCTTGTCACCCAGATGCCGCCCGCCACGCACCATCGCGAGATTCACACAGACCAGGCTGTCTTTTGACGCCAACGCGATGATGTCGGCATCCGTCGTGCCTCCCGTCGATTCGACGAACTGTTTCTGCTGCACGGTATGCAGCGCGCGCAACTGATCGCGCAGCACGGCGGCCTGCTCATAGTGCTGCTGCTCCGCAGCCTGCTCCATCACCTCGCGCAGGGTGCGCTCTACTTCCTGATGCTTGCCTTGCAGCAGCAGCACGGCACAGCGTATGTCGGCCTGATAATCCGGCTCGGAAATCAGGCCGACGCATGGGGCGGTACAGCGATTGATCTGATGCAACAGACAGGGGCGCGTACGGTTATTGAACACGCTGTCTTCGCAGGTGCGAATGCGGAAAATCCGTTGCAGCAGCTGTATGCTTTCCCGTGCGGCATAGGAGTTGGGATAGGGACCGAAATACTGATGCTGGCGATTGGGCGTGCCCCGATAGTAGGTAAGCCTGGGGAAGCGCTCCCCGGTCAGCACGATATACGGATAAGATTTATCGTCCCTGAACAGTATGTTATAGCGTGGCTTTAAAGACTTTATCAGGTTGTTTTCGAGCAGCAGCGCCTCGGCTTCCGAGCGTGTCACGGTGGTTTCGATGCGCGCGATATGCGACACCATCAGGCGAATGCGCGGCGAGATATTGCTTTTCTGAAAATACGAGGAGACACGCTTTTTTAGCTGCTTAGCCTTGCCTACATACAACACCGCGCCGCGACTGTCGTAATAGCGATACACGCCCGGCAGCAAAGGCAGACTATCCAGTATCGGTCCGGGATCAAACTTCCCCTCGTTCAGAATGTCAGCATCGGCTTGCGGCTTGTTCACATCAGCGCCTCTAAGCCCGCAGCGAATTCGGTCGCACCGCCATTGGCCGGATGTCGCACCGAGCCTGCGGTTGGAATACCCATCCCGTGCAGCAGCCCTTCCGACTTCTTGCCCACCGCGATAATTTTGGCGCAAGGAAAAGCCTCAAGCAGAATCCGCAAAGCGGGGATGCCCAGGCTGATTTCAGATGGCGTGGGTGTCCGATTTGACCAAAGATTGTCGGGGCGATGCGGATGCAATTGCAATGCATTCCAGAGTATGGTGCGTTCGGCAATACCGAGCCGGTACAGCGTTTTCCAGACTATCGTGGCCGATGGCTCGGAAAAGGGCAGACGCCGGATTGACAGCCGGTTCTGTATGGCCGGAATGCGCGGAATCGCCCCCTCGCCCAGCAAGCGTTCGCTGGTAAAGGCAATGCCGCTGTAGCGGCACCCCGCGTAACCGGGCGCCTCTCCGGCGAGAATGAATTCGGGTTCACAATCCAGATGCAGCGCCAGCCTGTCCAGCTTTTCTTGCGGACCGTTCTCGACAGTGTCATGCGGACAATGATCTCGCCAAGGATTGAACAGCCCGCTCAAGCCGGATGGCAGCGTTTCAACCAGACAGCGGGCAAGCGCTACTTTGCTCATTTGTTCCCGAACGCGCCGAAATACCACAACCCTGCCAGTACGCAGATCACCAGCACGATCGCCGCATAGTATGGCCACACGGGCTTTTTGTCGGCGAACGGATCGTACAGCGAACGTTTCGCACCTTCAGGCAAGTCGGCCAAACTGGTCAGCGAAGTACCGAAAGGGATATTAATGCGCGCACGAGCGTTGATCGCCCAGCCGTTGGCATCCAGTATTGGCGCAAGACTGCGTTTCTTCAGCTTGAACCAGGCTAGCGCGATGGACGGGCCGGAGATTAGCAACGTCAGTCCGATCACCGCCAGCGGTATCTGCCAGAATTTCAGGCTGATCAAACCACTCACGACCGAAGCCAGGATACCGCCGATCGCACCGATCGCCAGACCGATTGCGGCGAAAATACCTGCAAACTTACCGACATCGAAGGGCTTGGGCGGCTCGGCAGGAGGTGTCACAGCAGACTTGCCGCCCTCTTCCACCGCCTTGAGCATACTGCCCTCTGCGGCATTGGCTTTCGAGGCAGCCAGCTTCTGCAAGCCCTCGCTAATCATCTTGACCAGTTTTTTGTAAGGCGTCCAGAATGCCTGACGGATACTGATGGGGTGATCTATGATGCGCACAATATTAGCATCCCAGTCGAGACCGTTACGGTCATAGAACACACCGTTACGCCCAACCAGCAGATAGTCCGAATCACCAGAGGTAAACGCGGCGGCGATATTCATCTTTTCCTTGCCGCGCACGCATTCGCAATACACTAGACATACGCCGCTAGATATCGCAAAAGCGGCGTGCTTGGCGATGTCTTCGACTTTAACGACCAGATCGCAGCTACGTCCGTCCAGATACAGCGTACCCACCTGAAAGATTGCTTTTTCGCGGCCCGTATAGAAATTGCGGAACGATACAAAATTATTGACCAGTTTGTACAGATCGCGGTTGTAGTGCAGCAATCTGTCCACCGCATGAATCGCCTTGACCTCAGCCTCGACCATCTTGTCCTGCGCGATTAGCGCCGCGATATCTGCCTGATGTTCAGACGCCAGTATTTCACGCAGCTGTGCGATACCGAGTGCCTCCACGCCCGTTGCCGGTTTGGCGGCCTGCCATGCATCGAAGGCGGCGAATTTTTCGCACAGCGCAACCCATTCCGAAGCGCTCAGCGTATCCTTTGCGCCCAGCAGCGGCACAATTACCTGTTCGCGCAAGCTATCCAGCTTAGCCTGCCAGGCCGGATTGATCCCACAAACGAGCGGCAGAGACTTATTCGCCTCCACCGTCGCCAGCGGGAAATTCGCCACATCCGGACTCTGCGCCGACAGGCATTGCGCGGCAAGTTGCTGATAATCTTCAGCCGAACGGCTCAATGGCAATGCGGCGCGCAGATCATAAGCGGCCAGCTGGCAACGCGTGAAATAGTCGCTCACCTTCTCCGCTACCGCATGGAATACCGCAGCAGCCGCAGCCGTCTCACCTCCCATAAACAGCGCCGCCTCATCCTGCTCCCCCTTTGCATACCAATCTACGTAAGCGTTGGCCTCAGCGAAGAACTTTTCCGCAATTTCTTCGTTAATGCCCGCTTCCCCGCTCATATCCAGCTGCGAACCACTGCACTGGATTATCAGCTCGATCAGCTCACTCAAGCCGGCATCAGCAACCTGCTTTGCGCTTATCACACCGTCGCCGTTGAACTCCTGATTCGCCACAAACTTCTCGATGTCGGCCATATCCGACAGCGTAATCACGCCCGCATCCGACTTGCCCAGACTCTTGAGAATATGCGATGCGGAGGCATGCAGTTGCCTTCCCTCTTCGCTGCTGTCATCGATCGCATCCAGCGCCAGACTATCCCCGCCCTGGATCAGCAAATCGGGATACTTCAGCAAACCGCCCGCCCAGGCGATGGCCGCCAGCACCTCATTGGCACGCACATGCGCATCCTTATCGCTGTCTATCATGTCCAGCGTGCGGGTATCGAATTCAATACCGCGCGTCGGACAGCTCAGGGCGACCCACAGTTTCTGATTCAGATCCTTGAGCGCGAGCAAATCCGCACCAGTATCAAGCTGCACCTGATCGAAGCCACCCGCCCTGAAGAAATTCCATTTATGTGATGTCGTCATCGTTTTGCTCGCTTTAATTATTAAAACCGGATTGAGTGTACAAATTCATGGCTAATTTTCCTGATATTCCAGCGTAAACCCGGCCTTTGCGTCCTGCCCCAGATGCGCGACCAGATACGGCATGACCTGCTGCAATACAGCATGCAGATTCCACGGCGGATTGAGCACGAACATGCCACTGCCGTGCATACCGAACCCCTCTTCGCTGAGTCCTTGCACACTGAGCGCGACATGCAGCCAGCTTTTCACCGGTAATTGTTTGAGCTGTTCCGGCAACTGACGCGCCTCACTGCGCTGTAACTGCGGATACCATACCGCGTAAACACCGCTGGCAAAACGCTTCAAGCCCTCGCGCAATGCCGTTATCACGCGCTGGTAATCCTGTTTATCTTCATAAGGGGGATCGATCAGCACCAGGGCGCGGCGCGGCGGGGGTGGCAGCAAGGCTTTGAACGCACCGAAACCATCGGCGGTCTGCATCAAAACCTGTGTTCCGTATCCGGCAAAATTCTCATGCAGGATTTCGCTGTCGGTCGGGTGCAACTCGAACAGACGCATCTTGTCACCATCCCGCAACAGCTCGGATGCCACCAGTGGCGATCCGGGATACAGCTTCATCTGCCCGTCCGGGTTAATGCGCTTCACCAGCGCCACATAGTCGGCCAGGGGTTCAGGTAAATCCTCGCGTTCCCACAAGCGCGCAATACCGCTTTCATACTCCGCATTCTGCGTGGCATAGCCGCTGTCCAGCGCATAACAACCCGCACCGGCATGGGTGTCTATATACCAGAACGGTTTATCTTTTTGCGCCAGATAGCGCAGCAATTGAACCTCGATGAAGTGTTTCAGCACATCGGCATGATTGCCGGCGTGAAAGGCATGGCGGTAACTCAGCATGAATTTGAAGTTTGAGCGTTGTGCAGGCCGCAATTGTGCCACGCTCGCGCCTGCTTAACAAACCTGCAAACACAGCTTCACTGCCTAGAGAACAATAACGACGGAGATCTGGATTGGCTAGCGGATAGCGTTGTTAGTTATTGATATAAAAACTGCGCAACATGTCTCGCATTACTCACAGTTAATTTTCAGATTGCCCGCCCAGCCGCACACCTCACAGTGATAGCGCTTAATCGGAATAAGCGGGCTAATCAGGCGATCAACAATGCGACGTTTCACGCGATTGACGTCCGGCGCATTGCAAATAGGACAATTACGATTAGAGGTACGAACAGGAAACAACGAACTACTGCTTAAGCGAAAAACCTTAGTCATAACAAACACCCCCCGGTGAAAAATGTATGGCCAGATGTCAAATTAATTCAACAAGCAATTGATTTAAATAAAAACATACCAACCTTGCCAAATATCATTCTACAAGAGGGGGGTAACAATTTAATATAGACCGGATGGTCTATGTATTTCTAAATAGAGCACTACAAGACATTGAGTACAAAGAAAAAATATCAAAATTCGCTACTTTATCAGCGCCGATAATTCCGCTTCGCTGAATCCAGCCGCACGCCGGGCAGGCAAATTGAACGGGCCGCGCAGCACGGGGGCGGCATATTCTCTGGCAAGACGGGCGTAGGTCTCCAATGGCTCCAGATCGCACTGCTCGCACAGAAATCCGTACCAGCGGTTGCCGATGGCAACATGGCCTATTTCATCACGCAGAATGACATCCAGTATCGCGACGACCGCCTTATCGCCTACCTGTGCGAACTTGGCGCGCACCGCCGGCACAGCATCCAGCCCTCTGGCCTCCATCGTTCGCGGCACCAGCGCCATGCGAGCCAGCACGTCATGCCGAGTCTTGTCGGCCATTTCCCACAAGCTGCTATGCCCGGTGAAGTCGCCATAGGCATAACCCGATTGTTGCAAATGCCCGGACAGCAAGATGAAATGCAATGCTTCCTCGTCGGCGACCTGCAACCAGTCGGTATAGTAATCGCGCGGCATTCCGGTGAAGCGCCAGATCGCATCCAGTGCCAGATTGATCGCGTTAAATTCGATATGCACCAGCGCATGAATCAAGGCGGCACGGCCTTCGGGCGTATTCATGCCGCGGCGCTTGACTGCAAGCGGCGATACCAGCTCGGGCTTGTCCGGACGCCCCGGAATAGCTTGCGACCCGGCTAGGGCGGCAATACTGTCCAGCTGCATTTGCCCTGCCCTCCATGCTTGCGCCAGTTGGCGCACCCCTTCGGCCTTGCGAACGGCATCCGGCTCGGCAAGCCAGCACAATGCCGCCTGCCTTAATTCTGTTACTTGATCGTTCATCATTCCGCCTTATTCAGCATCGCCTTGAGTCTGGCCAGTTTATCCATGCCTTCGTCTTTCGTCACCACAGGCACGGCATCTGCATGACCACCGGCATAGATCAACTCGCTGGCGGGCATTTCTTCCAGAAAACGACTGGCTTCACACAGCGCCCAGTCCTTGCCGCGACGACGGCGGTTGCAATAGCTGATCTGCAAGCTGCGCTCGGCGCGTGTGATGCCGACATACATCAGTCGGCGCTCTTCTTCTATGCCCTTTTCATCGCTGTCGCGAAACGGCAGGATATCTTCTTCCACGCCGATGATAAACACATGCGGGAACTCCAGCCCCTTGGCGGCATGCAGCGTGGATAGCGAGACCGCATCCGGCTCCTGATTCTTGCCTTCGAGCATATTGATCAGTGCGATGGTCTGCACCATGTCGAGCAGCGACTTTTCGTCGGCTTCTGCCTTGCGCTTGAGCCAGCCGATGAAATCATCGACATTCTTCCACTTGACTTCAGCCTGCCGTGATTCGTGCGTGTCGTACAGCCATGTTTCGTAATTGATCGCGCGCAACAACTCATCGAGCAATTCGGCACACGGGTCGGCATCCGCCCTGTCCTCAAGACGACTGATGAAACGGCAGAACACCATCAGGTCTTCGTACTGGCGCGGCGGCAGCAACTGCTCCAGCTGTGCCTCGAACGCCGCTTCGTACAGACTGATATGGCGCGTTCCCGCGTAGCTGCCCAGCTTCTCCAGCGTGGTATTGCCGATGCCGCGTTTCGGGCTGGTGATAGCGCGGATAAAGGCGGGATCATCGTCCGGGTTGGCGATCAGACGCAAATACGCGGTGATGTCCTTAATCTCGGGTTTGTCGAAAAACGAGGTGCCACCGCTGACGGTATAGGGCACGCGCTGCGCGCGCAGCTGTTCCTCAAAGGCACGTGACAGATAATTGCTGCGATACAGAATCGCGTAGTCTGAAAAATGAGTCTGATGCTCGAATTTGTGCGTAATCAGTTTCATTACCACGCTCTCGGCCTCGTGCTCGTCATCACGTGCGGCATAGATGCGTATCGGATCACCGATGCCGTGATCGCTCCACAGATTCTTCTCGAACACCTTGGTATTCTGATTGATCAAATGATTCGCCACCTTGAGTATGCGCTGCGACGAACGGTAATTCTGCTCCAGCTTGATGACGCGCAGGTTGCTGTAGTCGTGACGCAAATTGTGCAGATTCTCCACGCTCGCACCCCGCCAGGCATAAATCGCCTGATCGTCATCGCCCACGGCAGTGAACGCGGCGCGCTTGCCCGCCAGCAAACGGGTCAGCTGATACTGGCAATCGTTGGTGTCCTGATATTCATCTATCAGCAGATAGCGCAGCTTCTGCTGCCAGCGCAACAGCGCTTCCGGATGCTGGTTAAACAGCACCACCGGCAAATGTATCAGGTCATCAAAATCCACCGCCTGGTAGGCGCGCAAGGTTTCCTGATAGCGCATATATAGACGCGCACAGGCTTCCAACTCCAGGCTGTCGGCATTGACCACTGCCTGCTCCGGCGAGATAAACGCCGCTTTCCAGTTCGACAGCTGTGTCTGTACGTCCCTGATTTCCTGCTTATCGCCGGAGTTGGTCAGTTCTCCGATAATTTTGAAGGTGTCGCTGGAATCAAATATCGAAAACTGAGGTTTGTAGCCCAGCAGCTTGGCCTCAGCGCGCATTATATTCATGCCCAGCGAGTGAAAAGTGCTGACCACCAGCCCCTTGGCATTCTTGCCCTGCAACAGCGTGCCGACGCGCTCACGCATTTCGTTGGCGGCTTTATTGGTGAAGGTGATCGCCGCGATGTTGCGCGCCTGATAGCCGCACTCCTCGACCAGATAGGCAATCTTGTGGGTAATGACGCGCGTCTTGCCGCTACCCGCGCCCGCCAGCACCAGCAGCGGGCCGTCGAGATACATTGCCGCTTCGCGTTGTACGGGATTAAGTTTACTTAACATTGTTCGCAGTGAGTTGGAGAAATCGCCTGGGCCGCCATGATAGCAAACCGTCAAATTTGAATACCCGTCGAATGCAAAACGGCATCCATTTCACAATGAATGCCGTTTTGAACAACGGGTCTATACTACTTGACGACGCTGTCTATCGTGATATTCAGCCCCTTGCTGCCAGGCGTGACGATGCCTGCCGTACCTTCCAGATCACCCGGTTGCGCCACAGGCGAGCCGGACTTGGAGACACGCGCCAATACGACCACCTTGTCGAAACCGGAGAGTTTCATTTGTGGCTGCATCGCCATGCTGTCATCGAGCGTAAATTCCATCGGCAAGTCTTTGACCTGCTTGCGTAACGCGGCGAGCGGCATCTTCGGTCCTTCTGCTGCACGCGCCACAATAAAGACAAAGTCATCAGGTGCGGCTTTTGCCAGCATTGCGGGACTCAGCGACACACGACCGGCAATTGCCATAGCCGGATTGTCCGCAACCTTTTCGGGCGCATCCATCGAGGGCAGTTTCGCCAGTTTTTCTTTACCACCTTTTTGCATGGACAGGAATTCGCGTGCCTGATTGATTCCATCGCGTATCATCTGAACATCGGGATAATCGGGCGGCAACAGAGTGAGTAGCTTTTGCCAATGCGTAATGGTCGCGGCATAGTCCCCGCGCTCCATGCCCGCCGACCCGGCCAGCGCCAGCGCCGAAGTATTTTCCGGATCCAGTGCCAGCGCCTTATCTAGCAGTTTGGTCGGTTCACCCAGCAAGGACTGTCCGTTTTTCATTGCCAGCGCATCCGCATAATTGGCCCAGACTTGCGACTCGTCCGGAACCAGCATAACCAGTTGTTGATACGCGCGCACCGCATCATCAAAGCGTTGCAATTCGCTATAAGAACGTGCCAACGTCAACCATCCGTCCGGATTTTCCGGCAATTTCACCATTTTGGCTTCCAGTTCAATCAGCGCGGCTTCCGAGCGTATCGAACCAAAGCCATCGGCGACTTCGCCTTGCTGTTCATTCGGCAGCAGTGCCTTGCTATTGCCGATAGTAAGGTAGAGCAACACACTGAAGAGCGGAAGCGACACCAGCAATACCAGCGCCAGCGTTCTGGCCGGATTGCGCGCTATCGTTACGGGTGCGTCCGTTGTTTTGACCTCATCGAGCAGGCGCACCTGCAATTCACGCTTGCCTTGCTCAAAGGCTTCTTGAGTGAGCAGACTATTTTGCAAATCCGCTTCCAGCTCCGTTGACTGATCGCGCAAGATTTCAAGGTTGGCGGCATCCCGCAACACATCGTTGCTTCCCACCGACTTACGCCACAGCGGCCACACCACAAAAGGCAGTGCGGCTGTCAACAGCACGGCAGATAGTATCCAGAATAAGGTCATGCTTGAGGGTCTTTCGCTTGATTTGATGTGACAGTCGTTTGTTCCGACGCGGGATTTTGATTCAACAATTCAGCGACGCGTTGTTCATCCTGTGCAGAAAGTTTCGCTTCCACCAGCAAGCCTTTGCGCTTCCTCAATTGATAAACCAATATGCTGCCCCCCACAAACAACAGGACGAACGGAGCCGACCACAACGGTATCGTTTCCTTATCCACGGGCGGATCAAACAATACCGACTTGCCAAAACGTTCAACCAGAATATCGAGTATTTCCTGATCGCTCGCACCCGCAATCATCTTCTCGCGCATAATCTGACGCACGTCCTGAGCCCAGTCGGAATGCGAGTTGGATACCGGCTCGCTTTGGCAAACCAGACAACGCACTTTTTCAGCCAGATGCATCATGCGTTTTTCCATTACGGGGTCATCCGCCATGTCCTTCGCCACACCGGCAAAGACAAAAGCGGGTAACAACAATGCAATCATCAGCAGGTATTTCATTGGGCTTGCAACTCCGCGACGAGTGGAAGAATTGTTTCCTGTAAATTTTTGGTGTTCAGTGCGCCTATCAATTTATATTTGATGGTGCCCTGTTTATCGATGACATAGGTTTCAGGCACGCCGTATACGCCGTAATCGAAGCCTACCTTGCCATCGGCATCCGCGATGACCAGCGTGTAAGGGTCACCCGATTTGCGCAGTGTAGCGATGCCATCATCCGTCTTGTCCTTGTAGTCCAGGCCAACAATCGGCACGATATTTTTCCGTGACAAGTCCATCAGCAACGGATGTTCGTCCTTGCAAGCGCCACACCACGAGGCCCACACATTCAACAACCACACCTGCCCCTCCATCTGTTGCGGCGAAAATTGCTTGCTCTCGTCATGCAGCAACGGCAACACGAAGGCAGGCGCAGCCTTGCCTACCAGCGGCGAAGGCACTGTGCGCGTGTCACGCCCCAGCCCCATATACAGAAAAGCGGCCAAAACCAGAAAAATCACCAGCGGAAGTATGAAACGCATCATGATGCCTGTCCTTCTGATTGCGGATTACTGAAAACCGGAGGCTGCGCCGTCGAGCCTTGCTCATTATTCGCTTGCATCTGCGCCTTTGCTCCCGCCTTGGCATGAATGCGGTACCGCCTGTCACTGACCGCCAGCAAACCGCCTATCGCCATGAACAGACAACCCGCCCAAATCCAGTCGATGAAGGGTTTGATATAAACGCGCACAGCCCATGCACCGTCAGAATCCGGAATAGGTTCACCCAGCGACACGTATAAATCACGGAACACCCCGGTTTCAATAGCGGCTTCGGTCAGAGGCATGCCGGAGACGATGTACTGGCGCTTTTCAGGGCTTAATTCACTCACCACCTTACCGTTTTTGCTCACCGTGATATGTCCTACGCCAGCCACATAGTTCGGCCCCTGCTTCTCAGTGACACCATCGAAGCGGAACTCAAATCCACCGGCATTAACCGTGTCGCCGATATCCATGCGTACATCACGCTCAGTCTCGTAACCTTTCACCAGCGCAACGCCGATGATGAACAGCGCCACGCCCAGATGCGCAAATTGCATGCCGTAATAACTCAAGCTCTGCTGGCGCACGCGCTGCATGAATGCACCCGGCCCCGACCAGCGTTGCCGCAAACTGACCACCAGCGTGGCAATGATCCAGAAAGCCATCAGCAGACCCAGCACTATCATGACCGACCATTTATCTGATTCCAGCGACAAAAACCTGCCCATCACCAAAGGCAACAGCAAAGCCAGTATCAGCGCGCTGGCGAAGCCCCAACGCACGCGTTTGGCCAGATCAGGCACTGCCATTTTTTTCCAGCGTGCCAATGGCCCCAGCCCCATCAAAAATATCATCGGCATCATCAGGGGCACGAACACTGCCTCGAAATACGGCGGGCCGACCGACAGCTTGCCGTAACCCAGCGCATCCATGAACAAGGGATACAAGGTACCGATAAACACGGAAGCGGCAGCCACCGACAGCAGCACATTGTTCGCCAGCAGCAGCGATTCACGCGACAGCATGTCGAATTTACCACCCAGACCAATTTTCGGTGCGCGCCAGGCAAACAGCAGCAGCGAAGCACCAATGACCAGCACCAGGAAGCTCAGAATAAATACCCCGCGCTTAGGATCGGAAGCGAATGAATGCACGGAAGTCAGCACGCCGGAACGCACCAGAAAGGTTCCGAGCAGACTGAGCGAAAATGCCGCAATGGCGAGCAACACGGTCCAACTCTTGAAGGCGCCACGCTTTTCGGTCACAGCCAGCGAATGAATCAACGCCGTGCCAACCAGCCAGGGCATGAACGAAGCGTTCTCGACCGGATCCCAGAACCACCAGCCACCCCAGCCCAATTCATAATAAGCCCAGCCACTGCCCAGCGCGATGCCGAGCGTCATAAACACCCAGGCTACCGTAGTCCAGGGACGCGACCAGCGCGCCCAGGTCGCATCCAGCCTGCCGCCCAGCAAGGCCGCAATGGCGAAGGCAAACGCCACTGAAAAACCGACATAGCCCATGTACAACATGGGTGGATGTATTACCAGCCCCGGGTCCTGCAACAGCGGATTCAGGTCGCGGCCATCGGCCGCCGCAGGCAACAGGCGCTCGAACGGGCTGGAGGTAAACAACATGAACATCAGAAAACCTACTGAAATCAGTCCCATCACACCCAGCACACGCGCCACCATTTCATCCGGCAAATGCTTGCTGAATGCAGCGACTGCTGCAGTCCAGACAGACAGAATAAAGGCCCACAGCAACAGCGAGCCTTCGTGCCCGCCCCAGACCGCCGCAAAGCGATACTCGCCGGGCAACTGTGAATTGGAATGCTGTGCGACATACAGCACGGAAAAATCATTGACCAGAAAGGCATAGGCCAGCGCAGCAAACGCCAAACCGATGAATATCGCCTGCCCGTAAGCCAGAGGACGGGCAATCCCCATGAAAACCGGATTATTGCGTGCAGCACCCAAAATCGGCAGCACGCCAAGAATAATCGCCAGAAACAACGCGACGATTAAGGAAAAATGACCTAACTCTGGAATCATGTAAGAACTTTCTTGATTATTCTGCGACAGGTGAGGATGCTGGTGCGCTCGCAGCGGCCGCATTGGCCACTTCAGCTTTTTTCAGTGCGTCGGCCGCTTCCGGCGCCATGTAGTTTTCATCATGTTTGGCCAATACCTCATCGGCATGCATCAAGCCGTCGGCTTCCATTTTGCCTTGTGCCACCACGCCTTTGCCTTCCTTGAACAGATCCGGCAGGATGCCCTTATAGACTACCGGCAAACTCTTATGCAAATCGGTAATCACGAAATTTACCGTCAGGCCGTCATTCTCACGCTTGACACTGCCCTCTTCGACCAGTCCCCCGATACGAAAACTGCGGCCTTCCGGCGCTTCCTTGTTGTAAACCTGAGTCGGGGTGAAATACAGACTGACGTTGTCCTTGAGCGCGTTCAGCACCAGCGCCACTGCAAGGCCCACTGCCACAAGGGCAACAACGATATAGACGAATCTTTTCTGACGTGGCTTCATGACTTATTCCTGTTCCGATTCATCTGCTTCACGCATCAGGCGCACCTGCTGCAAAGTAATTTTTCTTTTATGCATAACCATCGCGATTTCGATCGCGAAAATCAAGAATGCAACGGCGTAGGAGCCGATCCAGATATAGCTCAGCGGATTTTCTCTCATCCAGATATCAAGACTCATGCTTTCACCTCTGCCAATTCAGTAATCCATTTGGTATGTCGTTCACGCTCCAGAATAATGCTGCGCACGCGCATCAGCGTGACCGTAATGGCATACAGCCAGCAGGCAACCAGCATGGTGAACATGGCCTGCTGCATGGCAATGTGCATCGATGTCCCGGTGAACTTGATGGTCGATCCCTGATGCAGGGTATTCCACCACTGCACCGAGAAGTAGATGATGGGGACGTTAACCGAACCGACAATCGCCAGCAGCGCCGCAGCACGGTCAGCACGGCGCGGGTCATCTATCGAAGCATGCAGTGAAATAAAGCCAAGATAGAGGAACAACAATATCAATTCAGATGTCAGGCGCGCATCCCATACCCACCATGCGCCCCACATCGGCTTGCCCCACAATGCGCCTGTCCACAGCGAAATAAAGGCGAACAACGCACCGGTCGGCGCAATCGCACTCGCCATCATCGAAGACAAACGGGTATTGAAAATCAGGCCCATCGCAGCATAGGCTGCCATGATCAAATACAGGAACATGGACAGAATGGAAGAGGGAACATGAATGAAGATAATGCGGTAAAACTCGCCCTGCTGAGCATCAGCAGGTGCCACGACAAAGCCGATATACAAACCCACTATGCACAAAACGGCTGCCGAAACGGCAAACCACGGAATCAATTTACCCGCCAGACCGTAAAAGGTTGTCGGTGCAGAATATTTGAACCAGTTTATTGCCACAAATCACTCCATCGAAATTCGTAAAGCCTGCGCCGTCACCCAGGGGGTGAATGCCAGGGCCAACACCAACAAGGCACCCATCAATGACAGATGGGATGACACACTCAAGCCACTGGTCACCGCTTCTACCGCACCCGTACCAAAAATCAATACCGGAATGCACAACGGCAAAACCAGCAAAGACAACAACACACCGCCACCGCGCAGCCCCAGAGTCAGTGCCGCACCGATGGCACCCACCATGCTGAGTATCGGCGTACCCAGCAACAATCCCAGTATCAACACGGCTATCGCCTGCATCGACATATCAAATTGCAAACCCAGCACCGGCGTCATCAACACCAGCGGCAGCCCGGACACCATCCAGTGCGAAACCATCTTACCCAGCACCAATACTGACAGCGATTGCGGTGCCAACAGCATTTGCTCTAGCGTACCATCCAAATAGTCTGCCGAAAATAGCCTGCCCAACGATAACATTGATGCGAGCAAGGCCGCTACCCACAGCACGCCGGGAGCCATCTTGCGCAACATATCCATTTCCGGCCCGACACCGAGTGGAAACAAACTCACCACCATCACGAAAAAAATCAAGGTGGTGAGCACATCCGCACGACGACGCATCGCCAGCACCAGATCGCGGCGCACCACCAATACCAGCAAAGCAAACAGGGAAAGTTTCTTCATAGCCTGCTCATGACAAGGACAAACAGCGCATTTCCATGCCCGCCACATGCAGCGGTTGATGAGTGGTGAATATCACCATACCCGTTCTTGCCAGATGTTCCGCAATCAACTCCTGAATCAACGCCACCGCTCCGACATCCAGCGCAGCCAAAGGTTCATCCAATATCCATAACTTTGCGTCACTCACCAACAGGCGCGCCAGTGCGACGCGGCGACGCTGCCCCTGAGACAGCACCTTGGTGGGCAAACGCTCGCGACCACGCAAACCCATGCGCCGCAATGCTGCAACAGCATCCTTTTCATTCAGTTCCGTGCCCGACAAGCCCGCAGAAATACGCAAATTTTCCAGCGCGCTCAATTCATCCTTGATCGCATTCAAATGCCCCAGATACATCATCTGGGCGAAATAAGCCTCATCCAGTTCGCGAACGTCCTCGCCGCACCAGGAGATTTTGCCGTCATCCGGAATGATAAATCCGCACAGGGTGCGCAGCAGGC
>Ga0209231_1000774_pt1 | contig 15312 bp, 10 predicted proteins | sample Deesub45470m_DNA_FD_188086 | JGI IMG/M metagenome (GOLD analysis project Ga0209231, IMG submission 188086) | Deep subsurface microbial communities from North Pacific Ocean - 450_OLKR46/470m Metagenome (SPAdes) (version 2) | ecosystem: Environmental > Terrestrial > Deep subsurface > Unclassified ... | reverse complement strand
CGTCCGCCCGTCATCGTGTAGAAGGCCTTGTCGGTCTGCAGTTTCGATGAGGCGGCAGGCGGGGCCTTTTCCGGCGCACCCGTCACCAGCACGGTGCGGAACATCGGCGCCTTGCCTTCCAGCTTGAACTCCACGCCGGAGGCAACCTGTTCTTCCGAAATCAGGTACTGGCGCTCATTGTCATTGCCGCGGCCAAGACCTTCGACCATCAGGCGGAACGCATTCTCGCCCTTGTTGAAGTCATTGACCGCCAGAAGGATGAAGGCCTTCTCCTGCGTCGTCATCTCGTCCGCATCCGGCACATCCTTGCCAAGACGCTCGGCAAGACGGGCGACCAGCGGCGTCATGTCGGCTTCACTGGCCAGCGCCATCATGCCGGCCAGGTCGCGCAGCGGCGTCTGGTAATAGTCGCCGCTATTCTTGTAGCCGAGGGCTTTCTCGGCCGATTCAAAGGCCGATGCCGCCCGTGACCGGTCGCCGAGATAGGCAAGGCCGGCACCGATATGGGCGCGCGCCAGCGGGCTGTCGATCTTCGACAGGTCGCGGTCGTGCAGGTAGCGCAGGCGGGAAATGTCCGCCTCGCCCGACTTGGCGAGCACATAGAGCGCATAGGCCGAGGCGCGATACATCATCTGCTCGGCCGTATCGTTGGAATACTGACCCTCATAGACATCCGTGTCGTAGCCATAGATGCGCCACTGGTCGCCGGTCGATACGGCGCGCAGTGCGCCATAGGCCCGGTCCAGCGCCTCATCCGGCACATTATAGCCAGCGGCCTTGGCGCGGTAGATGAAGTCTGTCGAATAGGCACCGAGCCAGGGCGAGGCATAGCCGTCACCCTCGCGCCAGAGGCCGAACGCACCTTCCGACCCCTGACGATTGAGGATCGTATTGACCGCGGTCTGCACCCGGTCCCGCGCATTGTCGCGGGATCCGCGCGCGCCCATGGCGACCAGCTGTTCGGAATAGAGCAGTGGCATGGCCCGGCTGACCGTCTGTTCGGTGCAGCCATAGGGATAGCGGTCGAGCGAGGCATAGAGCGTGGCCGGATCAACCGGGATGCTCGAGAAGCCGACCGTGACATCCACCGATCCCGGCACATAGCCGGCAAGCAGCTTCGGATCGACCGAATATTGCTGGCCGGGCTGCATCAGCGCGCTCGTGGAGCGGGTTTCCGGCAGGTAGGGCGAGCGGGTCTGGATATCGTACGTGTGCGCCACCTCATACTTGTCGGGGCCGGACACGGCGATACGCACCTTCGAGATACCCTCGGACTGTGCTTCGACACGCACCGGCACATCCGAGCGCTTGCCCGTCTGAACCGAGCGGGTCAGGCGGCTTTCGGCCACCGTGATCGGACCGGCCGCAGAAATCTGCGCCGTGAACTCGCCGGACGGCAATTCGACATTGTCGATGCTCGCGGTGAGGAAGGCCTCATCACCCGGTGCCATGAAGCGCGGCAGGATCAGGTCGGACGGCGCCGGATCGCGGACTGTCATCTTCGCTTCGCCCTTGCCGAGACCGGTCTTCGACCAGGCCACGGCCATGATGCGCAGCTCGCCGTTGAAGTCAGGCAGGTCAAACGACACCTTTGCCTTGCCCGAGCGGCCGACCTCGACGAGGCCGGAATAGAGAGCCACGGACTTGACCGGCACGACTGTCAAGCCTTCGCCGCCAAGCTGGTCACCACCGGTGCGCACTTCAGCGGGCAGGCCCATGTTCGGATCCAGCAGGCGTCCATAATCGTCATAGAGTTCAACGCCGAGCGCCTTCTGGCCGTAATAATAGGCAACCGGATCGGGGCTCTTGAACTTGGTGAGCTGCAGGATGCCTTCATCGACAGCCGCAACTGTCAGGAAGACGGGTTCACGCGGGCCGCCACCGAAATCGACTTCGATCACCTGTTCGCGGCGCGGACGTGCGACTTTCGGTGCCGAGACAGTCAGGTTGAATGTCCGTGCATCCATGTTGACCGGCACATGCGCAACGCCCACGGCGCGGCGCGGCTTGGCCTGCAGGATCGGATCACGCGCCGTATAGACGTTGACCATGACATAGGCGCCCTCGCCCCAGGCATCGGAAACAGGCAGCGTCACGCGCGTACCGCTGGACGTGACATTGATGTTCTGGACCGACAGGACCTTGTCGGTGGCGACGACGATCTGGGCCTGCCCGTCATAGGGTGGGACGATCGTGATCTCGGCGGACTGGCCGGGGCTTGGCGACTTTTCAGGGCCCATCACGCGGACGCGGTCAGGCGCTTCGACGCCGTCATCCGACACGCGGCCACCCCAGCCGACATAGAAGTCATCGCTGGCAGCAGCGCCGACATTGACGCCTTCGGCTTCGACAACCAGTTCATGGCTGCCCCATTCCAGGCCGCTGACCTTGATCTCGGCCGTCGCGCCCGTTGTGGTGGACACAACGCCTTCATTGACCTTGGTCACGGTGCGCGACCGGCGCCAGCGCCATTCGTCGCCATCGCGGTACCAGTCATAGTGATAGTCGATGGCCAGCATCTTCCAGGCGAGGCGCTGCGCTACCGCGGCGCCATCGGAATTCACGGCCACGACCTGAAAGACCGAGTCGCCGCCCTCTTCGACGGATTCATCGAAGCCGGGCTTGAGGCCAATATATAGGTTTTCAGGGCGATAGGGGATCCGCACACTGTCGGTCACCGCGCGGCCACCGGGTTCCAGCACGCTGACCACGGTATTGATGCGTAGCGGCCGGCCCGCATTGCTGCCGGCATTGCCAGGCGCGACGCGGACCGTTGCCGCCCCTGCCCCGTCCGTTGTCTGGTCAGGCAATTCGATGATCCGTTCCTCGAACGTGGCATCATGGCGGCCGAAGGCGAAGCCATCAAAGGCCGGGAATGGATTGGGCTGTGGCTCAAGCCGGGCCTCGGCCTTGACTGTCAGGCCGGCACCCGGAGCGCCATAGAGGAAGCGCGAGGCGACCGCGATCTCACGCGTCCCGCCCAGCTTCATCGCCGTCTTGTCATCTGCCTTGAGGTCGACCGCGATGCGCTGCGGCACGAAATCCTCGACCGCAAACCTTGCGGCGCCGGACGTGTCCGCCAGTCCGTCGACTTCCAGCGCGGCGCGCCACTGGCCGCGCGATGCGCCCTTGGGCAGGATGAAACTCTTCAGGACAGCGCCGGAATCCGGATCGTCGAAACGGATCTTCTCGGCGACCAGCCCGTTCGGGCGATAGATCACGAGATTGCCGGTCCGGTCGTCGACCTGGCGTCCGGCACGATCGCGCAACAGGGCAGAGATGTTCACCGTCTCACCGGGACGGTAGATGCCGCGATCGGTATAGACATAGGCATCAACCAGGCCGGGTGTCCGGCGGCCGCCGGTGACATGTTCGGACAGGTCGACCGGTGCGCGTGTCAGGTCCAGCGCGGCCAGTTCGCCCTTGGCGCTGAAGGCAAGCACCAGTTTCGGCGCCATGTTGCCGGCGCCATTGGTCAGCGGCTTGTCGAACGCAACGCGGCCCTGCTCATTGCTGCGCGTCTCGGCGAGGATCTCGTTGCTCATCGCAATCAGCTGCACGGTCGTATCCGGAACGGGCTTGCCGTCCTGCAGAGAGCGCAGCGTGATGTCGAGGCCGTTCTCGCCCTCATAGGCCGTGATCGCGAGATCTGTCAGCATGATCCAGCGCGAGGAGGAAGCGGGCGGGCCCTGCTGCGGGTCCAGCTTGGCGGCATCGGAGATGCGGACGTAATAGGCGCCCGGCTCCATCGTGGAAATCACGTCCTGAAGCGGAAAGACAGACACGATTGGCGCGTTCTGTTCGGCCGCAATGTCCATCGTGCCGGACCAGATTTCCTCTTCCACATCGCTCGGGCTGTCATTGCCCCAGGAATAGGAATAGCGGCCCTGTCCGGTCGTCTCGCCGTCGGTAATGCTCTTGAAGGCCAGCGCCCGGTCATTCACCCGCGACACGCTGATATTCACCTTCTCGACATTTACCGTCTCGATCGGCAGGCCGTCAGCATCGCCACGCGGCAGGATCACGCCTGCGCCCTTGAAGCCGACATAAGGCGGACGGTCGGCAAAATCGATCGGCACGGTCTCTTCGCGCTTCAGTGTGCGCCCGTCAGCGGCCGGCAGGCCCGACAGGATCGAGGCCGTGTGGCTGGTGCCGAAGGTCAGGCCGCCAATGCACAGCTCGCGTCCCTCGACGCTGAGCGCAGGGCGGAAGGCGGGGCGGAAGTCGACATAGGGCGAATAATCGGTCTTGGGGTCGAGCGCGGCCGAAAAGACGAGGCAGGCCAGCGGCTGCTCGCTGCTGGTGTCGATCCGGTAGCGGAAATAGGAGAATTCCTGCTCCTGCGCGGCGATGGCCTTCTGGCGGCGCTGTTCGCGCTGGCGCGCGGCAACCTGGTCCTTCGGGGCGCGCTGGACCACCTCACCGGCAGGACTGACCGTTTCGGCCGCCTTGTCCTTGTCGCCCCCGCCACAGGCGGCGACGAGACTGAACAGGATGGCCGCGACGACGATCCGAAACTTGCCCCGTGTGCCCGTTATGAACTGCGACATGAACCTCTCCTGTATTTTCTGTTGATATCCATACACCGCTTGGGTGCGTCGCCAACAGGGCGTGATTGGGTCAATTCAAAGGAATGTTGCGGTTTCGTCATGGCGCGCCGTCACTCGCGCGGCCGACTCCCGCCTTGCCAGCCGGCACATTGCACCCGATGTAGGCAGGCATGTGGGCCTGGCGCATCCTTGGAATGTTTGCCTTCGCGGTGGGCGCGATTGGCCTCGCCCTGCCGATCTGGCCAACCACGATTTTCTGGATCGCGGCAGCGCTCGCCTTTGCCCGCTCCAATCCCGCCTGGGCGCAATGGATCTATGCCCGCCCCGGCATTGGCCAGCCGATCCGCGACTTTGCAGAATCCGGCCGCATGAGCATGCGCAGCAAGCTGGCCGCCCTGTCCGGCATGGCGCTCGCCGCGGCCGGCACGATCTTCTTCTTCTGGCGCATGCCCTGGACCATGGCGATCAGCCTGGGCCTGCTGGCGATCGGCGCCGTGTTCGTGATCAGCCGGCATCCGCCCTTTGCTGACCCGGCAGAGCCGCTTACAGACATGACACTGGAACATAAGGGAGACTGACGCAGATGGATCTGGATCTGAAAGACAAGGTAATTTTCGTGGCGGGCGCCAGCCGGGGCATCGGTCTTGGCATCGTTGAAGCCTGCCTGGCTGAAGGCGCCCGGGTCGCCATCGCCGCGCGCGGCGCCGAGGCGCTGGAAGAACAGCGCGCACGCCTTGCAGCGCAATATGGTGAAGACAAGGTCTGGGCCAGGGCCGGAGACCTGCGCGACAGCCAGACGATCGATTCCATGCTTGATGCGATCGAAACCGGATTCGGCCCGCTATGGGGCACGGTCGCCAATGTCGGCCTGCACCCCTGCCCGCCCGGCTTCGAGGTCGATGACGAGACATGGGATGGCGGCATCAGCCAGAACCTCGACTCCGCATTCAAGCTCGCACGCTCGGCCCTGCGCAGGATGACACCGCGCGGCGAGGGCTCCGTCCTGATGATCACCTCGATTGCAGGGCTCGGCGCGCTCGGCACGCCTCTCACCTATGGCACGTCCAAGGCGGCCATGAACCATCTGGCCAAGGAGCTTGCCCGTGTCGCCGGCCCATCAGGCATCCGCGTCAACGCCATCGCGCCCGGCAACATCATCTTCCCCGGCGGTGACTGGGAAACCCGTTCGCAGGGCGAACGCGGCGGCGCGTGGATGAAGTGGATCAAGCGCGAAGTGCCGCTCAACCGGTTCGGGCGGCCTGACGAAATCGGCTCGGCTGCGGCCTACCTCCTGAGCCCGCTTGCAAGCTTCGTCACCGGCGCCGTGCTGCCGGTGGATGGCGGGCAGACGCGCTAGTCACATTGCAGAAGCGTAACTGTGTTCGCCTGCAACGATTGCCGGGCCCGCGCATTGTTTAGGCACAGGACTATTCCTGAAGCGGCGCAGGCCTCGTTGCCTGCCGACGCGCCAGAACACAAAGCAAGGAGACATCCATGACCCAACGCGCTCAAGGACGAAAACTCGCCATCCTCGCAGCTGACGGATTTGAAGAAGTCGAACTCACCTCACCGAGGGAAGCCATCGAGAATGCGGGCGGCGAGACAAGCATCGTGTCGATCACGCATGGCACGATCCAGGCCAACAAGCACCGCGAACAAGGCGCCACGTTCAAAGTCGACATGACGCTTGATGATGCCAGGGCGGCAGACTTCGACGCCCTGCTCATTCCGGGCGGCCTGTTCAGCCCGGACACATTGCGTACCAATCAGAAAGCCCTGGACTTCGCGTCAGACTTCTTCCGCCAGAAGAAGCCGGTCTTCTCGATCTGCCACGGACCGCAGGTCCTCATTTCGGCCAATCTCGTCAATGGCCGCGAAGTGACAGGCTATGGGGCGATCCAGCAGGATCTCAAGAATGCAGGTGCCCGCGTGCTTGACCAGTCGGTTGTCGTCGATGCCGGCCTCGTGACATCACGTTCACCCGATGACCTTGGCGACTTCAATGCCAAGATTGTCGAGGAAATCTGCGAAGGCAAACATGCCGACCAGCGCCAGTCCGTGACCGCATAACACGGACAGCGTCGCTCCGAAGGGAGTGAAGCGTAGAGACGAAATGCGCCCTCCGTCTGGAGGGCGCATTTTTCGTGTTGCTTTAGCTGCCGATCAGCGTGGGGGTCCGGAGGGGAACGAGGTCACGCTGCAAATACCGACATGTGCCCAGACAGTCCTCTACCGGTTGCCATCCTCGAAATACGCATCCTCCTCATCGTCGGAATACATCGGCTCATCCTCAATGAGGTCATGGTACCTGAAGGGCGGTATCGCGCTCTGATCGCCGTCATCATTCGCCATCTTGACCGCCATCAGGACGGATTGCTTGAACAGGGCCTTCCCCTGCTTCCACTCATCACCGCTCAATTGGAATATCCTGGAGCGTACACTCGTCAGCGCCATGTCGAACGGCCCAGAGCGAGACCAGGGCTCGTCGGATTTCTCTTGCTTGAGCCAGGCCGCATAGAATTTCTCGGCCATGAACGCCTCGGCCCGGCTTTTCTCCGCCTCACTTTGCGTAGAAATGCCGACGATGGACGACCACGCGTCCTCATCATTCTTGCGCCACAACAGTTCGAGATCGGTAATCGACTTATCACTGACAATCGTGTCAAGGAACGCCGCCGTCTCGGGTGAGAGCGTTACATTCAGCGTGCTGGACATCGGCGCCCCGCCCGAGCCGGTTGACCGATAGGTGAAATTGGCCGTGTCTGACCTGAACTGGTCGATCACACGCTGCTCATCCTCACTGACAATATTGTCCTGCAGGATCTTGTTCCTGAGCACTTTGAGTTCGGTCTCACCCGGAGCCCGAACTCGCGACCGTAGCTCCATGAATTTCAGGGCCTTGTAGACATCCGGGCTCACCTCCAGTTCAGGCGGATCGGCCCAGGCTGCCTGCCCTCCCATCACGAGGGCAAACAGGGCTGCTGAAAACACAAGTAACTGGCGCATGGGATTCCTCCTAGATTGACATTAACCGATCAAAGTCGTCCGGCGAGGGCCTTTTCCCATTTCGGCATGGCCTGCCGCCTCAAGGCCCATCGCGCTCATCAGTGCGCTGTCCTCGTCGGCATCGGGGTTGTCGGTTGTCAGCAGGCGGTCGCCGACAAAGATCGAGTTCGCCCCGGCCAGAAGGCACATGGCCTGGCCTTCTTCGGTCATGCCCTCGCGCCCCGCAGACAGGCGCACCCAGCTTGTCGGGAACACGATGCGGCAGACAGCAATCGCGCGCGCCATTTCCAGCACGCTGACTGCCGGGCAGTTGCCGAGCGGCGTGCCCGGAATCGGCACCAGCATGTTGATCGGCACGCTTTCAGGGTGCGGCGTGAGCTTCGACAATTCATGGATCAGGCCGATCCGGTCGGCCCGGCTCTCGCCCATGCCGAGAATGCCGCCGCAGCAAAGCTTCAGTCCCGCGCCGCGCGCCCGGCCCAGCGTTTCCAGCCGGTCGTCATACGTGCGCGTCGAGACCACACTGCCGTAGTATTCCGGCGAGGTATCGAGGTTATGATTGTAATAGTCGAGCCCGGCCTCAGCCAGCGCCTCGGCCTGGCCCGCTTCCAGCATGCCGAGCGTGACGCAGGTCTCGAGACCCTCGGCCTTCACCGCCTCGATCATGGCTGCCACTTTCGGCAGGTCGCGGTCCTTCAGGCTGCGCCAGGCCGCGCCCATGCAGAACCGGTCAGCGCCGTTTTCCCTGGCGCGGCGCGCCGCCTCCACCACCTCGCCCAGCGGCATCAGCTTGGAGGCATCAAGGCCCGTATCGAAATGCGCCGACTGGCTGCAATAACCGCAATCCTCGGCGCAGCCGCCGGTCTTGATCGAGAGCAGCTGGGATTTCTGGACCTTCCCGTCCGGCCAGTTCTGCCGCTTCACGTCCAGCGCCTGTCCGATCAGCGTGTCGAGCGGGCCTTCATACAGGGCTTCGATCTCGTCGCGGGTCCAGTCATGGCGCGGCTGTGTCTGTATCATGGGCAGCAAATCCTTGAAGGAGGGGAAACCGGGTCGGGGTTTGCTAACCGCCATCCAGCGGCGGATCAAGCTTGCGCGCCGTGCCCCGCCTGCGGCATAGGCCAGCCATGCCCGCTGCGCCCTCTTCTCCCGGCTTTGATGCCATCGTGCTTGGCGCCGGTGCGGCTGGCCTCTTCTGCGCAAGCCGGATCGGGCAAAACGGCCAGCGTGTCCTCGTGATCGACCACGCGGCAAAGCCTGCCGAAAAGGTGCGCATATCCGGCGGCGGGCGATGCAATTTCACCAATATTCACACCGCGCCGGACCGGTTCATTTCCGAGAATCCGCATTTCGCCAAGTCGGCCCTCGCCCGCTACACGCCGCAGGACTTTCTCGATCTCCTCGCCCGCCACCAGATCACCTGGCACGAGAAGACCCTTGGCCAGCTGTTCTGCGACCAGAAATCCGGCGCGATCATCCAGATGCTGCTCGGCGAACTGGAAGCTTGCGGCGGCGAGCTTCGCCTCGGCACCGAAATCAACGCCGTCAGCCACGCCGATGGCCTGTTCTCTGTCAACACATCGGCCGGTCAGGTCACCGCGCCCCGGCTCATCGTCGCCACAGGCGGCCTGTCGATTCCGAAAATGGGCGCCACCGGCCTTGCCTATGACATTGCCCGCCAGTTCGGCCATGGCATCATCCCCACACGCGCGGCGCTGGTGCCCTTCGTGTTCACCGGCGCAGACCATGAGGACTTCGCCTCGATCTCCGGCGTTGCCTGTGATGCGCGGGTGTCGACCGGGCGCGCCCGTTTTGACGAGGCGATGCTGTTCACCCATCGCGGCCTGTCCGGCCCGGCCATCCTGCAGGTCTCGTCCTACTGGTCGCCGGGCGAGCCTGTGACGCTCCGCCTCCTGCCCAATACCGACATTGCGGAGACCCTTAAGGCCGCCAAGCGCGACCGGCCCATGCAGACCCTCGGGGCCGCGCTCGAGGGCCTGTTCGCCAAGCGGCTGGCCGAGCTTATCATCACCCGCACCCACACAACACCCGCCAACCGCCTCGCCGACACCTCCCACGCCACACTCGACGCCCTCGCCGCCACCCTCACCGAATGGGTCGTGCGCCCTGCCGGCACGGAAGGCTGGCGCACCGCCGAAGTGACCGCCGGCGGGGTGGACACGGCCAGCCTGTCATCGCGCACGATGGAAAGCCGCCATGTTGCCGGACTCTATTTCATCGGCGAATGCGTCGATGTGACGGGCTGGCTCGGCGGCTATAATTTCCAGTGGGCCTGGGCCAGTGCCGCCGCCGCGGCAACGGGTGTTGCGGTGTCATGAAACCGATGCAACACACTGCTTGACGCAAGGGCGCGCTGGCGCCATTCGGTGGCCCATGCGCCCGCCTGAAAACACCGCCAGCCAGCCTGCCCGGAGGACACTTCTCCTCGGCGGCGGACTGCTTGCCGCCGTGTTCGTCATCTTTATCCTTGGCAAACTTGGCGTCCTTCCCCGCGCAGAAACCCTCAATGCCTGGATGGAAGCCGTCTCCGGCAGCCCCTGGGGCCTGCCCGCCCTGATCCTGGTCTTCTGCGTCGCCGCCTTTCTCGGCGTCCCGCAATTCGCATTGATTGCAGCAGCCGTCGCCCTGTTCGGGCCGTGGCTCGGCTTTGTCTATGCCTGGATCGCCAACATGGCTTCCGGCTCGCTCACGTTCTGGGTCGGCCGCCTGGCAGGCGAGACGGTATTCCGCCGCTATGCCGGGACGACCGCAAACCGCCTTGCCGCCTTCGTCGGCCGCAATGCGATGGCGACAAGCGCCCTCGTACGCAACGTGCCAACCGGGCCATTCATCATGGTCAACATGGCGTTCGGCGTCAGCACCGCGAGGTATCGCGACTTCGCCATCGGCATGGGGGTTGGGGTCCTGCCAAAGATCGCGCTGATCGCCTTCGCAGGCCAGAGCCTGTTTGCCGCGCTCAAGGGCAATCCCGGCATCGCAATCCTGGCCGCTTTCATCGCCGCCGCCATCTACGCGGCCATTGCGCTTTATGCACGCACACGTCTCGCCCCGAAGGGGCAATCTGTTCCCCTGATCAGCGATCCGCCGGTTGACATGGGGGCGAAACGGGATGATTAAAGGCGACATGTGGAACAATTTGCCCCTCAGCCTCCTGCTTACCGGCCCCTGGCCGGTGCCGTCTGCCTGATCAGGGGCAGTCGCGCGGCCAGGGGAATGCTTTAGCCCCCCTAATTTTCCAAGCAGAGCCGCAAACCATGACCACCAATCCTCATATCCGAATTTTCGACACGACCCTGCGTGACGGCGAACAGTCGCCGGGCGCGTCCATGACCCATGTGGAAAAGCTCGAACTCGCCAGCCTGATGGAAGACATGGGCGTCGACGTGATCGAAGCCGGTTTTCCCGCCGCATCCGATGGCGACTTCGCCGCCGTCAGCGCCATCGCCGCCCAGTCGAAAAGCGCCATCATCTGCGGCCTCGCCCGCTCGACTCCTGGCGACATCGACCGCTGCGCCGAAGCTGTCAAACAGGCTGCCCGCCCCCGTATCCACACGTTCATCTCGACCAGCCCGGTGCACATGAAGCACAAGCTGAAAATGGGCCCGAACGCCGTGCTGGAAGCGATCGGCCGCTCGGTTGCCCAGGCCCGCAATCACACGGACGATGTCGAGTGGAGCGCGGAAGACGCCACCCGCACCGATTTCGACTTCCTGTGCAAATGCATCGACGTCGCCATCGCATCAGGCGCCACCACGATCAACGTGCCGGACACGGTCGGCTATTCCCACCCGGAAGAATATGGCGCGCTGTTCCGCCGCCTGATCGAGAACGTGATGAATTCCGACAAGGCGATCTGGTCGGCCCACTGTCACAATGATCTCGGCCTGGCCGTCGCCAACTCGATCTCCGCCGTCGCCAATGGTGCCCGCCAGATCGAATGTGCGATCAACGGCCTTGGCGAACGGGCCGGCAATGCCGCCCTCGAAGAAGTCGTCATGGCGATGAAGGTCCGTGAGGACACGCTGCCCTTCTCGACCACGGTCAATCCGGCCTACCTGTCGCGCGCCTCGGCCATGGTCAGCCGCATCACCGGTTTCCCGGTCCAGTACAACAAGGCCATCGTCGGCAAGAACGCCTTCGCGCACGAGGGCGGCATCCACCAGGACGGCATGCTGAAGAATGCCGAGACCTATGAGATCATGAAGCCGGAAGATGTCGGCGTGGCGAAAACCTCGCTGGTCATGGGCAAGCTGTCCGGCCGTCACGCCTTCCGCGACAAGCTGGAAAGCATGGGCTATTTCCTCGAAGGCGATGCGCTGAACGATGCCTTCAAGCGCTTCAAGGATCTGGCCGACAAGAAGAAGCATGTCTTTGATGACGATATCGCTGTGCTCGTTGATGACCAGCTGGCGGCCGAAGGCGAGCGCATCGTGTTCAAGCGCCTGCGCGTCGTGTGCGGCACGGACGGGCCCCAGACGGCCGAGATCGACCTGACGGTGGATGGCGAGGAAAAATACGCCATTGCACGCGGCAACGGCCCGGTGGATGCCGTGTTCAATGCCATCCGCCAGATCGTCCAGCACAACGCCACACTGGACCTTTACCAGGTCCACGCGGTGACCGGCGGCACGGATGCGCAGGCGACCGTGTCTGTCCGGCTGAATGGCGAAGGCATCATGGCCACGGGGCGTTCATCCGACCCGGATACGCTGGTCGCCAGTGCCAAGGCCTATCTCCACGCCGTGAACAAGCTCGAGGCCCGCAAGGCCAAGCGCAAGGCAGCCTGAGGAACCATCCCGCACCTCACGCGATTCAGGTGTTCATACATCCTGGATCGCGTTAGGAAGCGGGCATGGCCAAGATAAACAATCTGGAATCGCTCCTGTCGAGCCTGACGGAATGCACGTCAGGCGATCAAGTCACCGTTCGTGACATGCTGAATGCCGTCGGGCGGCGTTCCTATGGACCGATCCTGCTCTTGCTTGGCTTCATCGCCATCTCGCCGCTGACGATCCTTCCGGGCACCAGCTGGGTGACCGCGCTTGTTATCCTGCTGATTGCCGGACAGATCCTGCTGGGGCGCACTTTTCCCTGGGTGCCGAAACGCATTCTCGACATGACCTTTCCCCGGGCGGCCCTGGTGAGCGGCGTCGAACAGGCCCGCAAATATGCCCGGCCCGTGGACAAGGTGCTGAAGCCGCGCCTCCCTTTCCTGTCGCAGCCACCCTTTATCGGCCTTGCGGCGCTTGTTTGCATTGCCGCTGCACTTTTGATGTTTCCCCTCGGGCTCGTACCGTTCGGCCCGGTATTGCCCAGCCTGGCGGTGCTTCTCTTCGGCCTCGGCCTGACCGCCCGCGACGGCGTCGTGCTGATCGGGGCGGGCTGCGGGCTCGCCGGAGCGGTATGGGTACTGTTACGGGTCTGGTCGGCCCTGCCTTTCGGCTAATGCGCGGGAAATTCCCGTATCAGGACAGTTGCCTTGCGCCGCTTTGACGGCGCCTGTTACATGAAACCGTGCAGAACGCGCGGGACCCGGGGATTATGACCAATCTCAGCTATTCAGAAGACCGCACCATCAGGTCACGCGTTCGCGGGCGGCCGCGCCCACATGTGCCCTTCATGCCCTATGGCCTGATTCCACTCCTCGGCCTGCTCGTCGTCTTCTGGATGGGGATGGGACCTTTCGCCCGCCATATTGTCGAGCAACGCGCCATCCAGTCCGCCGAACAAACCCTGGCGGCCAATGGTGCCGACTGGGCCAGCGCGAGAGTATCCGGCCAATGGGTCTGGCTGGAAGGCCAGCCTCCCTCCCGCATGGAAGGCGAGCAGCTCATCGCGCTTGTGCGCGCGGCCCAGACGCCCACCTGGCTTGGGTCTGCCACGCCTGTGACACGTGTTTTTGCCTCGTTCGGTTCAGGCGTGGTCATGCCTACGGCGATCAGAAAGCCCGAATGGACCTATCGCCTTTCAGACGGCGAGCTGAAGCTCGAAGGCATTGTGCCCGATGACGTCACGCGCGCGTCGCTGGTCGCTGCGGCCGAAAGCAAGATCGACCCGCCCCGCATCGCCAGTGTCGCAGATATCCTGGAAGTCACCCACGTGGCAAACAATCCGGAATATACAGAGGTCGCCCTGCATGCGATCGAGGCGCTCAGCCGCTGTGACCGCGGCGTGGCCGCTTTCCTGGACGAGGAGTTCTCGCTGAAATGCGAACTGCCGGAATCGGGCGCTGCCGCCGTCAAGCAACTGGTCGCCAGCCCTCTTGCCGTCGGCCGCCTTGGCAATATCGACATCCTGCCCAATGAAGCGGTGGCGACCTGCGAGACATCGCTCGCAGACCTTCTCGGCACGGCCCACATACAGTTTGCCCCGTCCAGCGCCGAAATCGACCCGCGCAGTTCGTCGCTTCTGCAATCCGTCGCCGATGCCGCAACAGCCTGTCCCGGTACGCTGCGCATAGAAGGGCATACTGACAGCATGGGCACGGCGAATGCGAATGAACTGCTGGGCGATGCCCGCGCTGAAGCGGTGCGCGATGCCTTGATCGCTCGCGGCGTACCCGCTGACCGCCTGCGCGCCGAAGGCTTTGGTGCGCGAAAGCCGATTGACGACAACAGCACGGCGGAAGGCCGCGCGCATAACCGGCGCATCGAAATTCGCGTCGTCCGTGCATCCGATTGACCCGGGCGGCCCATTCGGGCTCTTTTGGGCTAGCGAGACAATATTATGTGGTTCCTTCTTACTCAGATTTTCCCCCTGCTGCTGCTGGCCGCCATTCTTGGCGCCGTGCTGGCCTATTGGTGGCTGAGAAACCGGCAGGAAGGCATCACCGAATCCCATGAGCGGATTACGGAGCGGCTGGACGCCCTCAGCGCCCGCCCCGAGCCCGCCGCGCGGGAAGATTATGAGGCCGGCATGGCGCTCATCTCCTCGGCTGTCAGGTCGCTGCGCATGCCCGACATGGATCCGGTGAACCAGCGTCTTGCAGCCGTCGAAGGGGCCATTTCAGGCATTGTCATGCCTGAAACCGATCTTGGTCCCCTCCAGGCCATGCTCGAAGGCATGGACACGCGCCTCAACCAGATCGAACGCGCCATCACGGGCTTCACTCTTCCCGAAACCGACCTCCGCCCGCTTGAGGGCAAGCTGGACGGCCTGGAATCGCGCCTGACGAGCCTCGCCGCCTCGGTCGCCGAACTCAATAATACAGACCTTTCCCCGGTCGACAGGCGTTTAGGCCAGCTCGAAGAATCCCTGGCCGCGATCAAACTGCCCGAAGTCGATCTCGGCCCGCTGCATAGCGGTCTCGCCCGTCTTGACCTCACCATTGCCGGGCTGGACCGCCCGCAAACCGATCTCGGGCCTCTCCAGACACGGCTGTCAGAATTCGAGTCCCGCATCTCCCTGCTCGGAGACCGCCTCGAAGCGGCGCAGAAGCGCGACTTCGACAAACTGTCATCCGAAATCACAAGCGTCGCCTCGGGCGTGTCGGGCATCGAAATGCCGGACCTTGGCGCCGTCTATCAAAGGCTGGTCAGCGTCGAACACGCCATCGCGAGCTTCACCATTCCCGAGCCCAACATGACACCGCTCTATGAGCGGATGGCCGCGCTCGAGGAATCGCTGGCCGCGGTACGCGCCAACCTGCCCGGGACGCCGGACCTGACACTGGTCGAGCGGCGCATTGCCAGCCTGCAGGAAGCCTTCCTGACGCAAACCCCGCCTGACCTGACAC
>Ga0209231_1000773_pt1 | contig 15322 bp, 12 predicted proteins | sample Deesub45470m_DNA_FD_188086 | JGI IMG/M metagenome (GOLD analysis project Ga0209231, IMG submission 188086) | Deep subsurface microbial communities from North Pacific Ocean - 450_OLKR46/470m Metagenome (SPAdes) (version 2) | ecosystem: Environmental > Terrestrial > Deep subsurface > Unclassified ... | reverse complement strand
CGGCGGCGATGCGGTCCATCTCGGTCTGGATGGCGGCAGGCTCATCGACATGACCACGGAAGATCGCGCTCACGACGATCGCACCCTCGGGCAGTGCGCTGTGGCGATAGGTATAGCCGAGGTCGGCAGCAGACAGCGTCTTGCGCTGTCCCGACCGCAACACGACGTCCGCCTCGATCAGCACGTCCTTGACCTCACGACCATAGGCGCCCCCGTTCATGCGGACGAAGCCGCCGACGGTGCCCGGGATGGATCGCAGGAACTCGACCCCGCCGATCGCGGCATCGCGCGCGGTCGAGGACACCAGGATACCGCTCGCCCCGCCGCCGCAGCGCAGGGTTGTTGCATCCAGGCGCTCGACCCTGGCGAACGGCTTGCCGAGGCGGATGACCACGCCGGGGACACCCCCGTCGCGCACGATCATGTTCGAGCCGAGGCCAAGGCCCATCACCGGCACCGCCGGATCGAGCGCGGCCAGGAAATCGCAGAGGTCATCGACGTCGGCGGGCTCGAACAGCCATTCGGCCGCGCCGCCGCTCTTGAACCAGACAAGCGGTGCCAGCGGGGCGTCAGCCGTCAGCCTGCCGCGCACGGGCGGCAGTGACGAAGATGCGGCGCTGCTGGCGGTGAGGGTCACGTCCTGCCGACGCCCCCCGTCGCTATGCCCAAGGGCCGGGTCATGCGTTCCGCTCCGCGGCTATCGCTGTAGCGAGCCCTGCCGCCCATTTGGTAATATCGCCCGCCCCCAGGCAGATCACCATGTCGTCGGCCCCGATCGTCGCGGCGAGTGTCGTCGCGAGCGCCTCGGGGCCCGCGATGACCTGGGCCGCACGGTGGCCGCGCTGCTTGAGACCGGCGACGAGAGCCGCTGCGTCGACGCCCTCGATCGGAGCCTCACCGGCCGCATAGACCGGCGTCACATAGACGCTATCAGCGTCATTGAAGGCGGTCTGGAAATCGACCATCAGGTCGCGCAGGCGGGTATAGCGGTGCGGCTGGACGACCGCGATCACCTTCGATCGGGCGCCTTCGCGCGCCGCCGCGAGCACCGCGCGGATTTCGACCGGGTGATGGCCGTAATCGTCGATGATCGTCACGACGCCGTCGCCGACCGGAATCTCGCCGACCTTGGTGAAGCGCCGTTTCACCCCGCCGAACGTGGCGAAACCGTTGGCGATGATGGCGTCGGAGATGTTCATTTCGAGCGCGACGCCGATCGCGGCCAGGGCGTTCTGGACATTGTGGCGGCCGGGCATGGGCAGGGTGACGCCCTCGATCCGCCGGGTGTCGCCGTCGCGATTGCGGATCACGACGTCGAAGCGGTTGCCGCCCGGGATCGGCGTGACATTGTCGCCGCGGACATCGGCCTGCGCCGAGAAGCCATAGGTCACGACCTTGCGGTCGCGGACGCGCGGGATGATCGCCTGGACCTCGGGATGGTCGATGCACAGCAGCGCCGCGCCGTAGAAGGGGACGTTCTCGACGAACTCGACGAAGCAGTCCTTCACCTTCTCGAACGAGCCATAATGGTCGAGATGCTCGGGATCGATATTGGTGACGACCGCGATCGTCCCGTCGAGCCGCAGGAAGCTGCCGTCGCTCTCGTCGGCCTCGACCACCATCCAGTCGGATGCGCCGAGCCGGGCATTGGAGCCGTAGCTGTTGATGATGCCGCCGTTGATCACGGTCGGGTCGACGCCGCCGGCGTCCAGGATCGCGGCGACCATCGACGTGGTCGTCGTCTTGCCGTGGGTGCCGGCGATCGCGACGGTCGACTTCAGCCGCATCAGTTCGGCGAGCATTTCGGCGCGGCGAACGACGGGGATGCGCTTCTCCAGCGCCAGTTCGACCTCGGGATTGCCGCGCTTGATCGCGGTCGATGTGACGACAACCGCCGCATCGCCCAGATTCTCGGCCTTGTGGCCGATCATCACTTCGATCCCGCGCGCGCGCAGCCCCTCGACGACATAGCCCTCGGCCACGTCGGAGCCCTGCACCTTATAACCGAGATTGTGCATCACCTCGGCGATGCCGGACATGCCGATCCCGCCGATGCCGATGAAATGGATGGTGCCGATGTCGGTTGCGACACCCTTCATGCGAATGCGCCTTTCAAGGGACGGAGTTCCAGTTTTTCCACGGGGATGGGTTCGACGATCGGATCGGGGCCGATCCGCTCGACGAGATCGGCGAGTTCCTCGGCGGCGTTGGGGCGACCCACGCCGCGTGATCGCTTGGCCGCGTTGATCAAAGCCTGGGGATCGAGCGCCAGCTTCTGCATCTGCTTGGCGAGTTCCTGCGGCGTGAAATTCTCCTGCCGAATCGCCCGCGCGCCGCCGACCTGCGCCAGCTCGCGGGCATTGGCGGTCTGGTGGTCGTCGGCGGCCGAAGGCAGCGGGATCAGGATGGCGGGGCGCCCCGCGACGCTGATGTCGGCGATGGTCGAGGCGCCGGCACGGGCGATCACCAGATGGGCCCAGGCCAGCCGCTCGGGCAGGTCGGTGAAATAGGTGGCGAGATCGGCGGGAATGCCCAGCACCTTATATTTGCTGCGCACCATCTCGATATCCTCGGGCCGGCATTGCTGCGTCACCTGCAGCCGGCGGCGGAAACCCTGCGGCAGCAGCGCCAGGCCGTCGGGGACGACGTCGGACAGGATCGACGCACCCTGGCTGCCGCCGGTCACCAGCACCCGGAAGATGCTGTCGGGGCCGAGTTCGGGGAAGGGCTGGTCGCGGATGTCGCGGACGATGTCGCGCACCGGGTTGCCGACGAGGAAGGTCTTCTCCTCGAACTTCGGGTTCAGCCGCTGGACGACCGGATAGGCGGTGGCGATGGCATCGACCTTGCTCGCGACCAGCCGGTTGACCCGGCCGAGCACGGCATTCTGCTCGTGGATCACGGTGGGTACGCGGCGCTTGAAGCCTGCGCGCAAGGCGGGGAGCGCGGGATAGCCGCCGAAGCCGATCACCGCCGACGGATCGAAAGTCGAGTAGAGCTGCGCCGCCATCGCCGTGCCGGCGCGAATATCGCGATATGCTTTCAGCCATTCGCGCGGGCCGCCGCCCAGCCGTCCGGCCGGGATGATGTGGGTCTGGACGCCGTCGAACAGGCCGGGGATGCGCGCGCCGCGCTCGTCGGTAACCAGCGCGACCCTGTGGCCGCGCTTCATGAGTTCTGCCGCCAATGCATGCGCGGGGACCATATGGCCTCCGGTACCGCCCGCCGCGAGGACGAAGTGTCGCCTGATCGTCATCGTCCGTTCCATCGCACCGTGTAGGTCGCTTCCTTGAGATGAGGATTTTCGCGGGTGAACGCGAGCAGCAGGCCCATGCCGATCGACAGCGCGATCATCGACGAGCCGCCATAGCTGATGAAGGGCAGCGTCATGCCCTTGGACGGGGCAAGCCCGACATTGACCATCATGTTGATGAGCGCCTGCAATCCGAACTGAGAAACCAGGCCCGCCGAGGCGAGCAGCAGGAAATCATTTTCCTCACGCAACAGGCGCAGACTGACGCGGGCGATGATCGCCAGATAGAGGCAGGCGATCGCGACGCAGGCGATCAGACCGAACTCTTCGCCGATCACAGAGAAGATATAGTCGGTGTGCGGCTCGGGCAGGCTGAACTTTTCGGTGCCGGCGCCGGGGCCGGTGCCGAGCAGGCCGCCATTGGTCAACGTCGCATGGGCGCGGTCGACCTGATAGGTGTCGCCCTCCTTGAAGAGGAATTTGTTGATGCGCTCGGTCGCCACCGAATAGAAGAGATAGGCCGCTACGATCGCCGCGAGGCCGCCCGCGCCGAGCATGCCCAGCAGCTTGAGCGAGGCACCCGACAGCATCAGCAGAACGACCCACACCGACACGAAAATCACGGTCTGGCCAAAGTCGGGCTGTTTCATCAGCAGCGCCGCGATCACCAGCATCGGTACGACCGAGATCAGCGCGAAGGGCAGGCCGGGATTGCGGGCGCGCAGCGAGAACAGCCACGCCATGCCGACGGCGAACATCGGCTTCAGAAACTCGGACGGCTGGATCTTCGCCGGGCCGATCGAAATCCAGCGGGTCGCGCCATTGGCCGTGCTGCCCAGGACGGGTACCAGCGCGAGAAGGGTCAAAAAGATCAATCCGCCGATCAGCGCCGCGCGGCGCGCCATCTGCATCGGCAGGGCCGACACGCTGAGCATCACGGGCACCGCAATGACCGTCCAGCCGAGCTGCATCCAGAAATAATGGCGGGCGGCGACGGTGACGCCTGCGCCCGAGTACCGCACGCCGGCGGCGGGCGAGGCGGCGGCGACCGCGATCAGGCCGACGCCGATCAGGATCGTCACCAAGAGGAGGAGGACGCGGTCGATCTCCCAGAACCAGCGCGCGATGGGCGTGCGCTTGCCGCGTCCGAACCGCGAGCGCTTGAAGGGCGAGGGAGGGGATGGAGACGGCACGGACGAGTCGAAGGACACGGAGACGTTCATAGCCGAAGCCCCTCCACCGCGCGACGGAAAGCGTCGCCTCGTGCCTCATAATCGCTGAACTGGTCGAACGATGCGCAGGCGGGCGACAGCATCACCACCTCGCCCGGCCGGGCGGCGGCGGCGGCGGCGGCGACGGCCTGGTCGAGCGTCTTGCTCTCGGTGACCGGCTTGCCGGCGTCGCGCAGGATGCGGGCGTACATCGGGCCCGCATCGCCGATCGTGTAGCCGGCGACGACATGGGCGAAATAGGGCGCGCAATCGTCGAGATCGTCGGTCTTGGGCACGCCGCCGAGGATCCAGTGGATCTTCGGATAAGCGCCCAGCGCAGGCGCGGTCGCCGTGGCGTTGGTCGCCTTGCTGTCGTTGACGAACAGGATGCCGGCCTTTTCGGCGATCCGCTCCATGCGGTGTGGCAGCCCGGGATAGGAAGCGAGGCCCTTGTCGATCGCCCCTTCGGGAATGCCGAGCGCGCGGGCGACCTGAATGGCGATGACGGCATTCTGGGCGTTATGGGGGCCTTGCAACGCTGGCCAGTCGTCCTGGCCACGCACGTCGGTCGAACGGACGCCGATCGTGCCGGCATGGCGGCTTGCGATCGCGCGGCTCGGTTCGTCCTCGACGGCGATGATGGCGGCATGGCCGGGCGACTGCATCGCGAACAGCCGTTCCTTGCTCGCCGCATAGCCGGCGAAACCGTCATAGCGGTCGAGATGATCGGGAGTGATGTTGGTCAGCACCGCGACGTCGCAGTCGAGGCTTTGCGTGATGTCGATCTGGTAGCTCGACAGTTCGAGAACATAGACGCCGCCTTCGGCAAGCGGATCGCGGCCAAGGATCGGCAGGCCGATATTGCCGCCCATCAGGGTCGGCACGCCCGCCGTCTCCAGGATATGCTTGATCAGCGCGGTCGTAGTCGACTTGCCGTTGGTGCCGGTGATCCCGACGACCTTGTGCGGTGGCAGGGACGGACGGGCCTGGGCGAACAGCTCGACGTCGCTGATCACCGGCACGCCGAAGCTGGCGGCATGGCCGGCGATCGGATGCTTGTTGAGTGGCACGCCCGGCGAGACGACGACGCCGGCGAAGCCGGTCAGGTCGATTTCGGTCGGGTCGGCCAGAATCAGATCGTCGCTCCGGCGGAGGCCGGAGCCGCCAGTGGCAGTCGCGTTCTCCGCTTCGTTGCGATCCCGGCCTTCGCCGGGATGACGCTGGAGGAGTGCTGTCCGCGCAGCCTCATTCGTATCCCACGCCGTCACCTTCGCGCCCGAGGCAAGCAGCGCCTCGACCGTCGCCAACCCCGAGCGTGCGAGGCCGAGGACGGCATAATGCTTGTGGGCGAAGGCGGGGCTCGTGATCACCGCAGCTTCAGCGTCGCGAGGCCGGCGAGCGCGAGGACGAAGGAGATGATCCAGAAGCGGATCACCACGGTCGGCTCGCTCCAGCCGAGCTGTTCGAAATGGTGGTGGATCGGCGCCATGCGGAAGATGCGCCGGCCGGTCCGCTTGTAGAAGAAGACCTGCAGGATCACCGAGATCGTCTCCATCACGAACAGGCCGCCGACGATCGCCAGCACGATTTCATGATGCGCGACGACCGAGATGACGCCGAGCGCACCGCCGAGGGCGAGGCTGCCGGTGTCGCCCATGAACACGGCGGCCGGAGGCGCGTTGAACCACAGGAAGGCGAGCCCGCCACCAATGATCGCAGCGGTCAATATCGTCAGGTCGCCCGCGCCCGGAACATGCGGAATGCCCAGATATTGGGCGAATTTCGCGTTACCGACCAGATAGGCGATGACGAAGAAGGCGAGGCTGGCGATCACCACCGGCATGATGGCGAGTCCGTCGAGCCCGTCGGTCAGGTTCACCGCATTGCCGAAGGCGACGATCACGAACGCCGCGAAGACGACATAGAAGGGACCGAGGTCGATCACCGGGCCGTTGTAGAAGGGCACATAGAGTTCGGTGCCGTTGCCGGATACGATCAGCCAGCTCGCAAGGCCGGCGATCACGAATTCGCCGAGGAGACGGACCTTGCCCGACACGCCGTGATGGCTGCGCTTCTTGACCTTGTCATAGTCGTCGAGGAAGCCGATCAGGCCGAAGCCGAGCGTCACGCCGATGCAGGCCCAGACATAGCGGTTGTTCAGGTCCATCCACAGCAGCAGCGACACCATCACCGAGATGAGGATCAGCAGCCCGCCCATCGTCGGCGTTCCGACCTTCAGCAGGTGAGTCTGCGGACCGTCGGCGCGGATCGGCTGTCCCTTGCCCTGGCGGACCCGGAGCCAGCCGATGAAGCGCGGGCCGATGATCAGGCCGATGAACAGCGCCGTCATCGCCGCCGCGCCCGCGCGAAAGGTGATGTAGCGGATGAGGTTGAGCACGCCCGGAAACCCGAGCTGTTCGGCTAACAGGTAGAGCATGTCGTCCTTTCGCCGGCTCCGCCCCGCGAGCGCAGATGCTCGACGAGGCGCGAAAGACCGATCGCGTTAGATCCCTTGATCAATATGGCGTCGCCGGGCGCTATGATGGCATCGATCGACTCGATGGCCGCGCCGGCGTCGGCCACATGCGCGATTTCCATGCGGCCCTCAAGAGCGTTCGCGAGCGCCGCCATCTCGGATCCGACGAGCAGTGCGAAATCCACCCTGGCGTCGCGCAACGGCCCGGCGAGCCCGGCATGATAACCGGCGGATCCGCTGCCCAGCTCCCGCATCTCGCCCAGGACGGCGATCCGACGGGCGGCCTTCTGCTCGCCCAGCGACTTGATCGTCGCCGCCATCGAGGCCGGGTTGGCATTGTAGCTTTCGTCGATCAGCAGCGCCTCGCCCGAACCCGCGGCTATGCGGCTACGCTGCCCCCGTCCGGGAAGCCCTTCCATTTCCGCGAAGGCCAGGCCGGCCGCAGCAAGATCGCCCCCGATGGCCCAGACCGCCGCGATCACCGCCATCGCGTTCGACACCCAATGGTCGCCTGGCGGGGCGATGGTGAAGGTGACTTCGGCTTCGGGCAGGACGAGCGAGACCAGTGTGCCCTTGTCGAGCGGGATGACGTCCTGCGCGTGAATGTCGGCAGCGCGATCGAGCCCGAAGGTCAGGATTCGATCGGCATGCGGTCTGGCGGCTGCGATCAGCCGATCGCGATGCGGGCTGTCATAGGGGATGATCGCGGTGCCGCCGGGTTCGAGACCCTCGAAAATCTCTCCTTTGGCGTCGGCGATATCGGCTTCGCTGTCGAAATAGGCGCTGTGGGCCGGTGCAATCGCGGTGACGATCGCGACATGCGGGCGAACGAGGCGCGTGAGCGCCGCCAGTTCGCCGGAATGGTTCATGCCCATCTCGAATACGCCGATGGCCGTATCGGCCGGCATCCGGGCGAGGCTCAACGGTACGCCGGTATGGTTGTTGTAGCTTTTGACTGATCGATGGACCTGGCCGGGCAGGGCGCGGTCGAGGCAGGCGAAGAGCGCTTCCTTCGTACCGGTCTTGCCGACCGATCCGGTTACGCCGATCACCTTGCCGGCCATCCGCGCTCGTGCAGCGGCGCCGAGCGCATCGAGCGCGGCGACGGTGTCGGCGACGCGGACGTGTGGGCCGTTGCAGGCGTCCGAGACGATCGCGCCCGCCGCCCCCGAGGCAAAGGCCTTGTCGAGAAAGCGGTGGCCGTCGGTCGTCTCGCCCTTCAGCGCGACGAACAGGTCGCCGGCCCCGATCTCGCGCGAATCGAAAGCGACGCCGTTGGCGCGGAAATCGCCATGCACCTCGCCGTCGGTCGCAGCGGCGATGTCGAAGGCGGTCCAGAGCGGGGCCATCATGCCGCGCACTCCCGGGCGACGGTGACGTCGTCGAACGGCAGGACCCGCATCTGCTCTCCCGCGCCGACGATCTGGCCTTGTTCATGGCCCTTGCCGGCGATGAGGACGATGTCGCCGGCCTCGGCCTGGGCGATGGCGGCGGCGATCGCCTCGCGCCGGCCGCCGATCTCGATCGCGCCGGGCGCGCCGGCCATGACGTCGCGGCGGATCGCCGCGGGGTCTTCGCTGCGGGGATTGTCGTCGGTAACGATGGTGCTGTCGGACAGCCGGGTCGCGACTTCGCCCATCAGCGGGCGCTTGCCGGTGTCACGGTCGCCGCCTGCGCCGAACACGGTGATCAGCCGGCCGCTGGCGTGCGGGCGCAGCGCCTGGATGGCGGCGTCGAGCCCGTCGGGCGTATGCGCATAATCGACGTAGATTGGAGCACCCGTCCGGCTGATCGCGGCGCGTTCGAGGCGGCCGCGGACCGGCGCGACCCGCTGGAGATTGGCCAAGGTGACGTCGGCGTGGCCGCCGGTGGCGATGACCAAGCCCGCTGCAACCAGCGCATTAGCGGCCTGATAGGCGCCGATCAGCGGGAGCTTCACGTCGCACGGCTTGCCGTCGACCACCAGCTTGAGAGTCTGGCCGAGCGCGGTCGGAATGCGCTCGATAAGGCGAAGCGTTTCGCCGGAGCTGCCTACGCTGAGTACCTTTACGCCACGTGTCCGTACAGCGGCGATGATATCGGCCGATTTCGGGTCGTCGGCCCAGACGACGACGGCGCCGTCCTGGTCCACCACATCGGTGAACAAGCGCAGTTTCGCCGCGAAATAGTCTTCCATCGTGCCGTGATAATCGAGGTGATCGCGGCTCAGATTGGTGAAGGCGGCGGCGCGCACCGGCAAGCCTTCGGTGCGGTATTGCGACAGGCCATGGCTCGATGCCTCGAAGGCGGCGTGAGTCACGCCTTCCTTTCGAAGTCCGGCCATGTTCGACAGGAAGGTGACGATGTCGGGCGTGGTCAGGCCCGTCGAAACCTGTTCGTCGGCCGTGGTGACGCCCAGCGTACCGATCGACGCTGCGTGGAAGCCCGCCATTCGCCACAGTTGACGGGTCAGCTCGACGGTCGAGGTCTTGCCGTTGGTGCCGGTGACGGCGACGGTGTTGTCGGGGAAGGGCGCGAAGAAGCGCGCCGCCAGCTGCGCGAACAGGCGGCGCGGCGCGGCATCGGTCAGGTGCAGCGCGCCGGTCACGGAGACGCCGGGCGCGGAAACGATCGCGACCGCGCCATCGGCGATCGCCTGCGCGATGAAATCCTCGCCGTTGAAGCGGCTGCCCTTGAACGCGCCGAAGATCGTGCCCGGTGCGACCTTGCGGTTGTCGATGGCGAAGCCGGTGACGCGTGCGTCGCAGCCTTCGGGCACAATGCCAGTCAGAAGGTCAGTCAATCGCATGGACGCCCTTCTCCTTTGCTTCCGGCTTATAGACGAACGGCATCATGTCGGAGACGTCGATGTCCTTGCTGGGGTCGGGAATGACGCCCAGCAGCGGGCCGACCCGCGAAATCACCGCTTTCACGGCCGGCAGGGCGTTCCACGCCGCGGTGCGGAAGCCGTAGGTTTCGGGGATGCCCTTCGGTTCGTCCATCGTCACCACGACGACATAGCGCGGCGCGTCCATCGGGAAAGCCGCGGCGAACGTGGTGACGAGGCTGTTGTGGATGTAGCGGCCGTTGAGGTTCTTCTCGGCGGTTCCGGTCTTCCCGCCGACCCGCAGGCCCGGAATATCTGTTCCCCGGCCCGTGCCTTCCTTGACGACGAGCCGCATCAGCTGGCGGACGCGGTAGCTGGTCTGTTCCGAGATCACGCGCTTCCCCTGCGGAACCTGTCCGGGCTGGCGTTTGAGCATCGTCGCCGGGCGCATGATGCCGCCATTGACCACAGCCGCATAGGCATTGGCCAGATGGAGCTGGCTGACCGCGATGCCATGGCCATAGGCGACCGTCATCACGGTCGTGCGCGCCCAATAGCCGGGCCAAAGCGGCTTGCCACGCGCACCGAGCTCGAGATCGGCGGCGCGATCGAAGCCGAGCTTGCGAAAGAAGGCCTTGGTGCGCTCCGGCCCGATTTCCTCGGAAATGCGTGCAGTTCCGATGTTCGACGAGTGGATCAGGATGTCGGGCACCGACATCCAGCGATTCTCCGGATGGTCGTCCCTGATCCGGAAGCCGCCGACCTGGATCGGCGCCGTCGCATCGTACCGCTTGCCGAAATCGGTGATCACGCCCTGTTCGATGGCGTTCGCCATCGTCAGCACCTTGAAGGTCGATCCGAGTTCGTAGACCGAACTGATCGCGCGATTGTAGCGCGCGTCGGGACGCAGCGGGTCTGTGCCGACCGGGATCAGGCCGGGCGCGTTCGAGTTGAACACGGGCAGCGACGCCATGGCGAGCACTTCGCCGGTATGGACATCGAGCACGACGCCCGCGCCCCCGACCGCGAAATATTTCTCGGCCGAGGTGCGGATAGCGCTTTCGAGGGCAGCCTGTACCCGGCTGTCGATCGACAGCGCCGCTGGCTGGCTGCCATTGGCACCACTGGTCAGCCTCTTGTCGAGATAGGCCTCCATGCCGCTCACCGGCACGCCGCCAATGTCCATATAGCCGATGACCTGGCTGGCCATTGTGCCTTGCGGATAGAAGCGCTTGGGTTCGGAGACTTCTTCGATCGCCGGCTCGCCGAGCAGGCGGACGGCGTGGATCTTGGCCGGGGTCGCCCCGCGCTCGAGATAGACGAACTTGCGCTTTCCGTTGAGGATGCGGCGATATTGTTCGACGGTACGGGTGGGAAAAAGCCGGGCAAGTTCGGTTGCCAGCTTTTCCTTGTCGCCGATCACCCGGGGCGGACGAATGGCAAGGCTTATGCCCTTGATCGTCGCTGCCAGGACGATGCCGTTGCGATCGGTGATGTCGGCACGCGAGCCGATGCTCGCGACGACCGGACTGCGATCAGGGGCGTCGAACACCGCCAGATACAGCAGCCGCACCGCGATCACACCGATCATCAGTGCGAACAGCAGCATCAACACGATCAGCCGGTAATGGGCGACGCGGACATTGTCGTTGGTCTTCACGAGGGCGCGGTCGCGCTGCTGGGCGAGCCCGGCGGCGATCGCGTTCATTGCTTCCCCTTGCGGGCGCGGGCGGGCGTCTCCTCGGCCAGGCCATCCAGGAAATTATCATCAAGCCGGACCGCGCGGATCAACTTGCGCTCCGCCACTTCCCGCACGGGCGAGGCGCCCTGCGGGGCCAGTGCCGACGGAGTCGGCTGGACATAATTGGCCTGGTGCAGCGTGGGCTGCGGCGGCTGGACCTGCGCCGGGGCGGCGACGGCGCGAACCCGCGGAGCGTCGAGCCCGTTCTCCTCGATCTGCGTGTAGCTGACCTTGTTGAGCGCGCCATGGCTTGCGACGATCGCGGGATCGAGCGGCAGGCCCTGCGGCTGGGTCAGCGCAACCAGCCGGACCGACGTGGTCACGAACTGCTCCGGCCCCGGGGCCTGAAGACCATAGACCGTCTGGTTCCACTTCTCGATCTGGGCGAGCCCGCCGCGCGTGTCGATCTCGGTCCGCAGCTCGCGGATGTCCTGCTGGGTGGCGACGATCTTGCGCTCGACGCTGGTCAACTCGGCCCGCTTCGCGGCGACCGTCTGCGAGACCATGTAGAAGGAGAGGGCGGCGACACAAATGCCGCCTGTCCAGACCACATCCTTGAAGCGGGTCGTGATCATCCCTGACGTCCTTCCTTCTTGGGGGCGATGCCCCACGGCGCTGCTTCGGTCCGCCGGGCGACGCGGAGCGTTGCCGAACGGGACCGGGGGTTTCGGGCCAGTTCCGCCTCACCCGCGCGAACGGGTTTGGCGACGGCCTCGAAGCTGGGACGCGGCCCCCCGGCGCGCGCATCTGGAAGGTGACGGGAACCGGCCGGCGTCGCGCCGCTGCGTTCGCGCAGGAAGCGCTTCACGATCCGGTCCTCGATCGAATGGAAGGAGACGATCGCCAGTCGTCCTCCCGGGCGCAGGACGCGCTCGGCGGCGGCGAGCCCCTGCTCGAGCTCGTCGAGCTCGGCGTTCAGGTGGATGCGGATCGCCTGGAAGGTGCGGGTCGCCGGATCCTTCTTCTCATGCGGCCGATAGCCGAGCGCACGGCGGACGACTTCGGCCAGTTCCAACGTCCGGGTGATCGGCCGCGCATAGACGATGGCGCGGGCGACGCGGCGGGCGCGGGGCTCCTCGCCCAGTTCGTGCAGGACATCGGCGATTTCGGCTTCGTCGGCGGTGTTGACGAAGTCGGCGGCGGTCATGCCGCTCTTCTCCATCCGCATGTCCAGCGGGCCGTCGGACTGGAAGGAAAAGCCGCGGTCGGCGCGGTCGATCTGCATCGACGACACACCGATGTCGAGCGTAACGCCGTCGACCTGATCGATGCCGCGCTCGCTCAGCGCCTCGGCCATGCGGGAGAAACGGTCGGGTACGAGAATCAACCGGTCGCCATGCTCGCTTTCGAGGGCGCGGCCTTCGGCGATCGCATCGGGATCGCGGTCGAACGCATAGACCCGCACACCCGCCTTTAGCAGGGCGCGGGTATAGCCGCCGGCGCCGAACGTGCCGTCGACGTGGGTTTCATCGGTCGCGGGCGCGAGACCGGCGATGACTTCGTCGATAAGTACGGGAATATGGGGCGCGGAGGGAGTCATGCGCGCTCCTTCCGCCTGGCGAGAAGCTCTTCCATTTCCTCGATGACGTCGCCGGATTCGCCGCCGGCCGCATCGCGGAGCACGTCGGGACTCCAGATGCGGAAACGCCGGCCACGGCCGACGAAGAAGGCGTCATTGCCGATCTGCGCCTTGGCGCGCAGCCGATCCGGCAGGACCATCCGGCCCGCCGTGTCGAAATTGACGTCCTTCATCTGGGGGAAGGTCTCGGCCTCCAGCCGGTCGAGCACATCGCCGACAAGCTCGCCCGTCTGTTCGGAAACGCGGGCGGCATGGGCGTTCATCTGCTCTTCGGTCTCGGCGATCTGCAGGCCGTCGCTGACCTCGATGCATTTCAGGGCTGCGTTGAATGTCATGCGCAGAGTGCGGCCGAGGCCGGTCGCCACCTTGGGCGCCCCCGAACGGATATCGATCGTCTGACGGAAGGCAGCCGGGAGCGATACGCGCCCTTTCAGGTCTACGCCGTTCAAATGAACGTCATTGAAGACCGCACCACCCGCCGACACCGACGCACCCCAATTCTAAACGAGGAGAGCACCGCTGGGACCGCGCCGTCCTTTCGGACCGGCGGGAGGCGTCAATACGCCAAGCGATACTCCCCACCCCATTTCACCATTGAGATGTACTTGGGTTGAGGTGCCATTTCAAAGGATATTTCTGCCACTTTATGGTTTTTCATGGTTCAGCTTGTGGATTCACGGGAAAGTAGGGAGCGAAGTGGATGGGTCCCGGACCTGCGGAAGCGCAGGAATCCGGGCACAGGGCCGCAGATAGACCCTGTGGATAAGTCTGTTCAGAAGTTGTGGTGAAGGGTGTGGGGCAAGCGACATACGCACCGTCGGAACGGCTCGTTCGGCACGGTCCCGTAAGGACTTAGGCCCGACTCAGCGTTTGGGTTCGTTGTCCTGAGTCGCGCTGCTCTCACCCGACGTGCCGCCGGGCGCGACGCCCAGTTCGGCGAGGGGGTCGGTGGGTGGCGCCTCGCTGCTGCTGTTCTCGGCCCCGGCGGCAAGATTCGACTCGTCGGTCTTGTCCTTCGAGCGGAAGCCGACCACGGCCGCTGCCAGCAGGACGACCAGGAAGACGACGGCCAGGCCGGTAATACCGATCCGCACGCGCTGCATCAGGCGATAATCCCCATAGTCTCCAATGTCCGTCAGCCTCGTGCCGAGGTCAATCGCCAATATGTCCGCGAGATAGCGGCCGGCCGACGGATGGAGAAACGGGCGAGCGGTCGCCCGTCGTCTTTCAGCGCTGCAGCAGCGCCGGAACCGGTAGACCCTTCGATTGCAGCCAGACCGGATTGAAGAGCGAGGACAGGTAGCGCATCCCCGAATCACACAGAATGGTCACGATCGTCTTGCCGGGCCCCAATTCCTTCGCAAGCGCGATGGCACCCGCGACGTTGATACCTGACGACAGGCCGACGCACAGGCCCTCGCTGCCGAGCAGCGCATAGGCCTGTTCCAGCCCCTGCTCGTCGGAAATCCGGAACTGGGTGTCCACGGGCGCCCCGTCGAGGTTGGCGGTGATCCGGCTCTGCCCGATGCCTTCGGCGACGCTCGACCCTTCGGCCCGCAACTCGCCATTGGCGAAATAGTTGTACAGCGCCGCGCCATGCGGATCGGTCAGGCCGATAACGATATCGTCGTTGAACGCCTTGAGCCCGAGGCCGACGCCCGCCAGCGTGCCGCCGGTGCCGACGGCGCAGGTGAATCCGTCGATCCTGCCACCGGTCTGCGCCCAGATTTCCGGTGCGGTGGTGCGGATATGGGCCAGGCGATTGGCGGTGTTGTCGAACTGGTTGGCCCACAGCGCGCCCGGCGTTTCCTCGGCGATCCGGCGCGAGGTGTGCACATAATGGGCGGGGTTCGAATAGGCGGTCGGCGCCACAAGGACCAGTTCCGCGCCCAGCGCGCGCAGCGTGTCCTGCTTTTCCTGACTCTGGGTGTCGGTCATCACGATGATGGTGCGATAACCGCGCGCATTGCCGACCAGCGCGAGGCCGATGCCGGTGTTGCCGGCGGTGCCTTCGACGATGATGCCGCCGGGCGCGATCAGGCCGCGTTCCTCCGCATCGGTGACGATCGCCAGCGCGGCGCGGTCCTTCACCGACCCGCCGGGATTCATGAACTCGCACTTGGCGAGAATCTCGCAGCCCGTCGCTTCGCTGGGGCCCTTCAGTCTGACGAGGGGGGTATTGCCGATCAGGGCGAGCGCGTTGGGCGCTATCATGTCATGTGCCATATGGCTGAACTTAGCCGAGCAGCAACAGGC
>Ga0209231_1000772_pt1 | contig 15348 bp, 12 predicted proteins | sample Deesub45470m_DNA_FD_188086 | JGI IMG/M metagenome (GOLD analysis project Ga0209231, IMG submission 188086) | Deep subsurface microbial communities from North Pacific Ocean - 450_OLKR46/470m Metagenome (SPAdes) (version 2) | ecosystem: Environmental > Terrestrial > Deep subsurface > Unclassified ... | reverse complement strand
AGGTGAGTGTGTTCGAACAGCAGTGGTATGCATTGCCGGACAGCGGTTTGAGCGGTGAGCAGGTGAGCGGCTGGGCAGACATCCGCGCCGTACGCGAACTGGTCAACAAGAAGCTGGAGGACCAGCGTGCCGCAGGCGCTATCGGTTCCGCCTTGCAGGCCGAGGTGGATGTGTATGCGGTGAAAGAGACCTTCGAATTGTTGTCGCGTCTGGATGATGACTTGCGCTTTGTATTTATTACTTCTCGTGCAACGGTGCATTTGCGTGAAGGTGGTGGGCTTGGAGTTGAGGTCACCCCGAGCACGCACGAGAAATGTGAACGCTGCTGGCACTATCGCGAGGACGTGGGCAGCGATGCCAACCATCCGACGCTGTGCGGCCGCTGCGTGAGCAACCTGTTCGGCGGCGGCGAGGCGCGTCAGCATGCTTAAACGTTGGCTGTTGCTGGCAGTCATCGTCATCGTGCTCGACCAGACGAGCAAGCTCGCCATCAGCAGCCACTTCGTCTATGGAGAATTGCTTGCGATCACCTCGTTCTTCAATCTGGTACTGGCGCATAACACCGGTGCGGCGTTCAGCTTCCTGAGCGATGCCGGCGGGATGCAGCGCTGGCTGTTCTCGCTCATCGCCGTCGTGGCATCGGTGTGGATCGTATGGCTGCTGCGCAAACACCAGGCCGAGAATGTCTTCGCGTTGGCGCTGGCGCTGATACTCGGCGGTGCGCTGGGCAATCTGATCGACCGCATCGCCTATGGCTACGTGGTCGACTTTCTGGATTTTCACTGGGCGGGTTATCACTTCGCTGCCTTTAACGTGGCCGATTCGGCGATCACCTGCGGGGCCGCATTGCTGATCTGGGACGGTATTCGGGGAAAGAAACATGAACGTACTGCTGGCTAATCCGCGCGGCTTCTGCGCAGGCGTAGACCGCGCCATCGAGATCGTCGAGCGCGCCATCGCGCTGCACGGGGCGCCCATCTACGTGCGTCATGAAGTGGTGCACAACAAGTTCGTGGTCGAGGGGCTGAAGGCCAAGGGCGCGATCTTCATCGAGGACCTGAAGGACGTGCCGCCCGGCAGCATCCTCATCTTCAGCGCGCACGGTGTGCCGCAATCTGTGCGGCAGGAAGCCGAAGCGCGCAACCTGACTGTGTTCGACGCGACCTGTCCGCTGGTGACCAAGGTCCATCTGCAAGTGTCGCGCCTGCACGGACAGCACAAAGAGATCGTGATGATCGGCCACAAGGGCCACCCTGAGGTGGAAGGCACCATGGGGCAGGCAGAAGGCGGCATGTATCTGGTCGAATCCCCCGCCGATGTGGAGATGTTGCAAGTGGCCGATGAACAGAATCTGGCTTATGTGACGCAGACCACACTGTCGGTGGATGATGCCAGCACCATCATCGCCGCCCTCAAGGCGCGCTTCCCCTCGATCACCGGCCCCAAGAAAGACGACATCTGCTACGCCACGCAGAACCGACAGGATGCGGTGAAACTACTGGCCCAACAATGCGACCTGGTCATCGTGGTCGGTTCGCCTAACAGCTCGAATTCCAACCGCCTGCGCGAAGTCGCCAAAAACATCGGTGTGACGGCTTATCTGGTGGATAACGCCAGCGAAGTGCAACCGGAATGGCTGCAAGGCAAGCAGAACATCGGCATCAGCGCCGGCGCTTCCGCCCCGGAAGTGCTGGTCACCGAGGTGATCGCCCGTCTGCAGGAACTGGGGGCGGGAGAGGTGAAGGAGTTGGATGGGATAGAGGAGAACGTGGTGTTTCCGATACCCAAGGCGCTGAGCTGACAAGCGAGAAGAATAGCGGTGGCAAAAACACAAAAGCGGCCTAACGGCCGCTTTTGTGTTTTGAAGCTACGTAGATTACGGGATCAGTTCGCGCCAGATCACACGCTTGCCACTGAAGACTGGAGCGTTGGCGGCAAATGACACAGCATCAATTAGGGTCGGAGTCGGATTGGTTGAAGTAACGACGCCAACCTTAGGTGTGCCATCGATATAGAGCACGTTCACGCCGACGATTGTCGAATCCAACTTTTTAGAGACTAGACTTGTCGAAACGTCGACTGCCCCCCCTGTCCGGTAATCCAGATAGTTCAGCCAGCCATAACCGCCCGGGGAGCAGACTGTATTGGATGGAACGATGGTCGGAACGATCAGGGTGCCTTGCACCAAGGTGCTGTCAATATTCACGCGCTCACCTGCATCCGGCAGATCGATATACCAGCCACGGTCAGTATAGAAGTCGACATTGACGTTACCCGAGGTTCGTGAAGCAGAGCCGTCAATATTATTTGCGAGCGTCTGGTGGATCAGGGAATTGCGAGCATTGACGAGCGTGCTCGTTGCATTGTCATCCTTGATGGCATAGATAGACTGCACCTGTGTGGTGGTCAGGTCGCTGGTTTCCAGATATTTACCTGTGCCCACGAATACCACGCGTTTCTCGTTTATCTTGCCAAGTACCGGGGTGGTCGTGATGGGCTGGACTACGCCGGACGGGTCTTTGAGTGTGGCAAACAACATTACATCGCCATTGCCGATCTCGCCTGCCGCAACCGACCCGACCACAGTGCTATTAATGTCAAAGCGCCACAGGTTGCCCTGCAGATCGCCACCATAGACATAGCCTGCTTGATTGCCCGCCGGTTCGTCGTTCCATCCGACGATGTGGCTGAATCCGCTTGGTGTGGTGGTACTGCCGATGCCGGTACCGATCTTGCTGATGATTGCGCCGGTAGATGCGTTCAGAACATAGAGGAAGCCCTTGCCTGTACCCGGGCTGATGTTGTTATAACCGGAGGTGACCAGCACCACCCATGTGCCATCCTGTTTGCGGGTGATGATGGGATGGCCGAAGCTGTAACCCATATCGTCATCCTGCACGCTACCGATGCCGGCGGAGGTGGTGATTTCCCACAACAGGGACGGGGCAGCGGGGTCGGTGATATCCAGTGCAAAGTAACCCCGTCCGCCGCCGCTTAATCCGGCCACCAGGATGGTCTTCCACACGGCAGTGGCCGCATCAGTACAGTTGGCGACGCAGACATCCGAAGTGATCGGGCTACCGTTCACATAGTTGGTGTGCAGAGTGGAGTAATTGATGTCGGCCAGCTTCCACATATTTTCGATCACCATGCTGGGTACATAGGCCCACGCTTCTTCGCCGCCGCAGTGTTCTCCGGCGATGGCGCCGATCACACAGGGTGTTCCAGCTCCTGCACTATCCTGTGCGTAAAAGGCATGCATCATGCCGTCGTTGCTACCCATGTACACGACACCATCGCGGGCGGATTGCGCAGACTTGAAGCTGGTGTAGCCGGGGTAGGGGTAGTTGAACACAGGCGGACCCATAAAGGCCGGCTCCGATTCCAGCGCGTCTCCCAGCACTGCCTCGCGGTAACGGTACAGGCGGTTATCGACCGCATTGGCCGAGCGATTCTCATAGCCATGCTGTCCGCGCAGGTAGTTGACCAGATTGGTACCTTCTGCGGCGGTCTGTTGCGTCGCGGTCAGGGTGGACCACTGGTTGAGCGTATCGATATTCGCGGCTGCAAAATAGGCCTGCTGCGAAGCTGTAAGATTCGCATAGGTGAAATCGATAAGCGCCGTGCCGCTGCTGTTGGCGGTCTTGATCGTGCGAGTGTCGTTGACATCGCCCACCTTGTTGCTCATGGTGCCGGTGCATGAGGTCGCCACCGGCACCTTGCAGTCGGTGCCGTCCAGAATGCCATCGTTACAGATAACAGAGTTGGGCGTGATGCAGTAGTAGGTCGTGGTGTCGCCGGCATCTTCTGGCACAACGCTGCCCGGAGACGGGCAGTTGCCGGCTACCACGTTCTCAAGGCACCAAGAGGCGTTCTCGCTTACCGCACCGGTTTCGGTATTGATGCCGCGCGCCTCCAGATTGCCTTTCCAGGCCACCGTGGTGTAACTGGCGACGAAGGCATAGTTATTGCCAGCCACCGGGTTTAGCGTACTGGTTGCCGCAGCTGCCGCTGCACCCCTGCGGGCATTGATGCCGGCCAGCGCATTGGATAGGCCGCTGGACAGTGAATCCGGATCGGAGGCACTGAAATATGCGCCGCGGCCGTTCACCGCCGCGTGCCACAGGTCGTCGATGTTCGCAACAGCGCCACTGCTGGGAACCGGCCAAGTGCAGACCGTGCCGTGGGTCTGCCATGAGCAAATCGGTGCAACAACGGCATCGATTAACATAGTGCCGGACTGGGTGATTACTGGCGTATAGCCGGCGGCTGAAGCCGGACCAGTAATCATGACGGTATTGCCAGAACTGGTAGCGCTAAAGCTGTTTTGAGTGATTTTCGCGGCAATATTAGCGGCTACGACGCTGGCTTCGGTATCTGCTGTGGAAGTACCGGACATCAGTTGCACACCATTTACCGTGATGCTGCTGACCGAAGTGCTACCCGATCCGCTGACGGTAATTTTGCTGTTTCCGAGTTTCGCAGTGCTGCCCAGTTTGACACTGAAAAAATCCCCCGAAGTGTCCGTCAGATAGCTGGATGAATAGGTCATCTTGCCGCTGGCACCCAGCCCGAGGGTGAAGGTGGTCATGTGCTGCTGAAGGTTGCTGTCCGTGCTGCTTTGGAACACATTGTTCTCGCAGACATCCTCTCCGGCACCCAGCGCTCCGGTGCAATTATCCAGATCCGTGGTGCGAAGGTCGGTCTGGTAGTAATACATGGCGACATCCGCCAGGGTATTGCTGCCGCCGCCGCTTACGGTTGTCGTCGTGATCCTGCTGGTCTCAACCTTGGTGCTTGGGTCAGGGGAGGGGATGGAATTGTTGCAGGCACTATTTGACACACATGCGCCATAAGTACTTGACCCATTATCCGACCAACTAGCGGGGTTGCAACTCTCTGTTCCAGTTGGGGTTCCGCTGACGGTCACATTACATGAGCCGATCTGTGGCCGGGTCCGAAGCTTGTTGGTGGAGGAGTTGCAGCCGCCGCAGCTGTAATCGTTCCGCGTGTAAGTGATCGTGACGGTATTGCTGCCGGTTGCTACCCCACCGTCCCACATCGGTTTGTCAGCGGTCCCATCCTGGTTGCCGATATCAGTGCTGCCATCGATTCTATTGGGATTATTGCTGTCGTTCCAGTAACCGTCAGTGGAAAGGATGGTGAAGTTCTGCTGGCAGGAATACTGCACCGGATCGCTTGCCAGTTTCCCTGCATAATATCTCCCCGCATTCGCCAAGGCCGTGCGCAATGGTGTACTGCCGGACGGGTCGCTGTTGTAAAGCGCGTTATACCAATTCGTTCGTTGTGTATTTTCGAATGTGCCTATGGTCAGGGCCGGCGCACTGGACGAGTTGATCCGCGACAGGCCGACACGGTACTGGTTGGTAAGGCTGCTGAAGGCGCGCCCGGAGGCGCTTTTCATCATCAGCATGCGCGTGCGGTAGAAACTGTACCAGTTGGCGAAGTTGGTCAGCTTGTTGCTGTCGGCGACCGGAAAGATGGTTGGAAACAGCGTCATGGTCCCAGTGTTGCCCTTGGTGATGATAAGGGTCGTGGCCGTGGCTGTCAGCCCGGTGATCGTCACCGTGCTGCTGCCCGAAGTGGCGGCAGTGTAACCATGCCCGCCCACGGTGGTGCAGTTGCCGACCTTGGCGTTGGTGCAAAGATTGATCTGGGCCGCGATGTTACTGGCCACAGTGCTGCTGCTCGTGCTGGCGGAGGCTGTGCCGGACATGATCTCCTGTGTACCGTTCACCTTGATACCGCTGACCGAAGTGCTGCTGGTCCCGCCTATGGCAATCGTGGCGCTTGTGGCAGCAGCGCTGCTAGAAAGAACGATACGGGTGAATTTATTACTGCCGTTGCCTGGAATTTCCCCGAATCCGGCATCGCATTCCTGGTAGAAGGTTGAGCTGCTGTTGAGGTAGCTTTTGGTGGTTTGCGAACCGCTATAGTTGAAGTACTGCGCCGCGTAGGGGCCGAGCGAGTCAGCCCCTGAGTTGTTGAGGTACGATTTCCAATTGTCGTATGTGGAGTTGGCTGAGTCGGGACTGAACCGGTTGGCGATGAACGCGCTACTGAGATTTCTGGCGGTCGAACTGGAGTCGAAGCCATCATCCCGCGCCGCAGTGAAGCTGGCGTCAGTATATTCAGTGCCGCTGGCATCGACTGGAGGATTATAGGTGGTGCCCGGGTTGTAATAGACGCCGTTGCACTGGTTGCTTTGATAGCCGACTTTGCCGTGGAAATCATTGGCGGTATCCGGCATGAAAGTCCATGACATACTCCCCGAGTCATCCAGCACGAACAACAGGTTGGGTTGCACCGTGGAAGTGGTGGAAGTAGCCAGCGGCACGGTCGCCAGCGTGATCGGCGCGGCAGATGCCGGCTGGGTGACGGTTGTGGATAGTAGCAACGCGAGGAGCACTGCGCGGTGGGGGTATTGAGGCTTGCTGTGGAAGTGATTCATGGTGACCTCCTAGTAGACGAATGCCTGCACGTAACTGACGGTGTTGCGCGGCCCTTGGGTGCGGGCGGTGATGCGGATCTGCGGTGCCTGGCCTGCGACCGGGCAGCCTGCGCCGGTACAGACTTCCTGCGGCAATGGGATGTTCTGGCCGTTGTTGTCTTGTACGGCGGCACTGAACAGGCAGTGAGTGGTGTCAGGCACTTGGTTGGCGTTGCGGCACATACGCTCGATCACGTAACGTGTTGTGTTGCCGGTGTCGGTATTGGTGCCTGCCAGTGCATTGTTGTTGTCTGTGCTGTTCCAAGTCGTTTCTGCAAACAGGTCCAGAGTGCCCGCGTTAGAGTGGTAGCCAGGGCGGGTCGCCAGATCGGTGATGTTGAAAGGATGGCTGGCATCGGTCAGCATGTTGAGGCTGTTGTTTGCTGACTGCACCGTCGTCAGCCAGGCCATGCCGGCGTTGATGCCTGCATCGCCGGCGCTGGTCGTCGACTGGCGGAATGCTAGATTTCCGGAGATGAGCGTGGTGGTGTCCACCGAGCGGATCAGTGCAACAGCTGCCAGCGACATCGCCACCAGCGCGACGAGTGCGAAGAACAGGACGACACCCCGTTGATGAATGCGAGTCGCTGTAGAACTCAGGATGTGGCGAGTGTGTTTCATAGTGTATCCCTTGCCCAGATCACGTTGCGTAGGGGAACGACAGTCTCGAACACCCTGTAGCGGTAGCGTTGCCAGTCTGCATCTGCGCTCAGGTCGACCGCCGGCGCGGGGGAGGATGCACTACCCGTCCAGGTGTTGAGCACTGTCGTCACATTGCTTGCGTCCATCCTGTCGTTGCGCGCGATCACGGCGATGCGCACCGCCTTGATGCGGTTGCGCTGGGTGATGTCGGTGAGGTTGATGTTGCCGGGTTCGACCCATAGGCTGACCTGATTCGAATTGGTGGCGGTAGAGACGCCATACTGGGCCTGGATGTTAACGATGCCTGCCACGATGGGGGTGCCGTTGCGTTCAAGGTTGCCGGCGTTGACGGAGAAAGTGATTTCGTTCCACGCGCCCAGGCAGGCCAGGTTGACTCCGGCGCTGGCATTCGTGGTTTCGGTCAGGGTCACCGTCGCTGGAACGACAGCAGAGGCGGAGACGGCGGTCAGGGCAGTCAGGGCACAGGTGCTGCCGGTCGAGATGAGGGCGATGTCGCCCGTATTGCAGCCGAAGTTGTTGCTGAGCGTCGCATCGTTCGCGGTGGGCGCGCCCATCGCATTGATGGTGGCTGGGATGCCGCCCATGGCGGAATCTCCATAGCGGATGGTGATGGTGTCGCTGGTGCCGCCTGCTCCATCGGTGATGCCGACCGGGGTGATGCTGGTGATGCCGGTGGAACCGAAGGTGACAGTGGTGCATTCCAGAGGGGAGTTCTCCACCGGCATTAGCGGGTAGCCGGCCAGTCCGAGTTCGCGCGTGATCTGGTACAGGGCGATACTGCCGTTGGTCTGGGCGTCGGCCGAACCTGTGGTGATGCGCTTTTGATTCTCGAACATGGAGATGACTTGAAGAATGACCATGGTGGCCAGCATGCCGATTGCGAGTCCGACCATGATCTCGACCAGCGTGAAACCTTTATGGCGCGGCAGTCTGTATGCGGTTGTGTTTGCCATGATTCTATAACCCGGTGATGGTGGCGACTGTTGTGTAGCTATGCGGAGCTTCTCCGGGCTGCTGCCAGCCGACGACGACGGTGTATTGATCACCGGTGCGAGTGATGTTCACGTTCCCGCCGGGCAATTCTGAGATGGCGGTATTGCTTGAGCTCCCATCAGCGGGCAGGCTGTTAGGAGATACCCAAAGCGCACCGATCTGTTGCTGGGCGATATAGCTCGCATCGTTGCGGAACTTTGACTCCGAGGTGTTCTTGACCATATTGGCTTGCATGCCGACGATGCCGAGTACGCCGATGGAGAAGATGAGGATGGCAATCATCGCTTCGATGATGACCACGCCCTGCTGGGAGGATCTGGTAGTGGATTCAGACAGTCGCATTATTAGTCCTTCCTCATTAGCAGGCGCGTGGCGAGCCGACCGGCGCGTTGGGATCGCACATGCGCACGTTGCCACCTATCCCTAGCGTGATGCTCAGATTCTGGCTTTCTTCCGCCGAGAGGACTGAGGAATCCACATCGACTTGAGTGAAGGGTGCAGAAGCGTCTGCATTGGTTGCTTTGATGCTGCCGAAGCCATTGTAGGTGACGGTGGTGGCTGCGTTGGAACCAGCATCAACCGCGGAAACAGTCACGCTCTTGGAGCCTTCTGCGCTGGAGCGGGTCTCGATGTCGGCGCCGCCGGCGACCTTTACCGTCCATGAAGAGCCGGCGTCAGTCAGGATGAACTCGACATCCGTATTGCGGCCGACCGCTTCTGCGCGCGCACGCTGCAATCCGTTCGAAATGGATTCGGCGGCGTTACGAACCTGCGAGTTGAGCAGCCAAGTCTGGAAGCTGGGAACCGCCACGGCGGCAAGGATCGCCAGGATGGCGATGCCGATCATCAGTTCGACCAGCGAGAAGCCGCGCTGCGCAGAAGGCGTGCGTCTGTTTAGCACGTTCCCCCCTTGCTGGTGATCCAGCAGTTCGCCGGCGTGCTGCCCCAGCCTGTGCGCAGCGAGGTGGTCTGCTTGGTGTTGGCTTGGTTGATGGTGTAGACAAAGTCGTTCAAGGGGTTCTTGCCGGTCGCGGTGATGACGTAGCTATCGGTAGCCGGCGTGCTGCAGGTGTAGTTGAAGTTGTCACTAGAAGCAGGGATGCCCGCAGGGCAGGTTGTTCCGCCCGCGTCACCGTACTTCAGGTTGTCCTGGAACTGTTGCTCCATCTTGACGCGCGCATTGGCCAGTGTTGAAGTGGCTTCGGTCAGTTTGCCTCGGATCACATAGTCCTGATAGGCGGGCAACGCGACCGATGCTAGTATGCCGACGATGACCACGACGATCATCAATTCAACCAAGGTGAAGCCGCTCTGCTGTTTCATTCTGCACTCCAGATTTATTCGGTGTGGCAAAAGTAAGGCAGCGGCGCGCGCGAAGCCAGCGATTGCCGATGAGTGGCATTTTTCCCAGACTAACGGCACGGCATAGAGAGTGGTTTTGTCAAAACATTTCATAGTGATAGGTGCGGGCGCGGTCGGTTTGGCGACGGCGCAGGCTTTGTTGCAGGCAGGCGGCCAAGTGACCGTGCTGGAGCGCGGCGAGTTGGGGCAGGAAGCATCCTGGGCGGGGGGCGGCATCATGTCGCCGTTGTGTCCTTGGGACTATCCCGAGGAAGTCACGCGTTTGGCCTTGCTGGGCATGGCGCGTTTCGAGCGTTTCACTGCTGAGCTGACAGCCAATACCGGGGTGGATACCGAGTACCAGCGTTGCGGGATGCGCGTGTTGCCGCCGTTCGATCCGAAAGTCGCGGTTGACTGGTGCGAGGCGCACGGCATGCGCTACGAGTTGGCCGCCGATTCGATCTTTTTGCCGGAGATCGCCCAGGTCCGCAATCCGCGCTTGTTGCGCGCCATGCGGGAGCGGGTGTTGCAGCTCGGTGGGCGTATCGTGGAGCAGTGCGAGGTGTTGGCCGTCGAATCACAAGCGGGCAGGGTGCGGCATGTGCGTACCAGTCAGGGCGATCTCGAAGCTGAAGACTATGTGTTGACGGCGGGGGCCTGGAGCAAAGCGCTGCTGGGTGAGCACGCGCAGCAACTGGACATCAAACCCATTCGCGGGCAGATGCTGTTGTTCAAGTTCGATACGCCGCCGCTACCGCATATCCTGTTGCAGCACGACTTGTACTTCATCCCCCGCAAGGATGGTCATCTGCTGATCGGCAGCACGCTGGAAGATGTCGGCTTCGACAAGTCCACAACGGAAGAAGCGCGCGAATCCATGTTGCAGCGCGCTATCGTGTTGCTGCCCGCCTTGCAGGGAATGCCTGTGGTGCGTCATTGGGCGGGCTTGCGTCCCGGCTCGACTGGCAACATCCCCACCATAGACCGTCATCCCGCATTGGAGAACCTGTATATCAACGGCGGCCATTTCCGCTACGGTGTCACCATGGCACCGGCCAGTGCGGAAGTGCTGCTCAACAAGGTGCTGGATAGGCCGCAAACACTCGATGTTTCGGCGTATCGCTGGCGTTAGTCGTTGCCCGTAGTCGCGCTATCCGCATATAATCCGCGCCGAAATGCCGATGTAGCTCAGTTGGTAGAGCAACGCACTCGTAACGCGTAGGTCAGAGGTTCGATTCCCCTCATCGGCACCATTTCTTTCGCCATTCCGCAGCGAACAGTCAGGAGTAATAAATGACCTTGCCGACTTCCGGTTCGCATTCTTCCCGCCGCAAGAAAATCATCATCGCCGTCATGGTGGTGGCTGCCGTTGCGGCTGTGGCACTGCTGTTCCCGCATACCGAACCTATCCCCGTGGTTTTACAGACGGTAGAGCGCGGTATCGTGGAAGCCTCGGTCAGCAACACGCGCGCGGGAACGGTGAATGCCTGCCGGCGCGCCAAGATGTCGCCCTCGGCGGGCGGGCAGATCGCCAAGTTGCTGGTGAAGAAAGGCCAGCGTGTGAAACAGGGTCAGATCTTGCTGGAGTTGTGGAACAACGATCTGCATGCGCAAGAGAGTCTGGCACAGGAGCAGCTCAAGGTCGCGTTGTCGCGCGTGCAAGAAGTCTGCACGCTGGCTGATGCGGCCCAGCGTGATGCGGTGCGTTCGCAGGAGCTGCGCGCCAAAGGTTTCATCTCGGTGCAACAATTGGACCGGGCGATGACAGAAGCATCCGCGAAGCGCTCTGCGTGCACTTCGGCAAATGGCGATGTCGAGCAGAGCCGTTCGCGTGTCCGTGTCGCCAAGGCCACGTTGGAGCGCATGGTATTGCGCGCGCCGTTCGACGGCATCGTGGCGGACATCAGTGGTGAATTGGGCGAATACGCCACACCATCGCCGCCCGGCATCTTGACCATCCCGGCCATCGATCTGATCGACGACAGCTGTATGTATGTCAGCGCGCCGATCGACGAGGTGGATGCCTCCAAGTTGAAGGTCGGGCAGGTCAGCCGTATCACGCTGGATGCGATCAAGGGGCGTACGTTCAACGGCAAGGTGCGCCGTATCGCGCCCTACGTGCTCGATCTGGAAAAGCAGGCGCGCACGGTCGAAGTCGAGGTCGAATTCGACAAGCCGGCGGCAAGCGACAGTCTGCTGGTCGGCTATAGCGCTGATGTCGAGATCATCTATGAGACACGGCAGAATGTGTTGCGCATCCCCACGTCGACCTTGCTGGAAGGTGATCGCGTGCTGCGCTATGGCGACAAAGGTGTGCTGGAAGAGCGCGTTATCACCACCGGCCTGAGCAATTGGGAAAAGGTCGAGGTGCTGGCCGGTTTGGCCGAGGGCGATCGGGTAGTTTCATCGCTGGACCGCGACGGTGTAGAAGCCGGCGCGAGCGTCCAGCCGGAAGCCGCTCAACCCGCCGCAAAATGATCGAACTGCAGAACGTCTGCCGTACATTCACGGTCGGCGACCAGGAGGTCGCGGCTTTGCGCGATATCGATCTGAGTTTCGGCGCGGGCGAGTACATCTCCATCATGGGGCCGTCCGGCTCCGGAAAATCCACCATGCTCAATATGCTCGGCCTGCTCGACCGGCCGAGTTCGGGTACCTATCTGCTGGACGGCGGCAACGTCACAGACCTGAACGACGAACAACTGGCGCGCGTGCGGCGCGAGAAGATCGGTTTCGTGTTCCAGTCTTTCCATCTGGTGCCGCGTCTGACCGCCGCACAGAACGTCGAATTGCCGATGATCCTGGCCGGCATTCCCGCCGAGGAACGCAAGGAACGGGTAAAGGTGCTGATGCGCAACTACGGGCTGTCGGATCGCGCCGACCACAAGCCGGACCAGCTCTCCGGCGGTCAGCGCCAGCGCGTGGCCATCGCCCGTGCCACGGTGATGAACCCTTCTGTGTTGCTGGCGGACGAGCCGACCGGCAACCTCGATCAGGCCACCGGATGGGAAGTGCTCAAGCTGCTGGAAGGCTTGCTGGAACAGGGCATCACGCTGGTGCTGGTGACGCACGACGCAGAGATCGGTGCGCGCGCCAGTAGACAGATCCACATGTTGGACGGTCGCATCCTTTCCGACGAATCGATTCAAAATGATTCAAAGTAAAACTTATTCCCGTCATTCCGGCGCAGGCCGGAATCCAGTGAAATTATTCAACATGCAATTAGGCTTTGTCCTGCTGCGCAAGGCTTGTTCAATTTGCTGGATTCCGGCCTGCGCCGGAATGACGAGGTAAATGAAACTCACCGACACCCTTCAATTTGCCTCCGGCAGCCTGCGCGGCAGCCCTACCCGCACGCTGTTGATGATGCTGGCGATGGCCATCGGTGTCGCCGCCGTGGTGGTGCTCACCGCGTTGGGCGAGGGCGCGCGCCGCTACGTGGTCGATCAGTTCGCCTCGCTCGGCACCAATCTGGTCATCGTGTTGCCGGGGCGCACCGAGACTTCCGGAGTCGGTCCCGGTCTGATGTCTGGCCAGACGCCGCGTGAGATCACACTGGATGACGCACAAGCCCTGCTGCGCAGCCGCGCCATCAAGCGCTTCGCGCCGCTCACGGTCGGTTCCGCTTCGCTGTCGCGCGGTGCGTTGAACCGCGAGGTGGTTGTGCTGGGCTCGACCTCCGAACTGCTGGCGGTGCGCCATATGGAGATGGCGGTCGGACGCTTCCTGCCTGAGGGGGATATCCACGATACGGCGTCGGTGTGCGTGCTGGGCAACCAGATGAAGCGCGAACTGTTCGGCAACGAGCAGGCCGTGGGGCAGTGGGTGCGTCTGGGGGATCGCCGCTTCAGGGTCATCGGTGTGATGTCCTCACAGGGCGAATCCATGGGCATGCGCACCGATGAGCTGGTCATCATCCCGGTCGCGGCGTCGCACCAGTTGTTCAACAACTCCGGCCTGTTCCGCATCCTGATCGAAGCCAGGAACCGCGACAGCATCGAGCAAGTCACGCGCGATGCGGAAGCCATCCTGGCCGAACGGCACAGCGGTGAGCGTGATGTGACTGTCATCACTCAGGACGCGGTGTTGCAGACCTTCGACCGCATCTTGGGTGCGCTGACCATGGCAGTGGGCGGCATCGCCGCCATCAGCCTGGCGGTGGCTGGCGTGTTGATCATGAACGTGATGCTCATCGCCGTGGCGCAGCGGGTGAAAGAGATCGGTTTGCTGAAAGCCTTGGGCGCACCGGGCAAGCAGATACGGCAACTGTTCTTTGCCGAAGCCGCGCTGCTGTCGGCTATCGGCAGTGTCGCCGGATTGACATTGGGCTATGCGGGGAGCTTCATCATCGGGCAGATATATCCCAGTCTGCCCGTGTCGCCGCCCTGGTGGGCTGTGATCGCCGCCACCGCCACCGCACTGGGCACCGGCATCCTGTTCAGTGTGTGGCCGACGCGACGCGCGGCGAGGCTGGACCCGGTCGCCGCGCTGGCGGGGAAATGATGGATATGCACAAGGTCTTCAATCCTGTCATTCCGGCGCAGGCCGGAATCCAGCGGTGTTATCCAATATGCAGTCGCGGGTTGTCCCGCTGCGCGGGGCTTGTTCAATTTGCTGGATTCCGGCCTGCGCCGGAATGACAACGCCATGTATATCCGCGATCTGATCACCCTAACTTCCTCCAGCTTTCTCACCTACCGGATGCGTAGTTTCCTCACCGGGTTGGGCATCGCCATTGGCATCGCCGCCGTGATCCTGCTCACCTCCATCGGCGAAGGGCTGCACCAGTTCGTGCTCAGCGAGTTCTCCCAGTTCGGCACCAACATCATCAGCGTGCAGCCGGGCAAGACCCAGACACAGGGCGGCAACGTCGGCATCTTCGGTTCGGCCCGGCCGCTCACGCTGGAGGATGCCGATGCCTTGCGCCGCCTTCCCTATGTGGAATATGTCATCCCGGGATTGATGGGCAACGCGGAAGTGAAGTTCGAAGGCAAGACGCGCCGCACCATGGTGCTGGGCGAGGGACGCGATTTCGGCAAGGCCTTCACCATGAAAGTGCAGAGCGGCAGCTTCTGGACGGATGCGGATGACGAGCAGGCGCGCGCACAGGCGGTGATCGGCTCGAAGATCCAGCAGGAGCTGTTCGGCGACACTAATCCGCTGGGACAGTACCTACGCGTCGGCGGACAGCGCTATCGCGTGGTCGGCGTGATGGAATCCAAGGGGCAGGTGCTTGGCATGGATATGGATGACGCGGTGTTCATCCCGGCGGCGCGCGCGATGGAACTGCTCAACCGTCCCGGGTTGATGGAGATCAATGTCAGCTATCGCGCCGATGTCGAGGCGGATGTCCTGATCCGCCTGATCAAAAACCGGCTGATCGAAGTGCATGGCCGCGAAGATTTCACCATCATCTCGCAAGAGCAGGCGCTGGAAGTGCTGAGCTCGGTGCTGGATATCCTCACCTTCGCCGTTGGCGCGTTGGGGGCTATCTCGCTGCTGGTCGGCGCGGTCGGCATCCTCACCATCATGACCATGGCCGTCACCGAGCGCACCGCCGAGATCGGCCTGCTGCGCGCACTCGGCGCGCGCGAGCAACAGGTACTGGTGCTGTTCCTCGGCGAAGCCATGATGCTCTCCGCATTGGGCGGTGGCCTGGGTTTGCTGTTGGGCATAGGCATCGCACAGGGGCTGCATCTGCTGGTGCCCGCGTTGCCGGTGCATACCCCGTGGATGTTCGCCGCATTGGCCGAGCTGACCGCCGTGTCCATCGGCCTCGCTGCCGGTGTCATCCCGGCCATGCGCGCCGCAAAGCTCGACCCGGTCGAAGCTTTGCATGC
>Ga0209231_1000771_pt1 | contig 15358 bp, 10 predicted proteins | sample Deesub45470m_DNA_FD_188086 | JGI IMG/M metagenome (GOLD analysis project Ga0209231, IMG submission 188086) | Deep subsurface microbial communities from North Pacific Ocean - 450_OLKR46/470m Metagenome (SPAdes) (version 2) | ecosystem: Environmental > Terrestrial > Deep subsurface > Unclassified ... | reverse complement strand
AACCAACCCCTCCCAACCTCCCCTTATCAGGGGAGGAGTCCTCTCCTGCGAGCAGACATAAATCAGCAGAGTGCCCTCCCAACCTCCCCTTATGCGAGCATCCGCTGTGCGGATTGCCTGCTTACCCCACTTCAGGGGAGGAGTTGGTCCACGCTTCGGATTTGCTTTCAGAGGATTCCACCAAAGCGTCAGTCGCAGAGTACTCCTCCCCTGACAAGGGGAGGCCGGGAGGGGTTAAGGGTTTCATTCCGTATAACAAGAAACTCACTACCCTGGCTCGTGAAAACCGTAAGAATCCGACTACTCCAGAAACCAGGATGTGGAACGAAGTCTTGCGCGCGCGCCATTTTGCCGATTACAAATTCCTGCGACAAAAGCCCATCGTCGACTTCATCGTGGATTTCTATTGTTCAGAACTTCGGTTGGCTATCGAGATTGATGGTGATAGCCATGCTGAATCTGCCGGGTATGATGCCAGGCGAACGGCAGCCTTGAATGCGCTTGGCATTACAGTTGTCCGTTACACCAATGATGAGGTTATAAGAGGCTATGCCTTTGCCGCGCAGGGTGTTGCCTATGTTGTGCACGTGCAGCACGCCGAAGCTGTGATGCTTGACGGCGGATTCAAGATCTGTCGATGCCTGTTCGAATGACTTGTCTGTTTCAACGATGTAATACATGAAATCCCCTTTGATAGATTAACCCTGCCAGGTTGCAGGAGCTGAAAAGCGCTATTTTTGCCGGATGCATTCTCCGTCACGTGTCCCTGTTTGGCAATTCAATATTTGCCCGTACAATACGCGCACTCATGATCGCCTACCTTATCCGCCGCATTCTTTATGCCATTCCGATACTCATTGGGGTGAATCTGCTCACGTTTGCGCTGTTTTTTGTGGTGAATACGCCGGATGACATGGCGCGCATGCAGCTGGGTGTCAAACGCGTGACGCCGGAAGCGATCGAGAAATGGAAGCTGCAGCGCGGTTATGACAAGCCGATGATGATCAACAGCGCGGCGACCGGCAGCGGCAAACTCACCGATACGATTTTCTGGCAGAAGTCCGTCAGCATGTTCGTGCTGGACTTCGGCTATTCCGACGACGGGCGCAGCATCTCGCGCGAGATCGCCACGCGCATGGGGCCCAGCCTGGCGATCGCGCTGCCTACTTTTCTGATTGGTTTGCTTATTTACGTCAGCTTTGCGTTGCTGATGACGCTGTTCCGCGCCACCGCGCTGGACATCGCGGGCGTGGCCTTGTGTGTGCTGCTGATGTCTGTTTCCGGCCTGTTCTACATCATAGGCGGGCAATTCCTTGTCAGTAAGTTGTGGCATCTGGTGCCGATTTCCGGTTATGACGGCGGCCTGAACAGCTTCAAATTTGTGGTGCTGCCCATCGTGATCGGCGTGGTCGGCGGCATAGGTTCTTCCAGTCGCTGGTATCGCACTATCTTTCTGGAAGAGATCGGTCGCGACTACGTGCGCACCGCGCGTGCCAAGGGTTTGTCCGAGTTGCGCGTGCTGTTCACTCATGTGCTCAAGAACGCGATGATCCCGATTCTGACCGGCGTGGTGGTGGTGATTCCGCTGCTGTTCATGGGCAGTCTGCTCACCGAGTCGTTCTTCGGTATCCCGGGTCTGGGCAGTTATACGATAGATGCCATCAATGCGCAGGATTTTTCGGTGGTGCGCGCGATGGTGTTCCTGGGCTCGCTGCTGTATATCGCCGGACTGATACTGACCGATATTTCCTACACCATGGTGGATCCGCGGGTGCGCCTGCAATGATGAACACAACAACCCGTCATTCCCGCGCAGGCGGGAATCCAGTCAATAAAATAATCACCCGCATAGCGGGACGAAACCAAGGCCTTGTCCGCTTCGCGGAATCTTCTCCTCACTGGATTCCGGCCTGCGCCGGAATGACGAGAAGGGGTGAGTGGTGAGCTTTATTCCCGTCATCCTGTGGAGTGATGCGCTGGTGTTTCTGCTGCTTGCAGCGTGCAGTGCGGTAGCCTGGCATGTGCGCCGTCATGAGCATCTGCTGCTGCCCTGGCGGCGCGTGGCGCAAAGCAGTGTGGCAATGGTCTCCCTGCTGGTGCTGTCGCTTTTTCTGCTGGTGGGCGGGCTGGACACGCTGCATTACCGGCTTGCGCTGCAGGATAAAAATGGCGGCCAGACGGTGTATTCGCCTGAGGTGCTGAGCGTATTCGACAAGCTGGTCGAACCGCTGCGCCTGCATACCGAGAAGACCTATTCCGCGCCGCTGGCGGTGACGCTCTATGCGAAGGAGAGTATCACCGATGCACAGGGGCGCGTGCTGCGCGAATATCCCAGGCTGCAATACGGCGGCGCGCATCTGCCGGATGCCTCGCAGCGCGACGCGGATGTGGCGAGGCGGGCGCTTTCCGGCGCGCTGGCGGGGCTGCTGACGGCTGCGGTACTGCTGTGGCTGACAGGTGTGAGGCGCCGTGCGCTCGTCGCCGCTGCGCTCCTTATCGGCGCGCTGATTGGCATGACCGCCAATCTGGCTGCCGTCTATCATGTGCTGGGCACCGACAAGGTCGGGCAGGATGTGCTGTATCTGGCGCTCAAGAGCATACGCACGGGCCTTATCATCGGCACGGTGACCACGCTGGTGACACTGCCGCTGGCGCTGTTTCTGGGGGTGGCGGCAGGTTATTTCAGAGGCTGGGTGGACGATGTGATTCAGTACGTCTATACGGTGCTCAGTTCCATTCCCAGCGTGCTGCTGATCGCGGCGGCGGTGCTGATGATGCAGGTAACCATAGACACGCATCCCGGCTGGTTCGATACCGCAGCGTCGCGCGCCGATCTGCGGCTGGTGTTCCTCTGCCTCATTCTGGGCATGACCAGCTGGACCGGGTTGTGCCGCCTGCTGCGCGGCGAAACGCTCAAGCTGCGGGAAATGGAATATATTCAGGCAGCGCAATCGTTCGGCGTGTCCAGCATGCGCATCCTGTCGCGCCACATCATGCCCAACGTGATGCACATCGTCCTGATCGCTCTGGTGATGGACTTCTCTGCGCTGGTGCTGGCCGAGGCGGTGCTGTCCTATGTCGGCGTCGGCGTGGATCCTTCGATGATCAGTTTCGGCACCATGATCAACGGCGCGCGGCTGGAGATGGCGCGCGAACCGATGGTGTGGTGGGCGCTGGCTGCCGCGTTCGGCTTCATGCTGGCGCTGGTGCTGGCGGCAAATCTGTTTGCCGATGCGGTGCGCGATGCGTTTGATCCCAGATTGAACCGGACGTAGCGGCATCCGTGGGGTATTCCAGGGTGTCATTGCGAGCAACGCGAAGCAATCCAGAATCCATTTTAGGGGAGCGCTGGATTGCCGCAGCCCTTCGGGCTTCGCAATGACGGATGAAGGTAAGAGGATTGAATCAGCGCCCCACAGGTGTTTTTAATTTCCCAGCGGACTTTTTGGTTTCGGTTGGTTTCAGTTATTAAGATTTTGTTTCATGTGTTATCCTTCGCGCCAGTCAAGAATGGCGGATTCACCCGGAAATTTCCAGATAATCAGCTTGGAATCCGGCCGGAACCGTTATAGGACAAGTTACAGGACAACGATTGCCGTGTGTGTTGCATGGATTCGGGTCTCGACGCCATAAGGCGTTAGAGTTCGAGTTCAGTCTTGCGCACCGGCATCCCATTCAAATTCAATTTCAAGGAAATACAGCATGTCCAGCGTAGAAACTGTGAGCGCGTTAGAGCGTCGCCTGAACGCATCCATTCCCCAGCAAGCCCTGAGCGGTCAAATTGCTGCCCGTCTGAAGCATTTCGGACGTACCGCAAAAATACCCGGATTCCGTCCCGGGAAAGTCCCGACAAAAATTCTGGATCAGCACTTTGGCGCGCAGGCTCGTCAGGAGTCGCTGAGCGATATTGTGCAGCGTTCGTTTGCCGAAGCCGTACAGGCCAATGCATTGAAGGTGGCGGGCGATCCGTCATTTGAAATACTGACCAATAATCTGGATGCCGATGAGATCGAATACAGCGCGACTTTCGAGGTTTATCCCGAAGTGGTGCTGGGCGATGTGGGCGGCGAATCGGTTGAACGTTCGACCTATGAATTGAGCCAGGCTGACGTGGACAATACGATTGCCACTTTGCGCAAGCAGCGCGCAAGCTACGAAGCGGTGACGCGCGCGGCTCAGAACGACGATAAGGTTGTGATCGACTTCGTCGGCAAGCTGGATGGTGTGGTGTTCCAGGGCGGCGAAGCCAAAGAGTATCCGGTCACGCTGGGTTCGGGCCGCATGCTGCCGGAGTTTGAGGCAGCTATCGATGGCATGAAAATCGGCGAAGTCAAATCGTTTGACATGACTTTCCCGGAAAACTATCACGGCAAGGATGTGGCGGGCAAACAGGTGACTTTCACCATTACGCTGAACAGCGTCGAGGCGCCGGTATTGCCCGAGGTGGATGCGGAATTCGCCAAATCGGTCGGCGTCGCCGATGGCGATGTGGTCAAGCTGGAACAGGAGATTCGCAGCAATCTGGAGCGTGAAGTGACGCGCCGCCTGAAGGGGCGCAACAAGGAAGTTGCCATGGATGCCCTGCTGAAGATCGCGCAATTCGATTTGCCCAAGGTGCTGGTGCAGTGGGAATCGCAGCGCCTGATGCAGCAAACCGCGCAGGAAATGGAGCAGCGCGGAATGACAACCAAGAATATGCAGCTGCCTCTGGAATTGTTCCGTGAACGTGCAGAAAAGCGCGTCAAACTGGGCCTGATACTGGCTGATCTGGTGGAAAAACACAATTTGCACGCGCAGCCTGAGAAAGTCCGCGCGCTGGTTGAAGATTACGCCCAGAGTTTTGATCATCCTGAAGAAGTGGTGCGCTGGTACTATGCCGACCCCGCACGTTATCAGGAGATAGAAAATCTGGTGCTGGAAGAAAATACCGTGGACTGGGTGTTTTCTCGCGCCAAGGTAACCGATAAATCTGTGGAGTTTGCAGCATTGATGGGGAACTAATATGCCTTACTACGATAATTCTCCCTCCGGACAGCGGCAGGAGACGCAAAATATCGGCATGATCCCCATGGTTGTTGAAACCAGCGGGCGCGGCGAGCGGGCGTACGATATCTATTCGCGTCTGCTCAAGGAGCGCGTGGTGTTTCTGGTGGGTGAGGTGAACGATCACAGCGCGAATCTGATCGTGGCGCAAATGCTGTTTCTGGAATCTGAAAATCCGGACAAGGACATACATTTGTACATCAATTCGCCGGGCGGGTCGGTGACAGCGGGCATGGCCATCTACGATACCATGCAGTTCATCAAGCCGAATGTCAGCACGCTGTGCATCGGGCAGGCGGCCAGCATGGGCGCGTTCCTGCTGACGGCCGGCGAGAAGGGCAAGCGATTCTGCCTGCCCAATTCGCGCGTGATGATTCATCAGCCGCTGGGCGGCTTCCGCGGGCAGGCTTCCGATATTGAGATTCATGCAAGAGAAATTCTTTATTTGAAGCAGAAGCTTAATCAGATGCTGGCGCACCATACCGGACAGACGGCCGAGGTGATTGAGCGCGACACGGATCGCGACAATTTCCTGAGTGCGGCGGATGCCGTGACGTATGGTCTGGTTGACCAGGTGCTGGATAAGCGTGTTTAAAGATAACTTGATGAAGGGTTAGTCGATATGACCAGCGATAAAAAATCAGGTGAAAAATTACTTTATTGTTCATTCTGCGGCAAGAGCCAGCACGAAGTTCGTAAACTGATTGCCGGCCCCTCGGTGTTCGTGTGTGACGAGTGCATTACCCTGTGTAATGACATCATGCGCGAAGAGTTGCAGGGTGAGGCAGCCAAGGGTGACAAGACCGATCTGCCTGTTCCAAAGGACATTTGCGCGACACTGGACGAGTATGTCATCGGGCAGGAGCGTGCCAAACGCATTCTTTCTGTCGCGGTGTACAACCACTACAAGCGGCTCAAGTCCAATGTCAACGATGGTGTTGAGCTGTCCAAGAGCAATATTCTGCTGGTGGGCCCGACTGGATCAGGTAAGACGCTGCTGGCGCAGACGCTGGCACGCCTGCTGGATGTGCCCTTTGTGATGGCGGATGCGACCACACTGACTGAAGCGGGCTATGTGGGCGAAGACGTCGAAAACATCATACAAAAGCTGTTGCAGGCTTGCGACTACAACGTCGAGAAGGCGCAGCGCGGTATCGTGTATGTGGATGAAATCGACAAGATTTCCCGCAAATCTGACAACCCTTCCATCACCCGCGATGTATCCGGTGAAGGCGTGCAGCAGGCTTTGCTCAAGTTGATCGAGGGCACCAAGGCTTCCATACCTCCACAAGGCGGGCGCAAGCATCCGAATACGGAATTCCTGCAGGTGGATACCACCAATATATTGTTTATCTGCGGCGGCGCATTCGACGGTCTGGAAAAAATCATACGCAACCGTTCTGCCAAGGCAGGCATCGGTTTCGGCGCAACCGTCCGTTCTGTGGATGAACGCAAAACGGGTGAAACATTGCGCGATGTGGAGCCGGAAGACCTGGTCAAGTTTGGTTTGATACCCGAGTTTGTCGGGCGTCTGCCGGTCGTGGCCACGCTGGAGGAGCTGGATGAAGCGGCGATGAAGCAGATTCTGACCGAACCCAAGAACGCCCTGACCAAGCAGTATCACAAGCTGTTTGCGATGGAAGGCGTGGAGCTGGAGTTCCGCGAAGGCGCATTGCTGGGTATTGCCAAAAAAGCCCTGGCACGCAAGACCGGTGCGCGCGGTTTGCGCTCGATTCTGGAGCAGGCACTGCTGGATGTCATGTTCGATCTGCCTTCGATGGACAATGTCAGCAAAGTGGTGCTGGACGAAGCCGGTTCTGCGGGCGAATTCAAACCCATTATCGTGTACGCGGATACCCACAAGGCTGCCTGATTCATCGGCTGCTGGCTGTCGTCTGAAAAATCCCGGGAGCCGGAGGTTTCCGGATTTTTCATTAATCTTGTCCCGATAGGGATTGAATTCGCTCAAGCTACCCCCATGTAGCCCTCCTGACAACGAATAGGTTATTGCCATGTCCGCACAAGATACCCAGGATTTAATTGAACTCTACCCGCTGTTGCCCTTGCGCGACGTGGTGGTTTTTCCGCATATGGTCATTCCGCTGTTTGTCGGCCGCGCCAAGTCGATTAAGGCTCTGGAGTTGGCGATGGAGGAGGGGAAGCCCATCGTGCTGGTCGCGCAGAAAACAGCCTCCAAGGACGACCCCGGTACGGATGATTTGTTCAGCATCGGCAGTATGGCGAACGTGCTGCAAATGCTGAAACTGCCGGACGGCACGGTCAAGGTGCTGGTGGAAGGCACGCAACGGGTCAATGTGCTGCAGGTTGATGATGTGAACAGCCATTTCGTTGCCGAGGTGGAAGTCATACCGGCCGAGGACGGCGCAGGGAGCGAAACCGAGGCGATGCGACGCGCGCTGATCGCGCAGTTTGAACAATACGTCAAGCTCAACAAGAAAATCCCTCCTGAGATACTGTCTTCTCTGACGGGCATAGACGATGCCGGTCGCCTGGCTGATATCGTGGCCGCCCACCTGCCGCTCAAGCTGGAGCAAAAGCAGGAAGTGCTGGAGATTTATGCGGTTCAAAAACGTCTGGAGCACCTGCTGGGGTTGCTGGAAGGCGAGATCGACATTTTGCAGGTCGAAAAGCGCATCCGCGGGCGCGTTAAGCGTCAGATGGAGAAGAGTCAGCGCGAGTATTATCTGAATGAGCAGGTCAAGGCGATTCAGAAAGAGCTGGGCGAAGACGAGGATGGTGCAGATTTCGACGGTCTGGATAAAAAAATCAAAGCGGCCTACATGCCCAAGGAAGCGCGTGCCAAGGCCGAAGCTGAGCTGAAGAAGCTGCGCCTGATGTCGCCCATGTCTGCTGAGGCGACCGTGGTGCGCAATTATATCGATGTGCTGATCGGCCTGCCGTGGAAGAAGAAGACCAAAATCAGCGCCGATCTCAAGCAGGCAGAGGTCGTGCTGGAAGAAGATCACTACGGTCTGGATAAGGTCAAGGAACGCATACTCGAATATCTGGCCGTGCAGCAGCGGGTAGACAAACTGAAGGCCCCTATCTTGTGCCTGGTCGGTCCGCCGGGGGTGGGCAAGACCTCGCTCGGTCAGTCCATAGCGCGCGCCACCAATCGCAAATTTGTGCGCATGTCGCTGGGCGGCGTGCGCGATGAATCGGAAATACGCGGCCATCGTCGTACCTACATAGGCTCCATGCCCGGCAAGATATTGCAGAACATGAGCAAGGTCGCGGTGAAAAACCCGCTGTTCCTGCTGGATGAAGTGGACAAGATGGGCATGGACATGCGCGGCGATCCGTCGGCTGCCTTGCTGGAGGTGCTCGATCCTGAGCAAAACAGCACTTTTGTGGATCACTACGTCGAAGTGGAATATGACCTGTCCGACGTGATGTTCGTCGCGACGGCCAACACCCTGAATATTCCGGAGGCCTTGCTCGATCGCATGGAAATCATCCATGTTTCCAGTTATATGGAAGACGAGAAAATCAACATAGCTACCCGCTATCTGGTGCCCAAGGCGATCAAGAATAACGGCCTCAAGCCCGAGGAAATCTCCATTACCGAGACTGCGCTGCGCGACATTGTGCGTTATTACGTACGCGAGGCGGGGGTGCGCGGTCTGGAACGTGAGATATCCAAGATTTGCCGCAAGGTGGTCAAGGCGCTGTTGCTGAAGACGCGGGAAAGCAAGGTGGTCGTCAATTCACGCAATCTGGATAAATATCTCGGTGTGCGCCGTCATTCATACGGTGTGGCTGAAAAGCACAATCAGGTGGGTCAGGTGACCGGGCTGGCATGGACTGAAGTCGGCGGCGAACTGTTGACTATCGAGGCTGTGGTATTGCCCGGCAAGGGGAAAACCACCACGACCGGAAAATTGGGCGAAGTCATGCAGGAATCCATACAGGCAGCCCTGAGCGTGGTGCGCGGACGTGCTCAGCGCCTGGGTATCGACGCGGACTTTTATCAGAAAACCGATCTGCACATCCACTTGCCGGAAGGCGCGATTCCCAAGGATGGCCCGAGCGCGGGGGTCGGCATGTGTACCGCCATGGTTTCTGCCTTGACGGGGATACCTGTGCGTGCCGATGTGGCGATGACCGGAGAAATCACCTTGCGCGGAGAAGTGCTGCCTATAGGCGGACTGAAGGAAAAGCTGATCGCTGCGCAGCGCGGTGGCATCAAGACGGTTCTGATACCGGAAGAAAACGTCAAGGATCTGGCTGATATCTCCGATAATGTTAAGAGCAAACTGGATATTCATCCGGTTAAATGGATAGAGCAGGTGCTGGAGATGGCGCTGGAACGCAAGCCTGAGCCCCGTGAGGAGGTGGTTGCTGTGCCTGCTGATTTGACGGGTGATGCAAAGCTGGCCGAACCCGTTGCGGCAACCAAGCATTAATTTAAGCGTATCAGCTTGACCAAAGTTCTGCGGCCTTGATATAAAGCGCCCTGGGTGCGTGCTGCATGAGTGCCCGGTCTATTAATTACTTGCGAAGGGGATGTACGTGAACAAATCTGATTTGGTTGATGCAATTGCAAAGTCCGCCGGCATTTCCAAAGCATCCGCCGGACGCGCGCTGGATGGAACGATAGAGGCCATCAAGAACGCGCTAAAAAACGGTGAAGAGGTTAGTCTGGTCGGCTTCGGATCATTTTGTGTTGATGATCGCGCAGGTCGTACGGGCCGTAATCCGCGCACGGGAGCAGCCATTACGATCAAGGCCGCGAAAGTACCCAAATTTCGCGCTGGCAAAGGTTTGAAAGATGCTGTAAACTAGTCGTCTTTGCCGGGTGCTTAGCTCAGTTGGTAGAGCGTCGCCCTTACAAGGCGAATGTCGGCGGTTCGACCCCGTCAGCACCCACCATAATTAGTAAGTGGTAAGTGGTAAGTGGTAAGTAGAGAGTGACAATCGGTACAAGTTTTGGAGTGGTAGTTCAGTTGGTTAGAATACCGGCCTGTCACGCCGGGGGTCGCGGGTTCGAGTCCCGTCCACTCCGCCAAATCAAGGCGAACGAAAGTTCGCCTTTTTTCATATCTGACGTTTGAAAAACGCTAGGAGTCGTGATGTTTGATTTTGTTCGTGAAAAAAGAAGAGTGGTACAAATAGTCCTGGTGTTGATTATTTTGCCATTTGCATTCTTTGGCCTGGAGTCATATCAAAGTTCAGGCGAATCCGCCGCGCCAGCGACCGTAAACGGAAAGAAAATTTCTCAGCCGGAATTTGAGACTGCCTTGCGCCAACAGCAGGACAGAATGCGTCAGATGCTGGGCGCAAATTTTGATCCTGCCATGTTTGAAACGGACGAAATGAAGCAGGCTGTGCTGGATAATCTGGTCGCACAGCGTCTGCTGATTGAACGCGCAGAAGCGGTCGGCCTGACGGTGACAGACGAGCAGGTGGCTCAGGTCATCGATGGAATCGACGCCTTTAAAGAGGGCGGAAAATTCGATCAGGCGCGTTACGCCAGCGCTCTGGCGAGTCAGGATATGTCGCCATTGATGTTTGAAGCGCGCGTCAAGGATGATCTGCTCGGTCAGCAGTTGCGCGAAGCGTATGTGCAAAATGGTTACGCGTCCAATACCGCTACAAACAACATCGTAGCAATCAACGAGCAGCAGCGCAGGGTGAGTGTGGCGCATGTTTCAGTGCAGTCTTTCGTCGCGCAAGCCAGTGTCGAAGAGGCTGCAATCAAGGCCTATTACGATCAGAACAAAAAGGAATTTCAGCTCCCGGAGCAGGCCAGAGTCGAATATGTGAAATTTTCCATCAACGATTTGATGGCCAAATCAGATGTCAGCAGTGAAGATGCGCGCAAATACTACGATGAACACCTGCCGGAATTTTCCACGCCTGAACAACGCCAGGCTGCCCATATCTTATTGAATGTGGCAGCGACTGCGCCTCAGACGGAACAGGATGCAGTCAGAGCCAAAGCCGAGCAGTTGCTCAAGCAGATCAGGAAAAACCCGGCGCAGTTTGCCGAACTGGCTAAGCTGCACTCACAAGATCCGGGTTCGGCCGCCAATGGCGGCGATCTGGGTCTGTTCGGGCGCGGCATGATGGTGAAGCCGTTTGAGGACGCCGTCTTTTCGCTCAAGCCGGGCGGAATCAGCGAACTGGTAAAATCCGATTTCGGCTATCACATCATCAAGCTGGTCGCCGTTAAGTCATCGGATCCTCTGGCGTTTGATGCGGTGCGCGAAGCCATCTTGACCAAACTTCGCCAGCAGAAGGCGTCGGATAATTTTGCCGAATTGGCCGAGAAATTCAGTAATACCGTGTACGAGCAGAGCGATACGCTCAAGCCGGCCGCCGAGCTGTTGGGCGTGCAGATAGAGCAGAGCGCCTGGCTGGTTAAAGGCTCGGTTGCCGGCGAGATATGGACTCCCAAGATGATGCAGGCGGTATTTGGCGATGATGCGGTCAAAAACAGGCGCAATACGGCCGCAATCGAGGTCGCAGCCGACACGATGGTGGCTGCGCGCCTGCTTGAGCACAAGCCGGCCACCGCGCGCGCCCTGGCGGAAGTCCGGGAAATGATCAAACAAAAATTAATGCGTGAAAAAGCACTGGACATGGCCGTTAAACAGGGTAAAATGCTGCTCGTTCAATTGCAGCAGGGCAGTAAGCCTGTGCTGGATTGGTCGGTTGCTCAGACGATTACCCATGCTCAACATGGTGCGCTGGATGTAGCGATGGTGCGCCAGATATTTCAAGCGAACAAATCCAAACTACCTCAGTATGTGGGTGCGGAATCCCAGCAGGACGGATACGTATTGGTACGCGTGGATGACGTCAGAGAGGGCGATAAGCCCGATGAAGTGAAGCTTGCGCGATATGCGCAACAATTGCGCCAGATGACGGGTGACGAGCTGTTTCAGGCTTATCTGGCTGATGCCAGGCTGAAGGCTGAGATTAAATTGAATTTGCCCAAGACGGCTGCGGATAAACCCTGACCGGTTCCGTTTTGGCGATAGATTGAGAAAGAATACGGGTGCTTAGCTCAGTTGGTAGAGCGTCGCCCTTACAAGGCGAATGTCGGCGGTTCGAACCCGTCAGCACCCACCAGACAAAGCTGGCAGCAAGTAGCCGGTGATGTGCAGTTTTGGAGTGGTAGTTCAGTTGGTTAGAATACCGGCCTGTCACGCCGGGGGTCGCGGGTTCGAGTCCCGTCCACTCCGCCAACATAAAAAGCCGTTGAGAAATCAACGGCTTTTTTTTCTTCATTTTTAGGGAAGCGCTGACTAGATCGTCTTGCCCTTAGCCGCGAACAAAGCATGGCGGGAGCCATTCAGAGGCACGTCATTGCGAGCAAGGCGAAGCAATCCAGAGGTTTGTTCTCGTTGTGGACTGGCTGGATTGCCGCGGCCTTCGGCCTCGCAATGACAACTTTAATAAATAAATCAGAGTTACCCTAAGCCCCAGTCTGATCGCGCAGTATTACAAAAATCTGTCCAGCAGTTTGCGGCTATGGGCATCCAGTTGTTCCATGTCGCGCACCATGAAGGAAACGCCATGGCTGTCGGTGATGAGCAGGGTAGCGTGGGGGAGGCGGCGAATGTGATCCTCGGCTTTTAGCTGCAGTTCGGTTTCGCCGCGATCCGTACTTATTTGCCAGGTGCTGGGCGTGGCGAAACTGGATACGTGGTTGATGCGCCGGATTGTCGGCGTGAACTCCCGTACGCTCAGCTCAGCTTCTAGCAGCGTGCGCGTCGCTTCGGCCAGGTCGGCCAGATTTTCTATCCATGCCAGTTCATGACCATCGCTGCCTGTCAGCGAGATGCCTGTTTCAGGTGAGGAGAGCGGAAAGGCGCGTACCGGGACGACATCCTGATGGATATCGCCCTGGCCGGAGGTGAATTCCAGTCGTCCGGCGGCGTTGCGCGTTAATTTGAAATTCGCGCAGCGATTCGTTTGCTCACTCTCTCGCGTGCGGGAGAGGGTTGGGGAGAGGGAAGCGGGCATGGAGGGGTTCATAGTCGGAGTTGTTCCCTAGCCATGCCCGTTAATTTGAAGTCGCTCATGCGCTCACCTTGTGATCAGGCTGGATACGAGTGTCTGCATCGTCCATATCGGTGTCCACGTTGCGCGCCTGAGCCTGATACAGACGGTAATATGCGCCTTCGCTGGCCATCAGTTCGTCGTGACCGCCGATCTCGACGATCTCGCCCTTGTCCATGACCACCAGACGGTTGGCCTTGTGCAGCGTGGACAATCGGTGGGCGATAGCGATGGTGGTGCGGCCCTGCACCAGATTGTCCAGCGCCTTCTGGATTTCCTTTTCGGTTTCGGTATCGACCGAGGCGGTGGCTTCGTCGAGTATCAGGATGCGCGGGTCTATCAGCAGCGCACGCGCGATGGAGATGCGCTGACGTTCGCCTCCCGACAGCCCCTGACCGCGTTCGCCGACCAGCGAGTCGTAGCCGTGCGGCAGACGCAGGATGAATTCATGCGCATGCGCGGCGCGGGCGGCAGCGACGATTTCCGCGCGCGTCGCAGCAGGTTTGCCGTAGGCGATGTTCTCCGCGATGCTGCCGAAGAACAGGAACGGTTCCTGCAATACCAGACCGATATGGCGGCGATAGTCGGCGACAGGCAGGGAACGGATATTGACGCCATCCACGCTGATCGCCCCCTCGCTGACATCATAAAAACGACACATCAGGTTGACCAGTGTGCTTTTACCCGAGCCGCTGTGGCCGACCAGGCCTATCATTTCGCCGGGCTGTATGGTCAGGTTCAGCCCCTTGATCACGGCGCGGTTGCCGTAGCGGAATCCGGCGTCGCGCAGTTCGATTCGTCCGGTGATTTTGTCCAGATGAACCGGATGGACAGGCTCGGGTACGCTGGAAACGTGATCGAGTATATCGAAGATGCGCTTGGCTGCCGCCGCCGATTTTTGCGTGACGGATACGATGCGGCTCATGGAGTCGAGTCGCGCGTAGAAGCGGCTGATGTAAGCCAGAAACGCCAGCAGTACGCCGACGGTGATCTCGTCGTGCGAGACCAGCCAGATGCCGAACGCCCACACGACCAGCAGTCCGATCTCGGTCAGCAGGGAGACGCTGGGCGAGAACAGCGACCATATCCTGTTGATGCGGTCATTGACCTCCAGATTGTGCCTGTTGGCGGTGCGGAAGCGTTCCGCTTCGCGTCCTTCCTGAGCGAACGCCTTGACCACGCGGATGCCGGGTATGGTATCGGCCAGCACGTTGCTCACTTCCGACCAGACGCGATCTATCTTTTCGAAGCCGGTGCGCAGTCTGTCGCGCACCTTGTGTATCATCCAGACGATAAAGGGCAGTGGCAGCAGGGTGGCCAGCGCGAGCCAGGGATTGATGGAAAAAAGGATGGCGGCGGTCATGGTGATCATCAGCACATCGGTTGCAAAATCGAGCAGATGCAAGGACAAAAAGACGCAAATCCGGTCCGATTCCGAGCCGATGCGCGACATCAGGTCGCCGGTGCGTTTGCCGCCGAAATATTCCAGCGACAGGCGCAGCAAGTGTTCGTAAGTGATGGTGCGCAGATCGGCGCCTATGCGTTCGCTGACCAGCGCGAGGATGTAGGTCTTCGCCCAGCCCAGTCCCCAGGCCAGCAGCGCCGAGCCGAACAATCCGGCCAGCAACCAGGCTACCAGGCCGAAATCGACAGGCACGCCGTTCTGATACGGGATCAGCACCTTGTCCATCAGCGGGATGGTCAGATAGGGCGGCACCAGCGTGGCGGCAGTCGAGCCCAGCATCAGCAGGAAACCAGCCAGCAGTTGCCAACGGTAGGGACGGGCAAAGCGCCACAGGCGGAGCAGCGTCCAGGTGGAAGGGGGCGCATTGATCGTGCCGCTGCAATGCGGACACTCCTGCAGGTCGTCCGGATAGGGTGTCAGGCAATCCGGGCAGCATTCCGGCGCTGCGCGCTGCAGGATGATGCCCGCAGTGAAACCTGCAATTTGCTGCCCGAACTGTCTGACGAAGCGCGTTGCCTGAACATTGCGGGCGAGCGTGTAAAACCAGCAGGCCAGGCGTGTATCGCCATCAAACAGTTCGATGCGTCCCACACCGCCATGATCGTGTTGCTGGATGCGCAGCCCGTCGCGATAGTCATATTCGCAACATTGCGAGCCATCAAGGCTCAGCACTCGCCTGTCGGTAATCAGCAGCAGACCCGGAGAGAAATTCAGATGTGCATCGAGATTGATTTCCAGCCACGCCTGAACTTCTTCTCCTCCGGTCAGCCGTGACTGCACGCTGGCGCGCCATGCGTCCGGGGGGGAAGCTTCTGTATG
>Ga0209231_1000770_pt1 | contig 15384 bp, 11 predicted proteins | sample Deesub45470m_DNA_FD_188086 | JGI IMG/M metagenome (GOLD analysis project Ga0209231, IMG submission 188086) | Deep subsurface microbial communities from North Pacific Ocean - 450_OLKR46/470m Metagenome (SPAdes) (version 2) | ecosystem: Environmental > Terrestrial > Deep subsurface > Unclassified ... | reverse complement strand
CGTGATGGAAGTGCATTACGCGCAGCCCGCCGATCTGGTCAAGGTACGCGAACATCTGGCTGCCAATAAACTGCCTGATGTGCTGGTGCAGAACTTCGGTTCCAGTCACGACGTGCTGATTCAGATTCCGCTCAAGCAGAACGTCGTCGGCGCCAAATTGAGCGAGCATGTGATGGCGATATTGCATAAACAGGATGCCTCTGCAGAAATGCGCCGCGTTGAATTTGTCGGCCCTCAAGTCGGCCGTGATCTGGTCGAGAACGGCGCGATGGCTCTGCTGCTGGTGAGCATAGGCATCGTCGGTTATCTGTGGATACGCTTTGAATGGAAGTTCGGTCTGTCCGCGATCATCGCCAATTTGCACGACGTGGTGATCATTCTCGGCTTCTTCGCCTTCTTTCAGTGGGAGTTTTCGTTGTCGGTGCTGGCGGCGGTGCTGGCAGTGCTGGGTTATTCGGTGAACGAATCGGTGGTGGTGTTCGACCGTATCCGTGAAAATTTCCGCAAGATGCGCAAGGCGGAAGTCAGCGAAATCATAGACAACGCGATTACCCGTACCATGTCGCGCACCATCATCACGCATGGTTCCACGCAGATGATGGTGGGTGCGATGCTGTTTCTGGGGGGCGAGACGCTGCATTATTTTGCGATGGCTTTGACCATAGGCATCATGTTCAGCATCTATTCTTCGGTGCTGGTCGCCAGCCCGATACTGATGTGGCTGGGCGTATCGCGCGAAGATTTCATCAAGCCGGAAAAAGTCGAAACGGAAGAAGTGCTGCCGTAAAAGATAGATGTAGGTTGGGTTAGCGGTTTTTTCGCGTAACCCAACGAACTTCGCTCATGTTGGGTTACGGCCTGCGGCCTAACCCAACCTACAGAACTGGAATCCCCTTGGAATTGCTGACCGCCTTTATCGACATCGTTTTGCACCTCGATATACACCTGATGACCCTGGTGCAGAACTATGGCGTATGGGTCTATGCCATCCTGTTTTTGATCATTTTTGCCGAAACGGGTCTGGTGTTCATGCCTTTCCTGCCCGGTGATTCGCTGCTATTCGTGGCTGGTGCCTTGTGCGGGCTGGGGGCGATGCAACTTGAGTGGCTCGCTCCGTTGCTGATCGTGGCGGCGTTTAGCGGGGACAACACCAATTACTGGGTTGGCCGGCTGATCGGGCTGCGTCTGCTCGAACGCGCGAGCGGCAGGTTCATCAAGCGTGAGCACATAGATAAAACCCACACCTTTTATGAAAAGCACGGCGGCAAGACCATCATTTTCGCGCGTTTCATGCCCATCGTCCGCACCTTTGCGCCCTTCGTCGCAGGCATAGGGCTGATGCGTTACCGTCTGTTCGTGCTGTACAGCGCGCTGGGCAGCGTCGCGTGGATAGGCAGCCTGACGCTGGCGGGCTATTTCTTCGGCAATATTCCTGTAGTGAAGAACAATCTCACGCTGATTATCCTCGCCGTCATCCTGATTTCCTTCCTCCCCGGATTTGTCGAGTATTTCCGGCATCGCAAGTCGCCGAACTGAGCCTTTTTATCGATATTCACCCGCGATATTGATGAGAAATTTCACGCACAATCAACGACCCATCTCCCTATGAGCCTTGTCGACGATCCCGAATTTATCCGATTAAAAGTAAGTGGTCGCCTGCCTGCGCCCAAGGGTATTGCGCTGGAAGTGATTAAACTTACCCAGCAGGCTGACGTATCGAGTCAGGCCATTGCGCACACGATCGGTGCCGATGCGGCGTTGAGTATGCGCGTGATTAAGGCGGCGAATGTGTTGTTGGCCAATTCGTCACGGCCTGTTATCACGATTGCCGATGCGGTTATGGTCCTGGGTTTGCGGGGCTTGCGTCAATTGGTATTGAGTATCGCGTTGGTCGCGGATCATCGGCATGGCCCCTGCAAGCAATTTGATTATCAGCATTTCTGGACGCATTCATTGTTGACCGGTATTGCCGCCAGGCGTCTGGTTGAGCATGGCAGTCTGGCGGCGGCTGATGAAATTTTTGTGGTGGGTCTGTTTAGTCACATCGGGCAATTAGCGCTTACTACCCTGTTTGCTGAGGAGTATGGTCAGTTGCTGTTGCACGGCAAGGAACAGCCAGTTTCACTCATGCAGTTGCAGCAACGTGAGAAATTCGGTTTTGATGAGTCAGAATTGAGCGAAGCTATGCTCGCCGAAATGCATTTCCCTTCGATTTTTCAGACATTAGTGCGCAATTGTGATCAACCCAGTCTATGCACTGCGGATGAAGCCAGTCGTGAATGGCGATTATTGCAACTGTTGCATATGGCAAAGTTGTTGGCAGAGCTGTTTCTGGCAGGTTCGGCGGCGAACGGAGAACGGGTGACCGACTTGAGGCATCTGGCGGCACGACTGTCGATCGAATGGGAGGATCTGATCGAAATAGGAGATGCCTGCGCGTGTGACTGGCAGGAGTGGTCAGCCTTGCTGAATATGGGGAGCCAGCTGAATCTGCTGCCGTTAACAGAATTGTTGAACACGGTTGAGCAAAGCGAAGAAAAGGCAATGACCATGGAGGCGGCGATTGAGCATGGGACTTATCCTTTACGCGTACTGGTGGTCGAGGATGATAGCGTCATGCTGAGATTGCTCGAAACCATGTTGCGCACTGCCGGGCACACGGTGCGGCTAGCCCGTAACGGTGTGGAGGCATTGCGACTGATCGAACAGGAACCTCCGCAATTGTTGATTAGCGACTGGTTGATGCCTGAAATGGATGGTATTACCCTGTGTCGCAAGCTGCGCGAGCGCAGCGAGTGGCGCAATGTATACATGATTATTCTCACCGGGCAGGAAAGTAGTGACAGGTTGGTCGAGGCGTTTGAGGCGGGGGCAGATGATTATCTGGTAAAACCGATCATCAGCAAAATATTTTTTGCTCGCCTGCGTGGTGCGCAACGCATCATCCAGTTGCAGGAGGAGCTGGCGTTAGATCGTGAGCAGTTGCAGCGCGTGTCGAATGATCTGATGGTGGCCAACCGAGATCTGAAGTCGCTGGCGCTGAGCGATTCATTAACTGGTTTGCCGAATCGGCGCGCGGCGATGGAGCGACTTGAGCATGAGTGGTTACGAACGCAGCGCGGTCGTCATCCATTGGCGTGCATGATGGTGGATATTGATCATTTCAAGCTGGTCAACGATAAGTTTGGCCATCCTGTTGGCGATTTGGCGCTCAAATGTATTGCTCAATCACTGCGTCAGGTGGCGCGTGCGCAGGATGTGGTGTGCCGGATGGGGGGCGAGGAGTTTCTGGTGATTTGTCCTGATGCCGATATTCATGCTGCCTATCAGTGTGCCGAGCGCCTGCGTCAGCATGTGGCTGCATTGACAGTGGATCATGTCAATCCGCCGTTGCGCCTGACTATCAGCATCGGCATTAGTGAGGTCAGGAGCGAAATGACTACGCTTGATGAGTTGTTAGTCCGGGCCGACAACTGTTTATATGCTGCAAAACAGGCTGGCCGGAATCGAATTGTTATTGATGAATAATCGAGCTGTTTTTAACATGTTGTTTATTAACAAATAAACAACATGAAGGCTCCTGATGTTTACCAATGTTTTCCGTGTGACGGACGATAAGCTTACAATCCGGGGTCTTTTCATCGCGCCACTGCGCGACTCGCTTCGAATGGAGATTCAAACATGAAAATGAATGTTATCGTGGTGGACGACACGCCTATCAATGTCACCCTGATTGCACATCTGGTACGCAGGCTTGACGATAGTGTGCCGGTTGAATTTACTGATCCGCAGAAGGGTTTGACGTGGTGCGTTGAACAAGTCCCCGATCTGCTTATCGTGGATTACATGATGCCGGAAATGGATGGTATCGAATTCGTGCGCCGGTTTCGCGCCTGTCCCGGACGTGAAGATATTCCGGTGCTGATGGTGACGGCCAACGATCAGATTGAAGTTCGCCATCAGGCGCTGGAAGCGGGCGCGAACGACTTTCTCACCAAGCCTATCGACAAGGCCGAGTTCATGGCACGCGCGCGCAACATGTTGTCGTTGCGACGCAGCCAGCGGAAACTGGCGGATCATGCAGCCTGGCTGGCCGAAGAAGTCAAAAAAGCCACTGCCGAAATTCTGGCAAGGGAACGTGAAACCATCATTCGCCTCTCCAAGGCCGCCGATTCGCGCGATCCCGAGACGGGCGCGCATATCTTGCGCATGTCGCATTATTCAAAGCTGATTGCGGCCCGGCTGGGCTTGCCGGAAGCGGATCAGGATATGCTGCTGGAGGCCGCGCCTATGCATGACATAGGCAAGGTCGGTATCCCGGACAACATCCTGCTCAAACCGGGGCGTCTGGATACGGGCGAATTTGAAATAATGAAACGGCACGCCATTTTGGGCTACGATATTCTGAACGGCAGCCAGTCCTCGATGTTGCAGGCGGCGGCGGAAATTGCCCTGAGTCATCATGAGAAATACGACGGTAGCGGTTATCCGAACGGACTGAAGGCCGAGGCCATTCCCATCTTTGCGAGGATTTGCGCGGTTGCCGATGTGTTCGATGCACTCACTTCCGAGCGACCGTACAAGAAAGCCTGGGAGGATGAGCGAGCCATTGCGCTATTGCGCGAAGGGGCGGGTAGCCATTTTGACCCGGCTTGCGTTGAGGCCTTCCTGGCCGATTGGGACGAGGTCATGGCGATACGCGAGCGTTTCAAGGATGACGAGGACGAGAAGAACACTCATCAATTAGGCGGGTATTAAGCTGATACAGGCTTTGCATGGAGAAGTGTATGACTAAGCGCTTGCGTTATCTGATATTGGTTGCAATGGCTTTGTCCGCTGCAGCTTTTGCTTTTTGGTATTCCTCGTTTACCAGGCATGATCTTCCGCAAAGCGCCTGGCACCCTGTCGTCGAAAAAAGTGTAGGCAACGAGCCGATCACCCCTATCCCGCTGGAAATCAGGCTGGATCAGCGCAAAGTGGCGTTGGGGCAGCGCCTGTTTAACGATACGCGACTGTCGCACGACAACACGATTTCCTGCGCGAGTTGCCACAATCTGAGCAGGGGCGGAGAGGACGGCTTGCCACGCTCAATCGGCATAGCTGGCGCAGAGGGCGGGATCAATGCGCCTACCGTATTCAACAGCGGATTCAATTTTCGTCAGTTCTGGGATGGCCGCGCGGCCACGCTGGAAGATCAGATCGACGGCCCCGTGCAGCACACGAAGGAAATGGGGGCAAGTTGGCCGGAAGTGATCGCTGCGCTGGAAAAGGACGGCGGCTATCGCGAAGATTTTGCAGCGCTGTATGGAACCGGTATCAAGCGCGAAACGGTCAAGGATGCTATTGCCACGTTCGAGCGTTCGCTGATTACGCCCAATGCCAGGTTTGACCGTTTCTTGCGCGGCGAAAAAGATGCTCTGGATGGCGATGAGTATGCCGGATATCAGTTGTTCAAGGGGCTGGGTTGCATCAGTTGCCATCAGGGCATGAATGTGGGCGGCAATATGTATGAGAAGCTCGGTCTGGTGGAGAATTATTTTGCGCAGCGCGGTAATGTTCAGGAAGTGGATTTCGGGCGTTACAACCTGACCGGCAAGCCAGAACATCTCTATGAATTCCGCGTTCCTTCGCTGCGTAACGTGGCGTTGACAGCACCTTATTTACACGATGCCTCAGCCAGCACACTGGAGCAGGCAGTCGCCATTATGGGTAAATATCAGTTGGGTGTTGAGTTGAAGGACGCCGAGATCGCCCTACTCGTCAAATTCCTCAATACGCTGACCGGTGAATATCCCGAGACACTGCGCGCAGGGGTGAACAAATGAAAAAAGAATTCAGGCAGAACCGCTGGCAGCTTGCACTGGCCGCTGCAGCGGTGTTGATTCTGTTGTGGCTGTTCGTCAAGGCGCAGCCTGTCGATCCCGATACGCACAATCGGGTGGTGAGCGATATTGCGGAGCTGCAAAAACGGGATACCGAATTGGGCGAGGCGGTGCTGCAACTGCACTACCGTTTGACCAATAATTATGACGGAGCCGTTGCACTGATGCAGCGCATAGAAGTGTTGGGTACCGCGCTGGAGCAGCATCAGAAAAACGGCCTGTTGCCGGATACGCAGGAAGTGCGACAGGAGTTGACACAGATCGGGCAACAGATCAAACAGAAAGCCGAGAAACTGGACGAATTCAAGTCCAATAACGCAGTGATGAAAAACTCATTGATCTATTTGCCCAGCATGGTTCACAGTGTGCTGGCAGAGTTGCCCAGGTCGGATGAAAGCTTGCTGGAGAAATTTGAATTTCTGCTGCGCGATGCATTGCTGGTGAGTGTCAAGGGAGATGCCGCTTCAATTGAAATATTAGAGGCAGATATTATCAGGGTCGAGCAGGCCATTCCCGGTCTTCCGGTGAAAGTGCAAAGGCTGGCGCGTTACGTTGTCAGCCATGCGCAAGCGCTGCTGGAGGTGGATAAGGAGATGCCGGTTTTACTGGCTGAATTGAGTTCGTATAAAACCTATCATCTGGGCGCGGATCTGGATGGGCTGTACCAGAGTTATTATCAGGAGCGGCAACGCACTGCGGGCATTTACCGACTGTCCCTGCTGCTGGCAGCGATGCTGATGCTGATCTACTCGGTCAACATGTACTACCGTCTGAAATCGCAACGCCAGCAACTTGAAGACGCACTGGCGGAAATCAGCAATCAGCAACATGCATTGAACGAGCACGCTATCGTCAGCATTACTGACGTGAAAGGCAACATCACCTACGTCAACGACAAATTTATGGAGATCAGCGGTTATACCGAGGAGGAATTGATCGGGCAGAATCATCGCATGATCAAATCGGACGAGCACAGTGAGGAGTTTTTCCGCGAATTGTGGCGCACCGCGGCGAACGGTGAAGTGTGGCACGGGCAAGTCAAGAATCTTGCCAAGGACGGCAGCTTCTACTGGGTGGAAGCGACTGTCGTGCCTTTCATGAACCACGAAGGTAAACCCTATCAATACGTTTCGATGCGCACCGACATCACCGCGCAGAAGGCGATGGAGCAACAGGTGGAGGCTGACCGTCGGCTGCTGCAGAATGTCATGGATACCTTGGGTGAAGGTGTTTACATGCTGGATATGGAGGGGCGCTGCACCTATCTGAACCGGGAGGCGGAAGCCATTATTGGCTGGACCAGTGAAGAGTTGTTGGGCAGGAAATTGCATGATGTCATCCATTCGCAATTGCCTGATGGAACGACTGTTGCGGAGGCAGACTGCCCGGTGCATCAAAGCATGCTGGCGAAAAAAATGTTTCGCTCAGAGACGGATTACTTTCAGCATAAAAATGGCACATTGTTTCCGATTGCCATTGTCGCTTCACCGATGCTGGATGGTGAAAAAACGGTCGGTTCAGTTGCGGCATTCCAGGATATTTCCGAACGCAAGTTCACCGAACGCGAGTTGCTACGGGCCAAGGAGTCTGCCGAAGCGGCGAGCAAGGCAAAGGGGGACTTCCTGGCGACCATGAGTCATGAAATTCGCACCCCGATGAACGGTATCATCGGCATGACGGAGCTGGCTCTTGATACCGAACTGGATGCCGAGCAGCGCGAATATCTGAACCTGATAAAGTCCTCTGCCGACTCTCTGTTGATCATCATCAACGACATCCTGGATTTTTCGAAGATAGAATCCGGAAAACTGGAGCTGGAACAGCTGGATTTCGATGTCCGTGCCTTGTTCGCATCTGCCGAGAAGGCGCTGGTGGTACGCGCCGAGCAGAAAGGTCTGGAGCTGGTTTACGATGTGGATAGTGAAATACCTGACTTGTTGACTGGCGATCCGGGCCGCCTGCGACAGGTGTTGACTAATTTGCTGGGTAATGCCATCAAGTTCAGCGAGCAGGGTGTGGTGACATTACGCATGAAATTATTGCGACAATCAGGCAGTGAAATTCGGGTTTGCATCGAAGTGGCCGATCAGGGAATCGGGATATCTTCCGAAAAGCAGGCGCATATTTTTGAAGCCTTCACCCAGGCCGATACCTCGACTACACGGAAATACGGCGGAACCGGGCTGGGGCTGGCAATTTCCAGCCAACTGGTTGAAGCGATGGGCGGGCAGCTGAGAGTCGAGAGCGAGTTGGGGCTGGGCAGCGTATTCAGTTTTGAAATCAACTTCCCGGTTGCCGCGGTGCAATGCGCAGTACAACCTCTGGCGGGTCTTGAGGGATTATCTGCATTGATCGTGGACGACAATGCTACGAATCGCCATCTGCTGACGCAGATACTCAGAAAATGGAATATGAAACCTGAGGTGGCGGAGAATGCCGAGCAGGCGATGGCAATGGCATCGGAGGCACACTGTCGTGGGGAGCCGTTCAAGCTGATGCTGCTGGACGCGATGATGCCTGATGTGGATGGTTTTGAGCTGGCGGAAAAACTGCGTGTATCTCCAAACATAAGCTATGGCGCCGTGATGATGTTGTCATCGGCCGGAATGCGCGAGGATGCGCAGCGCTGTCGCGAATTGAGCATTTCTGCCTACCTGACCAAGCCAGTCGAGCAGAATGAACTGATGAAAGCGATCAGAATGGCACTGGGAATAGAAACAGACGCGGTGCCGACGCCCGGGAAAAATTCGCCTGCATTGCCGCGGAGACTAAATATCCTGCTGGCCGAGGATAATCTGGTTAATCAGAAGCTGGCTGTCACTCTGCTGGAAAAGTGGGGGCATAGCGTGGAGCTGGCAAATAACGGCAGGGAGGCGGTTGAGAGAAACCGGTCGCAATCCTTCGATGTGATTCTGATGGATCTGCAGATGCCTGAGATGGGTGGATTGGAGGCGACTCAGCTTGTTCGCGAGCACGAGGCGAGTGAGGGTAAGCACACGCCCATCATCGCGATGACGGCGAACGCCATGGCTGAAGACAGGCAGCGTTGTCTGGATGCGGGTATGGACGATTATCTGTCCAAGCCGCTCAATTTCGATAAGTTGCAGGCCGTGTTGCAGGGCTTGCCATCCGGAGTAGATGCAGAATCAGGTCAGCTAGTTGAGTTGGCGTTTGACTATGCGGCAGCGCTTAACCGGGCGGATGCGTGGGTGATAGAAACTATAGGTCAGGCATTTCTGGATGAATGCGACCAGCTCATGACGGAAATCAGAACTGCGATTGATGCCGCTGATAAAGTATCGCTGCTTCGTGGCGCGCATACCTTGCGCGGTCTGGTCGGAAATTTCAATGCGCGGGGCGTGGAAGAGATTGCACGGCAGATCGAGGAACTCGCCGAGCATGATGAGCCGCTGGGCGGTTTGTTCGCCAGATTGCAAGTCGAGATCGGTTTGCTGAAGGCGGCGCTGGCGGCTTATTTGGGATCGAAGATTGAGGATTGAGAGTAGTCTTGATTCTGCCTCAGTAACAATCTGCAACAATTTGTGTGGAACGCAACGCTAAATGACGGGTCATATTGCCGTCGTGAAAATTCCGACACTTTAAGGAGTAGCGAAATGAAGAAAAGTTTATGGGCGTTGAGTGTTGCTTCCCTGTTTGGCAACGCATATGCGGCAGATTTTGTGGATACCGCGCGCGTCATCTCCAGCACGCCGATCTATGAGCGCGTCAGCGAACCGCGCCGCGAGTGCTGGACGGAGACCGTGCAGGTTGCTCCCAAGGAACGTTCCATGGCGGGCGCAGTGGTCGGGGGCGTTGCCGGCGGCCTGCTGGGTAGTCAGGTCGGTGGCGGGCATGGCAGCACCGCCGCGACGGGGGCGGGGGCGGTCGCCGGTGCAGTGGTCGGGGATCGTGTGTCCAATCCAGATAGTGAGCGTTCGGCAACCGGCAGCATCGTCGGCGGGATAGCCGGGGCGTTGCTGGGCAGTCAGGTCGGTGGCGGCTCGGGCAACAAGGCTGCTACGGCGGCGGGTGGCGTGGCGGGTGTGCTGATAGGCGACCGGGTCGCTAATCCTGATCAGCCGCGCAACAAGCAGGTCGAGCGCTGCCGTGAGGTGGAAAACAGCCGTGAAGTCATCAAGGGTTATAACGTGACCTATCGTTACAACGGTCGCGATGTTACCACCACCCTGCCTTATCAACCTGGCAGCACGGTTAAAGTCGGCATCAGCATGATAGAGGATCAGTCCGCGCCGCAATCGAACCGTTATCAGGAAAAACGGAACAGCCGATCCTATCAGGACAGGCGCTATGAGCCTGGCGAGCGCGACTGAGTCGTGCTGGTTTGCTGAAAAAGCCCGGCTTGCCGGGCTTTTTCATGGGGGCGATTGAAGGCTTAGCCGAAACGACCAGTAGTAGCTCAGTTTATATGAGTCGTTTGTTTCGCTGCTACATTACTGGCAGATTAACCAAATCTGCCAGTAATGTAGTCTTCGGTTTCCTTGCGTTTCGGATTGGTGAATACCGTGCTGGTATCGCCGAATTCCATCAGGTCGCCCAGATACATATAGGCGGTGTAGTCGGAGACGCGCGCAGCCTGTTGCATGTTGTGGGTGACGATGACGATGGTGAAGTCTTCTTTCAACTCATCTATCAGCTTCTCAATGTGGGCGGTGGAAATCGGGTCGAGTGCCGAGGTGGGCTCATCGAGCAGCAGTACTTCCGGTTTGACGGCGATGGCGCGCGCGATGCACAGGCGTTGTTGCTGACCGCCGGAAAGCCCCATGCCGCTCTGTGTCAGTTTGTCCTTGACCTCATCCCACAGCGCTGCCTTGCGTAACGCCCATTCGACCCGCTCCTCCATGTCGTGCTTGTTCAGGCTCTGATAGAGCTTTACGCCGAACGCGATGTTGTCGTGTATGGACATCGGAAAGGGAGTGGGCTTCTGGAATACCATGCCGACCTTGGCGCGCAGTTTGTTGAGGTCCTGGTTCTTATCGAGAATATTTTGGCCGTCCAGGACGATGGAGCCGGTGGCCTTTTGCTTGGGGTAGAGCTCATACATGCGGTTGAAGGTGCGCAGCAGGGTGGATTTCCCACAGCCGGACGGGCCGATGAAGGCAGTGACCTTCTTTTCTGCGATGTCCAGATTGATGTTGTTCAGAGCCTGTGCCTTGCCGTAATAAAAGTTGAGGTCCCTGACGGTCACTCTGGGTTTGACGATATTTTCAGCGTTCATTTGCAAGCCTTGTTAATGTGTTGAAGCACTTTGACGAAACAGTACGCGCGCCAGAATATTGAGCGTCAGTACACTAAAGGTAATCAGCAGTGCGCCTGCCCAGGCCAGACTCTGCCAGTCTTCGTAGGGGCTCATGGCAAACTGGAAGATGACCACAGGTAAGTTGGCCATCGGCTGATCCATGTCGCTGTTCCAGAACTGGTTGTTGAGTGCGGTGAATAACAGCGGCGCGGTCTCGCCGCTGATGCGTGCGATGGCCAGCATCACGCCGGTGATGATGCCGGCGCGGGCGGCACGCAGCGTGACGAAACTGACGATTTTCCATTGAGGTGCGCCGAGCGAGGCGGCAGCCTCACGCAGGGTGCTGGGCACCAGCCGCAACATGTTCTCTGTGGTGCGTATCACGATGGGAATCACGATGATGGCCAGTGCAAGGGTGCCTGCCCAGCCGGAAAAGTGTTTGACGTGTACCACATAAACTTCGTAGACGAATAAGCCGATGACGATGGACGGAGCGGACAGCAGAATGTCGTTAATGAAGCGTGTGATCGGAGCCAGCCAGCCGCGCTGGCCGAATTCAGCCAGATAGGTGCCCGCCAGAATGCCGATGGGTGTGCCGATTGCGGTTCCGCCTATGGTCATCATCAGGCTGCCGAAGATGGCATTCAGCAGGCCGCCTGAACTGCCTGGCGGCGGGGTCATCTGCGAAAATACTATCGGAGTCAGTGCGGGCAGACCCCGCCCCAGCAATGTCCATAAAATCCAGCATAGCCAGAACAGGCCGAATGCCATGGCGGCTACCGAGATGGTCAGGCCTGTTGCGTTGGCGATGCGGCGTCGTGTGTATAGATCGATCATGATGGTTACGAGGCCTTTCCTTCACGCTGCCCGAGCTTGTAGAGCATGTAACGTGCGAGTGATAAGACGACAAAAGTAATAAAGAACAGGATCAGGCCCAGCTCAATCAGCGCGGCGGTGTACAGTTCGCCGAATGCTTCGGTAAATTCGTTGGCAAGAGCCGAGGAAATGCTGTTGCCCGGATTCAGCAGGGACTTGCCCAGCTCATGGGCATTGCCGATCACGAAAGTGACCGCCATGGTTTCACCCAGCGCGCGTCCCAGTCCCAGCATGATACCGCCGGCCACGCCGACCTTGGTATAGGGCAATACGATCCTCAGCATGACTTCCCAGGTGGTGGAACCGAGACCGTAAGCGGATTCCTTGAGCATGACGGGGACGACGTCAAACACATCGCGCATCACCGAAGCGATGAACGGGATGACCATGATGGCGAGTATGATGCTCGCGGTCAGTATGCCTATGCCCATGGGCGGGCCGGAGAAGAAAGGGCCGATGTAGGGCAGAACGCCGATATGTTCGTTGAGCCAGGGTTCGACATGGTCGGCGAACAGTGGTGCAAAGACAAACAGACCCCACATGCCGTAGATGATGCTGGGAATGCCCGCCAGCAGTTCAATGGCGACGCCGAGCGGGCGGCGCAACACGCGCGGGGAGAGTTCGGTGAGAAAAAGTGCGATGCCGAAGCTCACCGGAATGGCGATGAGCAGTGCGATACCGGAGGTGATGAGTGTGCCGACGATAGGAACCAGCGCGCCAAATTGATCGTTGACCGGATCCCAGTCCGGACTGGTCAGAAATCCGAATCCGAAGGCATGAATAGCGGGCATGCTGCCGATGACCAGCGAACCGATAATCGCCGCGAGCAAAATTAGTACGCTAAAAGCGGCTACGCGTGTCAGATTGCGGAACAGCGAATCGAAGATGGATTGCCTTTTCAGGCGTGCTTCGTGTAAAAACATCGACATAGTGTGTGCTTTTAATTAGATGAACAGTCGCAATAATGCCCGCAGACGGGTTTAATCATGGGTGGTGGCTGCTTTAGCATCCACTACAGGCCAAAAATTGCGGGGGGCAAGCGCCCCCCGCAATTATAGCTTAGAGACAGGCTTTGTCAGCCACACTCCGTTTGCTTATTTCCATATTGCCTTGCCATCTGTGCTCTTGACTTGTGCTTTCCATGCGCTGCGGATTAATTTCACTACATCGTCAGGCATGGCTACATAGTCCAGGTCGGAAGCCAATTTGCCGCCGTTGGCATACGCCCAATCAAAGAACTTCAGTACGGCCAGAGCGGATTCAGGCTTTTCCTGCATCTTGTGTATCAGGATGAAGGTTGCGCCGCTGATAGGCCAGCTGCCCTTGCCGGCTTCGTCAGTCAGGATTTCGTAAAAGCCCGGTGCCTTGGTCCATTCAGCACCCGCAGCGGCGGCCTTGAAGCTGGCTTCATCGGCAGCAACAAAGTTGCCGGAACGGTTCTTCATTTGCACGGCGTTCATCTTGTTCTGCAAGGCGTAGGCGTATTCCACATAGCCGATAGAACCCTTGATGCGCTGTACATAAGATGCCACACCTTCGTTACCCTTGCCGCCGGTACCGGCTTTCCAGGAAACGGCTGTCCCTTCGCCTACCGTGGATTTCCAGTCAGCGCTTACCTTGGACAGGTAGTTGGTGAAAATGAAACTGGTGCCGGAACCATCAGAACGATGCACCACGGTGATGATGTCATCCGGCAGCTTGATGTCCTTGTTCAGCGCAACGATGGCCGGGTCGCTCCACTTGGTGATCTTGCCCAGGTAGATGTCAGCCAGCGTTGTGCCATCCAGTTTCAATTTGCCGCTGTCGATGCCAGCGACGTTGATGACCGGTACTACGCCGCCGATGATGGTCGGGAACTGCATCAGGCCGTATTTTTCGAGATCTGCTGGTTTCAGTGGCATGTCTGATGCGCCGAAATCAACGGTTTTCGCAGTAATCTGTTTGATGCCGCCACCGGAACCGATGGATTGATAGTTCATCTTGGTGCCGGTTTGCGCCTTGTACGCTTCAGCCCATTTTGCGTAAGCAGGATACGGGAAAGTCGCGCCAGCGCCGGTGATGTCAGTCGCATAGCTGATGCTGGCGTAGGCCAGTGCTGTGGTAGCGGCGAGGGTAATAACGAGTTGCTTGAGTTTGCTATTCATAGTGTCTCCGTTGTGTTGAGCATGCTGTCTATTGCAAATTAAATCTGTTAGCCCGAAATTATCCGTTAAGCCAATATCGCTTCGAGGTGATGCGTATCTTAGTGGTCATATGTGACAAAATTGTTACAGTTATGTCAAGCTGTCAAAAAGTGTTGCGGCTTGCAACCAAGTTGATTCTCGATTTTCGCCGTTCAAAAAAACGCAGGCCGATATAGGTAATCCAGCCGACGATGACCAGGCCGATGGTGAAGCTGGCATAGGAAACAGGCCAGGGAATGCTCTGGGTCATCATCGAATACTCGGACATGCCGCCGATACCGGCCAGAACATTGAGCGGCATGAACACGACACTAATGACGGTCAATCTTTTGATGTCCTTGTTCTGGTTGATGTTGATCGAGCTGTCCGTGGCATCCATCAAAAAGTTGATTTTATTGAACAGAAATGCGGTGTGGCCGTCTAGTGATTCGATGTCGCGCAAAATTTCGCGCACATCTTCATGTTGCGCCTCGGACAGGAAGCGGGCGCGCATCAGGAAGGACAGGGCGCGTCGGGTATCTAGTACATTGCGGCGTATGCGTCCGTTGAGGTCTTCCTCTTCGGTGATGGACGCGAGTATTCCGGCCGCTTCATCGTCGGTGATATGCGAGCGAAGCACTTGCCTGCCTACGACCCCCAGTTCCGCATAGACATCCTCAAGGGCATTAGCGGAATATTCCACATCGGCTGCATACAGATCGAGCAGGACATCCTTGTCTTCGGAAACATAGCCTGATTGCGTTCTGGCGCGTAAACGCTGCAAGCGGAAAACGGGCAGTTCTTCGCTACGCACTGAAAACAGCGTGCCTTTTTGCAGGATGAAGGCCACTGCCACGTTGCGTGATTCGTTTTCACGATCAAGCAAAAAATCAGAATGCAGATGTATGGCACCGCCTACCTCTATATAGAAGCGTGCGCTGGTTTCCAGATCAGTCAGGTCTTTGGGGTTGGGTAGTTCTACCCCGAACAATTCTTTTGCCCAGGCGATTTGCTCTTCCTCGGGGGCTACCATATCTATCCAGATGGGTTTTGCCTGTGCAAGCTCTTCACGATTCGTGAGCGGTATCTGCCGCAAGCGCCCCTCGTGGAGGTCAAACACCCGAATCACCGTGCTCCGGTTCTGTGGGGTAACTTCAGAAATCGCCTCCCCGCCATTTTGCAAGTAATGTGGAATTTCAGCCGCGTC
>Ga0209231_1000768_pt1 | contig 15396 bp, 13 predicted proteins | sample Deesub45470m_DNA_FD_188086 | JGI IMG/M metagenome (GOLD analysis project Ga0209231, IMG submission 188086) | Deep subsurface microbial communities from North Pacific Ocean - 450_OLKR46/470m Metagenome (SPAdes) (version 2) | ecosystem: Environmental > Terrestrial > Deep subsurface > Unclassified ... | reverse complement strand
CGGCGAGCAGTTCCTCGCCGGTTTCGGGATCGCGAAAGCGATAGCCGCCGCTGAAGGGGAAATCGCGCTCGGCAAGCGTCAGCATCTCCACCACCAGCGTCTCGCGCCCGGCGGCGGCCAATTTCTCGACCAACGCGACCGCGCCCTCGTCGAAACAGTCGCTCAGCAGGATGACCAGATCATGCGCGCCGATCCGCTCCCACACCGGGGCAAGCTGGTCTTCGGGCGGGAAGCCGGTCGCGGTGCGCAGCGCCAGCAGGTCGAGCAGCAGCCGGTCGCGCTGGCGCAGGCCCGTGGCGGGGGGGAGCAAAGTGAGGCCGCTGTCGCCCAAGGCCATCAGGCCGAACCGGTCGCCCTGCTGCATCGCCAGTTCGCCGATCGAGGCCGCCATCGCCTTGGCGGCGTCGAAGCGGCTATAGTCGGGGCGGCCCGCATCGGCCTGACCCATCGAGGCGCTGGCGTCGATCACTATCCAGACCGCGACCGGGCTTTCGCGCTCGGCTTCCCGCACGAAGAATTTGTCCGAGCGGGCGTAGAGTTTCCAGTCGATCTGGCGCAGTTCGTCGCCCGGTTCATAGGCGCGATATTGGGCGAATTCCAAACCCGCGCCCCGGCTGTGGCTCTGGTGCAGGCCGATGCCATGCTGCCCGACCGCGCGCCGCGTGACGAGGCGCAGGCCTTTCAGCCTGCGGCGAACATCGGCGGGGATCAGGTCGGCCATGGTGCGCGATCAGGCGAGCGGCACGGCGCGCAGCAGCGAGGCAATGACGTCGTCGGCGCTGCGCCCCTCGGCCTCAGCCGCGAAGGACAGCAGCAGGCGGTGGCGCATCACCGGCGCGGCCAGCGCGACAATATCGTCGCGGGTGGCGGTGAGGCGACCCTGCAACAGCGCGCGGGCCTTGGCGGCCAGGATCAGAGACTGGCCCGCGCGCGGCCCGGCGCCCCATTTGACATAGCGGGCGATGTCATCGGGCGCGCCGTCGCCGGGGCGGCTGGCGCGGATGATCCGCGTCACCCAGTCGAGCAGCTCGTCGCCGAAATGCACGTCGCGTACCAGCTTCTGCAGCGCCAGCACTTCCTCGCCCGCCATCACGGCGGGGACGGTGCCGGGCTTGGACCCGGTGGTTTGCGCCAGGATTGCGCGCTCCTCCGCTTCGCTCGGATAATCGACGCGGATGTGCAGCAGGAAGCGGTCAAGCTGGGCTTCGGGCAGGGGGTAGGTGCCTGCCTGCTCCAGCGGATTCTGCGTCGCCAGCACGAAGAAGGGGGCGGGCAGGCGGTGGGTGACGCCGGCATAGCTGACCGTCTTTTCCTGCATCGCCTCCAGCAGTGCCGCCTGCGTCTTGGGCGGGGTGCGGTTGAGTTCGTCGGCCAGCAGCAGGTTGGTGAAGACCGGGCCGGGCTGGAAACGGAAGCTGCGATGGCCGGTGCCATGGTCCTCCTCCAGCAATTCGGTGCCCAATATGTCGCTGGGCATCAGGTCGGGGGTGAACTGGACGCGGCGGAAGTCGAGCTTGAGCGCTTCGCCGAGCGAGCGGACGAGCAGCGTCTTGCCAAGGCCCGGCACGCCTTCGAGCAGGCAATGGCCACCGGCGAGCAGGCCGATCAGCAATTGTTCGACCACATCGGCCTGGCCCACGATCGCCTGGCCGATCGCCGCGCGCAATTGGGTGAGCGCGGCCAGGCGCGTCTGGATTTCGGCTTCGGTGAGGTCGGTCATTGGGCTTCCTAACTTAAAGGCCGTCATCCCCGCGCAGGCGGGGATCCATCTCCGGCGCTATCTCTTGGCGCGCTGGTGGGAGATGGGTTCCCGCCTGCGCGGGAATGACGAAGGCAAAGGGCAGAACGAGGATCAAACCGACAGCGCATATATTACGATATTGACCGCGAATTTGGTGTTGTCTTCGGCCAGGAAGCGTTTGTTGCGCCAGTCATAGTCCCATTCGCAGCCATAATCCTTGTTGCTGTAGAGAACGCCCAGTCGGCCATTTACCTCTATTCCCTTGAGATAATCATGGACCAGATCGTCGCCCCAGCCATTGAGTTCGAGGCCGGTATTGGGTGGCCCGTCGAAGGTGAAGAAGCTGCGATAGAGGCCATGATTTTTGGGCAGAGTCTTCATCGCCTTGGGCCCAAAAATCCTGGCCATCTGCGCTTCGAACGAGCGGGCGAACAGGCCGTCAATGTCGTGGTTGCAATCGTCCACCAGAACGAAGCCACCATTGCGGACATAGCGTTCGAAATTGCGCCGCTCGGCAGGGGAAAATTCGACCAGCTTGTGCCCGGCGAGGTAACAAAAGGGCGCGGTCAGCATCTTGGGGTCCGACAGGGCCAGGACATGCTCCTTCGGATCGACCCGCAAGGTCGTATAGTCGATCAGCGAGGTGATGACGTTGGACGGCATCCGCTGATCGACATCCCAGTCGCCCGAATCATAGCGCAGGCGGGTGAACCAGAAATCATAGCCCCCGGCGGCAGCGAGTGGCCGGGCCAGCATTGCGCTGGCTAGGCCGCCTGCCATCAGCCGGAGGAAATCGCTGCGGGTCATGTGCCGAACATTACCGATCCTCCCCTGGAAGGGGAGGTGTCTGGCGTAGCCAGACGGAGGGGTGTCACGCTATCGATAGGGTGACACCCCTCCGTCAGCACTTCGTGCTGCCACCTCCCCCGCCGGGGGAGGATCGTCCATCTGGTAACCGTCAGCGCCAATATTACACCGCGTCCGAGAGCGAAGTGAAGGTGAAGTCGCGTAGTTTCATCGGCGGCACCATGATGTTCATCGATACTTCGTCCGGTGGCACGCGGACGGGCTTGCCGAGTTCTTCGACATTGTTGAGCATGATCACCGGGCTTTCGTTGAACCGGAAATTCTTGATCGGATATTTGATCTGCCCGTTTTCGATATAGAAAGTGCCGTCGCGGGTCAGGCCAGTGAGCAACACCGTCTGCGGATCGACCATGCGAATATACCAGGTGCGGGTGACGAGCACGCCGCGCTGGGTCGAGCGTACCAGTTCGGCGGTCGACTTGGTGCCGCCCGTCATCAGGATATTGCCCATCTGGCCGACAGGCGCCTTGCCCTGTTTCTGCGCCCAGTAGCGGCTGTAATCCAGCGCGACGACCTTGCCGTCCTTGACCAGGTCCATGCGCTTGCGCGGTACGCCTTCTTCGTCCCAAGGCAGGCTTGGTGCTACCGGATCCCAGGGGTCGGTGTAGAAATTGACCTGTGGCCCGAACACCTGCTGGCCGATCTTGTTGCCGCCGCCTGCCTTCGACAGGAAGCTGCGGCCTTCATCGGCTTCGCGCGCGCCGAAGAAGTTGAACATGAAGCCGATCAGACCGGCGGCCGCCATCGGTTCCAGGATGACGGTATATTTGCCCGGTTCCAGCGCCCTGGCTTCGGACGAGGCCGATGCCTTGCGCATTGCGATCTGGATATCATCCTCGACCTTGAAGCGGGTGGCGTCCTGCGTATCGGTGCCGACCCAGCCGGAACCGCGCCCGTCTTCGGTGCGGACGGTGCAGGTATAGTCCAGCACGGTCGAGCGCTGATAGCCGAAATTGCCCTTGCTGTTGGCGAAGGCGACGAAGCTCTGGCCATCCTCCAGGAAACCGGCGGCGATCAGATTTTGCGCCTTGCAGGCCGTGATCGAGGTTGCTGCGACCTTGGCCCGATAGACGGGGGTGATCGCGGCGGTCGCTTCGCTGAAGGTCGGGCTGGTCTTGTAGACCTGCTTGTCGACGGCCGGCATGAATTCCGGGTTTTCCGGGGCGAGCTTGGCCAATTCTTCGGCACGGCGCACGACTCGTTCGAGCGAGGCGTCGTCGAACTGGTTGATCGTGGCGATGCCGACCCGCTTGCCATAGGCGACCTGGACCTGCAGGTCGGTGTCGTCGGTCAGGCCGGCGGTCGAGACATTGTTGAGCGCAAAGCGCACATTGCCCTGGATCTGGCCGGTCAGTTGCGCGGTGCATTCGTCGGCTTTCGACATCGCGACCACTTTGGTCAGAACGTCCTTCGCCTGTGCTTCGGTAAAGATGCCCATTATACTAACTCCCCTGAGCGATCAGCCGAGCGAACGCGCGGTGTTGATGACGTTGATGCCGTCGAAGCGGGTGGTCGATGACCCGTGCGACACGGCGGAAACCTGCGAAGGCTGTCCCTTGCCGTCGAAGAAGGAGCCGAACATGCGATAATCGCTGGAATCGCAGATCGCCGAGCAGGCGGCCCAGAATTCGGGCGTCCTGATCTGATAGGCGACATCCTCCAGCGGCTGCGTGATCTTGCCGTTCTTGATCTCGTAGAAGAGCGTGCCGCCGAACTGGGCGTTGTAGCGCTGCTGATCGATCGAGAAGGAACCCCGGCCGAGGATGTAGATGCCATCTTCGACATTGCCGATCATGTCGGCGACGCTCATCTTCTCCTTGCCGGGTTCCAGCGAGATGTTGGCCATGCGCTGGAACTGCACGTTGGACCAGCTATCGGCGTAGGAGCAGCCGTCGCTTTCGCTCTTGCCCTCGATATGCGCCTGATCGCGGGTGGCCTGATAGCCGACCAGCTTGCCGTTGCGGATCAGATCCCACTTCTTGGTCTTCACGCCTTCATCGTCATAGGCGACCGCGCCCAGGCTGCCGGGCTGGGTCTTGTCGGCGACGATGTTGACCTTGTCGCTGCCATATTGGAAATTGGCCTTGAGCTTGTCCATCGTCGCGAAGCTCGTACCGGCATAATTGGCTTCATAGCCCAGCACGCGATCCAGTTCGAGCGGATGGCCGACCGTTTCATGGATGGTGAGGCCGAGATGATTGGGGTCGAGCACCAGATCATATTTGCCAGGCTTCACCGATTTGGCGGTCAGCTTCTCGCGCGCCTGTTTGGTCGCGGCGATCGCGTCTTCCTTCATGTCGTAGGACATGCCGTAGCTGATGATGCCATTGGGACCGACGGTCTTATCCGCCGCGCGACCGTCGAGATATTCAAAGCCCAGGCCCATGGGTGCGGACAGGCCGTCGCGGACGCGGAACTTGCCGGTCTTCTTGTCGACGGCAGTGACTTCCATCGGTGCCCAGATGCGATGGACATCCTGGTCGATATAGCTGCCATCGGTGCTGGCGAAATATTTCTGCTCGTTCACCAGGAACAGGATGGAGCTGATGAAGTCCGCGCCTGCATCCATGGCGGCGGCGTTGACGCCCATCAGCAGGTCGACCTTGTCCTTGATCGGCACGGTCATGCTGTTCTTGGCGATCGGCGTGCGCCAGGATACTTCGCCGACGCCCTTGACCGGGGCAAGCTGGACAGGCGCGGTCTGGGTCGGGGCGTTCGCCTTGGCGATGGCGACGGCCTGCTGCGCGGCCTTGGCCACGGCATCGGTGGTCATCGCATTGGTGGCGGCAAAGCCCCAGGCGCCGTCGGCCAGAACGCGGATGCCGACGCCGCTCGATTCGGTGTTGACGACATTTTCGACATTGCGTTCGCGGGTGATGACGAACTGGCGCAGGTAGCGGCCGACGCGCACGTCGCAATAGGATGCGCCCGCGCTCTTGGCCGCGTTCATCGCGGCGTCGGCCAGCGCCTTCTTGACGGCGACGTCGATCGCGCTGTTCAATTCCTCGGCGGCAATGACCTTGCCGAACATCGATGGGAGGATAATCCCCCCGACACCCATGGCCCCAAAAGCCAGAAAATCACGTCTGTGCAAGGTTCGTCTCCCACCTGCGGAACGCCCGCATGATGCGGGTCGGATAGTGATTGGGAAGCGGCCGGTCGGCCGTCCGATGCGGGGGATCATCGCCGGGTGGACGCGGCGGGTCAAATATCTTTTACATTCGAACAACATGGGGGTCGCCGCTTTCGACATATGACATCTGTCGAAAGCGGCTGGCCAGAGGGATGCAAGCGCTCCAGTCGCGCGGGTGCGCGAAACGAAAGACGCGCGCGAAAAGGCGTTCCCCCGCAAGGGGTTGATCTGTTCGAAGCTGTTAAGAAATGTGGTCGGGGAAAGAGGATTCGAACCTCCGGCCCCTGCCTCCCGAAGACAGTGCTCTACCAGGCTGAGCTATTCCCCGACCGATGCCGACGCCGCCGTGAAGCGACCCCGTAAGGCAGGCCGCAGCCTATAGAGACGGGTTTTCGGGCTGGCAAGCGGCCAGCGACGCTTTTTTTACGGGGCGGAGCGATGCCCCGATGCGCTAAAGCCTGTGGATCACAGATTCGATTCCGATAGGACCAGCACCTTGCCCGACACGCCCCATTATGAGCAGCAATATCTCGACCTGATGCGGTATATCTGGCGGCATGGCGACGAGCGGATCGACCGTACCGGGGTCGGCACCCGGTCGATCCTGGGGGCGACGATGCGCTTTTCCCTGGCCGACGATGCGGTGCCGCTGCTCACCACCAAGCGGGTCTATTGGAAGGCGGCGGCGCGCGAGATGCTGTGGTTCCTGACCGGCGACACCAATATCCGCGAACTGGTGCGGCAGGGGGTGCATATCTGGACCGACTGGCCGCTCGACGCCTATCGCAAGGCGACGGGCGAGACGATCGACCGGGATGCGTTCGAGGCGCGGATCATCGCGGATGAGGGCTTTGCGCTGGAGTGGGGCGATCTGGGGCCGGTCTATGGCGCGCAATGGGTGAACTGGCCGCGCTACGAACCGGCGGGCGAGGGGCTGTATCGTCGGGCGGAGAAGGGGCACAACCAGATTGCCGCGCTGGTAGAGGCGATCCGGGCGACGCCGGGGTCGCGCCGCTTGCTGTTTACGGGTTGGAACGTCGCCGAAGTGGCGCAGATGGCGCTGCCGCCCTGCCACATGACCTATCAGTTCCAGGTGTCGAACGGGAAGCTCAACGGCCTGTTGTTCCAGCGCAGTTGCGACCTGGGCCTGGGCTTTGCCTTCAACATTTTCGGCCTGTCGATGATCACCCGGATGCTGGCGCAGCAATGTGACTTGGAGCCGGGCGAGGTGGTCTGGCAGGGGGGTGATGTGCATCTCTACCTCAACCATGCCACGCTGGTGGAGGAGCAGATGAGTCGCATTCCGTCGGGTGCGCCGAAACTGCGGATCAAAAACCGGCCTTCATCCATTTTCGACTATGCCATCGAGGATTTCGAGGTGGTCGATTATGCGCCGCAATCCCACATTTCCGCGCCCGTCGCCGTGTGAAGCGGACAGCGAGGCGGACATAGGTTTTAGAAAAATTGGGTAAGGGAGGCTTGCCTTTCTTGGCGTTGTAATTTAATATCCAAGTTAAGCAATATTATTGCAACGCAGCATAGGAGGCAGGATGACCGATCCTCTCGATATTGGAGCCACGCTAGGCGAACAGGGGCGCAACCTGCCCCCGTTGCGCCTGCATGTGCCAGAGCCGCCAGCCCGGCCGGGCGAGAGCGCCGACTTCACCCATTTCGATATCCCCGCCGCCGACGCCGCGCCCCGCCCGGACGAGGCGGCGCAGCCCGCGACCATGCGCGACATGGCCTATGGCCTGGTGCGTGTGTTGGACGAAGAGGGTGCGGCGGTGGGGGCGTGGAACCCCAAGCTGCCGCCCGAAACGCTGCTGCGGATGCTGCGCGCGATGGCGCTGACCCGCGCCTTCGACGCGCGCATGTTCCGTGCCCAGCGGCAGGGGAAGACCAGCTTCTATATGAAGTCGACCGGCGAGGAGGCGGTGTCGATCGGCGCGGCCTTGGCACTGTCGCGAGATGACATGTGTTTTCCAAGCTATCGCCAGCAGGGCATATTGATCGCGCGCGACTGGCCCATCATCGACATGATGAGCCAGATTTATTCCAACAAGGGCGATCGGCTGAAGGGCCGCCAGCTGCCGATCATGTATTCGGCGCGGGATGCGGGCTTCTTCTCCATCTCCGGCAATTTGACCACGCAATATCCGCAGGCGGTTGGCTGGGCGATGGCGAGCGCGGCGCGGGGCGACACGCGGATCGCGGCGACCTGGTGCGGCGAGGGATCGACGGCGGAGGGCGATTTCCATTCGGCCTGCACCTTCGCCAGCGTCTATCGCGCGCCCGTGATCCTGAATGTCGTTAATAATCAGTGGGCTATCAGCAGTTTTTCAGGTTTTGCGGGCGCGGAGTCGACGACCTTCGCGGCGCGCGCGATCGGCTATGGCATTGCCGGCCTGCGGGTCGATGGCAATGATGTGCTGGCGGTCTATGCCGCCACCCGCTGGGCCGCCGACCGGGCGCGCGCCAATGCCGGGCCGACGCTGATCGAACATTTCACCTATCGCGTTGAAGGGCATAGCACGTCGGATGATCCGACCGCTTATCGTTCCGCCGAGGAAAGCAGCCTGTGGCCGCTGGGCGACCCGATCGCGCGGTTGAAGCAGCATTGCATTGGCTTGGGCATCTGGGACGAAGAGCGGCACGCCGCGATGGACAAGGAATTGGCCGAATATGTCCGCGACGCCGCGCGCGAAGCGGAGAAGAACGGCATTCTTGGCCACGGCCTGCATCATCACCCGATGGAATCGATGTTCGAAGATGTGTTCGAAGAAATGCCCCGGCATTTGAAGGAACAGCAGCAACAGATGCTGGATGAGTGGAAGGCGGCGGGGTTGTGATGGCGACTATCAGCACAACCGTCATCCCAGCGAAGGCTGGGATCTCCCTTTTCTTCATCGTCGCGCCGGAAGGCAGTGAGATCCCAGCTTTCGCTGGGATGACGGCATTGGGGATATCCCATGACTGATATGCAACAAATGACCATGATCCAGGCGATCAACAGCGCCATGGACGTGATGATGGAGCGCGACTCGACCGTTGTGGTGATGGGCGAGGATGTCGGCTTTTTCGGCGGGGTATTTCGCGCGACCGCGGGCTTGCAGGATAAATATGGCAAGAACCGCGTGTTCGACACGCCGATCACCGAATGCGGGATTATTGGCGTGGCGGTGGGGATGGGGGCTTATGGCCTGCGGCCGGTGCCGGAGATCCAGTTTGCCGACTATATCTATCCCGCGCTCGACCAGCTGGTGTCGGAAGCGGCACGGTTGCGCTATCGGTCGGCGGGGGAGTTCACCGCGCCGATGACGGTGCGGTCGCCCTTTGGTGGCGGCATTTTCGGCGGGCAGACGCATAGCCAAAGCCCCGAAGGCATCTTCACCCATTGTTCGGGGATCAAGACGGTGATCCCGTCCACCCCCTATGACGCCAAGGGGCTGTTGATCTCGGCGATCGAGGATAATGATCCGACGCTCTTCTTCGAGCCGAAGCGCATCTATAACGGCCCGTTCGATGGCCATTATGATACGCCGGCCAAAAGCTGGGCCGGGCACCCCGATGCACAGGTGCCGACCGGCTATTATCGCATTCCGCTCGGCACCGCGCGCATCGTGCGGCCGGGCGAGGCGCTGACCATCCTCTGCTATGGCACGATGGTCCATGTCGTCGAAGATACGGTCAGGGCGATGGGTATCGACGCGGACATTGTCGACCTGCGCAGCCTGATCCCGCTCGACATCGACACGATCGAGGCGTCGGTGGAGAAGACGGGCCGCTGCCTGATCGTCCATGAAGCGACGCGGACCAGCGGCTTTGGCGCGGAATTGCTGGCCCAGGTGCAGGAGCGCTGCTTCTATCATCTCGAAGCGCCGATCGAGCGCGTCACCGGCTTCGACACGCCCTATCCGCACAGTCTGGAATGGGCCTATTTCCCTGGCCCGGTGCGTATCCGCGAAGCCATTACCAAGATCATGAAGGACTAAGCCTTCACCCAGCTTCCGTTCGTTTCGAGCGAAGTCGAGAAACGGAAGCGCAGTTTCAAGTCAAGTGTCTCGACTTTGCTCGACACGAACGGAGCTTTTTATGGCCCTTTTTACATTCAAGCTGCCGGATATCGGCGAAGGCATTTCGGAAGCCGAGATCGTCGGCTGGCATGTCGCGGTCGGTGATCGGGTCGAGGAAGACCAGCCGATCGCCGACATGATGACCGACAAGGCGACGGTCGAGATGGAAAGCCCTGTCGCGGGCATCGTCGTCCGCCTGGCGGGCGAGCCGGGCGACCAGATTCCCATCGGCGCGATGTTGGTGGAGATTGAGGTCGAGGGCGACGAGGTAGCTGCGCCGCCGCCGCCTTCGGTCGAGGCGATCGAGGCGGAGGTTCCGGGTGAAGCGGTCATCGACCCGACACCCTCTCAATCCGTTCGCCCTGAGCCTGTCGAAGGGCCGACCTTTTCTTCCGCGCCAATCGCCAAGGAAGAAGGGCAGGGCTTCGACAAGCTCAGCCCGAACGGACCTGTAAGTTCCGTGGAGTCGCACGCCTCGCCCATCCTCGCAACCCCCGCCGTGCGTGCCCGCGCGAAGGATTTGGGCATCGACCTGGCGCAGGTGAAGGCCAGTGGCGAGCATGTTCGTCATGCCGATCTCGATGCTTTCCTGCTCTATGGCGAAGGGCAAGGCTATCGCCCGGCGGGGCGGTCCGCCACGCGGCCGGACGAGCAGATCAAGGTGATCGGCATGCGTCGCCGCATTGCCGAGAATATGGCGGCGTCCAAGCGCCATATTCCGCACTTCACCTATGTCGAGGAAATCGACGTGACCGCGCTGGAAGCGTTGCGCGCGCAGTTGAACGACGGGCGGGGGGATCGGCCCAAGCTGACCATGTTGCCGCTGCTGATCGTCGCTTTGTGCAAGGCGTTGCCTGATTTTCCGATGCTCAATGCCCGTTATGATGATGAAGCGGGCGTGGTCACACGCCATGGATCGGTGCATCTTGGCCTCGCGACGCAGACCGATGCGGGGTTGATGGTGCCCGTGATCCGCGATGCGCAGAACCGCAATGTCTGGCAGCTCGCCAGCGAAATCCGCCGCCTTGCCGACGCCGCGCGCACCGGCAAGGCGAAGTCGGAGGAATTGTCCGGCTCCACGCTGACGCTGACATCGTTGGGGCCGTTGGGCGGCATCGCCACGACGCCGGTCATCAATCGGCCCGAAGTCGCGATCATCGGTCCCAATCGGGTGATCGAACGGCCCATGTTTAGGGGCAAGGAGATCGTCGCGGCGAAGCTGATGAACCTGTCGATCAGTTGCGACCATCGCGTGGTCGACGGCTTCGACGCAGCGAGTTTCGTCCAGGCCGTGCGCAAGCTGTTGGAAGCGCCCGCTTTCCTGTTCGTGGATTGATAAAGGGGCAGGGTGCCTATTTCGTCAGGACGACGATGGCACCCTGTTTCACATCCGGGCTGAACAGCATCCGCACCGCGCGCTGCATCATCTTCCAGCGCCGCTTGCTGAGCCAGCGGCCCGAATAGTCGCGTTCCTGATAGAAGGTGCTGTGGAGCAGCGCCGGGATCGGCAGCACGCGATGGCTGGTAAAGCCCGCCTCGCGGCCACGCGCGATGATGAGGTGGGGCGGCATGTCGCGTTCGGCGACGCCGAACTTCGCCATCGCCTCGATCGATTCGGGCGACTGGCTATGGCCTTCGCCCGGTTCATGGGTGATCAGCATCCCGCCCGGCTTCAACGCGCGATAGGCGCTGCGGATCGCCAGCGCTTCGTCATCGGCATGATGGAGCGCGTCGAAGAAGAGCGCAGCGTCGAACTGGCCGTCCAGGTCCAGCGCTTCGAAGTCGCTGCATAGGAAAGTCGTGCGGTCGCCAACGCCATTGATCCGGGCATTCTCCTGCGCCAGCGCGATCATGTCCGGCGCGATGTCCTGCCCGGTCACGCTATAGCCCGCGCGGGCGAGGAACTGGCTGGTCCAGCCGCCGCCGCAGCCCAGGTCCAGCACGGCGGCCGGGGCCGGGGGCAGCAGGCTGATGATGAAGCCGATCGACGCCAGTTGGATGCCGCATTGCGGATCGGAAAAGGGCTTGTTCAGCGAATGATCGGCACCGCCTTCCCCCAGATTGGCGAGATAGGCGCGCTCGGCGTCTTTGGACATCAATGGGGTCTCCGGTCGAGCCGACGGCCCTAGACCGTGGCGTCGCCCTGCTCAAGCGCGCTTGTCGCTACCCTTGTTCCATTCACCGTATCGTCGCGCGATAGCTCAGCCGTCCGGCCTGGCCCGGCGGGACACCGTCAGGCAGTGTCCAGCGGACATGGGTGATGTCGGCCGGGACTGCTCGGCGCACGCCGCCGAGCGGCGTCGGCAGCCAGAGTTGCGCCATGCGGCCCCATCGCACGCCGCCATCGACGGAGACTTGCAGGGCGGGGTCGGACGGGTCGAGTTCCACGCCCTTGGGCAGTGGCCGGACCAGCGCATAGTCGCGCAGCGGTTCGCCGCCCTGGTTGCGCCAGTGGACCATGACGATCAGTTGGTCGCCCGGTGCGACGCGGTTCGCGCTGGCCAGCACGCGCCGGGTGCGGCCGTTGACGTCGGTGCTGACGCGCTCGACGAACATCTGCGTATCGACGCGCACGGCCGGCTGCGCCTGCGCCGCCTGCGCGCCGATGATGATCGCCAGCGCGCCCAGCGCTGATCCAGTGGCTGTCTTCATGCCGAACCCCGTTGTCGCATCCCCGATGGCGGACATAGACCCCGCCGCCCAATATTTGGTTAAGAGGCTGAATTTGCGGCATCGGCACGCGCATCGTTTTGCAAATTGACGGCCCGCGACGGGCAGCGCACATCTTGGCGAAACTATTGGCGAATCGGACAAAAGTGACAGTCGGTGAACAACAGGAAATCAACCGCAGGCGCGACCGGCTGCTGGCGTCGATCGCGCTGACGGCGGGCATTGGCCTCATCATCGCGCTGCCCTTCGCCTTGCGGGCGGGGGCGGAGTTTTTCCTGCCGCTGACCGCCGCGCTGGTGATCGCGATCGCGCTGGTGCCGTTGCTGGAGTGGATGGAGCGACGCCGGTTGCCATCGGGGCTGGCGGCGTTGCTGGCGCTGATCGGCTTCCTGCTGGTCGCCAATACGGCGCTGGTGCTGATCATCGTGCCGGCGACCGACTGGTTCCGCATATTGCCCGAACGATTGCCGCAAATTCAGGCCAATCTCGCGCCGCTGATCGATTTCTACGCCAATTTGCAGCGGTTCGTGGATGAAACCGTGCGGATGCTGGCGACGGGGCCGGTGGCGGCGGCGCAGACGGCGGCGATCGACACGCCGCGCTCGTTGTTGCAGTTCGCCGCCGCCTCGGCGCCGTCCGCCATCGTGCAGATGGTGTTCGCGCTGCTCATCATCTATTTCTTCCTCGCCGGATGGACCCGCCTGCGCCGTCGCACGATCAACAGTCGCGACAGTTTCGACGGCGCGCTGGCGGTCGCGCGGGTGATCCAGAATGTGGTCGATGCGACGTCGGCCTATGTCATCACCATCGCGACGATTAACCTGGGGCTGGGGTTGGCGGTCGCCGTATCGCTGTGGCTGATCGGGATGCCGTCGCCCTGGATGTGGGGCGGCATCGTCGCGTTGCTGAACTTCATTCCCTATTTCGGGCCAATGCTGGCCGCCGTGCTGCTGGGGCTGGGCGGCCTGATGGTGTTCGACGATATTTGGGTGGCGTTGCTGCCTGCGGCCTTGCAGGTCGGTTTCCACATGGTCGAGGCCAATGTGGTGACGCCGACCGTGCTGGGGCGGCGGTTGACGATGAATCCGCTGCTGATCCTGGTGTCGCTGGCCTTTTGGGGATGGGTGTGGGGCACACCCGGCGCGTTACTGGGCGTGCCGCTGCTGATCATCATCCAGACCGTGGTGCAGGCGGCGGGAACGCCCGATATCGCCGGTTTCCTATTCGAGCAGGGGACGTTGACGGTTGCGCCGCGCAAAGAAAATGACGAGAATGGCAAAACAGCCGAAACGGACGGTTGACAGTTTTGGCGCGCGCCCATAGACGGCGCTTCCACACCGAACGCGGGTGTAGCTCAGTTGGTTAGAGTGCCGGCCTGTCACGCCGGAGGTCGCGGGTTCGAGCCCCGTCACTCGCGCCACTTTCCTTGACCGGAAGGTGGAAAGGTTCCCGGATCAGCATCGTCTGGCGGACTTGGTGTGGAAATAGATGTCACCCTGCGCGGGTGTAGCTCAGTTGGTTAGAGTGCCGGCCTGTCACGCCGGAGGTCGCGGGTTCGAGCCCCGTCACTCGCGCCACTTCCTTGCCGATGCAGGAAGTGACGCAAACCGCGCATTTCGATAGCTCTGGTTTCAGCCGCGACGCCAGCGTCCGGTTTCCATCCAGGCGAGCAGCCGCCGGAGCGGCAAGATCCATATCCATATGATGCCGAGCGCCAGATAGACCGGCACCTGTACCCACATCGGCAGCAGGCCGATCTGGCCCGACAGGCTGCCCACCATCACCGCCCATAGCGTGATCAGGCCGACGATCGCCAGCATCCCCACCGGCTTGCGCCAGCTGGGCTGATGATAATGGCGCGGGTCGATGCTCATGCGTCCGGTCCTTCGATCAGTTCCGCTTCGGTCAGGATGATGTCGAGCGGCAAGTCCCATGGGTCGGCGGGCACATCGTCCAGTTCCTGCGCCGACCAGGCGAGGCCAATGCGCAGCGCGTCGGGAAAGCGGGCGAAGGCGCGATCATAATAGCCGCCGCCCTGGCCCAACCGGTTGAGCGCGCGGTCGAACCCTACCAGCGGCGCGATGATCGCGTCGGGCGTCACGGGACCATCGCCGGGTTCGGGATGGCTGGTGCGGAAGGGACCAGGGACGAGTGGAGCGTCCGGCGTCCAGGGCAGGAAATCCATCGACCCCAGCCGGTCCAGCACGCGCGGCAGCGCCACCCGCTTGCCCATGGCGATCAAGGGCGCGGCCAGCCGCTGCGCGGGGGCTTCATCGTCCAGGCCCATATAAAGGGCGACGGTGCGGGCATCAGCCAGACGCCGGGCGAGCGGGGAGGGCAGCACCTTGAACGCCAGCCGATGCGCCAGCGGATCGAGCGTGGCGACGAAGGCACGCCGCTGATCGCGCGCGAGGGCGCGCAGGTCGGCTTTGTCGGCGGCGTTAGGGTCGTCGCTCATCATCCTACTTTCGCAATCGGACGGGAAAGGGGGGTGACGGGACCACCTTGGCCGTGTGCTGGAAGATCCTCTGACGCCTCAACGTCAGGTGGGGACCATGTAGATCGGGCCGGAACCCGCCCAGGGACAGCCCCCTAGGATGTGCTTATCGCCTCAGGGATGTTCGCTAAAGCTCGTACCAGGCAGTACCCGTCATCCCCAATCTAGGCGTCCGCGTGCGGCGCTGCAAGTCTCTCGCGCAGCTTTTCTATCCGTGCCGTCAGCGCCTCGACCGCCTGCGCCGCATCGTCATCCTGCGTTTCCAGCGCCAGTCTCTCCTGCCGCCCGGCGACCTCGCGGCGCAGGTCGGTCACCTCGTCGGCCAGGAAGAGCGCGGCGAAGAGCAGGTTGCGCACTTCGGTCATGCCCGGCATGCCCTGTTGCGCGGCGCGCGCCTTGCCATCGATCATCGCCG
>Ga0209231_1000766_pt1 | contig 15425 bp, 14 predicted proteins | sample Deesub45470m_DNA_FD_188086 | JGI IMG/M metagenome (GOLD analysis project Ga0209231, IMG submission 188086) | Deep subsurface microbial communities from North Pacific Ocean - 450_OLKR46/470m Metagenome (SPAdes) (version 2) | ecosystem: Environmental > Terrestrial > Deep subsurface > Unclassified ... | reverse complement strand
ACTCCTTCAGGGGGTTGGGTAAGATACCCCAAAAGAATCGCTTGTGGTCGGCTCCTACCCAAATTGTGGCGCATGACCTTTCGCCAACCCGGCGGCCCCGAATTTACAGAACAGATGTTGCACTAACGGGGTCGGACCAAGTCAACTCCCTGTAATTGCAATAATATTAATAAAAAACCAGTGCAAAAACAGACTATAGGCCGATTTTTTGGGTCAAAATCTAAGCCATGGCGCACTGACTGTCATGGTTCCGAGGATGAGTGACATGCCACGAGCCAATCGGCACTACATTCCGGGTTGCATCTGGCACATTACCCATCGTTGCCACCAAAAGGAATTTTTACTGAAGTTCGCTCATGACCGCTCTCGGTTCGTGCACTGGCTTGGTGAAGCTCGCAAACGATTTGGTGTCCAGATCCTGAACTATGCGGTCACCTCCAATCATGTTCACCTGCTGGTCAAAGACTGCGACGACGGCAAAAGCATCCCCGCCGCCATCCAGTTGGTCGCGGGACGTACCGGCCAGGAATGCAATCAGCGCAAGAGCCGCAAGGGGGCCTTCTGGGAAGATCGCTACCATGCCACTGCGATTGAATCGGGAGAGCACCTGCGGCGCTGTCTCGTCTACGTTGATTTGAACATGGTCCGGGCCGGCGCGGTAATGCATCCGTCAGAATGGCCCCACGGCGGTTATCAAGAGATCCAGGGGCTGCGCCGCCGCAACACGATCCTCTCCCTCGATGCTTTGGCCGAAGCTGTGGAGGTCAATTCCCGGGCAGAACTGGCACAAGCCCACCGGGAATGGATTGAGGAGGCATTGAGCTCGGGTTCGCGGCAGCGGGATGAAGCCTGGTCGAAGAGTATTGCTGTGGGGAGTGCGGACTTTGTGTTGAAAAGCCAAGCGATGCTTGGGGCGCGGGGGCGAGGTCGTGCCGTTATCGCGACGGAAGAGTCTTTCATCCTCCGTGAGTCGCAAGAATTTTATGGGGGCAATTTCAGCCCTGAAAATCGGGCCATAGGGTCGAAAAACAGCTGTTTGTGGGATGAAGTTCCTTAGATATCAGCAGGTTGTCTTGGTCCGACCCCATTGATTATGGCACCAAAAGGAATTTTTACTGAAGTTCGCTCATGAACGCTCTCGGTTCGTGCACTGGCTTGGTGAAGCTCGCAAACGATTTGGTGTCCAGATCCTGAACTATGCGGTCACCTCCAATCATGTTCACCTGCTGGTCAAAGATAACGACGACACCAAAAGCATCCCCGCCGCCATCCAGTTGGTCGCGGGACGTACCGGCCAGGAATTCAATCAGCGCAAGAGTCGCAAGGGGGCCTTCTGGGAAGATCGCTACCATGCCACTGCGATTGAATCGGGAGAGCACCTGCGGCGCTGTCTCGTCTACCTCGATTTGAACATGGTCCGGGCCGGCGCGGTAATGCATCCGTCAGAATGGACCCATGGCGGTTATCAAGAGATCCAGGGGCTGCGCCGCCGCAACACGATCCTCTCCCTCGATGCTTTGGCCGAAGCTGTGGAGGTCAATTCCCGGGCAGAGCTGGCACAAGCCCACCGGGAATGGATTGAGGAGGCATTGAGCTCGGGTTCTCGGCAGCGGGATGACGCCTGGTCGAAGAGTATTGCTGTGGGGAGTGCGGACTTTGTGTTGAAAAGCCAAGCGATGCTTGGGGCGCGGGGGCGAGGTCGTGCTGTTATCGCGATGGAAGATTCTTTCATCCTCCGTGAGTCGCATGAATTTTATGGGGGCAATTTCAGCCCTGAAAATCGGGCCATAGGGTCGGAAAAGAGCTATTTGTGGGATGAAGTTCCTTAGATATCAGCAGGTTGTCTTGGTCCGACCCCATTGATTATGCCCGGAACCGTTGAGAAGGAGAATTAACATGAAGAATCTGGTGCTATTGGTGGCGTGTTGTTTTTTAGTGATTGCGTGTTTTGACGCTCAGGCTGCCCCGACTGTAGGTGGAGCACCTAAAGGTGACCCGAAAGTTGTCTCTGAAAAAATCATCAGGGCAAATTTCCCAAAGAAGTGCAAGAGTGTAACAAGAGCAGAACGATTGCCTGACGGAACAATCTCTGCCGTTTGCAAGGGAGTCACTTACCGTGTCTTTACGATGTATAACCCAGAGGAGGGTAAGCTAGACGAAATAGCACTGAATTGTGACGAGGCGGCAAAGCTCGGAGTCTCTTGTTTTTGAAAGAGCGAGGTGGACGCATTGGGTGAAGAGGCGAGGGCAGTCCTCGAAAGTGCTCATTGAAGACAGAAAGGGGCGTGTCTCCAAATCTCAAAATAATAACTCGAAGGGATGTTCGGGGTCGGACCAAGTTAACCAACTGCAATTACAGTAAAATACATCAAAAAAGCAGGTCAAAAGCAGGCCATAGGCCGATTTTATGGTAAAAGTTGAGGATATGGAGCACTGACTGTCATGGGTCAGAGGATGGGTAGCATGCCAAGAGCCAATCGGCACTACATTCCGGCCTGCATCTGGCACACCATCCATCGTTACCACCAAAAGTAGGTTGCCCTGACCCTGCCCCATTGCCTACATGATGGAGGATGTTTTGGGAGATAAGCATAAAATACTTTTAGTAGATGATGAGAGAATTCTGCTTGAACTTTTAAGGACGCTTCTGTGTAACGATTATCATATTGTTACTGCTCGAAACGGCGAGGAAGCGATTATTCAGGCAAAAAAAGAAGCCCCCAATCTAATTGTACTTAATTATATGATGCCAGTAATGGATGGCTTTACTGCATGCAAAATTTTGAAGGTTGACGAGAAAACAAAAAATATACCGATAATAATATTGACTGGGAATAAAACAATAGAAAAAGAAATTGAAGGTTATGAAATAGGTATCGATCACTTCATTTTCAAACCATTTCATCCAAGCATCTTGAAGGCACAAATTAAAAACTCATTAAGTAGAGCGGGCCATAAAAATTTACAAATACAAGAAAAAGTAAAAATCCCCAATATTTTTATATCATACAAATGGGGGAGCGAAGAGGAAAATGATTGGGTTATGAGACTTGCTGTTGATCTTAGAGGTGCAGGTATTAATGCAATGCTCGATCGATGGGAAGTTCGATTTGGAGACTCTTTTACTGACTATATGACATCGAAATTATCTGTAGCGGATGTGATGTTGTTCATAATGACGCCAGCCTCTGTGGCAGCCGTTGAAGCGAGCAGTGAGAAAGGTGGCGCTGTCAAATTTGAAATGCAAATTGCATCGTCGCGGAAAATAGCAGGTGAGAAGTTTCGCATTATACCAATCTATAGAGAAGGTAATAAAACAGCCGCACATGTTAAAGATCATCGTTATGTCGATTTTAGGGATAGTGCCAATTATGGAATTAATCTCCAATTATTAGTAACAGACCTTTTAGGATGTGGGCCTTTGGCACCCCCCATCGGAGTTAGGGGCAGGTAGGTTATATCCTGAATCCGTGCGAACTCTTCCCGGTTTCCGATTTTCTCCTCCCGCGTGGAGAAAAAATAGGCGGGTCAGGTTTTGCATTTAAGCATTTGCCCTTGGAAAATATTGATAGGGTGTTTGGGGTCGGACCAAAACAACCCTACGTACGAGACCTGAACAGGAGAGACCACCTGGGGGATTCCCCAGTTCAGACATGCGCTTCGCCGAAGGTCAACTCTCCCTGATTTGTCCGGTGGCGGAGCATGACGTAGAACAGCCAGCCATAGAAAATCAGCACACTCGCAAGGACGACCTCGCCAGGGATGTAGCCGATCGCAGCGTTGTGCAGGAACTCGTCGAAGGAGTGGATGAACTCTGCTTCTCCCGTGCGGGGTTGCAGGACCGCGGTGGTGACCTTGAGCAGCCACGCCCCCAGCAGAATCAGGAATATCCAGCAGTAGTTCCTTGCCAGGCGGCGCGCCATGGCCTGGCGGCGACCGATGGTGAAACATGGATTGCGCAGCGTTTCGGCAAGTTCCGCGGACCATTCGACGGTCTCGGGTGCAGGTTCGGGGTCGAAAAAATGACTGTAGTAGTTGCGTTCCAGCAGGCGAACGCGGGTCCGGAAGAGGTGGAAGAAGCGATAGCGCCGCGACTCGATCTGCAGCAGAAGGAAGACCAGTATCATCGAGAAGATGAGTACGACGTGGTGCGCGCTGGCCGTAGACAGGGTAATGGAGAGCATGGCGGCCACGGCGCCGATCGCCCAGTTGGTGGTGCGGTCGAGCCGGTCGCGCCAGCTCATCATGCGTGCCATTTCGCCGCGGTAGTAGTGGGAGATGGTGGTGAAATCGTCTTTTGATACCACCGGAAACCGGTGAGACGATCTTCTCTGGTTGTGATCGACCAGGTCGTCCGGCGATTCTCCGCTTATGGTTTCCTGCGTGTCAGCCATCACGTTCCCCCGGGGCGCCTGGTTGTCTGCCGAGCGCCTGCCTTGTTGCGGATGTCTTGTCCTCTGGCTAGATCGTTACTGAAGCGGATTTGTTGCACCATTGAGTTTGATGCAGCGCTCCGCGGGCGTCATAGCCGATAGCTGAACTCAATCATGTGAAAATCTGCGCCGATCGTATCCGAGCCGTGGACGCTTGCATCTGAATAGTGCAGAAAGCGATAACCCAGGTTCAGGTTGTTATAGACCGGAACGCTGGCGCCTGCGGTCAGGGCAAATTGGAACGGTCCCCCATAGTCCTGGGTGCCAAAGTTGTGTCGGCTGAACCAGGCTCCGCCTGCTCCCAAATCCAGGGTGAACCGCCCGTCTTCACTCCCCAGGGTCAATTCAGGAATGAAGGACAGGACCAGAGCTGTTTTCCCTGATCCCCGCATCATCCCGGCGCTCGCCATAAACCGTGAGCCCACCCCCCATCCGGCAGTGGAATAACGCTCCCAGGGCAACCGGACGTTTGCCGCCAGGTCGTACTCCCGAAACTCCTGCGGTTGCTGTTTTCCAATCGTGTTGGACCCTGATACCCGCGCCCGCAGGCTGAGGCTCTGCAGGCTCAGGCTTTCGGCGTTGCCTTGCCCAGGCCAAAGAGGGCAGAAGAGGCAGCCAAGAACGGTTAGCCAGGTTACAATTCCCGCCCGCGACCTTGCAATAACACCATGACGACAAAGATGATTGGCAGGTGTGTTCATTGACCATTCCTCCGACGAGATTGGCTTATAAGCCCCCCCCTTAATGACGGGCGACCGTTGTGAGCGCTAATCCTCGGGGAAAGTTTATCATAATAACCGCAAGGGCCCACCCAACCCTTTGCGACGGTTCGGCACGGATATTCTGCACCGCGGCGAACAACGGTGCCCTGGTCAGCAAACCCGCAGTTCTGCCAGCAGGTTCATTCCATCATGCCGGCTGTCGGGTGGTATCGAGAGGCTGTACAGACGGAAGGAGGACAGATGTTTTGAAACATCTGGTTGATAAAGGTATATTGGCCAACCGAGTCCTGCCTCGTGGCGGAGAATTTTATTTGCCTTTGACATCCAAAACATGGGGAGCCTGCCGTTGCTGACCGTTGGTCTGACCTATCTCGTCCTCATCCTGCTGGCCTACCTGCTCACCCACTGGCGGGCTCCGGGCAAGGCCAGGCAAGGGCTGCAGGTGGCACGGTTCTCTCTGCTCAGGGTGCTGCCGCTGCTGGTGGCTGTCTTTTTGCTGATCGGCCTGTTCGAGGTGTTTCTCCCCGCGCAGCTTATCGAACGGTGGCTGGGGGCATCCTCGGGACTGACCGCCTTGTTGTTTTCCGGGCTGGCGGGGGCGATCGCCATCGGCCCGCCCCTGGCGGCTTTTCCCCTGGCCGGTTCCCTGCTGCAGGCCGGGGCCTCGCCGCCGGCGGTGGCGACCTTTATCGTCTCCTGGATTTCGGTGGGGATCGTCACCATCCCCTTCGAGGCCTCGGTGTTCGGCACCCGCTTCGCCCTGGTGCGCAACAGCCTGGCTTTCGCCACCGCGTTGCTGATCGGTTTCCTGGTGGGGAACCTGCTGTGAGTGCGCCGGCCTCGCCAATGACCTGGCGGCAACTGCTCAGCTCCCAGTGGTTGCTGCTGCTGGCGATCGGCCTTTGGTGCTGGGCCGTCTGGGCCAGCCCGGAGCGGGCCTTCGAGGCTCTCGGCGTCAGCCTGCGCACCTTCGCTTCGGTGTTGCCGCTGGTCGTCGCAGTGATGGGTCTGGTCGGCCTGATTCAGGCCTTGATCAAGCCGGAGAGGATCTCCCGGCTGCTCGGCCGGGAAGCGGGCTGGAGAGCGCTCTTTCTTGGGGCACTCTGCGGCATGGTGCTGATCGGCCCGGCGTATCTGATCTTTCCCCTGTTGATGACCCTGCACCGGCAGGGTGCGCGCTGGGCCGTGGTGGCGACCATCCTGGCCAGCTACGCGGTAAAAATCCAGATGATCCCCCTTGAAGTGGGATTTCTCGGCTGGCGTTTCTCTCTGGCCCGGACCCTGCTCACCCTGGCCTTCGCCGTCCCCTTCGGGTTGGCGGTGGAATGGCTGGTGGAAGGAAGAAACAGCCACCGCCGAGGACTCTGCTCCAAGGAGTGATGACGATCTTTGACCCCATGTTCGGGGCGAACCAAATCAACCCCCTCCCTGTCTTTTTCTTTTTGCTGGGACCCCCTCTTGCTGCAGGTCGCTCCGGAGGAAAACAATGAAAAAAATCGGTATCAATTTCCAATTTCTTGCTGTTGCTTTCTGTTTAGCCCTGCTGACAGCCTCCGCCCATGCCGCTGCTCCTACCTGGGCCGAGGTCTCCACCATCTTTCAACAACGCTGCATCATCTGCCACCAGGGCACGGCCGCCCAGAACGGACTGCACCTCGACACCCTGGAAGGGGTGCGCGCCGGAGGTGACACCGGCCCGGTTGCCCTCGCCGACAAACCGGCCGAAAGCGAGCTGCTCCGACGGGTGCGCGGCCAGAGCCTGCCGCGCATGCCGCTGTCGGGACCGCCCTGGCTGACCGTTGAGGAAATCGACACGCTGGAGCGTTGGATCGCCGCCGGTATGCCTGCCGCCGCCTCGGCGGCAATAACAAGCGAAGCGCCGGAACTCTTGGCAAAATCCAGCCACGAAACCCCGCGCTGGGCCGAGGTGGCGCCGATTTTTCTCTCCCGCTGCGCCAAGTGCCACAGCCCCACCGGTATGATGGGTCCGGCACCGGAGGGGTTTTTGACCACCGGCTACGGCGAAATCCTCGCCAGCGCCGAACGTGCCCGCATCGTCCCCGGTCAACCCGGTGCCAGCGAGATTATGCGACGCATCAAGGGGCATTCCCGGCCGCGCATGCCCTTTGACGGGCCGCCCTGGCTGGAGGATGTCGAAATTGCTCTGATCGAACAATGGATCACCGCCGGAGCGCCCGACGACCAGGGAAAACCCGCACCGATACCGGTTGGTTCGAGGGTGCGGTTCGAGGGGAAGATGACGGGCAAGTGGGAGGTCGACGGCCAGCCATTGTTGGTCGGCAGCGGCACCCGGTTGGACAAGAAACCCGGGATCGGCGATCGGGTCGAGGTGCGTGGTTTGGTTGAGCAGCACGGTGCGATTCGAGCGACGCGCATTCGGCGGCGGTAACGGTTTTTTCGGGCCGGTTTGATATTGAAAGGCGTTGTGCGGAGTCGGACCGATGCAACCTCCCGTTGATCACAGGCCGTACCGGCCAGGAATTCAATCAACGAAAAACCCGTTAAGGGCCCTTCTGGTAGGATCGCTACCATGCAACCGCAATCGAATCGGGAGAGCAGCTGCGGCGCTGTCTCGTCTACGTCGATTTGAACCTGGTCCGGGCCGGCGCAGTGAAGCACCCCTCAGGTGCTTTGGTCCGACCCTATTGATTACTTTTTCCGAGTTTTTTCGAGGAGATTAAGTCGCGGGAGGAAGGAAACGCTGCCGGTAGGTACAGCGCAGACAGAGGGGGTCAACCAGTTTTCGGCAGTCAAAGCCTTGCCGCATATGAGTGGCACGGGAAGAGGCCAGAATCTCGGACAGGGAGGAGGTTCTGATGTTCCCAAGGGGAATATCCCCTTCTGCATCAAGGCAGCAGGGGACGACCGTGCCGTCGACAAGGATGCCGATATGATCACGCAAGGCGCGGCAGGTCCCGTGTTCCCCAAGATCGGGGGCCGGGGCGTGGGGCCAACGGAAGGCCACCTCCTGGCTGAGAAAGACCTTCGGCGCCAGTTTGATCCCCTGGCCCGGCGTCAGCGTCGAGGGGAGGGCGAGTCCAAAGGCGCTTTCCAGTCTTTGCCGGGCCTGGCTGTTCTTGTCACTGTCTGAGTTTTTCGACAGGTTCCAGAGTCGCAGACTGAGATAAAGTGGGGTCGTTCTCCGTGCTTCATCGATGAAATCGAGAATCTCGTCGAAATAGGCATCGAACTCAGCGCTCCGATCCGTAGCCTCGTAGCTGTGCAGGGAAAAATTGATCTGGCGAAGAGCCGGGCTGGAGAGCAAAACTCTCCGATTTGCGGCGAGCAGGGTGGCGTTGGTGCTGAGATTAACCTGCAGTCGCTGTTGCTGACAGTGACTCAGCAGTTGCGGGAGTTCGGGGTGAAGCAGGGGTTCGCCGAGGAGATGCAGGGCGATATGCTCTGTCCAGCCGTCAATTTTCTGCAACGTTTCGGCAAAATCTGCCGGGGTGATAAAGGCGGGCGGCCTTTGACTTCGGTGGCAGAAGCTACAGCTCAGGTTGCAGCAATTGGTAATCTCGACAAAGATTTTTTTGAATTTTCTCAATGTAGATCCATTCCAGTGGCCGTTTTCGGTCGAGATTGAAAGACCGAGAATTTACCTCTCCTGCCCCCGATAAATCAACTCCTCACGGGTTCGGGCATCAATACTTTGCTGAAGCTTATAAGACCAGTTATTCGGGGTTTACCCAAGTCAACTTGCTGTAATTGGCAAAAATTTAACAAAAAACCAGATCAAAAACTGGCTATAGGTTGTTTTTGGGGGACAAAATTGCAGCCGGGTCGAGGAGCTTTGCTGTCGTAAGTGCGGACTTTGGGTTGAAAAGCCAAACGATGCTTGGGGCGCGGGGGCAAGGTCGTACCTTTGCCGCAACGGATGTTTTTTTCAACCTCCGTGGGTTGCAAGAATTCTATGGGTGCAGTTTCAGGCCAGAAAATCGGGCCATAGTAATGGAAAACAGTTATTGCTGGGATGAAATTCATAGGTTGTCAGCAGGTTGTCTTTGTTCGACCCCATTGAGCCATTGATTTACCGCTTGGTTGAGATTTGCTCTGTCCATTGCTAGTACTGGGAAAGGTGGAACCTGATCGCCGATTCGAGAGCTACAATTCGGGAGTTCTCGCCTTCCTGGGTTTTTAAGGAAGCGATTGTTTTAGAAAAAACCCTCTTGCCTTGAATTTCGCTCTCAATATAGACGATTTGTGCGCTGCCTCTCCCTGGATTCTCTTGTTCGGTGTAGAAAGCCCTCTTGTACTCTTCGGCTGACAGAGACTCGAACACCTTGCCATCAACTGTGGAGGATACTGTGCCCGCAAAATCGGTTGTGCCTTTACCTGCAGCTATAGCTCCAATGGCGCCACCAAGTACTCCTGCGAAGGTGGTACGTCTTAATTCTGCCTGGAGATTAAGATACACGACGAGGTGATAAATCTTAACCTCGAGTGGCACAATCGTAGTTTCAAACTTCTCGAACGCTCTGTGTTGAAGAAGTCGAATTGCTGAGGGGGCAAGAGATGTATCTGCAATCCTTGAAACACCATAGGCGGCATTCGTAATTAGTAAGCTGAAATTCTCTCCTTGTTTTTCTACCTCTGGTCGTAGATCCTGAACCTTTACAGATTCGGAACGTTCTATCCCAGAAATCGTTAGGGGTATCACTGGTCTTGCACAACTCGACAGCAGAATGCCAAGAACTAGAATGAAAGTTTTCAAAGTCGTTGCTCCAACGGGTTCGGCCCTGCTACATTTTTCCGCCCTCTGTTCTTGTTTTCACAATGAAATCGTTTTCACAACTGCATGAGTTAACTCATAGCACCAATTGAAAACCATTCAAGCTGTCGATGGCATTTTGTATGTTAGCCATATTGACCAACGAATCATTCACTCAAACACAAGGGCAGATTCCTTGTCTGTTTGCTCTAAATTGAATTCGAGGGCGGACCAAGTCAACTCATCAAAATTGCAGGAAAATACATCAAAAAACCAGGTCAAAAACAGGCGATAGGCTGATTTTTTTGGGGGCAAAGTTGCAACTTGGTCGAGGAGCCTTGCTGTCGGGACATTCGGTCTTTGTGGGAAAAGCCGAGATCTGCTTGGGGCGCGGGGGCGAGGTCGTACCGTTGCCGAGACGGATGATTCTTTCATCCTCCGTGAATCTCAAGAATTTTAAGGGAGCATTTACAGGCCTGAAAAACAGGCCATAGCACCAGAAAACAGCTGTTTGTGGGCCACTATTTATCAGATATCCGTCGATTGGCTTGGTCCGACCCCATTGACCCGACGACCACGTACCCTGGGCGATTCGTTGCTGGACCGGGACCCAAGTTTCTCCCTCAAGCTCGTGCGGAAAAATACTTAAAGTCGTTGTCAGCCTTTCAAACAATGAATTGATTTTCCGATGTTCGAACGAGGCGGAGGATTTATTGTTATATTTTAGATGGCTTCGGTTGGTCGCATGTGGTGCGTCGCCGTTGGTTATCAAACCGTTACCCAAAATGGAATGAGGACTCGGCTATGAAATGTATGACTGGAAGGACTCGTCACATCTCTGGTGCTCGCTGGCATTTAGCTCTCCTTATCATCTTCTCCCTCATTTTTTTATTGGCTGCAAACTCGGTCGCTGCCGAGGGGCCGACAAACGTTCCGCTGCCCGTTCAACCGATACAATTGTCTGATATTCCTTCACGGGCGAGTGCCGAGCGTGGCTCGCTCGACCAGGCAGAGGCGCTGCTGGCGCGGTCGACGATCTTCGATGAGATTGAAAGGGAGGTTTTAACCGGAGAGCAGGCGATAACACGGGGGCTGGTTTCACTCAGACCCGCGCTGGAGGCAGCCTCTTCTCGCCAAGCCATTTCCGAGATTGAAACCCGCTGGCTGGACCTCGAGCGGCAGATGAAGACTGCAGAGTCGATGCTGCACGAGCGCACTGGCGTCATTCAGTTGCAAATTGCCCGCCTGGAGGAGAGTCTCAGGGTGTGGAACCAGTCCGTTGTCGAGGCACAGGAGGCCATGGCTCCCGATGAATTGGTGAGTCTTGCCCGCGCCACGGCCGACGACATTGCCAGCACCCATGGCTCGCTGCGACAGTTGCAGAACCGGGTGCTGGCCCTTCAAGGCAGGGTCGGAAGGGCGAGTGGGGGAATACAGGAAGCCCTTGAAAAAACCAAGGCCGAGGAAGTTAACCTGCTGAGCAACCTGATGCGTCGGGAGCGCCCTTCGTTGTGGGGTGAGGCCATTACCGGCGTTTCGATTCAGGACCTGACTGCGCGGGCGGGCGCCGAGTTTGCCAAGTGGTGGTCCAGTATTCTTTCCGAGGTGAAGGGCGTCTACGACCGGGTCGCATTTCAGATCTTGCTGCTTCTGGCGGTGGCCATGGCTCTGTACAAGGCTCGCAAGGCTGCCCGCGCCTGGGTCAAGGCTGAACCGTCCAGCGCCAAAGGAATGTCGGTCTTCGAACGACCCTTCGCCATGGCGATCTTGCTGGCGCTGATGGTCAGTCCGTTGCTCTATGTCTCCGTTTCCCCGGCGATGATGGATGCCATAGGGCTGATCCTTGTGTTGCCGGTCCTCTGGCTGGTCCTGCCGTTATTTGATCGGGCGAATCGTCCTGCGCTGGTTTTTCTGGCCATCCTGTATGTTGTCGACTGGTTTCGGGATCTGGTCGAAGCCGCTCCGCTGGTGGCTCGATTCATCTTCCTTGCCGAAATGTTGGCTGCCATCGTTCTGGTCATCTGGCTGATACGCTCGAAAAAACTGCTGGGAAACAAGCAACAACAGCAGGGTCGCTGGCTGAGTGCAATACGTTTGTGGCTGAATGTCACCCTTTTCCTGCTGGCTGTTTCGATCCTTGCGGCAACGGCTGGTTACGTCCGCCTCGCTGTATTGATCGGATATGGCGTTCTCAACAGTGCCTATCTGGCGTTACTGCTGTCTGCCATTGTCCGCGCGGTGGATGCCATCATCGCACTGGCCTTGCAAAGCGGGTTTGCCCAAGCGTTCAATTTTATCCGCATTCGAACCCTGGCGTTACGGGGGCGTATTCGGACCTGGACGGAGTTTGCCGCCGGACTTATATGGATCCTGGTAACCCTGGACTTGTTTGCGGTACGGGATAACCTGTATGAATTTATAAAGAAAATTCTTTTTACCAAGCTGAGTGCTGGCGCTATCCTGCTGTCTGTCGCCGATGTGCTGGCTTTCGTCTTAACAATTTTCGCTGCATTTCTGATTGCGAAATTCATTCTGCTGATTCTGGAGGAAGACGTTTATCCCCGGGTCGAACTTGGGCGCGGTGTCCCTTTTGCTATTTCCGCGGTTATCAAATACGGCATTGTCCTGTTCGGCTTTCTGTTGGCCGTAGGGGCTATGGGTATTGGCATGGATCGAATCACGATTCTCTTGGGTGCCTTTGGTGTCGGTCTTGGTTTTGGATTACAGACGATCATCAACAATTTTGTCTCTGGCATGATCCTTATCTTTGAACGACCTATACAAATCGGGGATTCGTTGGAACTCGGTTCGGTCAAGGGGAGGGTCAAGAGAATTGGTATCCGTTCGAGTACGGTGCGCAGTTTCGAAGGAGCGGACATTACCGTACCGAATGGAAGCCTGCTTTCGGACGCCCTGACCAACTGGACCATGACGGATCGAAACCGCCGCATTGAAATTGCAGTGGGTGTCGCCTATGGGACTGATCCCGATAGGGTCATTGCGGCCTTGAACAGTGCCCTTGAGGGGCAGGAGGGGATCCTCGAGGCACCCGCCCCACAGGTCATATTCAACGGCTTTGGCGACAACAGCCTCGACTTCGTCTTGCGTGCCTGGGTGGCAGACAACGATGAGGTGGTCACCATTCGCAGCAAGGTTGCTTTAGCCATGAACCGTGCCCTCAATGCCAAAAACATTGAGATTCCGTATCCGCAGCGTGATCTGCATCTTCGCTCGATTTCTCCAGATATACGGCTACCCGGTCCAGTTCAAAACAAAGAACCGCAATAACCCGAAGGGCTCCTGAGAGCCTACGATAACGCCTGGGAGTACACACACGCAGATTGTCCCCGCTATTTTTATCGGTTGCCCCCTGTCTGCCAGGGACCCCTTGCCCAACAGACGTAGAAAAGGCGGCCACTTGGCCGCCTTTTCTTCCCTTTCATTCCAAGTCAGTGTTTGGCCGCCATAGCTTCGCCTGTAACCAGTACCTCGACCGGGTGGCTGATGATGTCGAAGACCGGCGAGCGATTCTGGGCCAGCTTAACCAACTCGTCGATGGTTGCCTCGTCCGCATCGGCGTCGATCCTGAAATTGACGCTGATGCTCTTGTAGCCGTTGCGAACTGTATCGGTGAGCCCCAGAAATCCTCTCAGGTCGAGTTCCCCTTCGAGGTCCGATTCGACCGCACGCACGGTAATCCCCCGCGCAGCGGCATGGTAGACCAGACTGGTTGTCAGACAGCTGGCCAGAGCAGTCAGTGCCAATTCAACCGGATTGGCTCCCAAATCCTTGCCCAGGAGCAGGTCGGGTTCATCGGCATCGATGTGAAAATCGCGATCGTGGGTCACATTCTGTTTTGCTCCGTAGAAGTCGTGGATGGTGGTCTCGGTATGGCCGCCGTTGTCCCAGCGGTTGGTTGCCCTGAAGCGGAAGGCCGCAATGCCAGGATCGCCCTTGATGGCGTCGATCGTGCTGGATAACCGCTCGACGTCAACGCCGTTGATCATTCCTGTTGCCATCATGACGTATCTCCTTTCTATGGTTCTTTGGGTTGGTGCAGCCCTATTATACGCCCGGCGGGCTTGTGAGGGTTAGGTGCCGGGGCTCTTTTTAGGTGGTTCGGCGCCTGGGCCAACAACTTGGTCCGACCCCAATGACTTCATTGGGAAAAAAACGGCCGCGGAGTTGCCCGGGGCCGTTTGGGTTGAATCTCAAATAAAGGATTTCGCGGTTATTTTGGGTGGCAGGCGCGGCACCCTGCGGAAGCCTGAAGGGCCATGCCGGCTTCGGTCAGGGTAGTGGTCGCCGCGATTTTCGGATGTCCCGACGAAAAGTCCAGCTGAATCCGCGAGGGCTGAGACTTGTCGGCCTTGTAGCCGGAACGAAAGGTGGCCAGGGCATCGTCGGCTTCGGATTCAACGCCGGCGGCGGCAAGGGCCTGAGCGTCTCGGGTGGAATCGAGCCACTCTTCAGGAATATGGATTGCACAACCACTCAGAATGGCCGCCAGGAGGGCAAGAACAGCGACGCTCATCGAGCCACCTCCAATTGAATTGCAACCACCGGCCGGCTTGCTGCTTCCAGGGCGGCCCAGCGCTCGCTGCCCAAGGCGATTTTTCTGGCCTCCCGGGCTAGCCGCAAACGGCGACTTTGCCACGAAAGGCCCTCCCCGTCGCTGCTGACAACCCGTTCCTGAATATCCAACTGCCGGGAGGCATCCAGTCGCTCCATCTCGGCCAGTGTTGTTTCGAACTGAGTGCCGGCAGGGCAGAAATGCCCGAGCCCGGCCTTGGTGGCGGCCCAAAGGTTGACCAGTTCGCCGTCGTGGAGAAAGACCAGGGCGGGGTGATATTCGACGACGGCTTTCCCGGCGGTTTGAAACAAAAGGCCGATGGAGCCGGCGGAGTAGAGCTCGCAGGCATCCCCGGGTGCGACGGCAATGGCTCCGGCCGAGGCGGAATTCAAGGCACGAACGGTGTAAAGGGTGCGGTTGGCTTTGGTTTTGGCGACATCCAGGGCTGGGTCGGAGCCAGCGAAGGCCGGAAGTGTGCAGAGCAGGACGATGAATAAGCTGAGGGAGTGCATTTTCATGGCGGCTATCCCTATACACGGGGTTGACGTTCCGTCTGGATGCCGGGGGAGGACTCTGCTGGAACCTGGAAACGTTACAGGCAGTTAATCATAGAATGAAAATATGTCCAGCTCAGCAAGCTGATGTTTGCCCGGTTGAAAGTTCCCGGGCGCAATCTCTGATGAAGTTCTGGGGGCAAAGAAAAAGCCCCGGCGTGGCCGGGGCTTGGGGGGAGTCTGTACAGGTTTGCGGTCAGGCGTTGTTGGCCGGAGCGCTCTGGGCTTGAGGGGCCTGCAGGCCTTTGGCGGCGCCGATCAGCAGGAGAACGGCGGGGGCCAGTTGGGCGACCAGGATCAGGGCGCAGAAGCCGAGGAACATCCAGACGACGATTCCACTGTGGTCAACCCGCCCGGCGCTGGCGGCGAAAGCTTCGGAGGCATTGATCAACAGGGCGGCGGCGAGAGTGG
>Ga0209231_1000765_pt1 | contig 15435 bp, 3 predicted proteins | sample Deesub45470m_DNA_FD_188086 | JGI IMG/M metagenome (GOLD analysis project Ga0209231, IMG submission 188086) | Deep subsurface microbial communities from North Pacific Ocean - 450_OLKR46/470m Metagenome (SPAdes) (version 2) | ecosystem: Environmental > Terrestrial > Deep subsurface > Unclassified ... | reverse complement strand
CGGATCGCCAGTGTCAATACCGCCCTCGATGGCGACCAGCAGAAGAAGATCAACTACCTGCTGCAAACCGGGATGTTGTCGAGTGCCCTGGAGCACAGTATTCCCGAACAGCTCTTCTCGACCCCAGAGAACCAGGCCGAAGGCATTAGTGCGGTCAAGGCGCTGCAAATCGCCAATGAGCAGGGCATCCCAATCTATACCGTCACCAAGGCCAACCTCGCCGCCGTTCTGCCGCAACTCCAACTCGATGCACAAGTCAAGGCCGACATCCAGAATGCCGTCAACGCCGGTAAGGTCGTTACCGTCTCCAGGACCGACATCAATTTTCACGGTTGGGTGGGATGTGGTTACATCATTATTGATCCGACCACCGGTGCCGGGGCATACATGATTGGTGGCGGCTTGAATGGCGCTTATCTTTTTCTGCTATGGGCAAGCGTTTTTCTCTTGGTATGCGTGATTGGATCGATTGGACCACTTGCTCTAGTTGCCGCAGTTGTCTTTGGTGCTCTGATCAATTTATTTGGATCACAGAGTATAAAAATAAGTGCTGGGTTACAAAATTCGTATGATATAAATGTAGAAAGCATTCTCCTTGGAATTGCTGGAATTGTTGCCGGCATTGCATTGGGTGCCGGACTTCTTGCTTTGAGCGCTGCTGCAATACCTGCCGCTGTTTTTGCTTTGATAGCCACAATCTTTTACGGAACAGCAGCAATTTTAGACTTTTTGTTATTTTTTGCCAAAAACCAAGAGATCGATCAAAAAGGAATTTGCCATGTATAAAGTACACATAATGTTCCTCGTTTGTTACATTATAGCTTTAATAGCAGCATATTTTATGAAAATATATATATATAAAATAGCAACAAAGGCAATAATCAATAAGAAGCTATCTACCGGTATTTTCGCACTTTTCCCTGTAGAAGGAGAAAAAGCAGTTGAATTAGCAAAAGGATACATAAATGCTGCAAAAATTGTTTTCTGGTTTGTTGTGATTTTTTTCCCTTTTTTGTTCGTAATTTCGATTATTCAAGGAAGTATATAGGATCACTACTGGGTCCGGTTAACTTTGAGTGTACGTCTTTATCTCGTTGAATACATTGGATCTTTGACATAGCTGTTCGATTTGAATTCGCGGTTGAGACCTGACCCCGCATGCCACGCCTTGCTTGATTTTGTTCTGATAAATGCTTTTTACAACAACAAAAAACATTTGACTTGCTGATTGCTGGAGAAAAGCATGACTACCTATAGAATTAAGAAAATATTGACACTTATGCCTTTTGTGGTTTTGATATCTGTATCGCTTTTTCTTCTTATTTATTCTTTGTCGGTTACGCATGCCAAAGAAGCGATTCTTGGATCTATTTTATGTTTCATTATTTCAATGGTGTTTGTTTTTTTATCACTCATTAGACTTGATACAACCAAAGAATATATAGCCACGTCATATATTAAAAACTTTAAAAAAATAAAATGGGGAGACGTCTTCGAAATTAAAATAGTAAAAAGCAGTACATCTGGATATTCCGTTGCAACAATATCATATTATAATGACAGAAAACAAAAGGGCTACTTTATCGTTGGAAGCTGGTTTGGAAATAGTGAAAAACTTTTTTCTGAATTAATGGAAAAAGCAGTTAATGCAAAAATATACTAAAAAGTTATACAAGAGTAGCAAAAGAGTCAGGTCTCAACGCTATACAATTCCATATATTGCTCTTTGATAATCAAAAATATCCATCGAGGCCCTCGCCGGTACGGTCGACGCCTCGCTTACGGCCGTCATCGAAGCCAAGACGGCAGAACTCTGCCCCGCCCCGCTCAGAATCTACAACTGGGTGCGTAACACCATTGAGTTCCCCACCTGGGGTTCCATCCAGGGGGCGCAGATGACCATGGAGACCCGGCAGGGTAACGCCATGGACACCGCCTCGCTTCTCATCTCGCTGCTGCGCGCTTCCAACATCCACGCCCGCTACGTCATGGGGACGGTCCAGCTCCCCATCGAGCAGGTCATGAACTGGGTCGGCAACTTCACCGACGCCAACGCCGCCCTCGATTTCATGTCCTCCGGCGGCGTGCCGACCACAGCGCTTACCGGTGCCGGTAAGGTGGTCAAGGCCCGTTTCGAGCACGTGTGGGTCGAGGCCTGGATCGACTATCTCCCCTCGCGGGGCGCCAAGCACAAGGACGGGGAGGGGGACACCTGGATTCCCCTCGACGCCAGCTTCAAGCAGTACGCCTACACCGACGGCATCGATATCGCCGCCGCCGTTCCCTTCGACGGCCAGACGTTTGTCGATCAGCTCACCGCCAGTGCCACCATCAACGAGGCCGAGGGCTATGCTACCGGTGTCGATTCGCTGATGGTGCAGCAGACGATGACCGACTACCAGAGCCGGGTCGAGGCCTACATCGCCCAGCAGTATCCCGAGGCTACGGTCGGTGACGTACTCGGCAAGAAGGAAATCGTCACGCAGAGCTATCCCTACCTGCTTGGCACCCTGCCGTACAAGACCGCCGTGCGCGGCGGTGCGTATGCTGTGCTCTCCCCCAGCCTGCGGCACACCTTGAGCTTCAGCGTCACCCGCAATGGCCTCGACGAGACCCCGCTCACCTTCAACCGAAGCCTCCCCGAGTTGGCCGGCAAGAAAATCACCCTCAGCTACACCCCGGCAACAGCGGCGGATGAGGCGATGATCAATTCCTACCTGCCGAAGCCGCACGCCGATGGCACGCCGATCCAGCCCGAAGAGCTGCCGACCTCTCTTCCGGCCTACCTAATTCAGGTTAAACCCGAGCTGCGCATCGACGGCCAGGTGGTAGCGACCGGCAGCCCGATCACCCTCGGGGCGAGCGAAACCTTTACCATGAACTTCGTCAGTCCGTGGATTCCCGAAGATCGGGTGGAGAACATCATCACCGCCGGCGCCTACCACGCCGTCGCCCTCGACCTCGGCCGCATCAGTCAGGAGCAGGGGCAGAGCCTCAAGGAAAGGCTGGAGAGCACCAAGGCCAAACTCGAAACGCAGAACTTCACCGGCCTAACCAAGGATGAGCTGATTGGCGACCTTCTCTACACCACCGCCCTGATGTACCATGCCGAATACGGCCTCGTGAAACAGATCGCCGCCCGTTCCGCCAAGGTCGCCAGCGTCATCTGGCCGTCGGAGACGATCTTCAAGACCGACCTGATCGTCGATAACCTCTTCGGCGTACCGCGAAGCGTCAGTGCCGGCGGACTGGTAATGGATGCCGACCGGATCGCCAGTGTCAATACCGCCCTCGATGGCGACCAGCAGAAGAAGATCAACTACCTGCTGCAAACCGGGATGTTGTCGAGTGCCCTGGAGCACAGTATTCCCGAACAGCTCTTCTCTACCCCGGAAAACCCGGCGGAAGGGGTATCAGCGGTCAAGGCGCTGCAAATCGCCAATGCGCAGGGGATACCGATCTACACCGTCACCAAGGCCAACCTCGCCACGGTGTTGCCGCAGTTGCAACTCGATGCGCAGGTGAAAGCTGACATTCAGAATGCCGTAAACGCCGGCAGGGTCGTGACCGTCTCGAAGACCGATATCAACTTCCATGGCTGGATCGGGTGCGGTTACATTATCATCGATCCGACCACCGGGGCCGGCGCGTATATGATTGGCGGGGGGCTGAGTGGAGGTTATACTGATTATTTAATTACCGCTTTAGACTTTCTATTATTGCTTCTTTCTGAATGGGGAAAGGTATTTTTTCTAACTGCTGACGCAGTTTTAAGATTCGCAACAGTATTAATAGCAATACAAACAGTGTATGAAATTGAGTCAATAGAATCAATAGATGGCGGAAAGTATGTAGCTGCAATAGCTAATATTCTATTCTGGAATAGTTTCCTTTTAATAGCATTATTTGCTACACCTTTAGGATTTGTAGCTTCAGTAACATTGATGTTGCTTTTGGTTGTAATTACAAACATGATGAAAAACCTTATTTATTTACACATTTCTTATGATTGGTGAAAAACATGAATAGTTATATCCAATATTTATGCTCTATGGCTATAAATTTAATTTTAATTTCTTTGCATGTATATTTAAATGGATTCACTGTTGCAACGATAAAAATATTATTATTAGTTTATTCGATTTCAATACTTCTTTCATTTTGGATATACAAAAATAAAAATAATAAGAAATTCGTAGAACTTATTGTTGGGGTGTTGCTGATATTTTCTATAATGTATTCTCTTCTATTAGCAAAAAGTTGGTTAATACTGTCGATGTGTATATCTGTAATTGTGGTTGTTTTTTCTATCTCCATGCATTATTTTAATTGGGATTCCACACTAAGTTCAAGGTAAGTAAGTTGACCTGTAAGAAGAGATCTTTGGTTGTTTATTTCGAGAGTCTTTTCAGTGCGAAAGCATACAGTAGGAATCAATTTAAAAAATATAATAATTTATATTTTGATTTGTTTACCATGTATATTACCAATATATTTTATACATAAATTGGCATTTAGTTCACATGTTGTTTGGATTGAAATTTCTACAGTAATATTTTTGGTATCGCTTTTGCTCCAATATTGTTTTGTTGAAAAGGATAAATTTTAAATATGGTTATTGGTAAATATATAGATAGAAACTAGAATGGTAACTTTATTTTGTGAATTCTAATAATTATTGCACAGCTATTCTTTATGCTATCGCCACTTGTAGTTGATTCGCAGGAGGAACAATGTTCAAAAAAGTGTTCATCTCGCTTGTTATCTTTGCGATAGTCAGTGCGAGCTCTCTAGTAAATGCCCAGTCCGTTGCGGTTTCCATCGGTCTGAACTGGCTGAGCGCGACCAAAAGCACAGCATCCAACTGGGCCGGAGTTGAAACTACCGACTTCGTCGCCTCGTCCGCCGTCGCCGATGCATTGTTCCTCCACGATCCCACAAATCCCGCCTTTGCAGGCAGTCTGCAGTGGCTCGGCGGGCAGGACGCTTCACCCACCGACTACCTTGCCCGGCGCGTCATCACCCGGGCCCGCGTCGGACAGGACGTTGCCGCCCAAGTTGAAAACCTTTTGCTGTTGTGCGGCGACCAGGGTGCCTGGGGAGGCGAGTCCGGCTTCGGCTACAACGCCCTCGATACCGCTCTTGCCCTGCAGGCCCTCAAGGCCGCCGGCTATACCGATTCGGCCATCCTCTATCCCGCCATTCAATTCCTGACCAAAAACCAGAACAGCGACGGCGGCTGGGGCGTCTACCCCGGCGCGGCCAACAGCACCTACGTTTCGGCCCTGGTGCTGCAGACCCTCTCCCCGTTCAAGGCGACTTATCCGGTGCAGGGCAACCTCGACCAGGGCTTCGCCTACCTCCTCACCAGGCAGAACACCGACGGCGGGTTCGGTTCCAGCCCCTCCACCGTGTATGAAACCGCGCTTGCCATCGACGCCCTTGCCGCAGGCGGCGCCCTCGATGACGCCGGTGTGCAGGCGGGGCTTCGCGCCGTCGGCTACCTTGCCACTACCCAGGGGGCAAACGGCTCGTGGAACGACGATCCCTATTCCACCGCCCTGGCTCTGCGCGCTGCTGCGCAGGTTAAGCCCGACCTGAGCCTGGGGATGGGGGATATCTCCGTCTCGTCCCAGTCGCCCAATGTCGGTGATCCCCTGACCGTCACCGCCGCTGTGCGCAACAGCGGCCTGGTGGCGGCTGCCGGGGCGGTGGTGCGTCTGCTCGATAACGGCGCCGTAGTCGGCGAAGAGGTCGTAGCCGCGCTGGCGCCCGGGGCCGTGGCCCAGGTCCCCCTGGTCATCGCCGCCCTTGAGGCGACCGGCGACCACAAGCTGACCGTGGTGCTCGACCCGGAAGATGCCGTCGGCGAAATCAACGAAAACAACAACGCCGGGGATTTCCGGGTCTGGGCCGTGGCCAAGCCCGACCTGGTGCTGCGCCCCGAATACCTGCGTTTCGCCCCCGAAAACCCGGCCTTGGGCCAGACGGTGACCCTCACCGCCTATTTCGCCAACATGGGCGAGACCCCGGTGCCCGCCTTCACCGCCGACCTCTACGACGGCGACCCCAATGCCGGTGGCACCCTCCTCGGCACCCTCAGCCAGGGCGGCATCATGGCCGGCGGTATCGGCTCGGGCACCCTCGACTTCACCTTCAGCACCACGGGCGATCATTCTCTCTACCTGGTGGCCGACTCCGGCAACGTCGTCAACGAGCAGAATGAGACCAACAACAGCGCGTCCAAGACCCTGACCGTGGGGACGGGCGGCGCTGAGACCGGCGTCGTGGATCTTGCCATCGGGTTCGACGGCCTCGCTCTCGACCCGCCGCGCCCGGCGGCCGGCGAGGCGGTGACGGTGCGCGTGCAGGCCCACAACCTCGGGAGCCTTTCGGCGACCGCAGCCCTGGAGCTTTACGCCGGCGACCCGGCCGCAGGCGGCACCCTGATCCATCAGGAGGAGATCCTCCTCAACGCCGGGGAACTTGCGACCGTCGCCATCCCCTGGCAGGTCCCCGCCGGGGTGCAGACCCTCTACGCCGTCATCGACCGCGACAACCGGATTGCCGAGATTGACGAAAACAACAACAGCCAGCAGCTGACGGTGATGGCCGACATGGTCGATATCGAGGTGTCAGCCTCCGACATCCGCATCGAACCTGGGCAGCCGATGGCCGGCGACCCTGTCGCAGTCACCATGACTGTTCACAATCGCGGCGTGCGCGCCACCGGTCCGTTCAGTGTCGCCCTCTACAACGGCGACCCGGCCTCTGGCGGCACCTTGCTGCAGAGCTTCGCCGTGGCCGATCTTTCCGGCGACGGCGTGCAGGCCCTCACCCACAACTTCACCGCCGAGCGCGGCGATTACCGCTTCTACGCCGTCTGCGATGACACGAATCAGGTCACTGAACTCTACGAGGGGAACAACGCCGCCATCCGCTCCCTCTCGGTGAAGACCTCGGAAGAGGCGCAAGGCCCCGACCTGGTCCCCGTCGAACTCGACCTCTCCGGCTCCGAGCAGGACCCGCAGAGCCTGCGCATCAGCGGCACCGCCCTGGTCAAAGTGCAGAACAAAGGCGACGACAAGGTCGTCGATCCCTACCGGATCGTGGTCTTCGAGGACCGTGACAACGACAGCCTCTATACCGAATCCAAAGACACCACCCTCGGCTGGTGGGATTACGTCCTGCCGATGCACCCCAACGGTGTCGCGTTGGCGGTGGTGGCGCTGAACGGCACCCTGACCTTCCGCGACGCGCCGATCTATGCCATGGCCGATAGCGGGCAGGCAGTGTTTGAACAGAATGAGGAGAATAACGCGTTGCGGCGGGGGACTGACTGCGAGGCGCGACCGGTACTGCTGATCGAACCGGTGGTGGAGTGGCATTGGCAAACGGGAGCCGGGTGCAGGTCTTCAGTGGTGAGATCGCCTGTCGTGGCGAACATGACCGATGATAATGGTGACGGGCGTATCGACGAGAATGATACCCCGGACCTCATCTTCTTAACCCCTTCGGCCAGTCAGATCTATTGTGGCCCTGGGGCGGAAGGAGACCTGCATGTCATCGACGGGAAATCAGGAGCTGAAGTTTTGTTTGTCCCCAGTGATCCTGACCATCCTTTTTCTGCGGGGGCATTTCTTGCTGTCGGCGATATAAACAATGATGGATTCCCAGAAATAGTTTTGCCAGGGGGAGTTTCAGGGCTTAGTGGCCTGCTCTGCTTCTCCCATGAAGGAACGCTTCTTTGGGACAATCTGGAGACGACCAAAAGCTACGCAGCACAAATTCCCCCGGGATTTAATCCTTATGTCCATCCGGTGGCGGCACCGGTCATTGCCGATGTTGATTCTGACGGCCAACCGGAAATATTGTTTGAGGATCTGGCCATTAATAATGACGGGTCAGTCAAGTGGGTCGCCAATCGGTATAATGAATTTGGCATGGATAACCCCTTTCAGTCTGCAAGTGTGGCTGATCTAGATTTAGACGGTAAAAATGAAGTCGTTTCAGGGAATAGGGCTTATCGTAGTGATGGGACTTTGTATTGGGCGGACCAAAACATTGACCCTGGTGTTGTTTCAATTGGGAATTTGGATGATGACATTTACCCAGAGATAGCCATTGTTGCAACCTACAGCACTAAACAAAATTTATATGTTTTGGAGCACGATGGTGCAATTAAATGGGGCCCGATAGATTTATTTGCCCTGGTGGCTGGGAGTTCCGGCTATCTTACGGCCTCGCCCCCCACCGTCGCCGATTTTGATGGAGATGGTCGAAGTGAGATCGGTGTAAAACTGTACGATCGATATCTAATTTTTGACCAAAATGGTCATCTGGAAAGAGATCTCAATATTGGACGAGGAGATACCAGTCAGATTGCAGCCACTGTTTTCGATCTGAATAATGACGGCATACCCGAAATTCTTATTCATTACACTGATTATTTCAGAATATTTGACGGCAAAGATGGAACTTTGATATTTGAAGAAAAATTCGGCGCCTTTTTTAGTTCCTTTCAGGCGGTGATTATCGCTGATGTTGATAACGATAATCGGGCAGAAATAGTCGTTTCAGGAGGAGATGCTTCCTGGAACTATGAGCCTGCTCAGCAGGGGATCAAGGTCTATGGCGCAAAGAATGGTGATTGGGCAAATACCCGGAAAACATGGAATCAAAGCGGTTACCATGTCACCAATATCAATGATGATGGCTCTATCCCACAGTATGAAGCCCCTAGCTGGTTGTTGAACAACTCCTTCAATTGCAATGTCGAGCTTGGTACGGCTGCCGCGAGTGATTCAGCGTTATCCGATCTCACCGCATCCTTCGTTCGCATCAACCTGGCGGATTTCCCCCCCGACGCCACCATTGCGGCCAGAATCGGCAACGGCGGAGCCAAGGCTGTGGAGGCTGGCATCTCCGTCGCCTTCTACGACGGTGATCCGGCCGCTGGCGGCACGCTGATCGGCACGGCGCTGACCGGCAAGCCCCTGAACCCCGGCGACTATGAAGACGTGACCCTGGTCTGGAACAACCCGTCCGAAAGCCGGCACACCATCCACGTGCTGGCCGATGCCGACTCGACCGGTTTGGGGTTGGTGGATGAGTGCAACGAAGAGAACAACCGGGCGGTTCTGGACACCACAATCCAGCGTAAGTTCATCAATCTTGATCTGACCATTCCCCCCGGTGGGCTGACCATTGACCCGCTCCGGCCGACCTCCGGCGAGGCGGTGACCGTGACCGTCCAGGCTCTCAATCAGGGCGCCGATCAGGTGTCCGCAGTCCTCGAACTCTACGCCGGTGACCCGACAGCGGGCGGCACCCTGATCCATCAGGAGGAGATCATCCTCAACGCCGGGGAACTTGCGACCGTCGCCACCCCCTGGCAGGTTCCCGCCGGGGTGCAGACCCTCTACGCCGTCATCGACCGAGACAACCGGATTGCCGAGATCGACGAGACCAACAACGTTCAGCAGCTGACGGTGATGGCCGACATGGTCGACATCGAGGTGTCGGCCTCCGACATCCGCATCGAGCCGACTCAGCCGATGGCCAGCGATCCGGCCGCGGTCACCGTGACCGTTCACAACCGCGGTGTGCGCGCCACCGGTCCGTTCAGCGTCGCCCTCTACAACGGCGACCCGGCGACGGGCGGCACCCTGCTGCAGAGTTTTGCCGTGGTCGATCTTGTCGGCGACGGCGTGCAGCCCCTCACCCACAACTTCACCGCCGAGCGCGGCGATTACCGCTTCTACGCCGTCTGCGACGAAACGAATCGGGTCACGGAGCTCTACGAGGGGAACAACTCCGCCATCCGCTCCCTCTCGGTGAAGACTTCGGAAGAGGCGCAAGGCCCCGACCTGGTCCCCGTCGAACTCGATCTCGCCGGCTTCGAGCAGAACCCGCAGAGCCTGCGCATCAGCGGCACCGCCCTGGTCAAAGTGCAGAACAAAGGCGACGACAAGGTCGTCGATCCCTACCGGATCGTGATCTTCGAAGACCGCGACAACGACGGCCTTTACACCGAATCCAAAGACACCACCCTTGGCTGGTGGGATTACTCCCTGCCGATGCACCCCAACGGTGTCGCTCTGGCGGTGGTGCCGCTGAGCGGCACCCTCACCTTCCGCGACGCGCCGATCTATGCCATGGCCGATAGCGGGCAGGCGGTGTTCGAGCAGGATGAGGAAAATAATGCCCTGCGGCGGGGGACTGACTGCGAGGCGCGGCCGGTATTGCCGATTGAGCCGGTGGTGGAGTGGCATAAGACGGGAAGGGTTTATTCGTCTGTCATTCTTAATTTGTTCGATGATAATAGCGACGGGAAGATTGACAGCGCCGACAATCCCGAAGTCGTAACTTTCGATGGATTGGAGATTCGGGTTCTTGATGGCGTGAGCGGCGAGCCCCGCCTGATGGTAACGAATCCCGGGAATTTTGGGTCATACTTTATTGCTGGGGGGGATCTTGATCACGATGGTTTGCCGGAGCTTGTCATTCCAAGGCGTGGCGGCGGACTAGGGTCTGGTGTGCTCGTTTACGAGCATGATGGAACCCTCAAGTGGGACAACCAAGTCCAAAACAATGCCTGGAATACAACCCACCCGCCCCATTCACGAACCACCCTTCATGAGACAGGGGCGCCGGTGATCGCTGATATCGACGCCGACGGTACCCCCGAAATCATCATGGGAGCGACGGTTATTAATCACGATGGTTCCATCCGTGCCGTAGCGACCCGGATAGCTAGTGCTAAAACCGGGATTTGGTCGGGGGTAGGGAGTTTTATCGGAAACTTGGCTTATTCATCGGTTGTCGCCGATCTGGATATGGATGGCACCCAAGAGATGCTTGCGGGGAATGCTGCCTATCGGTCTGATGGAAGCCTCCTGTGGTTCAACGAGGAGGTGACTGACGGCATCAATGCTATCGGCAACTTTGATGATGATGCATACCCGGAAATTATTTTGGTCACGACCTCAACCACCTCCCCGCCACGGCCTGGTGCACGAATCTACATGTTGGAGCATGACGGGCAAATAAAATGGGGGCCTTATCATATCGCCGACCTTGAGGGTGAAAACTCAAATGGCCTTGGCGGTCCACCGCTGATAGCCGATTTTGACGGGGACGGGGAGTCGGAGATTGGGATCAAAGGCCTGAACAACTACCTGATTCTCGACAAGGACGGTCGCGTAAAGACCACCCTTGCTGTCCCCTATTTTTCTGGTGACGGGTTCTATTCGTCGCCGACGGTATTTGACCTGAATGGGGATCAGCGACCTGAGGTTCTATTCAACAGTGACGGTTATTTCAGGATCTTCGATGGCAAGTCAGGAACTCTGCTTTATGAGGAAATATTTGGCGCGTATTCAATTTACCAACCTGTCGTCATTGCTGATGTGGACAATGATGGACACGCCGAAGCGATCGCCGTTGGTCGTGATTTTTACGGAAGAACAAATGACGGCATAAGAATTTACGGCTCAAAAAACAACGACTGGGTAAATACCCGTCGGGTTTGGAACCAACCCTCTTATCACGTTACCAACGTCAACGACGACGGCACCATCCCGCGCCACGAGGCGCCAAGTTGGCTGCTCAACAACAGTTATCGAACAAATGTGGGGGTGGCGACCCCAGTGGCAAGCAATCCCTATCTCTCCGCGGATCTGAGCGCTTCCTTCATCAGAGCCGATATGGCCGACTACCCGGCGTCCGTCGCGGTAACCGCCAGAATCGGCAATGGCGGGGCCAAGTTTGTAGAGGTGGGCGTTCCCGTAGCCTTCTACGACGGTGATCCGGCCAGTGGCGGCACCTTGATCGGGACCTCCTCAACCACCCAGCTACTGTCTCCTGGTGAATACGAAGACGTCACCCTGGTCTGGGCATCCCCAGTCCCGGGAAGCCATACCCTGTATATTCAAGCTGATAACGATGCAGCAGGTCTTGGAGCAGTCACCGAATGCGATGAAACCAACAATGCAGCTTCGTTGGAGCTCTTCGTCCAGGGCGGCCTGTCCGATCTCACCGTGCTGGCCGAGGATATCGCCCTGGAACCGACCGTGACCGAGGGGAGCCTCGCCGAGGTACTAGTCACGGTGCGTAACATCGGCAGCAAAGCGGTGCGCAATGCCGTGCTGCGCCTGACGGTGGGTGATCCCGCCAAGGGCGGAAAGTCCATCGGCAATGACCGGGTTCTGAATTTCATTGGCCCGCAAGGGAGCGCCACGGTCACGATCCCCTGGGACACCGTGGGCAACGCCGGTCGCAACTACCTCTATGCGGTGGTCGACCCCGATGGCAAAATCGCCGAGAGCAGCGAGGGGAACAACACCGCCCTCAAGATGATCGAAGTCGTCCCCGCCAGCAAGCCCGACCTGCAGATCGGTTCCGGGGACATCACCCTGTCGCCGGCGGTGCCGACCGAAGGGGACCTCATTACCGTTGTGGCCACTATTCATAATCGCGGTTCCGTGGTGTCGAATGTGAGTGTCGCCCTCTATGATGGCGATCCGGTTTCCGGTGGTGTTCTTGTCGGGAAGACGAGCCTGCCGCAGCTGATTCCCCTGGGTGGCAGCGCCACCGCGAGTATCGCTTTCGACAGCGTCGGTTTCAGTGGCACTCATGCGTTGTTTCTGACGGTCGATCCCGACAACGCCATCGATGAATCGGACGAAACCAACAACCGCGTGACCCGGGAGATCTTTGTCGGCTCGGCCGGTCTGGCCCTGGGACTGAGCACCGACAAGGCGCAGTGTCAGGCCAATGAAGTCGTGGCCATCGCGGTCTCCGTTGCGGGGCAGAACCTCGGCGGTCGCAGCTTGACATGTGACCTGCTGGTTCAGACTCAGGAGGGCTCCGAGGTCGCCGTGGTTGCTGCCAATACGGTTCTTCAGCAGGGCCCGAACGGCACCCTGGTCCTTACCGGTACCTGGAACATCGCTGCGACCTACGGCGGCGATTATCGGGTCGTGGCGCGGGTAATGGAGGGCGGCAAGACGGTGGCGAAACAAACCGTCCCGCTGGCCGTCATCGCCAGCAAAACCGCAGACATCGTCGCATCGACCGACAGGCTCACCTATACCGCCAACCAGTCCGTGACCGTCTCTTCGGTCATTACCGGTACCAGCCCGAATTTTGCCTTTGCCGAACTGGCGGTTGAAATAGCGATTGTGAACGGGCAAGGGGAGGGCGTTTTCGCCGAGACCCGGTCCGTCGCCGGACTGATCCCCGGGCAGGTGGTGCCGCTGACTTCGTTCTGGAACACCGCCGTCCATCCCAAGGGAAATCTTACCGCCCGGGTGACGCTCTTCGACGGTGCGGTGTTGCTGGATTCCAGTGAGGTAGCCTTTGAAATAACCGGCTCGGCCAGCTCCGGCGAGGGGCTCCTCGGGGTCGCAGAGGTAGAGCCGAAGGCTATCGAACATGGCAGCGAAGGGAACCTGACCTTCTCCCTGACCAACAACGGCAACGAGGATGTGGCCGGCGCCGGCGTCCATGTCCTTGTGGTCGATCCTGCAACCGGTGCGGTGGTGCAATCCTACGCCCCCCTGACCGATGGTGTGGTGGTCATGAGCGGCAGCCGGACCGGTGAGCTTGCCATTCCGACCGCAGGGCTCGGGCTGGGGTCCTACATGGCGATTGTGCAGCATGTCGGCCCCTGGGGCGAGAAGGGGATTGCCGGCACCGCCTTTACGGTCAAGGACGAAACCCCGCCGACCTTGAGTATCGGAACGCCGGAAGAGGGAGTGATTTATAACGTTACCATCGCCATCAACGCCGTTGCCTCGGACAGCGCTTCGGGCATGGATCGGGTCGAGTATCAGTTGGACGGCGGACCCTGGCTGTCCATCCCCCTGGCTGACGCTATCCTTGGAAATTATGCGGTGTCCTGGGAACCGACGCTGGAAGATGACGGTGACCATATCATGGTTGTCCGCGCCTTTGACGGCGCAGGGAACAGCTCTGTCTCTGCCCCGGTTCCTTTTACGGTACAGATGGACACCACCCCGCCGGTCACCGAGATCGGTGTCGGCGAGCCAAGACACCTCTCCACGGAAGGGATTCTCTTTGTCTCCGGAGCGACTCCTTTCACCCTGAGCGCAACGGATGATCTCAGCGGCGTGGCAACCACCGAATACCGTGTCGATGGTGCCGAGTGGGCTCCCTACACGCCCTTCAACATAGCCGAGGAGGGGGCACACCTGATCGCCTTCCGTAGCGTCGATCGGTTGGAGAATCGTGAAGAGACACAGACCCTCTCCCTTATCGTCGACAACTCGTCGCCGCAAACCGGTGTCGATTTCGAAATGCAAAGTTATCTCGACGGGGAGCGGGTTGTGGTCTCCGCAGCCACCGAATTGATCCTGAGAGCGACGGACACTCTTTCGGGAGTTCAGAGCATCCTTTACCGCTTCGATGATGAAGAGCTGTGGCGTGATTACGCGGGTGCCTTCGGGCTTGGCGGCCTCGAATCCGGCACCCATACCATCCATTACCGCAGCGTCGACAACGTCGCCAACACGGAGGCCGAACGCTCGGTGACCGTCGCCTTCGTCGAGGTGGAGATCGAAACCAGGCTTCTCAACCTCCCCCGGGTGCTGATCTGGACCGAGGATCCCGGCAAGAACCGGGACGACGACGGGGATAAGGACGATCACGACGACCATCACAATGGAGACGACGACCACCGCATCCGCTACACCCTGGACGAGGTCAAAGCCTTCCTCGGTGAGGCCCTCGGCGATCCGGATATCTATTACACGGTGACGACCGACAAGGACGACTTCCGTCGGGAGTTCCGCTCCGGCATTTACAACATGACGGTGATTCTCGCCCAGCAGGTCCCCTTCGATGAGCCGTTCCGGCGGGAGATGCGCGAAGGGGTGCATCGCGGCATGGGGCTGCTGGTGTCGGGTTGGGGCTCAAGTGTCCACCCGGCCTTCGAGGAGGTCTTCGGGGTGAAGTTCAAAGGGTCCCTCTCCGAGAACGAAGACCGGCACCCCTTGTATCTCTATGCAAGTCCGCTGGCGTCCGAAGAGTGGCTGACCGTTTACGGCCGGGTCCTCAAGACCGACCTTGAGGGCGGCACTCTGGCCGGGATCATTCCCGGCAAGGAGGAGTGCGAGGGTGTCCGCAGCGTCACCTTCGGTTATCCGCTGGCCATCGCCCCAGGTGATCGCCTGCAGGTGACACTGGCCATCGACAAAGGGAAAAACCGGGTTCCGGTGGATGAGGAATGGCTGACCGTCGAGAACCTGCCGGAGGGCCCGGTCAACCGGTCGATCGGCAACACTTCCGGCGATCTGGCGATATTGACCGTCACCGCCGAGGGCCTGACCCTTGCCATCGAATCTCCCTATGACCATCTGGAGGAGGACTACACCCTGAACCTGACCCTGGAGCGGCCTGACGGCTGTCTCT
>Ga0209231_1000764_pt1 | contig 15439 bp, 13 predicted proteins | sample Deesub45470m_DNA_FD_188086 | JGI IMG/M metagenome (GOLD analysis project Ga0209231, IMG submission 188086) | Deep subsurface microbial communities from North Pacific Ocean - 450_OLKR46/470m Metagenome (SPAdes) (version 2) | ecosystem: Environmental > Terrestrial > Deep subsurface > Unclassified ... | reverse complement strand
AACTCAAAACTAACAACTCAAAACTAACAACTCAAAACTAACAACTCAAAACTAACAACTCAAAACCCAATAGCTTTATCATCACCTCTGTAATCTGCACCACCTTCTAATTTTCCATTTGGCAAACGTAAAATAGCATCAACTTTACCCAAAATTACGGTGTTTTCTTGTTTAATTTGATATCCTTTTTCCTGTAATTGATTTACCAGTACACTGTCAAAACCTTTAGGCTCCATAGTGATAACATCAGGTAACCATTGATGATGGAATCTTGGAGCATCAACAGCTTCTTGCATTCCCATTTTAAATTCATAAACGTTTAGTATTGTTTGCAACACCGAGGTTATGATTGTTGAGCCTCCTGGTGAGCCAACAGACATATAAAATTGATTATTTTTTTCAACAATGGTAGGCGTCATAGAACTTAGCATTCGTTTTCCAGGTTCAATTGAATTTGCCTCTGCACCAATTAATCCAAACATATTTGGAATTCCTGGTTTTGAACTAAAATCATCCATTTCATTATTTAAAAAGAACCCACCTTCTGATACAAATACTTTAGAACCATAAGCACCGTTTAAAGTTGTTGTTGCAGAAATTGCGTTCCCATATTTATCAACAATAGAGTAGTGCGTAGTCTCGTTACTTTCGTAGCCCACAATAGCACCATGTTTAATTGATGAAGAAAGGGTTGCTTTTTCCCAAGAAAAATCAGCCATTCTTTTTTGAACATATTTTGTTGAAATTAAAGTGTCTAAAGGCATTTTTACAAAATCGGGATCTCCTAAATAATAGGATCTATCGGCATAAGCTCTTCTTTCAGCTTCAGTTATTAATTGAATAGATTGAAGCGAATTATGTTTAAAAGCAGCTATATCAAAAGGTTCTAGAGATTTAAAAATTTGTGCTATACATATTCCACCACTTGAAGGCGGTGACATTGAAATAATTTTTAAGTCTTTGTAGGTAAATTCAACAGGGTTTCTCCAAGTTGCTTGGTAATTTTCTAAATCTTTTTTAGTAATAATACCACCTAATTTTTGCACGTAATTTACTAACATTTCTGCAGTTTCTCCTTTATAAAATCCATCTCGACCTTGATCTCTTATGCGCTCTAATGATTTTGCTAAATTTAAATATTTAATGGTATCTCCTTCTCTCCAAACAGAATCTAGCAAAATTTTTGTCCCATTAACTTGAAAAAAAGATTCTTTATAGTAAGGAATTTTTTTAGCCTGTTTTTTGGTTACAACAACACCTTTATTTGCCAAATCAATAGCTGGTTGAATTAATTCTGAAAAAGGTAATGTTCCGAATTTTTCATATACTTTAAATAAACCGTCGATGGTACCAGGTACACCAACTGCCATAGCACCTAGAGTACTTTTACCTTCTATGATGTTTCCGTTTTTATCTAAATACATGTTTTTTGAAGCTGCCATTGGCGCTTTTTCTCTATAATCTAAAGCACCAGTTTCACCATCTTTAGTTCTGTACACCATAAAACCACCACCACCAATATTGCCAGCAAACGGATAAGCAACAGCCAAAGCAAGTTCTGTAGCAATCATTGCATCAAAGGCATTTCCTCCTTTTTGTAAAATAAATACACCAATTTTTGAAGCTTCTTCACGTGCGCTTACAACCATTGCGCTATCAGCAATAAGCCCAGTAATTTTGTTTTCTTGAGGTAGTTCAGGTTGGTTATTTTTACATTGGATTGTTATGAATCCTACTAAAAATATTAAAATTAAGTGTTTCATTTTGAAAGTAATAAAGTTGTTTTTTCTGATGTAAATTGTTCTAATTCTTTAAAAAATTGTGTAAAATCTGATTCAAATTCAGTGTAATATAAAGATAAATCTTCTATTGCTAAATCCATTTTTGAAATTCCTTTTGATCGTCTGTTCATTCCTTGTAAAACCTGTTCAATTCCCTCAAGTGAAGCATAACTAACCAACCAGTTATATTCTATCATATAAGGAAGAATGGTTTGAATTCTAGATGGGAATTTATCGTTATTTTCTTGTAAAAATGAATACGTATGTTTTGCATACATATCTAATGGTACTTCAGCGTAATTGCTCCAGTTTTTCGCTAAATAATGATCATAAAAAATATCGATTATAACACCTTTATAATGCCTATATCTACTGTTTAATCGCCTTTTACTTTTCCTAACTATTGGATGTGTATCTGTAAAATGATCAATTGCTCTGTGCAATAAAATACCAGCTCTAATTTCTTTTGGGTAATTATTATATTTTTTCCCTTTAACAGCATCAGCAATAAAATTTCCAATTAAAATATTTTTGTTGTTCTTGGAAAGATATAGGTGCGCTAAAATATTCATAGAATAATTTTAAACAATGATACAAAAAAATCCGCCAAAAGCGGATTTTCAATATCATATTTTTAATTGAATTTTAGCTGTTCAACATTACAGGCATTACCAGCATGGTAATAAATTCGCCATCTTCAACACCATCAATTGGAGTTAAAATTCCTGCTCTGTTTGGTAAACTCATTTCAATTAGAATTTCATTCGAATTCAAATTGCTCAACATTTCTGTTAAAAAACGGGAGTTAAATCCAATTTGCATATCATCGTGGTAGTCGACAACCTTGATGCTCTTTTGATTATCAATAATTTATCTTAAGACTTAAATATATTTAATTAACCATAGCATTTCCAATCTGTATTAATTTAAATTTTAGCTAAACTAAAATCTAAATCTCTTATAAATTGTAGATTTAGAATATTTTGATTTATCCCATTACTAATAATATTATTCATCCAATCAATTTGATTAATGTAGTGGACATTATTGAATTGTTCTAACTTAATATTTAAATCGAAAACAATAATTCTATTCTCTTTTTTTGAGTGTTTCAAAAGCTTCTTTAGGCGATTAACAGTTTTAAAATCATCTGATAGAATGATAAAAATATCATGATTAGAATTCTTAATTGTTAGAATAGACTTGTTGAAAATGTTAAGTAAAAAATCATTATTTAAATTATCATCAAATATTAACTCCAATAAGCTATCAAGTTGATAATTGACTTCTAATAATTGTTTAAGTGTGTATATATCTATTTTTTTATCAATAAAATTGTCTACAAATGAACTATTACTTGTCATAGATAATATCAAAATTAATAAGTGTTATTGATTTAATAACAATTTACTCAACTCGGGATGCTCGTTATGTATTAATTCACTCCATTTTTTATAACTATAGAATGCACTTGCATGATTAATAAATATTAATTTAAGTGTTTTATCTCCTTTTTTTAATCTGATAACTACTTTTTCTTTTGATTCGAAATCACTTCTGTTTCTTTCCCAACCTGTTTCATTTAAAGTTAAGAAACTTCCTAATCTTCCAACACCAGATTTACCAACAATCACAATATAGTTTGGTTTTAAGGTATCGATTAATTTAAAAAATATTTCCCAACCAATATCAAAATCTTCATCTTTTGGTCTGTCTACTTGATTTCTACTATCCAATAAACGTTGTACTAAGTTCCAATAAGCTATTGAGTTCCAAAAATTAATTCCTTGATCAATTGTGGGTTTATCTAAATTTAGTAAGGTTTTTTCAATATTAGTATGGAGTCTTCCTCTATCTCCATTTATTCTTTTTTCAATAATTGTCTTTGTTGTATTTTTATTACCAAGTTGCCATTCATCTCCATCTTCGTAATGACTTTCGCCGACAATGAGTAATTTTGTTTTATTGAAATTCTTTCCAATCCAAGGATGCCATTTTAATTTTTCTAACTCTTCTAATTTTTTTTCATTTAAATTTTTCATAGTCTTAATTATTTTATAAAAGTAAATGTAATCAATAAAATCAAATAAAAAAACAAAATTTAAACAAAAAAATAAACATAAAAAGCTTATATTCAGACCGTTAACACTACAAGGATTCCATTCCCGATTACCCGCCTCGCTTCATATTAATTGCTTGATTAATTGAGGTATAGATTAATTTTGACATTATTAAAATGGAAAAAATTTATCTACTTCTTTTTGTAAACCAGTAATGTCTTTAACTATAAATTTTTCAGTAGTAGAAATATATTTATGCCCACTTAAGTATTGAGCCTTTCTTAAATCATATTCTTTTACCCAATTATAAATAACTGATGACCTAAGCTGATATAGTGCTTCAAATCCATAAACAGATTTTCTTAGTTTTTCTGATAATCGTTGTAATAAGTTTTGTAAAGCAAATTCACTATTCGATATATTAAATAGAGTAGGAGTTTCTTTACTTTTTATATTTTTTCTATGAGTGTTAATATATTCTGAAAGTAATAGTATTTGCTTTATGTTTAAACCTATTTTACGTGAGTCTGTTCGTTTATCTCCTTTAAGGAATATCTTATATCCATATAAATCAATATCCTTTAAATCAATGGTTTTGGCTTCACTACTTTTTACTCCCTGATACACATAAAACCCTATTAGAATCTTATCTCTAATTTCAGTTGATGTTGTTTGAGGCAAACAATCATAAATTTCTTCTAATTCTTTTTCCGTAAAGAAATTAGGTTTGATTTTTTCTTCTACTTTTTTGATGTATATGTATAGGAATGGATTACTTTTTTTAAAGAACTTAAAATACAATTTTAGAGGTTGTAATTCTCTATTTATAGTTCTATAATTATTGGATTGTTTCTGTAAATGCTTTAAATAGTTAAAAGCTAATTGTGTTTCACTTTCATTTCCTTTGGTTATCCTTAGTTTAAGCCATTGTTCATATAATTCTAATCTTCTTATATAGCTTTGAATTGAACTATTGGCATAACCTTTCATTTGAAGTTTTTTCTTAAATTTCGTTTTATTAAAAATCATCTTCTGTTATATGAGTGTAGATTTGAGTACTTTCTATTGATTTATGCCCTAAAAAATCTGCAATATCATAAATACTCATTCCTTTTTGCAATAGATGAGTAGCAATTGAATGCCTTAGAACGTGTAATCCGACTTTACTTTCGATAGATGCTTTTTCTGATAATTGTTTAAGTCTTTGTAATAAGCTTTGACTATCTAAACTTTTTCCTCTATATGAAATGAAGAGTGTTTTTCTTTTTTTTGTATCTGCTTTACTAACAAATTGTCGTCTTCCTTTATTTAGATATTCTTCAAAGTATTGTTTGCTTTGTTCAGTAAATGGTACATATCGCTGTTTTCCAAATTTTCCATTTCTAACAAAAACTAATCTTTTCTTTAAGTCTATATCTGTAGTATTGACATTAACCCCCTCATTTCTTCTTAGCCCACAACTATAGAACAATGTAAGCATAACTCTATCTCTCATACCATATTTTGTATTATCAGTTACGGCAAATAATCTCTTTACTTCCTCAATTGTTAATGGAGTTCTATTGTATTTATGTTCTTCTTTTAAATATTCAATATGATGAACTGAAATTTCTGTGTTGTGGATGTTATGAAGGAATTTATTGAATTGTCTTAATGCGTAGATGTAACTATTGATTTGAATTGAACCTCTTTTTTCTTTAGTTCTATCACTATCACGAAATTTAATAATGTCAATATATTCTTCAATATCCTTTTTACTAACCTTTGACAATGTTTTCCCTTTTTCATCTTTTAAATAATTTACAAAGTGGGTAATGAGATTTGGAAGTTCATAGCTGATGTGTTTGGAGTATCCTAAAGAAGTGAGGTAATCTCTAAATTCATCAATTTTATTCATTCTTTTTTAGATTATAACAAATAAACGTTCAATTATTTGTATTTCTATTTTACTTAATTTGCTACACATAAAGCAATTATGTTTTTTATACCCCGATAATTTGTTTAAGTAGAAGTAGCATTTGTATTACCAAAATAGCCACCTCTTTTTCGTTTTGTTAAATCTTTTGAGCCTTTACGTCTTCCTAATTTAACTCCGTTTGCTTTTGCTCTTTTTAAGCCTTCAATTGTTCGTTGTCTGATTAAATCTCTTTCAAATTCTGCAAAAGCACTTAGAATACTGAATTGAAGTTTTCCTATAGCTGTTGTGAAATCAATATTTTCTGAATAACTAATGAATTTTACACCTTTTCCTAAAAGTTCTTCAATTTCTAATAATAATTCTCTACTGCTTCTAGCCCATCTATCCAATTTATAAACGATAACTCCTTCGTACTGTTTCTTACGTAATTGATTTAGGAGTTTTTGTTTAAGTGGTCTTGTTTTCCGTGTGCTTTCTGTTTCCTCAATAATTTCATAGCTTAAATTGAGATTTTCAGCATACTTTATTAAGGTTAGTTTTTGATTTTCTGTTTGTTGAGTGTCTGTGCTTACACGTGTGTAGATTGCCCAATGCTTCATTTTTATTATACCTTTTGAAAGTATAAATTTTATATTCTGTCTTCATACAAAAAACTTTTATCCTATATTTTTTTGTTTCTGATAGAAATTTGGAAAGTAATTTTTGGGTTTGTTTAAGTTATGTGTGGATTTGTATTGACTGAGTGTACATTACTACACTATTTTTAGAAGAGAAATATATAATCTACACTTCTGCTTAAGGATTTTTATAAAATAACATTCTATTACCAATTATATTTAATTCTTTAGCAGACGATTGTATTAATTGTAATTTTTTATTGTTTTATGAATTTCATCTTTATTAAATTTTGATAGCTTTAATATTAGTTGCTTCTTTATCGTTTATTGAGCCTATTTGATATTGGATACTGTATTTTCCATTTTTATAATCTTTTAAATAAAATATGATTTTACTTTTATCAATGTCAGTTAGGTTGTTGTCAGTTATAGATTTGATTTTATCAGCTTTTTTTGTGAGAATTACTTCGCCAATTTTTAAATTATACTCAATAAAAATATTTATTTCTCTATTTAGTTCGTATTCTATACCTTCAAAATTTTCTTTTATAATTGGTAAATCTATTTTAAAATCCTTTAAGTATTCAGGCTCATAATCTATGTTAGTGCTTAGTTTACTTATTGATAATTTACCATCCCTTTTTCCTGCTTCAGTGTATATTCTAATGCCATAAATAGATTTTAATTCTTCAAATGATTTTTGATTTAAATATGTTCTATTTTCAAATGATTTTTTAATAGCATAATCCTCTAACAAAGATATTACTTTTAAAGAATACCCTTTTTCATAATTATCAATGTTAAAAAAGTCATTTTGTAAACTTTCAATTTCAAACAACCTTTGCTCATTTTTAGCTTTTTCTTCTTTTATTATTTTTTGCTGTTTTTTTAACTTTCTTTTAATTTGGATTTTGTTTGAAATAGATTCAGGCAGTCCACTATAAGTTGACTTACCATGAATTACACTTGCATACTCATTTATCAAGGATAGCTTCATAAAATCCTCAAAATCATTTGTAAAATAGTAATCTTCAATTTTGTCGTTACCATAGTATTTATCCAGTTTTTCTGCAACAAAACTTAATGGTAATTGGGGGTATTGCATTATATTGTAAGCATAATTATCATTTTCATCTATTATATATCTCCCAATTTCATCAGTTATTACATCTAAATCATAAAATAGTTGGTGATGTTTATATGTAATAATTTCAACTACCCTTCCATTTCTATAATCTGCTGAAACTTTCATTTGCTTTAACTTGCTTAGGTTATCTAATATAGCAAGTGTTTCATTTACTGGTTGCCCTATTTTGATTTGGGATTGAATGCTAATACTTATAAGAAGAGATAGTAATAATAGATATTTTTTCATATTTATTTTTTTAGTGCATGAAAAAAGCGTGGAACTAAAAGCTTATCACTTAGGAGGTACTGGTATACCCGATGTAAATAAACAGACAGCCCACGCCAGAACGTGAGCGGTAGTCTATTTATCTTTACATCTTTAAAAATTACCAGTTTTCCTAAGAAAGATTAATAACTAACGCTTTTCAATATTTTTAATAATTATTTTTTCTTATAATTCAATTGTTTAATTAGTCTATAAAATTAATGTAATTCTTTGATTATAAAAACTAAACTTTGAGTTTTCCATAATTACCATGTTTTAATTTTTCAATTAAACTGTTTTTTTTGAATAGCCTTAAATACCCCTCTGATGTACTAAAAGGAATTCCTAATTTTTTAGCTTCAGTTATGAATTCATTAAAGCTGAATTCACTTCTTAATGTTTCATATAGTAAAGTCTGATTCCTATTTAGATTTTTAGTAGCTTTTTGTAAAATTGGTAAATAGCTATAAATACTAGTTAAACTATCCAATATGTAAATAATAATCTCATTTGCGATTTCAAAATCTTCTTTTGAGCATATTGCAACGGATTCATGTTGACTATCTTTTTTGTCAGAAAAATTTTGGTGTCTAATTCCAGTAAGAAGCATACATATTCTAAAATGCATATTGCCTATTCTTCTTATTGAAGATATTATGTCTTCTCCTAATAATAAATCATACTCATCTTGATATGTTGTGAACTTATTGTGAAATTCATCGATTTGTTCTTTGGATAATTGGACATTTAGATAATTCTCCTTTTTATTGTAGACTGTTAATAACTGTTTGGCTATTTTGTTATAGTATTCGTGAAAATCAATTTTATTTTCAAAAACATTTTTCCATGTTTTTAGTAAGGGAAATTCCATAAACATAAATCGACTAAATAATCCATTTTCTACTGATGGAATAAAATTTAACAACTGATTTTGAGTTCCGGTTATTACTATAGAAAGTCTTGGATTATCTATTTCAAAAGAATTTTCTTGATCTTGACGGAGTTGACTAATTGTTTCAAATTCAAATGCTTTTCGCAGGACTTCTGAATAATTTCCCCAATCATTTTTCATGGCTACATTTAAAGTATCTGCTTCTGATTCCAAAATTACTCCATACCCATTATTGTTAGATAGTTGTCTTACCATGGCTGATATACTAGCATTTCCAGGGATGAAAAATGTCTGTTTTATAGGTTTGTCGACATCTGTTTTGTCTTTCATCCTTTTATATTCCATCATTTCGATTTTGTGTTTTAATGCTTTTAATTCTTGGATTTCATTTCCTAATAGTTTAACCCACTTCAAGACACCTTTTCCAGCTGATGCTTTAGCTGTTATAAATAAAAACAGGTTTGGATAAACTCTTCTGCTATCATAAACTCCACTAACAGAGATTATGTTGGATAAGAGTACCAATGATGCCAACAGAACCAAATCTTTTTCATGTGGGACTGTAATGGGATTACAGATGTCTTTTAATAGTTTGGGAAGTTTTAAATATAGTGACTTGTTTAACCCTCTATATAATGATATGTCTTCACCTAATTCTGATTTTTCCATGATTTTAAATTTTATAGTTCTTCAATGTAAATTTCTCCATCTAATAATATCCCATTATCCATTTTTAATTTTTCTTTAGGTATAAAACTGTTTAAAAATTCAATTAATTTTTCTCTATCTAGTGCATGCCTCACATAATCTGAAATATCCGTAACTTCTTCTCTGTACTGCTCTGGAATTATTGTTGCTAAATCTGCAATAGGAAACTCATAGTTTTTGTGTAATTTATTTGCTGACCGTTTCCCAGTTTTGTCAGCATCATATAAAACAATCGGCTGATGTCCTGATTCAAAAATTTGCTTTAACAGAGTTCGAGAAAGTCTGGTGGTTGTTTCACTTAATAAACAGATAGCATTATACCCCAAGGAATGTAAAGTCATCACATCCTTTTCTCCACCTGTTATGAATAATGGTTCATTAAGGTAATCTGCAAATTCAAATGAACCAAACGTATATTCACCTTTGAAACTTCCTACAAATGTAAATCCCTTAGGTTTAATACTATAGATTTTAGCATATGTTATAAAATCATAAGCAATGTGAATTTCACCCATGTTTGTTAAGTTCTTTATGTAATTTAGAGTTCCATCTTCATTGAGAAAACGTATACCGCGTATTTGATTAATATTAGAATAATGGTTTAAATTAATGCCAAATTGATTGAAGTATTGTATTGCGCTCTCAGTTGGATTTATTTTTATTAATTGATATTTTTTAGATTTATATTCTAGTTTTGCGAGGGTGTAATTTCCAGATTTTGAAATTAATGGCATACCCTCACTCATTGTGATGTCTATATCCATTCGATGAAGTAATTCATAAAACCTCCCTTTGTCTAATTTGTGATATAGATATGCAAAATCAAAAACGTCTCCACTGTATTCAATGCCATCACTGTTTGTTCCATGGTCTTTAAAATACCATCTATTGTATTTTTCGTTGAAATAAATTGAGAGGCTAGGATTTGAATCGAAATAAAATAAATTGTGTGTGTTAATTAATTTATTACCAACCCTCTTTAATATAATTCCGTGAAGCTTGTAAATTAACAGGAAATAAAGTAAGCCCCTGTTAGTACGTTGTAAAATGTTTTCTGTTGTAATCATGTTATTGTGTTTTAATTGTTAATATGGTCACAATAACCGATACATTTTACAGTAAAAAAATAGGACTATGGGATAGTCCTATAAATTATTTTTTATGTATTTTTTTGATAATGTCTTCCAATTCTTTAAGCTCTTTAAAATCTTTACTTTCATTATATAAATATTCTTTTAACTTTTTTTCAAAGTATTCTCGTCTTTTACTTAATCGTTCAAACTTGTTGTTGTTCTTCAAAGCATTAACAAAAAACAAGCCCTTGTCTACTTTGTTATTTGTTGCTTCTTGCTTAGAATTTAAATCAATCAAACCATGTAGATTTAATAAAAGAAAAAACATATTGTAGTACTGAATTCCCTTTAACCATTTAATTTTTGGTTGCTCATAAATAATATTTCCAGTAAAAATGGAAGTGAATAATTTTCTATCTTCTTGACCATTAATAAATTTATGTTTGATTAAATAGTCAAATAATTCATCAGCAATTATGTCAAACTTTTCTATTTTAATGGTTTCATAGCTATTGGCATCTATTAGGGTTAGAGTTTTCTTTAGTTCAGATTCCTTTCGACTTAGCCACTCCATCGTAGCTTCTTCTCTTAACAAACGTTTATCATCAATATATAAATCATCAACTCCTTCTTTATAATGAAAATTTAGATATCTGTCGTTTTTATTTTCAATATGAAATAATATTGGATATATATATTCTTGAGACAATTCAGAAAAGGGTCTATTTAATTCCTTTAAAACAATTTCTTTGGTTGTTTTAGATGCTTCTTTTAAGCATCTATATAGTATCGTTGAAGTGTCTTCTGTCGTTTTAAGAACTAGATGAATAATTTCTAAAGCTGTCATTTAAATTTGATAAAGTTAAAGCTATTAAAGATTTCAAAGATATTAAAGATTTATTTATCATTTATCTTTTCAGATTTTCCACCTCTCTCATTAGTTTTCTTACCAATTCCTATCAATACACCTTTTTAATGTGAAATAGGAAGAGAATCGATGTAAGATAGGTTTTAAGTTGGGTAGTTGAGTTATTTGGTTTAACCTTTACTCAATTTCTTTTTATTTTAGTATACCTCTAGATATTCTAAGCTCTTTTAAAAGAATTTTTTGAATAATAAATATATTTTTTTAATGCTTTGTGCAACGATTACTATTATTAGGCATAGTATTTACATTCTTTTTTTACTTTTTTTCTTAATCTTAGATGTCCCATCAATAGCAATTTGTTTTTTAATTTCAATTTTAAATTTATCTGCTATTTGCATTTTTCTTTTATTATCAGTCTCATATAAGTACAAATAGTGCATAATTAAATTTTGCTTAAGTAAACTTGATAGCATATTTGGTTTAATGTATTTTTTGTCTTCTAACTCAGTCCAAGGAAATGCATATTTATAATCTAATTTTATTGAAATATCAATTAGTCTAACTGAATTAATTGGATTATCATCTACAACTTTTTTTAAAGTATTGGAAATGGCTTTTGAACCAATCGAGCTTGAAATTCGTTTAATTATTCCCCATGAAGTCAAAAAAGATAAATTAAAAAGGAATTTGTTTGCTCTATCTTCTATCAATTCTTTTATTTCAAAATCACTACTAATATGCTTTTCTTTAACCAATTTTTTCTCAATCATATCTTTCATCAATGCAATAATCCCATCTTTATCATTTATCATAAGATTAACCATTAACGATAATGTTCTTAATCCAAGAAAATAAGTTTCAGATGCAATTTTGTATTTAACATCACCAGAAAGTTCTCCCCAATATTTTTTGGCAATTTGTCCTAAAATGTCTATGGTCTTGAGAGATAGTGTAATTTGTTCAAATAAATTAATATTTACTATATCTTCATTATAATCATATATTTCTTCTTCATCTTCATTCTCTTCGATATCTCTTTCAACTTGAGCTAACTCTTCTTGAAAGTCAAGCTGCTCATCCCTAGCAACTTCAACTGACATTATTTCCAATACTTGTTGTGGTAATTCTTTTACTAAATCATTTATTTTTTGAATGTCATTTTCAAGCTTCGCAATTTCCTGTTCCTTAAATATTTCTTTTGAATTATTTAATAACTCGTCAATAATAAATTTATCTTTTGATAGATGAGTTAAGAAGATTATTATGCTTGAAAACTCATCACGATAAAGCCGTTTTGCTAATTTCTTTATAATATCTCTTATTTCAGTTGAAATTAATTCATCATCTGAATTTAATTTATCCGATAAATATTTTGCAACATAAAAGTAATATATATACTGTGGATAAAAATATATTGTGCTCTCAATATTTAATAATTTTGTACTTGATAATGTTTCAAGGATTGAATTAATATTATAACTCTCGATATCAAGTTTTTTTGTAAAATCATTTAGAATATTTTCAAATTCAGACTTATCAATTTCTGTTTTACGATTTTTAAAAAAATAGAATGCTATATGAGACAAAAGGTTGTTATAAACACCTATTTCATCAATATTACTCACTGCTTTTGTTAATGCAGTACTAATTAATAATTCATAATAAAATCCGTGGATTGAATATTGAGGTCTATTTATGACACTTTGACTTTCGAATGTTTGCAGTAATGTTAATAAATAAAGTGGGAAAGAAGGAACATAACCCTTCCCAATTATTTGTTCAATTCTTTGAATTGCAATATCATTTTTCTCAAGTATATTATTCTTTTCTAATTCTGGGAATTTACAACCTAAAGTATTCCATTTATTTGTTAATGAGTATCTTAATTTAGGTCCAAATTCTAACAACAAAAAGACACTAAACTCATCAAAAATATTAATAGGTTTTTTTGATTGTGACAATATTGTTTCCATTGGCATATAAGATTTGCCTGTTAGAATAATATTTTTGAACTTGGATTTTAGACTTTTAATTAAATAATACCAATAATTTGAATTGCTGTTTGTAGTAAGATGAAAATCATCAATTATTAGAATAAATTTATCTGCATCTTTTTCAATTATTTCTTCAAAAGAAAGCTCTGTTGTAAATTGATTGAAGAATTGAGTTTTAATTTTATTTATAATAATTTCTAATCGAATATTATTTTTTATATCATTCCCATTTAATAGAATTGGGATATATCCCTTAAAATAAAACCATTTTGTAAGAAATTTAACCGAAGAAGATTTTCCTGAAATATCATCACCTAAAAGAATAAAATTTAAATCTTCATCTGCTAGAATTATATCTGACAAATTACTAAATTTCACTCTATTTTTTGATTGTTTTTGTTCAATAGGTTTTAAATCTGGAGGTGTGTATAAGTCATCAAATTCAACTTTGTCTATATTACTATGGGCAAGGTTAATTCCCAGATTATCAATATATTTTTGAAATTCACTTGTAAATTCAAGGTTATCATATATTTTCTTTTCTAATTCGTTTGAGTAGTAAATATTTTGATTTTCAACATTTATACTTCCTTGATTTACAATTTTATCCATAATATATTATTATAAATTAATGTTTTGTTCCTTTATATTTATCTCTCCTTGATTAATAATTTTTGAACCTTTATTATTATTGATAATTAAATTATTGGATAAATTTCTTTCAATAATATATTCAATTTCTTTTTGAGGTAAATCTTTAATTTTCTCAAGAATAACTTTAGGTGACCAAGTATAAATTTTAATTAAAAAATGTTTTTTTCTTAAACCATCAACAAAGTTTTCAATATCGCCTGTTAAGGTATCATTGGTTATGTAAACAAACTCTTTTACATCTTTCCATTTGTCAATACAACCTTCCAAATCTTTTTCAATTTTATTTTTCGTTGTTTTTGCACTTTCTCCACGTGTTGCGTGTGCTTGAAAAAAAATTCTGGAAATATAACAATACCCATCGTTTTTCATATCTCCTTTTCTACCACCTGCTCTCACAGGTATATAATCAATAGGAAATAATTTAAGTAGTAATCTATCACAAAAGTCTTGAAAATGTGTGAATTCTATTGCCTTTATATAATCTTCAATTATTCTTAAATCCATATTTAATATAATTTTAAAAACTTCTAATTTACAAAATATCCAATCAAAAAAAATATAATTTTTTGTAATAAACTATCGTATTAAGGATATCATTCAAAAATAATTTTTTTCTATTCATTAAAAAAGCCATAACAAATTAAGTTATGGCTTCATATATTTTATTTTATAAACAGTTAGCTGTTCAACATTACAGGCATTACCAGCATGGTAATAAATTCGCCATCTTCAACACCATCAATTGGAGTTAAAATTCCTGCTCTGTTTGGTAAACTCATTTCAATTAGAATTTCATTCGAATTCAAATTGCTCAACATTTCTGTTAAAAAACGGGAGTTAAATCCAATTTGCATATCATCACCTTGGTAATCACATACCAAACGCTCTTCAGCTTTGTTAGAATAATCAATATCTTCAGCAGAAATATTTAATTCAGTTCCTGCCATTTTTAAGCGAATTTGATGTGTAGTTTTGCTTGAGAAAATTGAAACACGTTTTACTGAATTTAAAAATGTACCTCTATCAACAGTTAATTTATTTGGATTTTCTTTTGGAATTACGGCCTCATAATTTGGGTATTTTCCGTCTATTAATCTACAAACTAACACTACATTATCAAAAGTAAATTTTGCATTTGCATCATTATATTCAATGGTAACATCGCTCTCAGAACCAGCTAAAATTCCTTTCAATAAATTTAAAGGTTTTTTTGGCATTATAAATTCTGCAGCTTCATTTGCTGAAACATCAGTTCTTGAATATTTTACTAATTTATGAGCATCTGTAGCCACAAAGGTTAAACTGTTAGTAGCAAATTGAAAAAATACACCACTCATTACTGGTCTTAAATCATCATTTCCAGCGGCAAATATTGTTTTTGAAATAGCAGTTGCCAAAACATCTCCTGGAATTACGGTACTACTAGGTGATTCAATAGAAATAGCTTTAGGAAATTCATTTCCATCAAAATAAGCCATATC
>Ga0209231_1000763_pt1 | contig 15460 bp, 14 predicted proteins | sample Deesub45470m_DNA_FD_188086 | JGI IMG/M metagenome (GOLD analysis project Ga0209231, IMG submission 188086) | Deep subsurface microbial communities from North Pacific Ocean - 450_OLKR46/470m Metagenome (SPAdes) (version 2) | ecosystem: Environmental > Terrestrial > Deep subsurface > Unclassified ... | reverse complement strand
ATTCCCCCATGGTGCGCCATCATTTTTTCAATTTTTTTGAAATCGTCTTCGGTCATTTTCCCCTCCTGTTTATTCTTCTCTGACCCCGTAGACCCCGCGATGCGCTTCGGTATCGGCACGGTGGGCAGAGAGATCGGCGGCGACGTGGGTGACGCGTTCATCTACCTTGCGAATCTCGTCGCGCAATTCTCCACCCATGCGCTGCATCTGCTCCGAAAGCATCTGCTGACCCTCGGCGAGAATTTCGAACTTGTGTTGGGCGTCTTCCATGGCGATTCCCACCTGATGCGCCATCATTTTTTCCATTTTTTTGAAATCGTCTTCGGTCATTTCCCCCTCCTGTTTATTCTTCTCTGACCCCGTAGATCCCGCGATGCGCTTCGGTGTCGGCACGGTGGGCGGAAAGGTCGGCGGCGATGCCATCGACTTTGGATTCGACGCGCTCCAAACGCCCATCCATCCCCCCCATGCGGCCATCCATGCGATCAAAGCGTTCATCCATCCGGTCGAAACGCTCATCGACCCGGTCGAAACGCTTGACCAGCATCTGGTGCCCCTCGGCAAGAATCTCGAACTTGTGCTGAACATCTTCAGAATATATACCTAGAGTGCGTGCCATTGCCGCATCGACTGCAACGGGAACGGCTTTTGCTACGGCTGCATCAACCGCTTTGGGGACAGCTCGCGCCACCGCTGTCTCGACCGCGTTCACGATCATCGTTTCAATGCGCGTCAAATCGTTTTCTGTCATCTCCCCCTCACCTCCACCGCGTCTGAAATTTTTGTGAGCAACAATTTAGCACACCGGTATTTGTCATCACAACCGGTCTAATCGGCAAGAGCATCTTTGCGCCGCAACAGCTCCGCCTTCTCCAGCTGCAGCAGCCGATCACGCAGTTCGGCGGCTGTTTCAAACTCAAGATCGGCGGCCGCCTTAAGCATCTGCTTGCGCAGTTTGTCGATGGCGCGGCTCAGTTCGGCGAGGTTGCCGTAGTCGCTGGCGCTCTCCATCACCAGGGCCAATTCCCCCTGCTCTTCGCGCTGGGCGACCTCTTCGAGGATGCTGCGCAGCGATTTTTTCACCGTCTCCGGGGTGATGTTGTGTTCGATATTGTAGGCGCTCTGCACGGTGCGGCGGCGGGCGGTTTCGTCGAGGCAGGCCTGCATGGAGCGGGTGATGCGGTCGGCGTAGAGGATGACCCGGCCATCGACGTTGCGGGCGGCGCGGCCGCAGGTCTGGATCAGGGAGCGGGCGCTGCGCAAAAAGCCTTCTTTGTCGGCGTCGAGGATCGCCACCAGGGAGACCTCGGGCAGGTCGAGCCCTTCGCGCAGCAGGTTGATGCCGACCAGTACGTCGAACAGCCCCTGACGCAGGCCGCGCAGGATGACCATACGCTCGACGGTGTCGATGTCGGCGTGCAGGTAACGGACGCGAACGCCGTGGTCAGCGAGGTAGCCGGTGAGATCCTCGGCCATGCGTTTAGTCAAGGTGGTGACCAGTACCCGCTGCTCGCTGGCGACAACCGAGCGGATTTCGCCGAGCAGGTCGTCGATCTGGGTCAGGGCCGGGCGCACCTCCACCGGTGGGTCGAGCAGCCCGGTGGGGCGGACAATCTGCTCGACGAAGACGCCACCCGACTGCAGCAGCTCGTAATCGCCGGGGGTGGCCGAAACATAAACGGTCTGGATGTTGCGGGCGACGAACTCATCGAAGGTCAGCGGCCGGTTGTCGAGGGCCGAGGGGAGGCGAAAGCCGTAGCCGACCAGAGTCTCCTTGCGCGAGCGGTCGCCGCGATACATGGCGCCGATCTGGCTGACGCTGACATGACTTTCGTCGATGAACAGCAGGGCGTCGTCGGGAAAGTAATCGAACAGCGTCGCCGGCGGCTGGCCGGCGGCGCGACCGTCGAGGAGGCGCGAATAGTTCTCGATCCCCTGGCAGTAGCCCATCTCCTCCATCATCTCGATGTCGAACAGGGTGCGCTGCTCGATGCGCTGCGCCTCGACCAGCTGGTTGTTGGCGCGGAAGAATTGGATGCGCTGCTGCAGCTCGTCCTGGATCGACTTGATCGCTCGCTCCAGGGTCGGCCGGGTGGCGACGTAGTGGCTGGCCGGGAAGACCGCCGTCGCCGGCAGGCGGCCGAGAACGGCACCGCGCAGGGGATCGACTTCGCTGATCGCTTCGATTTCGTCGCCGAAGAACTCGATGCGCAGGGCGCGCTTCTCCTCGTAGGCGGGGAAGATCTCGACGCTGTCGCCGCGCACCCGGAAAGTGCCGCGGTGAAAATCGATATCGTTGCGCGTGTACTGGATCTCGACCAGACGTTTGAGCAGGGCGTTGCGGTCGAGCTGGTCGCCGACGGCAAGGCGGATGAGCATGCCGAAGTAGGCTTCCGGTGATCCGAGACCATAGATGCAGGAGACCGAGGCGACGATGAGCACGTCGCGCCTTGACAGCAGCGAGCGGGTGGCGCTGTGGCGCAGCTTGTCGATCTCTTCGTTGATCGATGAATCCTTCTCGATGAAGGTGTCGGTGGTCGGGACGTAGGCTTCCGGCTGGTAGTAGTCGTAGTAGGAGACGAAGTATTCGACAGCGTTATCGGGGAACAGCTCCTTGAACTCGCCGTAGAGCTGGGCGGCGAGGGTCTTGTTGTGGGCCAGGACCAGGGTCGGGCGCTGCACCTGCTGCACCACATTGGCCATGGTGAAGGTCTTGCCGGAGCCGGTGACGCCAAGCAGCACCTGCTGCGGATCGCCGCGGCGGATGCCGTCGACCAGTTCGGCAATCGCCTGCGGCTGGTCGCCGTTGGGGGCGTAGGGGGATTTCAGTTCGAAACGGGCCATAGTAAAAGCAGCTTAGCCTAAAGGCGGTTACGGTGCAAAGGGGTTGACGTTGGCGGCCAAGGAGGGTCTACTGTGTCGGTGAATCATTATTGCCACCAAGACGCCAAGACACCAAGAAGTGCTTTTACTTAGCTGCAACAATGCGATGACTGCCTGTGCAGAGCGCGCAAGTTTGGCTTGGTATTCTTCGTGACTTGGTGTCTTGGTGGCAAACTTTCAGCCTTTATTTTTTCAAAAATCAGGTGGCACAAGGAGTCAGTATGAGCCCGGATTTGCGTAAAATCTCTTACACGGTGCTGTGGAACAGTGGTCTGATCATTGTCGGCGCCGTGCTGCAGGCCTTCGCTCTCAAGTCGATCGGCGACGTGCATGGCTTCGTCCCCGGCGGGCTGTTCGGGTTGTCGTCGCTGATTTACTACGTCAGCGATTGCCTCAATCCCGGCTTGATCTATCTGCTGTTCAATATCCCGATGTTTATCCTTGGCTGGGTCTACATTTCGGGGCGGTTTCTTGGTTACAGCATGCTGGCGATGACCACCATGAGTGTCGCCTTCATGTTTATCGATGTTCAGTTCAACATTGCCAACCAGCTCTATGCGGCGGTGGTCTACGGCGTGATCCTCGGGGCCGGTGGCGGCATGGTGCTGCGCTCGTTGGGCTCCAATGGTGGACTCGATGTTGTCGCCGTTATCGTCCACCAGCGGTTCAATATCGCCTTCGGCAAGTTTTTCTTTGCCTTTAACGCCCTGCTGTTCACCGCCAGCTTTATCTTCCTCGACAATGACCTGGTCATCGCCTCGCTGATCGGGGTGTTCATCACCGCCACCACCATCGATTATGTCCTGTCGCTGTTCAACCAGCGCAAGCTGGCGCTGATCGTTTCCGGTCAACCGGAGACCATCGTCCGCCGGGTGCAGGATAATTTGCGTCTTGGCGCTACTTTGCTGCCGGCAACCGGTGCCACCAGTGGTGCGGCGAAGACGGTGCTGTTGGTGGTGATCAACAACATTCAGCTCAAGCGCCTGGAGGAGATTGTCTTTACCAGCGACGAGAATGCCCTGTTCATCGTCGAGAACACCTTCAGTGTGCTCGGTTCGACCTTTGCCAAGCGTAAGGTGTATTAGAGCTGCCAGCACAACAAAGGCATTGTAAAAGTATTTTGCCGCAGAGATGCTTTGGCGTCTCTGCGGCAATTTAGTTTTTAACGCGAAAAGCAATCTTCTACCTGGAGCCATCAGCCGCAGCGCAGCAGTTTGATCCCGGCTTCGAACAGGCATTCAATTTTGTTGGCATCCAGCTGTTTACGGACCAGACCGAGACCGAAGGTCGGGTGTTGCAGCAGGCAACCGGCGGGGAAGCTCCCCTGCATGGAGTAGGGGCGGATCTTCGCCTTGTCGGCACCGACCACGGCATCGGCCCAATCGCGCTGCAGACTGGCGGCGCTGGCGGCACTACCGGCACGTGGGGCGCGTGGAGCTTTGGCGGCGCCGGGAGCCTTGGCCGCTTTCGGGGCTTTCTCCGCTTTTGGGGCGTGGTAGTTGTGGGTGCCGCGGCAGGTGTTGCACTCGACCCGGGCCGGGTTGGGACCGACCATGGCGACGATGGTGTGATTGGTCAGGGTGCGGCAACGGGTACAGCGCGCCTCGACAATGTCGCCGGCGGCGAGTTTGCGGGTGGTCATGGTCTAAACTCCGGTCTGCAAAAGGGTATCAGGGGCTGCAGGCGCGACCCCGACTTGGAGGGTGGGACAGGCAGGCAGGTATCATATGCAAAATTACCACTGAGGTCAAGTATCGTCGGCGCGGCGGATGACGTCGAGGAAGTCGGCGCCGTAGTGTTCGAGCTTGCGCTGGCCGACACCGCTGACCGTCAGCAGGCTGGCGGCATTGGTTGGTCGCCGTTGTGCCATTTCGATCAGGGTGGCGTCACCAAAAATGATATAGGGCGGCACGCCGTGCTCGTCGGCCAACTCTTTGCGCCGGGCGCGCAACGCTTCGAAAAGCGGGGCGTCGGCGGTATCAAGACCGACACGGGTGCGGCGCTTCTCCGCTTTGACCTTGGCCGGACGCAGGCGCGGTTTCGGCAGTTCCAGGCGGGTCTCACCACGCAGCAGCGGCCGCGCCGCTGCGGTCAGGCTCAACACCGAGTAGTTGGCGATGTCCTGCAATAGATAGCCGCGCTGCACCAGCTGGCGCAGCAGACTTCCCCAGGCTTCGACGCTCTTGTCGGCACCGATGCCGTAGGTGGAGAGGCGGTTGTGGCCGAGACTGTGGATTCGCTCCTTGTCCGAGCCGCGCAGTACATCGATAACATGGCCGGCGCCGAAACGCTGGCCAACCCGGTAGACGCAGGAGAGCGCCTTGCGCGCATCCTCGGTGGCGTCGTAACACTCCGGTGGCGACAGGCAGATATCGCAGTTGCCGCAATCATGATCACTCACCTCACCGAAATAGCGCAGCAGCACCCGGCGCCGGCAGCTCTGGCCGTCGGCGTAGCCGACCATGGCATTGAGCTTGTGCAGCTCGATGCGGTTCTGTTCGGCGTTCCCCCCCTGCTCGATCAACCCCCGCAGCAGCATGATGTCACCGGTACCGAACAGCAGCAGCGCCTCCGACGGCAGGCCGTCGCGACCGGCGCGACCGGTCTCCTGGTAGTAGCTCTCCAGATTTTTCGGCAGGTCGTAGTGGACAACGAAGCGCACATTCGGCTTGTCGATCCCCATGCCGAAGGCGACGGTGGCAACGACAATCTGCAGATCATCGCGGATAAACGCCTCCTGCACCCGGGTCCGCTCTTTGTCAGGTAGGCCGGCATGGTAGGCGGCGCAGCTCCAGCCAGCCTGCTGCAGTTTGGTCGCCACCGCTTCGGTGCGCTTGCGCGACAGGCAGTAGACGATGCCGGAGGCGTCGCGGTAGTCGGCGAGAAAGTTGGTGAGCTGGCTTTGCGGCTGGCGTTTTTCGGCGACCAGGTAGCGGATGTTCGGCCGGTCGAAGCCGGCGATGTGGGCATCAGACCGATTCAAGCCGAGGCGTTGGCGGATATCGGCCCGGGTCTGGTCGTCGGCGGTGGCGGTCAGGGCGATCAGTGGTATACCGGGGAACAGACCCCGCAGGCGGCCAAGCTCGATGTATTCCGGGCGGAAATCGTGCCCCCATTGCGACACGCAGTGCGCCTCGTCGATGGCGAACAGTCCGATGGGCAGCGGACGCAGCCGCTCGAGAAACTCGGTGCTCATCAACCGCTCGGGAGCGATGTAGAGCAGATCGAGCTCACCGGCGTGCAGCGCGGCCAGAGTTTTTCGCGCCTGCGGCGCCGACAGGCTGGAGTTGTAACAGGCGGCGCGCACCCCGGCGGCGACCAGGGCATCGACCTGGTCCTTCATCAAGGCGATCAGCGGCGAGACGACGATGGCGACGCCGGGCCGGTGCAGGGCCGGGATCTGGAAGCAGAGCGATTTGCCGCCACCGGTCGGCATCAGGACAAAAGCATCACGGCCGGCGATGACGCCGTTGATGATCGCCTCCTGATGCGGGCGAAAGCTGTGGTAGCCAAAGACCCGGGCGAGGGTATCGCGCGGGGTGGCGTCGGTTTTAGGCTGCGGGTCGAAGGTCAAGTTTATTGGCCCCGACCCCGGCGCACAGTGATCGACTCACCGCCGACCCCCCAGTTGTCGGTGTCGACCTCATCGATGACGACGACGGTGGTCGCCGGGTTCTTCCCCAGCACCTCGACCAGCAGGTCGGTGGCGCCCTTGATCAGGCGCGCCTTCTGCTCGGCGGTCGCCCCTTCACGGGTGATGCGGATGTTGACGTAGGGCATGGTGCGCTCCTTTGTTGCAAGGTTTCAGGAATCAGGAATCAGGTTTCAGAAAATCCCATAAGTCACATAAATCCCATAATTCCCATGAGACAAAGGTAACCAATGAAAACCAACTATTTCAAATAACGCCGCAAATACTGCCCGGTATACGACCGGCTGACCCGCGCCACCTCCTCCGGCGTACCGGTGGCGACGATCTCGCCGCCGCGGCGGCCCCCTTCGGGGCCGAGGTCGATGAGGTGGTCGGCGGTTTTGATCACGTCGAGGTTGTGCTCGATGATCAGCACCGTGTTCCCCTGCTCGACCAGACGGTGCAGCACGTCGAGGAGTTTCTGGATGTCGGCGAAGTGCAGGCCGGTGGTCGGCTCGTCGAGGATGTAGATGGTGCGGCCGGTGGCGCGTTTGGCCAGCTCTTTGGCCAGTTTCACCCGCTGCGCTTCACCGCCGGAGAGGGTGGTGGCGCTCTGGCCGAGGGTGATGTAGCCGAGGCCGACTTCGCGCAACGTCTCGAGTTTATTGCTGATGCGCGGGATGTTTTCGTAGAAGCGCGCCGCCTGGTTGGCGGTCATGTTCAGGACATCGGCGATGTTCTTCCCCTTGTACTTCACCTCCAGGGTTTCGCGGTTGAAGCGCGCCCCCTTGCAGACCTCGCAGGTGACGAAGACGTCGGGCAAAAAGTGCATCTCGATCTTGATGATGCCATCGCCGTGGCAAGCCTCGCAGCGCCCCCCCTTGACGTTAAACGAAAAGCGGCCCGGCTTGTAACCGCGGATTTTTGCCTCGGGGAGCTGGGCGAAAATGTCGCGGATATCGGTAAACACCCCGGTGTAGGTCGCCGGATTGGAGCGCGGCGTACGGCCGATGGGCGACTGGTCGATGTCGATGACTTTGTCGAGCAGCTCCAGACCGAGAATTTCATCGACTTTTCCCGCCTTCTCCCGGGCCCGGTACAGGCGCTGAGCCAGGGCGCGATAGAGGGTGTCGATAATCAAGGTCGATTTACCGGAGCCGGAGACGCCGGTGACGCAGGTCAGCACCCCTAACGGGATGGCGGCATCGACATTGCGCAGGTTATTCTCGCTCGCTCCGCGCATCGTCAACCAGCCGGTGGCCTGGCGGCGCTGTTCCGGCAGCGGGATCGACAGGGCGCCGGAGAGGTACTGGCCGGTGAGTGACGCCGGGTTGTCGAGAATCTGTTGGGGCGTCCCCTGGGCGACGACCTCGCCGCCATGGACGCCGGCTGCCGGCCCCATGTCGATGATATAATCGGCTTCGAGAATGGTCTCCTCGTCGTGCTCAACCACCAGCACGGTGTTACCGAGGTCGCGCAGTCGCTTCAGGGTATCGAGCAGGCGCCGGTTGTCGCGCTGGTGCAGGCCGATGGACGGTTCATCGAGAATATAGAGCACCCCGACCAGACTGGAGCCGACCTGAGTGGCGAGGCGGATGCGTTGCCCTTCACCGCCGGAGAGGGTGCCGGAGGTGCGGTCCAGGGTCAGGTAGTCGAGACCGACGTGGGACAAAAACGACAACCGCTCGCGGATCTCCTTGAGAATGCGGCGGCCGATCTCCAGCTCCTTGGGCGACAGAGTGATGTCGGCAAAGAAGACTTCCGCCTCGACGATGGAGAGGCTCACCACCTGCTGGATATTATGACCGGCGACGCGGATGCAGAGCGATTCCGGCCGCAGCCGGGCGCCGTGGCAGCTCGGGCAGGGCATCACGTTCATGAAGCGCTCAAGGTTTTCACGCACAGCGTCGGAGTCGGTTTCGCGGAAGCGGCGCTCAAGGTTGTTCAGGACCCCCTCGAACGGCTTGTGAAAAAAGTGGCGCCGCGTCCCCTGATCGTAGAAGAACTTGACCTCCTCTTTACCGGAGCCGTTCATCAGGATGTCACGGATCCGCTCCGGCAACTGCGCAAAGGGGACCGTGACGTCGAACCGGTAAAAGTCGGCCAACGCTTCCAGGGTCTGCTGGTACCAGAAGCCGGTGCGTGTTTCCCAGGGTGCGATTGCCCCTTCGCGCAGGGAGAGTTCCGGATTCGGCACCACCTGCTCGGGATCGAAGTACATGCGGGTGCCGAGACCGGAGCAGTCGTCGCAGGCGCCGTGCGGATTGTTGAATGAGAACATGCGTGGCGCGATCTCCGGGTAGGAGATGCCGCAATCGACGCAGGCGTGCTGCTCGGAGAACAGGCGGCTTTCGCCATCGACAATCTCCACCCGCACCAGCCCCTCGGCCAGCTTCAGCGCTGATTCCAGCGAATCGGCGAGGCGGGTCTCGATCCCCTCCTTCATCACCAGGCGGTCGACGACGACTTCGATGGTGTGTTTCTTGTTCTTGTCGAGGGGGATCTCGTCGGCCAGCTCATAAAGGGTGCCGTCGACCCGGGCGCGGACGAAGCCGTCGGCGAGCAGGCGCTTGAGTTCTTTACGATACTCCCCCTTGCGGCCGCGGACGATGGGGGCCAGCACCAGCAAGCGCGTCCCTTCCGGCCAGGCCATGACCGCATCAGCCATCTGCTGCACGGTCTGGGCGGCGATCTCCTTGTCGCATTTGGGACAATGGACATGGCCGACGCGGGCAAACAGCAGGCGCAGGTAGTCGTAGATCTCGGTGACGGTGCCGACGGTTGAGCGTGGGTTCTTGCTGGTGGTCTTCTGCTCGATGGAGATCGCCGGCGACAGACCCTCGATGCTCTCGACATCGGGCTTGTCCATCTGCTCAAGAAACTGGCGGGCGTAGGCCGACAGGCTCTCGACGTAACGGCGCTGCCCCTCGGCGTAGATGGTGTCGAAGGCCAGGGTCGATTTGCCGGAGCCGGAGACGCCGGTGATCACCACCAGCTGGTCGCGGGGGATCTCGACGTCGATACACTTGAGGTTGTGCTCGCAGGCACCCTTGATGATGATTTTATTGGTCATAATTATTCTCAGTAGAAATTTATCTCAGCACGAAGAACACGAAGGAGAGACAAAACTAAAGTCTTTGGGGTTAAACCAAAAAGGTCCTGACTTTTCTTCAGAATTTCTTCGTGCCCTTCGTGCCCTTCGTGGTGAAAAGCTTTTCGCTTTAAGGTTGATGGCCTGCCATCTGCTCCGCCAATTTGATCGCCGCCAGCAGACTCGCCGCACTCGCCTGACCGCTGCCGGCGATGTCGTAGGCGGTGCCGTGGTCGACGGAGGTGCGGACGATGGGCAGGCCGAGGGTGACGTTGACGCCGTCGTCGAAGTGCAGCAGCTTCAATGGAATCAGCCCCTGATCGTGGTACATGCAGACCACCGCATCGCAGGCCCCCTGCGCCGCAAAGTGGAGATAGGTGTCAGCACTGTGCGGCCCGGTGGCCGCGATCCCTTGAGCTTGCGCGGCAGCAATGGCCGGGATGATCAGGCGCTGTTCCTCGTTGCCGAACAGCCCTCCTTCACCGGCGTGCGGGTTGAGGGCGAGGACGCCGATGCGCGGCTTGGCCAGTCCGAACTGCCGGCGGAAACTGCTATCGACAATGCGGATGGTCTCGAGGATTGCGTTAACACTTAACGCTTGCGGAACGTCGGCATACGCAAGATGGGTGGTGACCAGGCAGACTTTGAGCCGATCGCCGGCGAGCATCATCACCACTCGTTTGACCTTGCAAAGATCGGCGAGGAGTTCCGTGTGGCCGGGGAACGGGATGCCGGCGGCATGGATCGCCGCCTTGCTGATCGGCGCCGTCACCAGACCGGCGGCCGTGCCGTTCAGACAGCGTTTTGCGGCGTGGACGACGTAGGCAGCCATCGCCACGCCGCAGGCGGCATCGGGGCGGCCGTAGATCAGATCGGCCGCCGGCAGCTGCGACAGTGATTCAATCGCCAGTCGATGCTCTTTTATAACCAGCACGGCGCCGTCCGGCGTCGCTTCGCAGCGGGCACTTGCACTGAACAGCCGGGCGGCGCGCAGCATGACGCCGGCATCGCCGATGACCTGCAGTGGATGCGGTCCCGTCTCAAAGGCGCCGGTCAGCAGGGCTTTGACAATGATCTCCGGGCCGACCCCGGTCGGGTCGCCCATGCTGATGAGCAAAGGTGCGGACATGATGGTTTCCGTTGGTTGGGCAAGCGCTCATTATACGCCCGGACCGCGTTCGCGGCCAAACGAAAAACAGGGCGCAAACCGGAACCGAAATGAACACAAGCTGCAAGAGGCACGGCTGAGGGCGGTGCATGGTGCTCGCGCCAGGGTGCGATTGGTGGCAAAGAAAGAGCGTGATCAACTGGTTAGTTTTGGCAGAATGGCGCTGGCGAAACTGAGGACAAAGAAGAAGCCGCACATGTCGGTGACGGTGGTTAATAAAGGTGCGGAGACCAGCGCTGGATCCATTTTCAGCCGTTTGAGCAGCAGCGGCAGCAAACCGCCAAGGGTGACGGCGACGACGGTGTTGGCTGCCAGTGCACCGCCGACGACCAGTCCGAGGTAGGGATTCCCCTGCCACAGATAAGCAACGCCGCCGAGAAGAACCCCCAGGGCCAGACCGTTGAGAACCCCGAGCAGGGCCTCCTTGCGCATGACGCGCAGCAGTTCGTTCGGCCGCACCAGACCAAGTGCCAGCTCGCGCATGCTGACGGCGACCGCCTGATTGCCGCTGCAGCCGCTCATATCGCTGACCATGGGGAGAAAAACCGCCAGGGTGATGGCTGCCGCCAGAGTCTCCTGATAAAGGGCGATGACACTGGCCGCCAGTATGTTGAGGACGATGTTCAGGCTCAGCCAGGAGAGGCGGCGCCCGGCGCGGTTGAACAGCGGCATGGTGCGGAACTCTTCGCCGCCGATAATTCCGCTCAGGCCAAGAAACTGTCGGACTGTCCGCTCGCGCCGCGCTTCTTCGACCGCCTCCGGCAGAACGACACCGACCAGGCAACCGGCGCCGTCAACCACCGGTGCACCCAGCAGATCGTGATCTTCAAAAAAATCGCGTAAGGCATCGAGGCGGCTGTCGACGGCCAGTTTCAGGGGGGTGCGAATCATAATGCTGTCGAGGCTGGCGCTGCGCTTGGGGAACAGCAGGTCGTGCATGCGCAATACACCGACCAGGTGTTCATGATCGTCGGTGACGTAGAAATACTGCACATGGTAATCGGCATAGGCTTCGCGGTTGTCTTGCAGATCCTTGAGCACCTCGGCGATGGTTTTGGTCGCCGGATAACTCAAATACTCGGAGATCATCAGGCCGCCGGCGGTGTCGGCCGGGTAGGCCATGAACTGGCGGGCTTCCTGCGCATCCTCCGGTTTCATCTGCTTCAGGATGGCTTCGGCGTCGTCTTCGTCCATCTCGCCGAGCAAGTCGGCAAGATGGTCGCTGTCGAGTTCTTCGAGGATGGCGGCCGCCTGCTCCGGCGGCATGTCGTCGATGAGGTCGGCGGCCTGGGCATCAGAGATATCTTCGATAATCTCGGCGGCGTCAGCCGGGGTCAGCAGTTGAAACAGGCGGCCCTGATCTTCGGCGCTGAGACGCGAAATGGCCCGGGCGGTCTCCGTCGGACTCATCTGATCGATGAATTCGAACAAATGGGCTGCGTCACCGGCATCAATCAGTTGCTGGATGTTTTCCCATGGCCGCTGCGGCAGGTCGATTATGGCCCTGTTTCGGGTGGGGTCCATATGGTGTCCTTGTCAGGGGGAGAGCGGGAGACGGAGGAAAGTCGTGCGCGTCAAACTCACATGATGACTTCGCGGTACCACTTAACGAAGGAGACTTTACAGGTTTCCAAAAAATCCTGTATGCGCCCCTTGGTGATGCCGCCTTCCAGATCGAGGTCAAGCTCCAGGTAAGGGTTGCCGTCGGACAGATAGCTGCGGGAGAACCGTTTGGTGCTGTTCCACTCATTGACTTTTTTGGCGGTGATGGTGGTATCGCTGAAGGAGATGCGAAACAGCAGCGATTTTTTATCCTCGGCGACATAGATGAAGGCCCGGTAGCCATCAATGGTCCATTCGAGATCACCGTCTTCGTCGGTGCGGATCTCATACCCTTCGCGCCGCATGATGGTTTCGAGCAGGCTTTGGTTGATGGTCTGCAGCACGGCGGTGGACGGTGCTTTCTGGCCGACACGAATCGGTTCCGCCGCGGACACCGGCGCTGCCAGACAGAGCAAGGCGAGAGTCCAGGTGAGCAGGTTAGCTATTTTGTCTGCGGTTGCTGTCGCCTGGATCATGGTGTTCCTCGTTGTCGGAAGTGCTTTGGGGAGAGGATATGCCGCCTATTTTTAACCTATCCGCATGACACCTGTCAATGCGGTGAGGTGGTGGCGGCTGCCGGCAAACTGTGTAGAAAATGGTGCCAGGCCTGCCAATAGGCACTCCCACCGCAGTCGTAGGTGTTGTTATGGTCGGCGCCGGCGATGAGATAAAAGGTTTTTGTTGACCGGGCGGCGGCAAACAGTTGCCGTGCCATGGCTTCCGGGACGATCTGGTCGCGGTCGCCGTGCAGAATCAACAGCGGCGAGTTGATTGCGGCGATCTTGCCCAGGTTGTCATACTCATCGCGGATCACCCAGCCCAAAAGTCCGCTGAGCAGCGGATAGTGCTGACGGCCCATGGCGCGTAACGAGGTGAAGGGTGTTTCGAGGATCAGTCCGGCCGGGGGGGAGCGCCGTGCAAGGTCGACGGCCACGGCGGCGCCGAGCGAGCGGCCGAAGTAGACGATGCTTTGTTGGCTCCATCCGCGGCTGTGCAGCCAGGAAAGGGCGGCATCGGCGTCGTGGGCGAGGCCGGTTTCACTTGGGGTTCCAGTGCTGTGTCCGTAGCCGCGGTAGTCAAAAATCAGCAGGTTGAGGCCGAGGGCGTGCAGGCGGTGCAGGTTGTCGAGGCGATGCGAGATATTACCGGCGTTGCCATGAAAAAAGAGCAGCACCGGTTGCGCCGGGTCGCCGGGCAGGTACCAGCCGTGCAGCTGCTCACCGTCGGCCGTGGTCAGGTTCACATCCTCGGCGCTGAGGTTGACGGTCTGCGGCGTGGCGACCAGCGGACGGTCGGGGAAGTAAAGCAGGTGCTGTTCGAGATAACCACTCATACGCAGACCAAACAAAAGCAAGGCAATCAGGGTCAGATCGATGGCGAGCCGCCACCAGCGTCTTTGGCGGCGGCTCATGGCAGGTGCTTATTCCGGCGGCCGTGGTTGCGGCTGTCAGCCGGCATCAGTCCTTGACCTTACGGCGCTCGTAGGTCGGCCGGAAATCCTGGGTGGCGACACGCAGCAGTTCGTTAATCATTTTGTCGTAGACCTTGTCGTTGCTGCTCAGACTGCCGGAAAGGCCGCCGTTGCTGAGGCTGACGCTGCCCAGTGACCACTTGCCATGGGCGCCGTTGGTCCAGGCGGTAGCCCCGGTACGGGTTTCGCGCAGTTTCCCTTGCAGGTTGCCGTCGACCGAGGCCGAGGCCGAGGCTGATGACAGGGCATTGCGGTCGAAGGAGAAGCTCGGTTGCGCTTCGCTGGCAGTGAGTTCACCGGTGAGCAGGGCATCGACGCCATAGTGGCTGCCGATGGCTTTGATCGCTTGCAGATCGAGACTTTCGCGCTTGATTTCGGCGAGGACGGCCCGCTCGCTGCCGAGTTCAAGAAAGCGGGTGCCGGGCTGGGCGCCTTGCAGGGTGGCAATGAAGCGGTGCGTCACATTTTGCTTGGCCGGTACGGTGCGCTCGACGTTGAAGTCAATGACGCCAGAGACAGGATAAGCCTTGAGGTCGATGACCGGCGGGATGGTGACGGTGATGGTTTTGGTGCAGGCGACTAACAACAGGCTGCAGACAAAAAGGATGCTGGTATGGCGGCAGATACGGAACATGTTGATACTCCTTTTTCCGGTTACGGAGCAATAGGGATGGAGCTCAGGATGAGTTGGCGTTGAAGCTCACAAGCGTCGGCGCGTCCGGTTTCGCCAGTGCTGCGGTAGAGCTCGGCCAGCAGGGCGAGATCGGCGGCGGCATCGCGCAGATCGCGATTGTTGCGGCTGACATCACTGGCGCGTTGCCGGTAATCGATGGCGCTGGCAAGGTCGTCGCGCTGCTGGCTCAGACTGCTGAGACGGCGCAGGTCGTCGGCAATGCGTTGACTCAGACCGGCCTGATGGTCGAAATCGAGGGCCTGTCGGTAATAAGCATCGGCCGTATTGAGGTCATTACGGGTGGTGGCGAGATCACCAAGCAGACGGGCGGCATTGGCCGCCTCTGCCAGTCGGTCCTCGGTCCGGTTGCGGGCCAGAGCCGCTTCCGCTTGCTGCCGTGCTGCATAAAGTTCGCCGCCGGCGGCGAGGACCCGGGCGAGCAGGGCGCTCGCCGATCCGCGCTGAGCTGCCGGTGCGGTTGCGACGGCCTCTTCGGCAGCGCCGCGGGCGGCGGTGACGTCTTTCTTTGCCAGCGCGATCAGGGCTGTTTCAAAGGCGACATCAAAGCGCAGGGGATCGTCGGCGCTTACTTTGGCCCGGGCCTGTTCAATGCGCACGGTGGCGGCGGCGAGGTCGCCGCTCCGGCGATCGAGGCGCGCCAGGCTGATCTGGGCGGCCACAACGCCGGGGGTATACTCGACCGCGGCGCTTTGGCGCAAACTTTCGGTGAATGCCTTGCGCGCCCGGGCGCTGTCCCCGCGCTGATCGAAGGCAATCCCGTCGCGGTTGAAGATCAAGGCCTGTTCAATGGCGGCGGGGAGCGGTTTGGGTGGCGGGTTGCTGCACCCGGCGGTGAACAGGGCCGCCGCCAGAGTCAGTACAAGAGCGGTCTGCAGGGCGTTATTCATTACTGTCTCCCGGTGCGACATGAGGGACGGGGG
>Ga0209231_1000762_pt1 | contig 15461 bp, 10 predicted proteins | sample Deesub45470m_DNA_FD_188086 | JGI IMG/M metagenome (GOLD analysis project Ga0209231, IMG submission 188086) | Deep subsurface microbial communities from North Pacific Ocean - 450_OLKR46/470m Metagenome (SPAdes) (version 2) | ecosystem: Environmental > Terrestrial > Deep subsurface > Unclassified ... | reverse complement strand
GTATTGCTCGTGTCGTGTCAGCTGTCACGACACGAGCAATACCAGCCTCGGCGACAATGCCCTGGCGATTACCACCTATAACAGCCACGTCAACGGCATCAAGGATGTGGCCTTCCAGAACATCGCCGTCAAGTCGAAGGCCCAGCTCCGCGACGACATCACGGCCGTCGCCGAGGTCAACAACAACTGGACCCGGACCAGCGCCTACAAGGGGGCCGGCGACTTCGACCAGGCCAAGTCGAACCTCAGTGCCGACAGCTACGCTGACGTCACTTGTACCAACGCCTGTCACAACGGCATTCCTGCCACCTGGCAGGCGCCGCAGAACAACTGCATGACTTGCCACACTCAGCTTCCCAAGTAAGGAGATCCGGGCATGACGCGGATGCAAATTAACCTTGGGAAGTCACTTGACCCGGTCCGCCGGGGGGCTTCGGCCCCCCGGCGCATGCCGAACTTCCCTGAAGGAGATGGCTTATGAAATTCGGAATCCGGTTCAGGGAAGATTTTTTTGGTGAGGCAAATTCAGATATGAATAATCGAACTTTGAATAAAGCGGATAGAAACGAGGTGAGGACGGCTATGAAGGATGGAATCCGGAGAAGTCCAGGGATGTTGAGGATTGCACACCTGGCCATGGTTGCTGTGCTGGCGCTGGTCTTTGGCATGGCGGGGCTCTCGAGCAGTGCCAATGCTGCGGTTTCGGTTCTGGAGAGTTTCGCCAATCCGGCGGAAATTACAAACACGACGGCCAGTGGCGCGACTACCACCTACACACCACAGGTAGGTTCAAATCGATTGGTGGTTTTAATGCTGCAGACGCACACGAACAACACCACCGCAACCACAATTTCAATGACTTACGGCGATGGTCCCGGCGGTGCGGCTGAAATTACGGCTACCCCGGCGGTCAATAGTGACTCCGTTCAACGCCGTCAGGTGTGGATTGCAACCTTGAAAGAATCCCAACTCGCGGCTTCGCCGGGTAACGTGATTACGATCAATACCAACAACCCGGGCAGTGGGTATGTGTTGCACGTTGCGACCTACGCTGGTGTGGATCAAACTGCTCCGGTGACGGCCACTGGGAATATCTATTCCGGTACTACAACGGTAAATAATTACAATTGGGTTACGGCGACTAACGTCAGTGCGGGGGGGTATGGAATTGTTGGGTCAATTGCCAGCACGACACTCACGAGCATTGGTGCGAATGAATCCTATACGCAATACGGTCAAACAACCGTTGGTTCAGCTTACTCCGGTATTTCGGATAAGGCTTTCGTGGCGGCTGGAACAACACTGCCCAACTTGGTAAGTAGTGCAAATGGCTATTCCGGTCTTGCTGGTATCACCCTTGAACCCTACATCGTTACCGACTCCACCGCCCCGGCTGTCGGCACCGTCACCATTACCAACCCGCCCGCCAACACCGCCACTTACGTTCCGGCCAATGTGACCTTCACCGCGGCGATCACCGAGCCCGATTCGACCCCGACCTGTCAGTACACCACCAACGGTTCGACCTGGACCGCCGGTGTCATCTCCGGCGCCTCGTCGCCCTACACCTGCACCGCCACCGTCACCGGACTGACCGGTGCGGTGACCCTGAACATCCGCGCCAGCTCCCTCGGCGGCGGCCCGACCACCGGCATCGCCCTCAACCGCACGGTTGATACCACCGCTCCGACGACGTCGGCTGCTCCGGCCGCCGGTACCTACACCAGCGACCAGAGCGTCACTCTGAGTGCCAACGATGGTGCCGGTGTCGGCGTCGCCAGCACCGTTTATTGTGTCGATACTGTCAATAGTTGTGTGCCGGGAACCTCCTACAGCGCTCCGGTGACCGTGGCCGGGGTTGGCGGATCCGATGTGATCCGTTATCTTCGTTTCGCCTCGACCGATAATTTCGGTAATGTTGAGACGGTTAAGAGCGCGACCTACAACATCAATCAATCTTGCACCGATCTCACCGTAGGCACTCTCGCCGTTGCCGGAGGCCAGGCGGTTTCCGGCACAAGCGTCGATCTGACCGCTCTTTACACCGTCGGCGGAACCCCGAACTTCAGCAGTTATACCTACACCATCAACGGCGGGGCAGTCACCACTCCGTGGAACAGCAGCGCCTTCGGCACCGCCGGTCCCGAGCTTGTCACCTACGAAGTCACCGGCAACGACCCGGACTGCGGCGGCTCGACCGTGGTGGCCAGCAACACCATCACCGTCAACAACGCCCTCGGCACCGCCGCCGGCACCGCCGTTGTCACCAGCGGCGACGAGCAGATTGGCGTTTCTGCACCCTACAGCGGCGACCTCAACGCCAGCAACCAGCTGAAGATCGAGTGGGATCTCGAAGGAGGAGCCTGGAGCGGCGTCAACTACGGCACCGTCACCCTGGCTCATGGCGCCAGCCCCTACAGCTACATCATCACCCCTCTGGTCAACCAGACCTCCTACCAGGTGCGCGTGACCTACCTCGATACCGTCGGTGGCGTCACCGGCAGCGCGGTTCAGGTCTTCAACAACGTCATTCCCACCAATCCGCTGATGCACAACTCGGTCAATACCGGCTCCGGCAAATGGGGCGGTCTTTGGGGTGTGACCGGCGGCAAGTACGGCCGCTTCACCTGCGCCACCTGCCACGTCAAGAACACCACCAATATCAAGCGGATCAAGACGGGCGTCACCGCTCCGAACCCGGTCCCCAGCGACTTCCCCGGTTCCGGGCAGACCATCGCCTTCACCACGGCGGTTGACGGCAGCAGCAATTTCGGTGACGATTCTACGGCGCCCCGGGTCAATTCCACCATGATCTGCGAATCCTGCCATACCTATGATGCAACTCAGGCCAACGGCGTCAAGTACCACGCCAACAACCAGCCCTCCAACAGCGGCCACTACAACAAGGGCGACTGCGTCAAGTGTCACGAGCACAAGCAGGGTTTCAAGGCCTCCTGTAACGGCTGTCACGGCAATCCGCCGCTGATTTCGACGGACCTGACTGCGACCCTCGATCCGGCCAACAGTACCGGCAGCGTCACCGCCGGCAAGCACGACCTGCACGTCAACACCCTGGCATACGGCTGCAACACCTGCCACAGCGGCTGGGAGACCAACGGCGAGATGCCCAAGGGCGGCGACATCAACATCGGTTTCAACGCCCTCGGCGACACCGTCGGCACCTACGACGGTCGTACGATCGCCTCGGGCGCCACCTATACCAAACCTGTCGGCACCACCGTCAACCAGACCGGTACCCTGACCTGCTCGGCGATCTACTGCCACGGTAGCGCAAGCCCCGAATGGAGCGATGCCGGAACCGCCGTCTGCGGCAGCTGTCACGGCGACGCCACCGGCGCTCCTCTTGAAGTCGCCGGCGATGGCGATCTCTCCGGTGCCATCATCGGCACCAAGGTCGGCAAGCACGACGCCCACGTCAACCCTCTGCGGGGGAACTTCGCCTGCAGCCTCTGCCATCTGGGGGCCACCCACGTCAACGGCGGCGGAGCCGAGATCGCTTTTGACGCTGCCGCCGGCGGCAGCGCCGCTTTCGCCAGCGGCACCAGCACCTGTTCCAACCTCGCCTGCCACAGCAACGCGGTGTGGAACACCACCTCCTCCGGCGGTTGTACCTTCTGCCATGGCTATCCGCCCGTTGCCGGCGGCAAGCATGCCGCGGGCGTCACGGCGGTTAACCACGACAAACTCTCGGCCACCGGTGTCTTTGACAACCACGACGAATGTTCCTACTGCCACGGCGTCAAGGGGGATGCGGGACGGACCAATGCCGTCATTCTCGACCCCCTCACCCTTAAAGGTCTGGCCTCCAAAACCTATGTCTGGGCCACCGATCATGGCGATGGCAAGGTGACGATGAACGGCGACACTGACGCCAATACCACCAATGACGCCGGCTACAGTACGACCAATGCCGGCTGCGGAACCGCCGCCTGCCATGGCAACGATGGTACTCATCAGCTGACCACCGGCGGCGCTGCCCTCGTTACCAAGAAGGATTTCGGCCCTGGCGCCTGCGCCACCTGTCATGGTGATGCAACCAAGGCGGCCACCGTGCCCCAGGTTGGAGCAGCAAGCAGCCACGTTAAGGTGACCAAGGTCGCCGCCTACGGCGACTGCACCGACTGCCACGCCGGGCACACCACGGCGACCGGCGGGATCGATATCCCCAACAACGCCACGGTCGGCATCAACTACTCCACCGCCGGTCACGCCGGTATCCAGCTCGGTGGCACTGGCACCAACGCGGCCATTAGCGCTCTGACCACCGAAGCCCAGATCTGCTGGGCCTGCCACGACCTGGCGGCGAACGTGATCAGCGAGTGGGGTGTCAACCAGAAGGCGGCGACCGGCAGCAGCCCTTACAACTACGGGACCCTGACCACAAGCAACTGGACTACCGCCTCTTGGAGCAGCTCGCGCTCGCAGTTCGGCTACAAGACCGGTGCGATCCAGTCGACCCATACCGCCAACCCAGCCAAGACCTACCCGTCAACCGGCGACACACTTACGGCTAACGCCGGTGGCGGGTTCACTGAAACCCGCAACGACGTTCGTGACATCCGCTGCTCCTACTGTCACGATGTTCATGAACTAGCCAAGGCCGCTGGCGACACCAAGGTGGGCACTCCGTACCTGCGCGGCACCTGGATGGGCAATCCCTACGAAGAAGACGGCGCACCGCGTAACGGTACCGGCAACAACGTCGCCACCGCCGCCGCGGGTGCCTACGGCAATCTCAATAACTGGGGGAGTGTGCCGCGTGCCGATATTAGCATGCGCTATCTGGGCGGTTTCTATATCGACCAGAACAATGCGGTGCCGATGTCGACTACCTCGACCAATGCCGGCACCGCCGCCAGCGACCCGACCAGCGGTTGGACCCTGGCCAGCTCGGCCGGCCTCTGTACCATGTGCCACGGCACCAACGTCGATGGCATGGATGAGAAAACCGGCGAGGCCCTCTGGGTCGGCACTAACGGTCACAGCAACGCGGTCATCGGCGGCACCGGCAGCGCTAAGGTCAACATCTACGACGCCCGCGGCGGCTCCACCGGCAACAACCCCTACGCCCACTACTCGGGATGGGCGACTGACCCGGGTCGCAGCAACCAGGGTTTTCGTGGCAATGCCACTGGCACCATGTTGACCTACAACTTGCCGCACGTCGGTACGGCAGGGGCCCCTGCCACCGGCACCACTCGGCCGTACAAATACAAAACCCTGACCGGTGGTTTCGAGACCCTGACACCGGCAGTACAGGTGGCTGGTCAGACTCCAGCCCAGACGCAGTACCACAAGTTCAGCTGCAGCAAGTGCCACAACCCTCATGCCTCGCGCTTGCCGAAGCTGATGATCACCAACTGCCTGGACACCAAACACAACACCTGGGATAATCAGTATCAGACGGTGAATACGACCAACAACGTCAACGTCACCCTGTCGAACTTTACCAGTGCCCAGAACTGTCACCGCCTGACCGGCGATGATCCAGATCACGCCACGGATGCCCGCGGTCACCTTGATACTGGGGCTGGCTACAGTGGCAAAGGCTGGAATAAGGTGACCCCCTGGTAATTAACTTAAGGGGACACGTCCTATGGACGTGTCCCTGCATCTATACGGAGTGAACATGAAAAAATACTGTCGACCCGCAATTGTCGGTAGCAGCAACGTTCATCCCTGCTGATACGCCTCATTCAAAAGCAATAAAAAAAGGCCGGAATTTCCGGCCTTTTTTTATATGTGAAAAGGACGTTGCGAAAAGGATGTTTGCGGCATTCCCCTGAATTGGTTATGATCGATTTGGATAAATTTCACAGGCCTGCTTCCAAACACTGGCGTAAAGAGAAAGTGTCACCATGAAACCGAGCTATTTTTTATTGTTCGTGCTGATTCTTCTGCTGGGTTGCGAGCGTCGCGAGCCCCCCCAGGAAGAAACACAATCCCCCGCTCTGGTCAATAAAGCTGCGCAAGCTACCGCGCCGGTTCAGACGGCAAAGCTGTTTCACGCCCCGGTCGAACCGCGCACCTATGAGCTGCCCGCCGAGGCGCTGATCACCTGGCGGCAATATAAAGCGCAAAAGCCGGTTTTGGTCATTCTGGCCGACCAGCCCTATTTGAGCCCCCTGCCCCAACCTTTGCAGGCCGAAGCGCTTGAACTGCTGCAAAACGGCACCGATGCCGAATTGGGCCGCCGGGCCGATTACGACCAGCCCGATCCGTTGATTATCTCGCCACAGGCTGTGCGGGCGGCATTGCTGGCGCAGCTGTTCAGTGAGGTTGTCTGGCTGCTGCCGGATGATCGACCAATCGGCGAATTTTCCTGGGCCATCATGAACGAGCAGCTGCGCGTCAATGGCCTGCTGGCCGCCGATCAGGAGCTTGCCCTGGATGACGAACCGGGGATTGCCCGGCTGCAGGTTGAGACAAGGACATTGACGCTGGCCCACCCCGACGCCTGGAGCAAGCTGCAACTCGCAGCCCCGGTACTTTTGCATCTGGACCTGAGCTATTTCAAGTCGACCTATCGCAGCGAGGCCCGCATCCCGGTCTACGAATTGATCACCACGCTGGCCGGTATGCTGCGTGCGATGGAGTTGGAGGTCGTCGCCACCACTCTTTCGTATAGCACCCTCGATGGTTATGTTGATCTGGATGGCCGCTTTACCCTGCCGGCACTCGCCACGCTGATGCGAGAGCCACAACGGCTTGCCGAACCCTTGGCGCCTGCCTGGAAACTGCGCGCCCAGGCGTTGAATCATCTGACCATGTTCAACGAAACCGAAGCCACCAGGCTTTATCACGAATTGCTGGACCTTACTCCGGACGATCCAGCGGCACTGTACGATGTCGCCACACGGCGGTTCTATGCAAAACAGTTCGCAGCCGGGCTTGAGTTGATCGACCGGGCTGTCGCCCTCGACCCGGGGTATGTAGTGAGGTATCTCACGCTGTCTGAGCAGGCACTGAAAGCAGGAGATTTGCACAATGCCATCGAATTGCTGCAAAAATATCAACGCCTGGCGCCTGACACCCCGGGCATCAAGCTGAGACTGGCCGAGCTGTTCAAGCAGCAGGGGCGGGTGATGGAAGCGCAGTCGTTGCTGGCTGAACTGGCAAAACTGCCCTGGTCGCCGGTTTACCATCCACAATTGCCGGCGCTGATCGAGGGGATGCGAAATCAGCCCTGATTCAGGCGAATTGAAAAGAGGTGGTGGTTGAAGAATATCCTTTATAACCTGCTGGCCGGTGTTACCGGTCTTGCATTGCTGCTGCTGATAGAAGGTCTGCTCGCCCTGGGAGGCGTAGCCCCTCTGGCCAGCGAAGATCCTTTCGTCGGCTTCAGAGGCAGTGCGCCGCTGTTCATCGAGGCCGAGTCAGGGAGTCTGGTCCTTAATCCGGTTAAAGAGGATTACTTCAACAGTCCTCAGTCTTTCCGTGAGCCGAAGCCCGAGCGGACGTTTCGCATTGTCGCGCTTGGCGGATCAACGACCTACGGGCGCCCCTATCTGGGCAAGACCTCATTTGTCGCATGGCTCACACAACTGCTCGGGCGCTATGACTCAAGTCATCGTTACGAACCGTTAAATCTGGGCGGGATCTCTTATGCAAGCTACCGGGTGGCGAGGGTGGCGGAAGAGATGGCCGGGTATGAACCCGATCTGTTTGTCCTCTATGCCGGGCACAATGAATTTCTGGAAGCGCGCACTTTTGCCCGTCAGAAAGCCGAGCTGCCGCTGCTGGGCAAGTTGCGCGGGATTTTACACCACTCGCGGCTTTATTCGCTCCTCTTTCGAATGTTGCCCAAGGGGCAGAGCGCCGGCGAGCGCGCTGCTAAAACAGTGCTCGGAGATGAGGTCGTAGCGAAGCTGGAACAGGTTGGCGGCACCGATCTCTATCACCGTGACGCAGCCTTCCGCCGGGGGGTGATCGAGCAGTACCGATACAGCATGGCTGGATTGATCGACCGGGCCCGACAGCGCAATATCCCGGTGATTCTGTGCACGCTCCCCAGCAACCTGGCCGGGATGTCGCCGTTTAAATCAGAGCACCGTCCAGGGTTGTCAATGGCCGAGCAAAAACGCTTTGACAAACTTTTGCAGCAGGCTGTGGAAAACTTAAAAGGCGGGACGGCTAGTGAAGCGCTTGCGGAACTGAGTGAGGCCGAAGCCATTGATGATGCGTATGCCCTGCTGCATTTTTTCAAGGGCGCGGCATTGGCGCAGCTTGGCCGCTATTCCGAAGCTTACCGGGCCTACCTGCGCGCCAAAGAGGAAGATGTTGTGCCTTTGCGCGCCCTTGAGGTATTCAACCAAGTGATCCGTGAACTGGCACAGGAAAAGCAGGTGCCACTGGCTGATGTTGAAGCGGCGATCCGAGGCGCTTCGGAACATGGTATTCCTGGTAATACCTGGTTTGATGATCATGTCCATCCGACCATTGCCGGGCAGCAGTTGATTGCTTGGGAAGTGCTGGATGCCGCGACTCGAGCCGGGATTGTGCCGTTATCGCGTGAGCGCTGGCTGGCCAATCGCGAGGATGCCGACCGCTTGATGCGTCAGTCGCTGCGCGACTTGCCTGTTGACTACGTTGCCCTCGGTGAATGGGGAGTAGGGCGACTATTTTTCTGGGCCGGTAAATATGACGAGGCGTATCCGGCCCTGGTGCGGGCCTGGGCCACACTGCGCAATGTGGCCGAAATTCCGCGTCAGATCGCCGCCATCGCCTATATGCGCGGTGACTACCGACTGGCCTACCTGCGCCTGCAAGATGCTGCGCAAATCGACCCCGACGACCCGCAGGTAAAGCTGTTGATGGCCCAGGTGCTGGCCGCGCAGCAACGATCCGATGAGGCACTGGCGTTGTTGGCCACGATTCCGGTGAACAAGGTCGCGCCGGCCCAATTGCTGTTGGTACAGGGGGAGGTTCAGTTGCTGATCGGGCGTTTCGCTGAGGCGATACTAGTGCTTGAAAGTGCGATGGAGCTCGCCCCTGAAGCAGCGGCCGTGCGATTGTCGCTGGCAAAAGCGTATCGCGGCCATGGTGATCTGCTGCAAGCTGAACAGGAATTCCGAATTTACCTACAGTTGTTGGGGACTCCCTTCTCCGAAACCGAGCTGGCCGCCTGGTTAAAAGGTGACTGAGTTGATGATTTCTATCTTGAATCTGTCGATAACGGACGCGGGGTAATGGTTGAGTGTGTTTTGCCAGACAAATGACCTTGAAAATGCTGCATTGGTGTCCCCTTGGGCGCGTTGGCTGCCGCCGTTGCTGCTTCTGCTGCTGGCGTGCGGAGTGTATGCCAATTCGTTTCCGGGGGACTATTTTCTTGATGACTACGTGATTGTGCAGACCAATCCGCTGGTCAGCGAACCCGACCTGTTCGAGATTTTTCTGAGTGACTACTGGGGGCCCGATGTCAACTCCGGGCTGCACCGGCCGTTGGTGATCTTCTCGTTTGCGCTAAAGCACTGGTTGTTCGGTCCTGCTCCCTTTGCCGATCATCTGTTCAATGTTCTGCTGCATGCTCTGGTCAGCCTGTTGGTTTATCTGACCCTGCTACGCTGGCAGATGGGGCGAGCGGTCGCCTGGCTGGCAGCGGCCCTGTTCGCCGTCCACCCAATTCATACCGAAGTGGTCAATGAGGCGGTGGGGCGAGCGGAACTGCTGGCGGCGCTCGGGGTACTGCTGGTGCTCTTTGTGGCGCGCGCGGTCGAGGGCTGGCGGCGTTATCCGCTGCTGGTAGGGAGTTTTTTGCTCGGTGCGCTTGCCAAGGAGAATACTGTCACGGTGCTGGCCATGCTCCCCCTGTTGGACGGGTTTCGTCGCAGTGGCGGCGTAGTTGATTGGTGGAATAGTCACTGGCGCGATTATGCCTGCTTGTTTGGCTCTGCTCTGGTCTGGCTGGCGCTGCGTACTTGGGGAGTGCAGCGCTGGGTGCCCCGCGATGCCGCCGATCCGTTCTATACACCGTTAAAACTGATGGAGCCGGTCGAGCGTATATTGACTGCCCTGCAGATTCAATGGCTCTACCTCTGGAAACAGCTGTTTCCTGCCGATTTGCGGGGGATATATTCCGGAGCGGGTTATCTATTGCCGGTTGATTCACTCTGGCCGATGCTGGGAGTGGGGATTCTTGTGGCCAGCCTGATGGCCTTGCTAATAGGGTTTTGGCGTTATCAGCGCGGGTCAGTTCTGGGCCTGAGTGTCCTTTTGTACGCGTGTGCCTTCGCTCCGACCGCCAACATTTTCTTCGCCACAGGGGCGACTATGGCTGATCGCTTGGCTTATCTGCCTTCGGTCTGGTTTTGCCTTGGTTTGGCCACAGTGCTGGCAAGGTTGACCGAGCGCCGTACTTTACCGCGATTGGGCTTGGTGCTCTGCGGTCTTCTGTTGCTCGGTTATTCTGGGCGGACTCTGGTGCGCAATAATGATTTTGCCAGTCCTATCGCACTCTGGGAGGCAGATGTTCGCAGGGACCCCCTCAATGTCTCTGCATGGTTGTATTTGGCCAATAGCTACTGGGAAACAGGAGACCTGACGAAAAGCGAGGCGGCTTTTCGTCAGGCATTGCAATTGGGGCCAGGTTTCACCGAGGCATTATTCGCTTATGCTTCCTTTCTTCTCGAGCAGAAACGTTATACTGAAGCACTGGCTCATGCCCTGAGCGCCGAAGCGTTGAAGACCAGTGATATGCCAAACCTGTACATGATTGTCGCCAACATCTACCTGGAACTGGGGAACCCACAGGAGGCCCGTCGCTGGCTGGAAAAAGCGCACTGGTTGTACGCGCAGGATGATTACTTCCTATTCCTGAAAGGGTGGGTTGACGAGGCGCTGGGCGATGTGACAGGTGCGGTTGCCAGTTATCGCCAGATCAAGGTGCCGTTGGAGCAATGGCGACTCGATGCACGGCTGTCGACCTTTTTACTTAACCAGAAAGATTACCTCGGCGCTGAAGCTTTTTTGCGCCGCTCCATTGAGCTGGGCGAGACTGCCGAAACCTGGAATAATCTCGGCATTGCCTTGGCACTTCAGGGAAAAGCGGGCGATGCGAAAGCCGCCTTCGCCCGAGCGATGCAACTGGACCCGGACAAGCCGGGCTATGCGGAAAACTACCAGCGGATTCCAGCGGAGCTGCCGGAGCATACGCCCGCGAATTCAAAACCTTAGCGGGGATGAAATGAAATTGAGCAAACGATTATGAAAAAAATAATTGCCGGTTTTCGGCGTGCGCTTATGCTCATCGGGTGGGTTCAACTGAATCTGTTGTTGGGGTTACTTTATTTTTTATTTCTGACGCCCTACGCGCTGCTGCTGCGACTTGTTTTTAGGGTGAAGTTTCTGCCGTCGGGAGGCTGGTCAAAGAGTGAATCTGCGGCATTATCTCTTGATAAAATGCGCCGGTCCTTCTGATGTCAACGGCGGTTCTGGGTATTTCGGCCTATTACCACGACAGTGCTGCGGCGCTGTTGCTGGATGGCCAGTTGCAGGCCGCGGCGCAGGAAGAGCGCTTCAGTCGAATTAAAAATGATGCCGCCTTTCCTATGCAGGCGGTTGACTTCTGCCTAGCCACCGCTGGGCTGCACCCCGAAGATTTGACCTCGGTGGTGTTTTATGACAAGCCGCTGGTGAAATTCGAACGTCTGCTCAGCACCGCCCTGGCAGCGGCCCCGGGCGGGTTCGGTTTTTTCCGTGCCGCCATGCCGACCTGGATTCGGGAAAAGCTGTGGATCCCCGGAAAGCTGCGCAAGGCGGTTCCTGGCGCCCGCGAATATCTGTTCAGCAGTCATCATCTTTCCCATGCGGCGGCAGCCTTTTATCCCTCCCCCTTTGAACGTGCAGCGATTTTGACCGTCGATGGGGTTGGCGAATGGAGTACCTGTAGTTACGGAACAGGCCGGCAGGGGGTTGTTTCTCTCGATGAAGAAATGCGCTTCCCACATTCCCTTGGGCTGCTCTATTCGGCTTTTACGGCATACCTTGGTTTTCGGGTCAATGAGGGCGAATACAAGGTCATGGGGCTTGCGCCCTATGGTCAGCCACGGTTTTCTGATTTGATCCTTGAAACCCTGTTGAGCAGAAAAACGGATGGTTCCTTTAAACTCGATATGCGTTATTTTGGCTTCCTTTCGCGACTTTGCATGACCAATGAGCGCTTTCACCAACTGTTTGGTGGCCCGCCGCGTCTCCCCGATGCCGAACTAGAAGAACGACATCTGGATATTGCGGCGTCTATTCAGCTGGCCACCGAAGAATTGATGCTAGGTCTTGTCCGGCGAGTCCATGCAAAGACCGGGGAGAGCAGGCTCTGTTTGGCTGGTGGGGTTGCTCTGAACAGTGTTGCTAACGGCCGCCTGCTGCGTGAAGGTCCATTCAAGGAAATCTGGATTCAGCCGGCGGCCGGGGATGCGGGCGCGGCGCTGGGTGCTGCCTACCTGGGGTATTTGGCATCAGGGGGGGAAGTTCCTGTCTGTACGGGGCGGGATTCGATGCGTGGCGCCCTGCTGGGGCCGGAGTTCTCTGCCGTAGAAATTGAACGGGCGCTGACGGGGTCAGGATTGAAGTGGTCGTTGCTGGAACAATCAGCTTTGCTTGAAAAGACCGCGGCTGCCCTCGCTACGGGACAGATCGGCGGCTGGTTTCAGGGGCGCATGGAATTCGGGCCGCGGGCGCTCGGTTGTCGCAGTATTCTGGCCGATGCCCGTGTTGCCGACATGCAGCACAGATTGAACATGAAAATTAAATTTCGTGAAGGGTTCCGGCCTTTTGCCCCAGCCGTTCTGGCAGAGCGAGCGGGCCAATATTTTGACCTTGCAGGTGAAAGCCCTTACATGTTGCTGGTCTGTCCGGTTGCGGAAAGTCGGCGAATCGAAAACGTTGAGGTGCAAGGGTTGGCCCGACTCAAGCAGATGCGCTCACAGATTCCGGCTGTTACGCATGTGGATAACTCGGCACGGGTTCAGACAGTTGATGGCGAATGCAACCCGCTCTTCTATGCCCTGCTGAAACATTTTGAAGCCATCACCGGTTGTCCGGTCTTGGTTAACACCAGTTTTAATGTCAAAGACGAACCGATTGTCTGCAACCCCGAAGATGCGTTACGATGTTTCGTGAAGACCGATATCGATTTTCTAGCTATTGGCAACTATTGGGTGGAGAAAGTCTGACCGATGAACAGATTCCAGTCATTCCGAGATTTTTTGGCGTTTATGGCGCAACGCAAAAAGTGGGTTTTTGCCCCGGTTGCGATTTTGTTGTTTCTTATGGCGCTGTTTATTTTGTTGGCCGAAATACCGGTTTTAACCCCGTTTATTTACGCATTGTTCTAATTTTTTGCCGCCGGTACGGGGGACGGATCGTTGATAACCAGCCGAAAGCCCAAGTCTTTTTTCTTTGCATCGCGGCGGGTCCAGTCCCGTAAGTGAGACATCAAGTCCCTTGCATAGTAACTGTAGGCTCCCCCACGGTAATTTTTTTCTTGAGAATCTGCATTGAACCAGGCGCTTCCATCGCCAGGGGCGTTTTGATAGTTGTCGTGGGGATCATCCAGAACCCATTCGCCCACATTTCCAGCGGTATCGTAAAGCCCCAAACCATTCGGTGGGAACGACCCAACCGGGGCCGTTGTCAAACCATCCCACTGGCTGCCACAGTCTAAGCAAACCGCGTAGTTCGGGGGAAGGTTGCTGCCTGTCCAGAAGTCTGAAGAGGTGTTGGCACGGGCGAAATATTCCCACTGAGCTTCACTTGGCAGGGAGAAGGGCAGGCCTGTTTGCTGAGTTAGCCAGTCGGCCATGGCGTTGGCCTCATCCCAGCTGACGTTGATGACCGGACGATTGCCTCTGCCCCAGTTTTGATCGTTGGGTTTTTCGCGATTGGTCATTTTACAAAAAAAGTCATATTGATCGAAGGTAACTTCGTAAATGCCAACGTGAAACCCGGATAGCGTCACCTTGTGAGCCGGGGTCGATTCTTGCCGGGCCGAGGTTGGATCACCCATGGTGAAACTGCCGCCTTTCACATAAACAAATTTCATACCGGTTGTCAGCTCAATATAGCTAACCTGATGAGTTTTGCTTATGGGGGCGCAGGCAAATAGCAATGTGGCGGAAACGGCTAAGGCAAGCGTCTTCAACATGGAAAAACCTCCAGAAGGATACGAACGACGATTATTTTCGGGGGGAGTTATTAGTATTTTAGCCATACCCCGGATTTTACATCTCCATATCCAATGTTTGCCATATCATGTCATCGCTTATGATACTCTACCCCGCCTAAATGTGAAAACGGATACTGGCCTTTTTTGGAGCGTTTCACCGCCCTGTTGAATGAAACGCAGACCGGTGCTCTGGTTTGGTCGCTGCTGTCCAGGACCTTTTCCTTTTGTCTGTTTTAGTTTTTATTTGATTCGGGTACCGATGTCGTCACCCAGGGTCGATACTGAGTAAACGCTAGTTTCAATTACCCCATTAGGGCCTGCCGATAAAGCAAGGACGGGCGAAGTTCCGGTGGCGTTGAAGTTGACAGCGGCGAGAACGTATGCATTTCCCCAGGGGTCAGCATTGACCACAGGAATGTATGGCCCTTTGAATAATGCAACGTTATAGCACTCCTCATTGTCTTCCATAAGGACGTCCTTCAAATAGAGAGTACTCGTTGTGTTGAATCCCTCGGCGGCCAGGCCCTGGGGTTCATTGCCCTGCCCACGCAAAAGCGTGGCGCTCGAGGTGCAGGAGGTGATATCTCTAAGGTCTGGCCATGTTCCGACATCCTTGCGGAACGCAAGAATCGCGGAACTGATCGACTTGCAGTCGGCTTCGGCGCGGGAAACCTTGGCCTGATCGATCTGGCTGAAGACCATCGGCACCAGAACTCCGGCCAGAATGGCGAGGATGGCGGCAATGACGATGACTTCGATGAGGGTGAAGCCTGCCTGACACTTGAGTCTCATGTTTTGTCTCCTGTGAACGGTTGATTTTGCCTTATTCGGAAGAATAGAGCATTGAGCTTAAGGTCGCCATCGGATGTCCTGTTGTGCAATACGGCCTTGTTGAGAGAGTGGGGGTTGTTTTGACTGTGGCAGTCCTTTCTCGATGTTGTCGCGTTTATGTCATCTATGATAATCAGTAGATGCAAGTCTTGGGCCTATAGTTGGGAAACGATTATGTGATGGGAAGAATTCATTGGTGTCGGGGGATAGCAGGAGCGCTGGGTTCCTGGTGGACGACCTTCCTCCGTTGCCCTGCTCACCCCACGGTTTCCCGAAGATGCCCGGGTATCCGAAAGGATTTTCCGTCCATCTTGAAGGCAACTAGTGTTTAATTGCAAAACTAAACGATATAATATAGACTTCTTTCACCCTCTTCGTGAAAGGAGTTGCTTATGCCGAGAAAAGCTCCCCCACCACCGTGCAGCGAAAAAGACCGCCAGATACTTAG